>JFJP01037884.1_pt1 | contig 22580 bp, 16 predicted proteins | sample 431651 | NCBI WGS metagenome assembly JFJP01 (sample SAMN02602958, study PRJNA72255) | Microbial mat metagenome, whole genome shotgun sequencing project. | biome: fresh water; feature: sink hole; material: water; isolation source: purple microbial (photo- and chemosynthetic) mats found in...
ACTTAGCATCTAAATTTATTGTCTTAGCCACGAAATCACCACAAATTAGTGTGCAGCTTGCAGAATTTGCAATATGTAATTTATTACTTGCAGTTTCATTATAACCTGCACAAGTACCTATAAATGTACTACCGCTACCAGTAATATTACTAAAACCAGCACGATATCCAACGGCTGCATTATTATTACCTATTGTATTTTTTGGTAATGTTTGATTTCCATAAACAGTGTTGAAACAACCCGTTGTGTTAGCACTTAATACTTGATAACCACTAGCTATGTTATGGCAACCATAAGTATTAGCACTTAATGCTCGATAACCAATTGCAATATTAAATTGACCATTACAAGTTGCATTAACACATTTATTATTATAAAGTGCTTGATAACCAATTGCAATAAGGTTTGATGCCGTTGTGTTGCAATATAATGAATAATTACCTAATGAAATATTATTACTTGCTGTTCTGATACAGTATTGTGTGCCAACGCCAATTCCAATATTATTTGAATTGGCAGTGTTTGAATAACCATATAGTGCGCAATTACCTAAAGCAATATTATTCGAACCACCAAAATTAAGTCTTAATGTACATATACCTAAAGCAATATTATTTAAACCACCTCTAATATCACATAATGAAGACTCTCCAATACCAATATTATTACAACCTGAAGTAAGTAAACTTAATGAATTATTTCCAAAACTTATATTATTAATTCCAGTATTAAGTGAAACTGAAGAACATAACCCTAAAGCAATATTATTGCAACCACTATTAAGAGTACGCATAGCACATCTACCAATAGCAATATTATTTAAACCCCTACAATTGGAATATAGCGTACATGTACCAATTCCAATATTATTTCCAATACTCCCTATGGCAAGACCTGGATTAGCACCGCCAAATAATGAACTATCGCCAATTGCAATATTGTCGCTAGAATGACAGTTCCAGTTATTTGTTTGATAGCCAATTCCAATATTTCTACAAGCAGTGATATTACTCAGAAGTGCACGATAACCTATTGCAATATTTGTATTACCACTAATGTTAGCACTAAGTGTCGATATACCCATAGCGATATTCTGACTGCCAATAGTATTATATCTTAATGATTGTAAACCAAAACTAAAGTTACCCTGACCTGTTGTATTACACATTAATGCGCAACTACCAATTCCAATATTACAACCACCACTCTGAGTGTTTTGCATTACATTGTAACCAATCCCAATATTATCTCCACCAGAAGTTTTACATAGTGCTTGAGCACCAATTGCGATGCTACAACCATTATTATTAGCACATAATGCTCGATAACCAATTCCAATATTATGACTTGTAGTAACTGCACTTAATGCCTCATGACCAATTGCAATATTACAACCAGCAGTAAACTGACAATAAAGAGTTCTATGACCAATTGCAATACTATGACACCCACGACAACTATAAAAAAGACTTTCACTACCGATTCCAATGTTAAATTGACCATTACAAGTTGCATTAACACATTTATTATTATGAAGTGCACGATAACCTATTGCAATAAGGTTTGATGCCGTTGTGTTATTATAAAGTGCTTGATAACCTATACCAATATTATTGGTCCCCCCACTAATACAATATTGTGCTTGATAACCTATACCAATATTGTTACTGTGACTAATACCTGGCTTTCCAACTAGTGCTTGATAACCACTTGCGATATTATTACAACCAGTAGTGTTATTAACCAATGACTGATAGCCACCTGCAATATTATTACTACCTTTAGTATTTGCACTTAGTGCTTGATAACCAATTCCAATATTTCCTGTTCCACCACTTATATTATAAAGTACTTGATAACCTAATGCAATATTATTGCTATGTGAAATTCCACTCTTTCCAGCTAATCCCGAATTACCAAGTGCAATATTATTACTACCAATTTGATTTGAAAAAAGAGCACAACAGCCAATTCCAATGTTACCACTACCAGTAGTATTAGAAAAAAGTGGACTAAATCCTGCAGCAACATTATTACTACCTGAACTATTAGTAGAAAGTGGCGACCTACCAAATGCAACGTTATAACAACCAGTACTGTTAGTACTAAGTACTTGCCATCCAATTGCTGTATTATTAATACCGGTTGTATTTCTAAGAAGTGAGGATTCACCTATTGCAACATTATTACAACCAGATGTGTTACAACACATTGTCCTATTACCCACTGAAAAATTATTATAACCAGTAGTATTATTTAGTAATGATTGATAACCTATTGCGACATTATTACAACCAAAAGTATTTCCAGTTAATGCTTGATAACCAATTGCAGTGTTATAACAACCAATTGTATTAGCATATAAGCTTCTATAACCCAATGCAATATTATATTGACCATTATTAGTAGCATCTACACATTTGTTACTAAAAAGTGCTTGATAACCAATTGCAATAAGATTTGAAGCTGTGGTATTACAAGATAATGCCTTATACCCACTAGCTATATTATTACTACCAGTAGTATTAGCACTAAGTGCTTGATAACCACTAGCAATATTATTAGTACCTGTAGTTGTACAATTTAAAGTATTTTGACCAATAGCAATATTTGTTAAACTTTTAGGAGTGGCACTAAACATCGTCACCCCAGAGATTTGATATCCACAGGTTGTATTTAGTTTAGTCCCGCCACTTAAAGTCAGGGTATAGTTACCGGTAATATTAGTATTTTGAGTCAATGCTCCACCTAAAACAGCAGTAGTTCCGCTATTAATTAATGATAATCCATTAGTTGCACCAGTTAAGCTACCACTACCACCACTACCAGCTTTTACCCAACTGCTTGCAGATGTATAATTCAATGAATCACATAGCCAATATATGCCATTATTTGCGGGTGTTGGGTCTTCTCCAACAGTAACAACAGCACCATTATATAGCCATACACTACCGCTACCATTCCATGTGGAAGGTGTTGTTAGGTCTGCATATGTACCTACTAGCGTTTTAGCATCAAGAGGTGCTTTAGATAAAACCTCAAAATTTGCAGCAAAATTAAATGTACCTGTATTTCTTGACATATATTAAATTTTAGAATACTAATCTTATACACACTGAACTTCTATCGACTCCATTATAAGTATATTGACAATATCCAATCGAATTACCTTGAATGGTTTCACTTGAAGAACTTGCAGTCCATAGGGATAGTGATGACCCTGCAGACCCTCCTGGATATTCCCAACTACTCGAAACAGTATTCCATTGACAAACTCCCACCAATGGTCTATTTGTTGGTACACCTAGCCATGCACATGGAATTTCAAATTTTTGTTTATTTGGATTTGATTCGGTAACTAAATTCATACAAACATTATTTCCTGTTGTCATAGCGACTAGGGATTGTTTTGTTAATGTAGTGATATTTGAAGTTGTTCCAAATAATGGGTATACGCCAGTAATTGAACTACTTGCAGCACTCGTATTTCCGGATGCTAATGCTGCACAATACTGTGTTCCTTTACTACCCAGTGCAGGATTACCTGCATTATATCTCGTACATACTCCCCAAGATTGTGTACCTACCACCACAGAGTAACTTGGGTTAACATAAGTTGCTGGGGATAGCGAGCAAGTTTGATATCCACTTGGCATTCCAGTACCAGTAAAACAATATGCATTAGCACAACCACTTCGTTTATCACTGGTACTACAATATTGCGGATTAATGCAACCTCTATTAAATGTACCAGTAACTGTTTGAGAAAAGTTACAACCTATTTCAACCAAGCCGGAAATAGTTAACCCAATACCTACTGACGGTGCAGTTATTGTTCCACATAATTCAGGAACTAATAATTCTTCGAATAATTGAAATGCTGTCTTACCAGTTAAAACAGTACCCGCAGCTATTCCACCTAATGGAATAACTGAAGGAGATTGTAAATTATATGTACCGCCTGCAGACATACCACTTAAAGTTGCTAATGCAGCACCAAGTGTTCCAGAATTAACATCAACATTAAATGTATTTCCACTCCAGTATAATGAATTTCCAACAAGAGTTTGACCATCAACAGAAACAACATAATCCCCGCTACTTAAATTAACTGTAATTCCAGTTCCTCCAACAATATTAGTTGGTTCACTAAATTTTATAAATTGAAGCGGAGTTACATTTATTATTATAGGATTAGGGGTAATTAAAACCCAACGACTACCACCATTTACTAAACCATTTTCAGCAAATACGTATGTTCCTAACAATGCTTCACTACTTTCATCAAAATCTGTAGCTCTAATAAATTCAGAACTCCCACTTAAAACGTAAATACCATTTAACCTACCATCAATTTGATTTTTAACTAAAACTCTATCACCACTATTAATTAATATCGTATCGACATATGTACTCCCCGTTAAACCACTAAGTGAAATGTTTCCAACTGTAGCAGCTAATACTGGTTCATGAATTTTTAATCCGGAAACAACTAAATCGACATATGATTTATCAACAACTGAAAGGTCATTATAATTAGCATGTTGATTCGATGAATATGTCATTCTACCAATAGTCGTATTTCCGAGTAACGATAGTGTTTGCCCGGAAACTTGATTAAAACCTGCATTTGATAAGGTTTGATTCGTTCTAAATATTTTAGCCATTTTAATTTATAATATTAAATAAGTGCAGGTGCAAACCCAATTACATTCCAAGTCGTACCATTATATAAATAAGTCATTGAACCAGAATCAGTATTAATAACAGATGAAGATTGACCCCCAACTAGCGGTCCCACAACTGTAATATTTGAAGTAAATGCAGTATTACTCACATCCCCAACAACCACAGTCATACCAACTTTAGGTGCTGTAGGTAATACTACTAAACTACCACCATTAGCACCCACAAAATAATCGGAATTCGACATAGTATATGTTGGACCTGAAATACAAACATTTTTAATGAGTGGTCCACCCTCTGAAACACCAGATGATATTACATACCCAGCATATGGAAAGACCCAACCACTAGTGGTAGTATTCGCAATTAATACTGCTTTACTAATGAGATTAGCTGCAGTCGGTTCACTTAATGATAATGCACCTGCCACGCTTGTACTGAGAAAATACGTACAGTTATCAATTAAACCTGTGAATCCACTAAAATATCCTGATTGTGTAACGTCAAAACAATTATTATCAATGCATCTAGTAACAATTCCAATTACCTCACCATCATATGTACCATCAGCAATTGCCTTACTATATTGACCACCACCCCATCCAATTACATTTTTCACATCGAATCCATGTGAGGGTTGACACACTGTTTTTACAACTCTTTCACCACCAACTGTAAGTCTTTTATCAACATAATTTCTATCGACAAGCGAACACATACCAAACGTATTAGAATAATCTTCACTATATTCAAGACCCATTGGTATTACACGAATATCTTCAATTGTTGTTGTAGCACTGATAGTTCCACCCAATCTAACATTTTGACCAATTTTAGTTAAACCATTACTTGCAGTAACCAATTGATTACCACTATTTCCAGATACATAAACAAATGTATCATCACTACTAATAGTAACTAAATCAGGTGTTTTTGAAACAATTGACTTAAAATGAAGATTATTATGGTCTGCGTATGCAAGTGAAGTACCACCAATTGTTAATGTAGTACCAGTTGTTAGACTTCCAACAACAGCATTAATATCTACATTTGATAAACTATTATACGATACTCCATGAGTATATCCGGTTTCAACATGTGCTGTTGATGGTGGATAATATGCAATTCCAGTTTGAAATGTACCAATTTGATTTTCAATATTACCTGCAACAAATATCCACCCTAGAGTATTGCCACCACCGGTATATTCATTCCAAATCCATGACATGATTGTTCCGGAAGTTTTAACATAACCCCTTCTTGGAATCCCATCAGTTGGCGTACCAACTGTTATATATCCACTCGTATTTCTAAAATAATGATTATATAACGATACGTAATTACCACTATATGCTGCCGTTACAGTATGATTTATTGGTAGTGTTTGTATGCCAGTATATCCACTAAAAAATCCTAGATTTGTTGCACCGGTAATAAAATCACCGCTTGGAATAAGTGTATCGTATTTTTTTTCAATTAAATCAGTGTTTAAAATACCAGTTTTATACCAATATTCAGTACCTAAGATATTAACCGTTAATCCACTATATCTATATGAAGAAGGAATTCCTGAATTTACCGCAGCTATTGATGCCCAAGGTACAGTAATATTTAAATATTTACTATCAACAGGTTTACCTACATTAACTGCAAAATTATCATTAATAATTATCGCCATTTTATTCTGTTTTTATTTTATAATTTTATTAATATATATACATTGGTATGCCACTTGCTGTTCCTGTCGGACTACAACTTACATATACTTCGTAATTACAACCACTCCAGCAACCCTCTGCAGATATTATTGGAAGTGTACAGTGTGTTGCAAATAAATTACCGACACCACCAATACACCCGTTATTTGTTCCATTTACATACCAACAAGTCTTTGTACTAGCACAACTTGGCAGTGCAAACCATATATAATCACTTGCACTACTATTAAATGTTATTGGAACACAGCTCGCACTTACATTACCCACACATTTACAACCAAATACTCCACATCCACAATTAGCAACACATGTTGCATCAACAGTCCCAGAAGTACTTAATCCCCAATACCAAGGTAAAATACCTGTAATTGTAACCTGATTTGCAGTTGTTGCACCCGCAGGTAAGGCTGCACTAAACACACCTCCACTACTATTATATGCAGGAGTCGTACCACTAGCATATAATACACATCCCGACATACTATTATTCCCAAGATTAACCGTAAGTGTTGGGAATGAACAGGCAGAAATAACTCCAAAATATGGTGTTCCTAAATATGTAAAATTATAGCTAGTTGCAATACCACTTCTATATTGAGAAGCACCACAATATTGTGGAATTATTGAACCCCTATCAAACGCCAATAATCCTGCAACACCTATCTGACAACCAACTTCATAAGTAGTTGTTGGTGGTGCAATTGAGAAGAAACTTGAAGGAGGTGTAATTGCCGGATTTAATGTAGGAACTAAAATTTGTTCCAAAATACTTGATAATGATTGACCCGCTATTGATGTGCTTGCAACTAAACCACCAACAGTACATGTTGTTGGACTTGCACCACTGTATGACCCACCACCAGTTCCTGGAGCAGATTCTAACGTAATTTGACCATTACGATATGTTAATACATCTAAACTAGTTCCACCAGTTACGATGATTGGAATATATGTACTTCCATCATATATTGATAAACCAGCCACATTAGCAATTTGAGTTTGACCCGATAGTGTTAGTGTACTACCACTTAATTGTTTAAATTGTTCATTTGAAAGGTCTGGACGTGAAAAAAATGACATATGCTTTAATTATTTCTTTTATTTTATTTTTACCGTAGGGTTAACTTAATAACCGTCCAGTTAATTACCTAACCAACCCTTTGGGGGTTGGCTTGATTTATAATAAATACAAAAGTTTTGAATTAAAACCACTATAAAATAAAAAAACCCGTAAGAATTAACTTACAGGTTTTACATTTTAGAAGAAGTTCTATTATACATCAATTATGACACACAATAGAACTTCTTTATTCATTACTGACCGATGATTTTTATCAGGAATCCCGCCTAAGTTAACCAAGTTAACTTCTAGCTTCACACCATAAGAGAATTACTAAGTGTGTACCCTTGAGTCAATGTTCTCCCATCTACATCATCTACTCATTTTATCAGTAAATTTCATTTTTTTTGAAAAAACTCGCACTTCTGCAGAGAAAAACCATTCATAACCATTTATGCTTCAAGAGCATATTTCAAATGTTAGGTGATGCGTCCCATTTTTTTACTAAAAACTCTGGCATCATCAGCCGAAAACTATCACAGAGATACATTGCTTTCGCAAGAGGCTGTACTGTGCATATGCGTTACCTCAAGGTTTGTCTTACCACAGGGACACAAGAGGAATAAGTTTGTAGCGGGAGAGGGACTCGAACCCCCGACCTCCTGGTTATGAGCCAGGCGAGATGCCAACTTCTACCACCCCGCAATATATTTTAAAACGCCAGTCCTATGCGCCCTGTTCTAATGAGAAGGGGGACTGGCATGTTTTTTTCTAAAAAGATGTAATGAACGTTATTCAAGACTTTGCAAATATAATACATATTTTTAATTATACAAACATTTACAAATAAGTCTGGAAATATAAATACGTAAAAATTTAGTAAAAGTTACAGTTTTTTATAATTATTTTTATTTCTTAATTATAACTTCCTGACCAACACGCTTTTGCTTAAGCAAATCCATTATATTTTTATGTGTATTAAAGTTAGGTTTAGGATAATTAATCTCCGGAGTAACTTTATTTTCTTTTGGTTTTTCCTCTAAAATTTTATTTTCATCTGAAATTTTAGGTTGGGTTTCCACCGATTTTATGATATTATAAATGCGATTATCTATCGGAATTTCTATAATTTCTATAACTGGTGGACTACTTTCAACAATTATTATATTATTATCTGGATTAAATTGTCCTTTACTTGGAAGGTCTTCAATTTTTACTTCAACGACATTTACAATATTTGTTTCGGTATTACCAGATTCGCCATTCCAACCAATATCCGGCAATACAAGTTTTTCATCAACTACTTCTGTCGGTAAATCGGAATCAGATGTACTCTGAATTTCTTCAGTTTCATCAAGTACAAACATTTCACCACTAGCTTCCGTACTACTCGCTTCAATAATCTCATTTTCGACATAACTCGTAGTATTAGTGTCATGTATTCCAAGTAATTTATCTAATTCTTCGAGAGGCATTTCATGAATATTAGTATCGTTTTCAAATTCACTAGTAGTTGCATTAAATCCACTCATATCGAAAACCGATTTACTAATATTTTCTTCGGGCAAATTAGGTGGCATTGCCTCACTTATTTTACTATGGAATTCAATACTATTTAATTTATCATCGTCTTTAGCAAATTTATCCCGTCTTTCGTCATCATATTTCTTCTTACCCGGATAATCTTTAACACCGTATTTATCGTCTCTAATATCAATTTTCATTGTATCGTTATTAAAGATACAGTCATTAAATGTTTGACCATCTTGTGCAAACCTTGCTTTAATAATTCTAATATTTGCAAGTGATGCTTCTTTCTGCGATGGAGTTTTTGCAACACTCATAAAGAAATGTGCTTTTTGAACTCTCTTTATATTACCACCACTCTGATTGGCTTCTACATGTTCGGCATCAAAACCTGAACGATTACTTTGAATTGCTGACCAACAAGGTATATTAAAATCACCAGCCATTGCTTCGAATGATTTAATAATAACCAATTCGGCTTCATTTCTATCTTGTGTTTTCTTGTGAGAATCTAAACAATCTAGATAATCGAGTACTATAATATCAAATTTAAAGCTATGTTTTTTCTGATACCTTTTAATCCATGAAATAATATCTTTCATTGTGGTATCTTCTTGGCTAAATCTTTTAATAGTTAATCTACCCTTATTACCTAATGTTTTAACCTTCTCATTTATTTTTTCTCTAACACCATCCAAATCGTCATCCATTTTGCTCAATGCAGTTTTACTCCAAATAGCAAAATGTTTTCTCTTTATTTGTTCTTCAGTATCTTCAAAAATAATTTGTAATACATTTTTATCTTGTTCTCGTGCAGTATTTGCAATTACAGTAAGTAGGGTTGTTTTCCCAACACCGGATGGTGTAAGAATTATTCCAATTTCACCCTTACCTAATCCACCACCAGTTACAGCATCAAGAACCGTAACGCCCGTTGGTATAGTTTGTCTAAATTCTTTTCTTAGTACATTATCAACCCCTTCAGTTACGTCAGTACCATCATCCTCTTCATCACCAATAAGCGAGATTTTCTGAATCCTATCTTCAATAAGACCTAAAGAATTTTTACTTTTTATTTCCCCACTTTTCGTTTTTTCAATGATAAATTCACCTAGTTTACGATATTCTTGTTGTTTAACAAAAGTATTGGTAGATGCTTGAATTACATCCCCATTGTGCTGCATTTCTTTATTAAGAATTCTTTCATTCCACATTTCAATACGTTTGATTACGGAATACAAAGTTTCTTCCTCAATGGTATTGTTTGGTGATTTAAATTGTGCAATTGCCTGTAAAATACTTTGATTTTGAAGATTTGGTACTTTTCCAAACTCCTTAATATAGCTAAGGACAATAAGATATAATCTTTTTAAATTTGGGTCATCAAAATATTCAACAGATAAACTAGGGATAGCTTTTTCAGCAAATTCTGGTTCCACTAAAATTTGCCACATTAGATTCTGCTGAAATTCAGGACCTAAATATGACGTGAAGGTATTTTCGGTTATTTCGCTCATTAAAATATATGTTAAAATAAAGGTGATTACTAGTTATTGTAGAAAAATAACTAGAAACCACCTGATGACAATTATAAACTTAGTTTCTCCTAAGTTTCCTCAACATGTCTTCTCTTTTCGGAGTCGATAATTCCCTAATTTGATTAATTGAGAGTCCTCGCATGTTAATTAAATCGTAGTCATCCCACATATTTCTATAATCACTGCCTTTAATCTTATCATAGATTGAATCGGCAATTTCAATCACAGCGTCAAGAATATCTACCGACCATCTTGCAACGGGATTAAACCCATCAACATAAAAAACTCTTTCAACAATAGTATTATCGTTGATATAAAAACCAATTTTACATTCAACACCCCTAATTGTTTTTTCTTCAATCTGATTTACTATCGTTTCCGGATTGTATTTCATTGTTGACTTAACATCGCTTGGGTATGAATTTAAAATTCCTTGATAGTGATGATATAAATCATAACTCTTATCATTTCCACATTCGAGTACAATGTCATAATTTTTCTTTGACAAGACTTTCTGCAGCTTCGTTATTGAACGTGGTAAGATATCCCTAATATTAATGGAATACCTAGTAAACGGATTAAATTTATCTGCATCAAATGCTTTTTCACATAATAATACATTACCTTGATATAGGGTAAATCTAAATGTATTGTTATATTCTTTTTCGCTCATTGGGTTTTTTATTAAATTATTAATATTAGTACAAATATATATTTTAAAATTATAAGTTGAAAGGGTTTTTTAAAGATTTCCCTTATTTTTTCTCATGTATTCGGTAAGTAACTGTTTTTCATTCATTATGATGGTATAGAAGGGTTCAACATAATTAACAAAAGTACTTCCATATACAGTTAAAAATTGGTCTTCATTCATCATTCTGACTAAATTCTTACTTCCCCTGTTGTCCGGAGATAACGGGATTTCAAGCTGCAGTAGTTCTTCACGTGCTTGGTCATTTAGAAAAGGTTCTCTTAAATTCGTGAGTTGGTAATTAATTCTAAGTCTTTCAACATTAGCTAATAGATTTTCAAATATCTTTAATGGCTTCTGTTTATTAGCTTTTCGTTCTTCATTAATTTCTTCTGCTCTTTTACATATTTCCCTAACGGTTATTTTCTTAAATTGAATATCCGGAAAATATTTTATAAGTACAGTTTCTTTAATACCATCAATACCTTTTATATTGTCCGAAACATCACCACCGATTATTTTCATAATTAGTGCGTTTGCATAATGATATTTAAAATGAAAAAAATAATTACTTTTTGTGACTGGTTGTTCGATATTTCCGAACAATATTGTGATATTTAAATCCAGCAACTGTGAAAAGTCACGGTCATTGGTAAACAAATAAATTTCTTCTTTATTATTATATTGCATGCAATAAGCTGCAATAAGGTCATCTGCTTCAATTTCATCTATTTCTACTTGTCGTAAAAATAGTTCTTCGGCATATGCCTGTATTCTTTTCCTTTGTTTTAGTACGGATTCTTCTTTTTGCTGTTCTCTTCTGATTTCAGCCTCAGACAATTCGATTTTATGATGCCAATCCTTATTTTTTCGATTAGCTTTATATGCGGGGTCAATATTATAACGATATTTTCCACCGTTTTCACCATCCCACATAAGCACAACTTTATTAATCATATGTGCTTTTATCAATTTACGTACAGTTGTAAAAAATTGATACAACCCACCAATGTGCCCGAAGGCACTGGTGGATGTATCTTTTGCTCCATTAAATGAACGCTTTAAAAGATATGAACTGTCGACTAATAGAGTTCTAGTTTTCATTTATTATCCTTCAAGAAATTCAATTTCCTCTTCAATTGATGAACCATCATCCATTATTTTACTCTTAAATTCAATATCATCAACAGATAATGTATCGTCTTCAAATCTATTACGGAAATAAAGAATATGTTCCTTTTTATATGCTGCTTCATGTTCAGCATCGCCATAAATAAATCCGTGTGGTGTTGAGATAATTTTTCCTTCTAATGAAATTCCACCCCATTCACCGTCAACATGATTTTTAGCAACATTTACTTTATTCTCAAAACCATAATTAAGGTCACGTTTTTTACTTGTTGCACTTATTCTTCGAGTTCCATGAGTAATTATACCACCAAAATGATAAATAAGGCGTGAACTAAAAAACCATGCCTCACCACCCTTATGTTTAATTACTTTATTCATTGCATCGTACCAAACTTTCTGAACTGCAGCAACGGTGATAAAATATTCGCTATCAACTTTTCTACTATCAGGTACAGTATTATTTAGCATAGACATGAATGTTTTCTCATATGCGCCTGCGTTCCACTGGTTGTTGTCACTGTCATTTTTTTCCAATGCATTAACTGTTTTTGTACAATTTAACGTACCAATGGAGTCAATTGCAAACATAATATTGTATGGTAGATTCCCAGACTTTTGTTGGTCAATGAAATAATACATACATTTAGCCATATCTTCAATACTAGCTTCTTTTCTATCTTTATCGTTTGGTTTACCAAATTTTTCTAGTAAATACTTATTATTAATTAAAATGTAATCACCGTTCCAATCAAAACCCATCAAAGTCAAACGTTTATTACCAACATTAATATTATTTTCAGTATCGATAATAATTGGTAAATCACCCATTTTCTGAGCATTTACAATCGATTTCATAAGTGCCGTTGATTTACCGGTATTTGAATACCCACGAAATAAGGTTACGTAACCCCTTGGTAAACCAGGTAAACCAGTTGCTTCCTTTAGTCCATCATCGATTGGAATCCATTCGATAGGCTTTGATGGAACGTCTTCAGTTCCAGTTTTTTTCTTAAAATTGTCAAGACTAAAGTTCTTTTTAGGGGTAGGTTTTCTCACAGGTGAGTTCGCAGGAACTTCCTTTTCAATATTTTTAACCATGTTTTAAATTTTTTTAGTGAAAAGAAAGGGGAGTGAAAACTCCCCAATCTCAATTATTTTTCCCCAATATTAAAATGGGAGGTCATCATAATCACCAGTAGATGCTTCAGATGTGTCTTGAGCATCGGTTCTGTCCGGAGTATAATTTGTGTCCGGAGTATAAGTACTTTCCTGAACAGCAGGTGCTGATTTAATTGAAGTAAGTTCCTGTGCATCTTCCTTATATGACCCAACATTGTTTGAACTTATGTTGGTTATAGTTACGGGAGTGCCATCTTCATCAAGGTCGGAAGCATATTCGTAATTCTCGTCATCATCTGCATCTAGATTTGCAGTACGAGTATTTGCTTTTTCTTCCAAATCTGGACGACCAGGAAATACCCAACGTCTGTTGTTTGCATCGGTATCATCCCAATATGGAGTAGTACCTTTCACAACCATTTCAAGATATTCGAATGGTGTGATTCCCGGTGCTTTTTTAGGTAAAAATACCTGTCTCCAAGTAGTATCATCTTCAAGCCAATCATTCATAACAACAGGGTCAGTATGTAATGGTGACTTGCCACGAGTTGTGATTGCTGAAATTGTTTTATATGCATGTCCGTTCCATTCGGTATCAGCCATGATAATGTTCAAATCAGTACCATTTTTCGGGTCACAGAAACTTACACCATTCTGAGAATTGAAATCATCAAGAATTGGGTATAACTTATCAAGCGTACCCTGATTTTTGAAATTGTGTTTAAATCTCCAGAATTTAACACCGTCTTTTTCAGCACCTTTATCAACTCCTTTAACAATATAGAATTTTTTAGCTTCCCATTTGTTGGCTTCTGCGAAAATCTTCTTGTTTTTTTCGTTGATATCCAATTGCTTTTGGGTCATGTTTTCTTTCTTAATGAACTTGATAGAATTATCTTGTTCAGCAAGTTTTCTTTTTGCTTTTTCACAAAGAGGACATGGAGCAGGAATCATAATTGGTTTACCATTGCCATCCATTATTGGATTGCCTTGTGAGTCCAATTTTTTAACTCTTGGGTCATTGTGTGCCGGACAGTAAATTACTGTGTTGTGCTTGTTTTTACCACCACTAATGTTTGTAGTAACTACGTGGAAAAACACGTCAACGTGAAACTTGTCAGTTTTGTAAGGTAAAACCCTAAAAGTTTCTTTGGTTTTTCTTGGGACGAAATACTTGGCAAGTATTTCTTCTTTTGATTTGCGTTTGTTCTTTGTTTGATTGTTTTGATAATCAGAGAACGCCTTTCTGAAGCTTGATAAATCGCCACCTTGGGGATTCATCGTGTTTGCATTTTCATTTTCCATTTTTAAATAGATTAACAGTAAAATTATTTTTCAATTATAAATTGTGCTACAAATATAGCCTTCATATTACATAAATACAAGCCTTTTTAGAAAGTATTTATTTTTTTTCAGTTTTTTATTTTATTATCCCATCATTAACAATGGTGAATGAGATACTTTGTTTGTTCTCATAGTAACTACCATTTTTTAATCTGATTTGTAAATAATAATCTTGCGGTATCAACCATGATGTATCTAAATTGAACTCATAACCATTCGATGTACGGCTTGCCGGAGTAAATGGAATGATATTAATTTCATATTTACTACCTACAGTAGTATATAAACGGTATTCGATTTCCAATGGTAAGAAATTATTTTGATTTACATATAATTCTTTTATGGATAATCTAATTTTCTTTATTACACCTGCAATAATATTTTCTTTTTCGTTAATTCCCCAGAAATAGAAGAAATAATTTCTAAAATCAATCTGATTACTTAGATTAAACGTATAATATTTCTCCGATGATATTAAATAAAATGAATTTTCGCTTGTTACTTCCCTACCATTTATAGTTAAATTCCAAACATCTTTAAACAATACAGCATCTGGATAAGTTTGTGAATCAACATTTATGTTGATTTTATATATGCCCTTGGATACATTTACAATTGATGAACCGCTAAGTGTATCAATGAGATTATCTTCATAATCATAAATGTCTACACTATTAACGATGATATTTTGTGGGAAATTACCGATATTCACGTAAAGATATAAGTCATTATCTTTATCCATATAGAAATAATTTCTATCGTCCGTAATTTCGTCCGCAACTATTGTTTCAATAAATGGTTCGTAAAATGTATTGGTATGCTTTGCATGAAATGCTACTGCTTCACGATATTCAGTTTCTAATGCTTCAATGTGGTCCGGAAATTTAATTCCAAGTCCATATGATTCTCCACTATATGCACTTGTACCCGTATATCCAGTTCCAAAAAGTCTTTGATTAATATAATCGGTAATATCAATGTCGATACTTTCGTTACCAGCTTCAAAATTTTGACTACCAATTATTTCTGTAACACCACTAATATATGCGCCGTCAACTGTCCATCTAGTTCCTGTAGTCCTTGCAGTCCAATTCGCAGCTTGTTCTACTATCGTTGGTAATGGTTGGTCTACAAATAAATCTTGTTTATTTGAATATGTGAAATCATAACCAGCACCTTCACTCCAAGATTCGTTAATATTGAAAAGGTCTAAACTAAAACTACTTGCTCTATTAATACCCATACTATATGATTTTCTACCGATATATTGGGGTGCATATGTAATGGTATTGGTCATATGTAATACGTGCTTAACAATTCTATTGGGATTTATTAGTCCCTGTGAAATTCTATCACGCAAACCATCAAGGTTAACATCGAAAATGAATCTACTAACCTGTGCATCGAAAGTACCATATGATATTTCCGTAACAGGGTTCTGACTGTTATTCGATAGATTGCTTTGAATTAATGTATCGTTTTTTAAGAAATATGACCTATAAATTCCCATTTGCTTTTCTATATAAATACCTACCAAACTAAAAAGGACTACTTGTTTGTAGTCCTTTTATATTTATTATTTTTCGACATCTTTGAATCGTTGCCAAAGTTTAAAATACTCTTCTTTATCGTTGTCCCCTAGAGTATTAAAATCCTTTTTACTGTATTCACTATATTTATTTAATGAATCGCCATCATCCTGAGTAGTATCTGTTGAACCAACCATCTGAACTTCATTTTTAAGTCCACGTTTAGATAATATTCTCTGTGCTTCTTCCTTACTCATACCACCCATAACATTTGCCATTGCTCCCGGCATTTTCATGGTTTTCTTAGCAATTTGAATCTGATGCCATGTCGGTGGGTCGTTCTGTTCCAAATCATTTGATTCATCAATACCAAATGATTTTTCAACATTCCTTATCCCTTGTTTTTCAAAACTTAATTTATCTACAGGTAAATTTGAATCATCAACTAAACCATTAACTTTAATTTTACTCATTCTATGTGAAGTTGTTGGTTTTCCCATTTCATCTGTATCGTACAATACGCCATCTTTTTCAGCATAAATAATATTTGTGTCATCCTTATCATGATAAAGTCTAAAACCCCTTTTATCTCTTTGCGTTTGGATAGGTACTAAACTAATATTACGTTTCTTTTCATCAAAGAAATCAAGTTCTTCATTCACATCACTTTCCTCTACTTCATCACCAACATTATGAGGTTTATAACCAAGTAGAATATCTGTACTTTCTTTATCTTCATCACCATTAGGAACATTCATACCTATTGAAACATTTCCATCGGCATCTTCACCACTAGTATCACTACTTGCACCAAATTGTGCAGAATCTTCAGGATTATCCTTCTGTGTATAATATTCAGGGTCTTCTGAAAGATGGTCTAATACTATTTCAATTGCCTGTAATGGGTCGCTTGCATGTTCTTTCTCAACTTCTAAACCCATTAATACTTGGTTAGCATCGAATTCTAATGGTGATTTACCGTCACCTTTCCCACCTACAAGAACTTCACCCTGTTCTTCTTTATCCTGTGCTAATTGTTCTAAATCATTAGTACCATCCATTTCACCTTGCGGTGCATTTACTTCGGGAGCATCTGTCAACTCAGGATTTTCTTCCGGAGTTAATTCGTCTTCAGTTAAATTAACCGTTGTGGTTATTTTTCTTTTTTTCTTCGGATAATGTTTTTTTGGTTTAAAACTTTTACCAATTGGGTCTGGATAATCGCTCTTTTCAGCATCCTCACTTAAATATTTATCCGCAAAATTCGGATATGTGCGTTTACCTACCATATGGTCGCCTGCAGCTTTTTCAACCTTTGCTTCCGGAAACATTCTCTGAATTTCAGCCATGATTTCTGGAATCGTTGGCGTATTATTTGGATTCTTTGCACTTAAACTCTCATATGCACTCATAACCACTTCTTCCTTATAATCAGATATTTTTTTACGTGGTTTTGCTTTTATTGTATTATTACTATTATAACCCTGTTCATAACCATCTTCATAGTCATCTTCATTCATTCGAACCGATTTTTTCTCAAAATCATTCACTATTTTCTCCTGAATCATTTTTCTGAATTTATCTCTTCCAACAGTTTGTAAAGTAATTCCTTCACCCTGAAGTTGAGCCATCGCCCAGCTTATTGCATCACGCTTTTCCTCACTTGTAAATAATTTTTCGTATTGTTGTTGAGGAACGCTATCAACATCTACATTAACTTGACTATTCTTACCTTCTTCGAATGAACTTGCTCCCATAATAGGTAATTTCATTGCAGGTTTAACTTCTTGGAGTTCGTCTTGTCCAACTGCCCTATCTAATTTCTTTTTTACTATGCTTACTATTTTTAATGCATTACCATAATTTTTATTTATTAATGCACCATACATTTTACCCTCAAATCTAATAATAAGTTTATATTTATCATTACCTTGAGTTTCAATATCAACTAATTCTGCACCAATTTCTTTCCACAATGATTGTCTCAATATATATTGGTTTGTTACTCCCATATCTGCAGCTTTAGGAAATAATGGTTTTGCACCCGCAGTTCCCGGAGTACGAATTATTGAATTAATATCTTCTTGAATAAATTTATCTAATTGTGGAGACTTTACCCTTAATTTTGGATTGGTTGGCTTTTCATCTACATATGCTTTTCCGGTTTGCATTCTTTCACTGCCACCACCATATGGATAACTATTTTTCTTAATAGCATCAATTACTTTAATTGCTTCCTGTAGTTCATCGGAAGATTCTAGTTCATCAGATGTTTGTAATTCATCTGCCGATGATGTTTCAGGTCCTTTAACATCAATAAATTTTTCAATAACATTAAATAAATCGTCAGAATTTTGCTGATTGAATTCACGTAATGCACTTTCATCTAAATCGAAGGTAAATGTTCCGTCAGCATTTTTATATTCAAATCCCATAAGATTAACCGTTTCGACATTATAAACACCTTCTTGGTCACCATCAGCATATTTTACAGTAAAATTAAATCTATATTGATTTCTACTTGCATCAACACCATTTATTTCAATGTTACTTTCATTATCGGTCATTGAAACTGTTGTATTGTTTCCACCACCGTTCATAATTGATAGTTCACCGGTCTTCAGTGCTTCGAATCCCTGAGATAATATCATATTGTTGTCAACGCTACCCAAACCATCAAAATTTTCATTTAATTTGATACCGTTAACTCTTTCCATCATTTCTACAAATCTCTGTTTACTGCCAATGGTTGTTATTACTTTCATGTCTTTTGTGTTTTTATTCAAATATTTTAGGATTAAGCTGACCAAATTCTCTTAACAGTACTCCTGCCATAGAATTGGCTTCATTTTCATGCTCACTACCCGTTTTTCCGGATTCCGGAGTTAATACACCTTTTAAATCTTGGGTATAATGCACTAATTCGTGTCCAAGTGTCCTTAGCGAATCAGCTAAATTTCTATTAGTTATTATTAGTAATATGCTATATTCTCCCGGCATATAACCACCAAAGGATTTCATTTCGCCTGCATGACCTTCTTTATCAGATAATTCAATGTCAGGTAAATTTTCTTCAAATCCTAGTTTTTTTGCAACGAATTCAACAAATTCTTCGATAATTTCTTTTCTATCATCAATTGGTAGTACGGCTTCGGTTAATATTGCTTTCTTTTTAGTGACTTCGGTAATTATATTTTTAGATTCGAGACCACCAACTCTTTGCATCATTTCAAAAAGTCTTTCCTTACTACCATATGAATTATTTACTCTCATTAATTAAAATCGTTAAAACTGTTTTGAACATCAATTTTTGATTGCTGTGGCAAATCATCAAAATCTGCAATAAAAGTACCGTCAGGTAATTCTCTTACACCCTTTTCATTTTCTTGTCCACGTTTTTCATTGAACCAATTTCCAGACCAAAAATCGTTAAGATTGAAATAATACGGATAACTTACGTTTTTCTTACTCATAAGTTTCTCGGTATTAGTTGGTTCACGAACTTCTTCTACATCAGCATTTAACGCTTCAAATTTAGAATTTAAACCCTGAACTGTAGAATTAAGACCTTCTAATTGGTCATGAATGCTTTTCATCGCTTCGATATTGTGCTTGATAATTTCGTTCTGAATATCATCAACTTCAGCACCTGCTTGAGGATTTACACCACCCATATCGTTACCAGTAACACCATCAACGCTATTGATATCTCCACCCATACCATCGTCTGCAGGACCCTCTGCGGGTGGTGCATCTGCCGGAGCTGGTGGTGGAACTTCGCCTGCAGGTGGATTACCTTCAGGTGCTGGTGCTGGAGGGGCACCAGGTGCTTGTAAACCAACGGGTTGGTCATTTGTCGGCTCAGGTGGTGGTGTACCACTGCCTGGAACAGGGGGAATTTCTTCACCTGCTTCGTTAGTCAATTGTGGAACTTCATCAAATTCCTCATTAGTACTATCATAGGGGCGATACTTTGCCGATTCGTTTATTTTATAATCAACACGATGTTTAAACTTTCTGAGTTGTTCCTCAATAAGTTTACTCTTGTTACTATTTTCCATTTAATAAATGTATTAATACTGTTCTCTTAATAATTGACGACCATCTTCTGTAACAAAAATCTTGTCTACACGTTCAATTAGCCCGGTTTTAGAATTTAAAATTTCTTTTTTTGAACTCTTAACTTTGTCATCAAATGCCTGTACTTTTTCATCTTCTGATAAAAAGGCATCTAACTGTTTGTTTAAATTATTTCCCATTTCTTATTTATTTAAAATAAAAATTATTTATTTATCATAAATACTAAGGAATTATCTAAATTACATTTAAAATCGAAAGATTCTGATTCTCTATAACTATAGAGTAATGATATACCTTTTAAGGTGAGCGAAATTTGGAAAGATTTTATAGTACTTTTGATATGTTAAGCCTTCAAAATCTATGGTCGTTGAAGTACTTCTTTCTTGAATTCTGCTAAGTATTTCATCAACACTGAACTGAAAGAATTCAAACATTTTTAAATTTATTGACCAAATTTTATTTTCAGATAACACATAGAGCATTTCATCTTTATATTGATATGTTGCATCAATATCCGGTGATAATATTAAAAGCAATTCTTCTATATCTTGTATGCCGAAAAAAACTGGGTCTAGATTGGTAAAGACATATTTGGGTAGAAAATAGAACTGTGGAACTAAATTAATGAAATTTGAAACCCCTTTAACATGAGACGTTTTACTTTCTTCATAGCTTAATTCCCAATATAACTCATTACTTATTATTCTTTTCTTTAGAATATCAGCGTTTTTAATAATTGGGTTTTCCGGATTACACGATTTCATGAAAGACCAACCCACATAGAGGGTGGGCAAAGTCTTATCGACTTTATCATACTCCTGCGGTCCTTTAAAATAATTTACATATTCGACTTCCGTATGATTAACCAACTCGTTTTCGTAAATTATGTTAGCGATTTTCATATATTAATTATTTCAAATTTTTCAATATTTGATAAATATTTCTTGCCGAATGTCCATCACCAAATGGACAATTAAATTCAATTTCATAATCATCAATATGGTCATTAAATATCTTATGTAATACCATTGGTGATTCTACCATAAACGTACTTTGCCCAATTGCCTCTGGTCTTTCAGTAATAATTCTGCAAGTTAAACATTTTTTATTAAAAAAACTACTTTCTTCTTGCCCTTAACGTTCTTTAATAAATGTCTATGTTTTTGTACATTAGGGTTTGGATGTATTGGTAAAATAAATTCGTATTGTGGAAATTGTTCTGCCAATTTATTTATTTCAATAAACCACAGGTCAAGCCAATGATGATTTTCACGCCTATGTAGTGTAATTAGTATCTTATCTGTATATTCACAATTTTTCTTATATGGGTATAGGTTATCTAAAACAGTGTTTCCAACAACGTAAATATTATCATGAATAATTTTTTCAAACCATAAATTATTTCTATTAGCTTCTGTTGGGCATAAATGAATATCGGCTATTTGCGATATTAACTTCCGATTAATTTCTTCCGGATATGGATTTTTTCTATCATATGTTCGAAGTCCAGCTTCTAAGTGAATTACTTTAATTCCATGATGGAATGCGGTAAGTGCAACTGCCATTGCTGAAGTTGTATCACCTTGGACTAAAACATGCGTAATTCCATCAAGAGCACCTTTTGTTATTGAGAAAAAATCGAGTATCGATGCCACAATAGCATCTAATCTATTTCCATCTACAAATTCGTGAATATTAATTGTGAAATCTGGATGTAACTCTTTTAACAAATCCCTATGTTGTCCAGTAAATAGTGTTTTATATGGATAATTATTAATATCAAACTCATGAATTAGTGACTTGAGTTTAATATATTCTGGTCGTGTTCCGTATGCTAGTAGTATCATTTTTTTATTTATTTTTTGGTGTACATAATATATACCCCTCATCATCATAAATTCTTTGAATATCGTGAGTTTCACCTAGCAAATCAAAAATAAAATCAATTCCACCTTGTCCAGAATCAATAACTTTAGACCACTCACCCTTTTGAAAATTACCTGTTTCATATATTCTCAAATCATCTATAATAAAGACATCATTTAATGTATTTTTATTATCAATAATAATTTTCAATTCTTCTTCCAATGGTATTAGTAATTCCTTATCTTTTGTATAATCACTTGATATTGATATATCATAGAAATTTGGTAAGTG
>JFJP01038632.1_pt1 | contig 22578 bp, 20 predicted proteins | sample 431651 | NCBI WGS metagenome assembly JFJP01 (sample SAMN02602958, study PRJNA72255) | Microbial mat metagenome, whole genome shotgun sequencing project. | biome: fresh water; feature: sink hole; material: water; isolation source: purple microbial (photo- and chemosynthetic) mats found in...
AGGGTCTGCAGCACAGTCTTCAGTTGGTCAGGTTGGTTGACCTGCCAATCCTTTTGCGGCGCAAGACGAATGCGCGCCCCGTTCGCCCCGCCGCGCTTGTCGGAACCGCGGAAGGTTGATGCCGACGCCCAGGCAGTCGAGACCAGTTGGGAGACCGACAGGCCCGATGTAACAATCTTGTCCTTGAGGGCCGCGATGTCCTTCTCGTCGATCAGCGTATGATCGACTCCGGGCACCGGGTCCTGCCAGATCAGTTCCTCTGCCGGGACTTCTGGGCCGAGATAGCGCGAACGTGGGCCCATGTCCCGGTGGGTCAGCTTGAACCATGCCCGGGCAAATGCATCCGCGAATTCTTCGGGGTTCAGCAGGTAGCGCCGCGCGATCGGCTCGTAGATCGGGTCAAAGCGCAACGAGAGGTCGGCCGTGGTCATCATCGGCCTGCGCTTCTGTGACGGGTCGTGGGCGTCAACCACCATGTCCTCTTCGGCCACGTCCTTGGCAAGCCACTGATTCGCGCCAGCCGGGCTCTTGACCAACTCCCACTCGTACTTAAACAGCACCTTCAAATAGCCCATGTCCCATGTGGTCGGGTTCGGCTTCCAGGCGCCCTCGATGCCGCTGCTGATCGTATCACCGCCTTTGCCGCTGCCAAAGCTGCTCTTCCAGCCGAGACCCTGCTCTTCAATGGGGGCGCCTTCAGGTTCAGGGCCAACATGGGTTGCAGGACCGGCACCGTGGCACTTGCCAAACGTGTGCCCGCCCGCGACGAGCGCCACAGTCTCTTCGTCGTTCATCGCCATGCGCGCGAAGGTCTCGCGAACGTCACGGCCAGAGGCAACCGGATCCGGATTGCCATTCGGCCCTTCCGGGTTCACGTAAATCAGACCCATCTGAACTGCGGCGAGAGGATTGTCAAGGTTTCGGTCGCCGGTATAGCGCTGGTCGCCAAGCCACTTGTCCTCGGAGCCCCAGTAAATATCCTTTTCCGCCTCCCAGACGTCCTCACGCCCTCCGGCGAAACCGAAGGTCTTAAAGCCCATCGACTCAAGCGCGCAGTTGCCGGTGAGGATCATCAGATCGGCCCAGGATATTTTCCTGCCGTATTTCTGCTTGATCGGCCAAAGCAATCGACGCGCCTTGTCGAGGTTTACATTGTCCGGCCAGCTATTGAGAGGCGCCAGGCGTTGCGAGCCGGACCCCGCGCCGCCGCGGCCGTCGCCAGTACGGTAGGTGCCTGCGCTGTGCCACGCCATCCTGATGAAGAGCCCCCCGTAATGACCCCAGTCAGCAGGCCACCAGTCCTGCGAGTCGGTCATCAACCTATAGAGGTCCTTCTTTATGGCAGCAAGGTCGAGTTTCTTGAATTCTGCTGCATAATCAAAATCCTCGCCCATTGGGTTGGACTTGGAGGAATGCTGATGCAGAATGTCAAGGTTCACCTGGTTCGGCCACCAATCTTGGTTCGAGGTTCCACCGCCGGCGACTTGTCTGTTGGTTCGGCCCGTTACGGGGCACTTGATATCGTCAGTCATAAAGTTACCTCCTTTTGTTAGGTGAATGGTTAAGAAAGAGCTGCTAGCAATTCAGAGTGTTTCGATGACCACTTGACTGGCAATTCTGATTGTCTGCGAGCGGTGCGCCAGTACTGCTGGTCAGCTTTTTGGGGGTCAGAAACGGCCTCCGTGAGAAAATGTGGGAACGTGCAGTACGGCCTCGGTTGAATGAGACGATCCCTTCGATTGCAAAAGTATAATTCGGGCCTGATGATTGTCAATCTTAAATAGTAATAAATCCTAAATAAGAACTAATTGAAAAAACCGCCGCGTGTTATTTCTGGCAGGCAGCACAAGTACCGTAAATGACAATGGTGGTGGTGTTGATCTTTCCCCATTCTTGTGCTTCCCGGGGAAGTGGCAGTTCCGGCAGTTGTGGCCAGTTGAAGTCGACGATGGTGTGGCAGGAACTGCAGATCAGGTGATGATGCGGTGATAGGGTCACCTCAAACCTGCTCAGGTTTTCGGCTGTTTCCACCCTGTTGATAAGACCGTGACTGGCCAGTGTGGTCAGCGTACGGTAAATTGTATCGATGGAAATGGACGGTAGCCTTCCCCGCAATCGCTGGTGAAGCATCTCGGCGGTTGGGTGATCATCGGCCATGAGGAGTTCTCGGTAGATCTCCATCCGTTGGTGAGTGATCTTGAGCCCTGCTTTTTTGCAGGCTGTCTCGAAGGCAATCAGGTGTTTGTCCGTCAGTTCCATATGCTCCAGAGAAAGTTCAGAAGAGTATCAGGGTATTCCAGCACCATAGGGAGTTGCCGGGGCCTTGTCAATTCCGCGAGCCGAGAAAAGCCCAGTGCCGGGTCAACAGTGCGGAAGCCCGATGGGCGGGGCTGCGGATCGATTCGATCGTCTCCAGAGTAATCGACGTTTTGATGTTCTGGATGCCTGGAATACCGGAAAGCCTATTATTCAAAAAGCCGTATAGCTGTTCATATCATTGACCGCTGATAAACAGCACAAACAACCTCTTGGAGAGTCTGAAGAGGGGGTGTGCCTGGGAGAAGCTTTTTCGTAAAGGTCTTCAATCCTCAAGTTACAATTGAAAATAAGTAACAAGGGTCTTGAAGGCAACTGGGTCAGGCTGCTCAGCGCTTTTCGGTGCTTTTCTGCCGCTCTGTTCTATACCGATCGTAACTCACCTCGGTATCACGCAGGCAGTTTTCCCGGTCGGCATCCGACAGTTTGTTGCATTCATTGATCCGGCCCTGGCGAAACCCCTCATACCAGTTGCTGCAGGTGCAACTCTGGGTGAGTGAGAGGATCCATATAATGATAATTATTGGGAAATTTTTCATTTATTTTCTATAATGGAACAACGCACTAAAGGATTAGCATGCAAGTCATTGACCGGATCTTCGTGACTCTTCTTGTGACAAAAGAATAATGCCCCTATCGAGAAATCTCTGTTGTTATTTTTACTCAATTATGTATCACTTTGCCAAGTGAGATTTGAAGAATGCCAACAGAGGAGGCGGCAAATGAAAAATCCCTTAGTGCTGATATTTGCATTCCTTGTGGCCACTGTTGTAATTACGGTAATAACCTTACCGAACATCAAAAAGGCGCAATCAGATTATCAGGCCTACTCCCAGCAGTCGCTTTTGCCTGAAGATTACAGCAAAAAAGAAGTGCGTAACTAGCTGGAATCATATCTTCTTGTAGTAATTTTGGGAAGTTTTCGGTGACTGAGTTTTAATCTTGATCACGACTTCTGAAGGAACCTCATAAGAGCACCAATAATTCTGGACACGATGTCTGTACTGTGCTAAAACACTAGCCGCATACGATGGAGGGTGTTCGGTTAGTCGTCATCGATGTCGTCTTTGTGAAAACAGGGCGTTAAAAATTAAGTAAAATCAATCAAGTCGGGATGTAGCGCAGTCTGGTAGCGCACAGCGTTCGGGACGCTGGGGCCGGAGGTTCAAATCCTCTCATCCCGACCATGTAGAGAAAAGCCCCGGTGCATGTCATTTCAGCATGCACCGGGGCTTTTTGTTTTTCCCGCTTCCTGCCTCTTTGATCCTAAATCCCGTTCATGTGCTGTTCCTTGTACGTCCTCACTACCTCTTCGTCGATAAAATTGCCGATCTCGCTGAGAAAAATCTCATCGGTGCAGGCTTTCGGCATGATTTCACTTATGATCTCCAGTAACAGGCGTTTCTGGTCGCTCAGGTCAAGATCCAGGACTGCGGCTTTTAATTCTTCGAATTTCATGGCTGTTCTCCCCTAAAGTATTGATCCGCCGTGGGTGCGGAGTACTGACCGACGAAAATCGACAGGTCAGACGGTACGCGGATAAAAAATAGGTGATACCAATTAGCCTGATAATGATTGCCAGGAAGACGGCATAAAAAATATAAGATCGAATCAAAAAAATCCAAGCCGGCACATGCCGAAATACAGCGGGTTCCTGTCATTTTCATCATCTAGCCAGGGCAGTCCCTGTGCTATTCAATGCCTGTCGATATTGTTTTTTCATCGGGTTTTCCTCTATACTGCAGATATACCGATTGTCGTGCAGATAAGGAAAAGGGAGATGATGCATTCAATGCGTATTCGCCAGGATTTCCAACCGGTTTTCTGTCTCTCGGTCTGGAGGCAAATGGCCTGTGCCTCTCTCGCTGTGGCCGTTTTTCTGTTGTTCCCCAGCAGAATCGTCTGCGCCCAAAGCGCGAGGACGACAGAGGCAGATGATCTGCCTCTGCTTGATTCGGTCCAGGAACGTACGTCAGCTGCGGTTCTCGATTTCGCTGATTGGATGGATGATTTTTTCAATGATGAGAGGGCGATCAGCGAAGAGAACAGGACGCGGATAAAGCTTGAAATGAGTCTGGGCTACAGCAGAAATGATGACTTCGAAGCAAAGCCGAGAATCAGCGGCAGGATAGAATTGCCCCATCTCAACCGAAAGCTCAATCTCCTTCTCTTCGCCTCGGATGACAGAGAATTCCTGGTTGAACAGAAGCCTCTTCCCAGCCTCCCTCGTCAGCAGGGAGGTGGCGAACGCCAGGCCGCCGCAGCCCTGCAATACTTTTTTAAAGAAGAGGACACATATAATATTTCGAGCACTTTCGGCGGTTCATTCGACTACCTGTATGCCGGCTTCCGCTTTCGTTATTCCCGGGACATCGGTTCCTGGCGGGGGCGCTGCATCAATCGCCTGCGTTATTTTACCGATGATGGTCTGGTGGATAATCTTTCCTATGACCTTGAGCGCCAGCTTGCGGAAAAATGGCTTTTCAGGACCACGGCTGCCGCAGAGTGGCTCGAAGACAGAGATGGCCTGGCGCATTCATTAGTCTTCAGACTGTTTCAGATTATCAATGGAGAAAAGGCGCTGCTCTATGAAGTCGGCAGCTATCTTGATACCGAAGAATCGTATGCTATGACCGACCTGCAAGTCCATCTGCGCTATCGGCAACGTTTCCTTCGCGACTGGCTTATCCTGGAAATAGCCCCGCAGATAACTTTTCCGCAGGAGTACGACAGGCAGCCTAATCCGGGTTTCATCATGAAACTGGAAGCTGAATTCGGCAATCTCGCCGGGCTTGACATCTTTTCCGGGATTTTTGATTTCTAGCTGCAAGAGAGGCGCAAAGAAGATGCAGAAATCAAAGGCATTTCATCTGTGACTCCTCACCGTTGGCAGCGGGGCTCCCTGTAGTTCACCATGCCCCTGATGATTTGACGGTGAGGTTATAAACATCCTTTCAAGGGGCAAAGATCCCAGGTAAATGAGAAGTTATCGTCATTATTTTTCATAACGCCGCAGGTGTCGAGACCGGAGCAGTATTTCAGGGTCTTTTTTGCAGGAAATGACGCTTCTTTTGGGTCCTTGGCCTGTTGTTGTCGCTTTGTTGTGTGCTGGATGATGACCATCTCAGTTTTTTGTGTAACTGGGCAGAAATATTTGTCGCTTACGTTGTCGATAACCGTGCTCATTGACCCCCTCCGTTTGGCAGCATGTTCATGTTGGACACTGGCAGCTGTGTCTGCAGGCCGTTCTTTGTGCGCAAACTTGCAAAAAAACATCGATAAGCATCTTCCGGAAGGCCTATTGCGGCAATCGACCTCTGGCGTATATTCCCTGTCCTTGTCAATCTGATGGCTGGATCAAGCGATTCCTGTACTGTATTTTGCTGCGTCATGAGGTCAGAAGTGAATCGATGTTTACCGATGGATCTGGCCTGACGCCGGTCACCGGGCGATATGCCTGACAACTGCGAGACTACCAAAGAGAGAGACGCTTTGGCAACAGAAAAGACGCTGGAAGGACTCTCCTCGGCCATAGCCAATCTGGTCTGTCAGGCAGGTGTTTGCGGGTTGCGATGGAGTTGCGGGCCGCGACGACCGTACTCAGGATATGAATTTTTTTATGTGTCGCGCGAGTAGTTTGAGATCCTTGTACTGATGGTTGTCACCGGGAATTTCCAGTATCTCTTTCATTGGCAGTGCTGAGATCTCTTGCCGTAGGCTGGCAGAGCTTCCGACGATATCGTTGGTCTGCTGGATAAAAAGACAGGGAATATCAAGATGCGCGACCAGTTGCCGAAGGTCGAGATTCTGTTCGCGAAAGCCGGTGACCGGTGTGCCGATGAAAACAGCGCGCTGCGGGGTGATCAGCCCTTGATCGCAGGCCTGCAGACCGATCATGACACCGAGGGATTTGGCAAGGAGCAGGTCGATATCGCAGCCCTTCAGCCTGTCGACTTCATCATGCAGGCTGAGGCATTGGGCATCGTCGCAATCCCAGTGTCTGTAATGCTGCACAGTCATGTTCCTGTCGGGAGCAGCGAGTTCGTTGAGTAGGTTGGCCGCCCATCGTTCAGTTTTCTGGTTGATTCCGGGTAAAGTGAAAATATTCATAGTCCCCTCACCTTGCTGAATGATTGATCTTGCACCTTCATCGGTGTGCCGCTTTTTTCCTTGTCGCCTCTATCAAACCAGCGTGTTCGCAGACGGTGAGATATATGGCTGATTGGTCGTTCGATACAGCGATATCCCAGCCAGCCATACCCAATGACAGCGGCGAGCATGAGCACACAGGCAAGGAGGTTGTCGCCAACACTGCCTGGAAAAGGCCCTGAGGCTTGCCACAGGCGGCCGACCACGTTCAGTACAAGAATATGCGACAGGTAGACCGTGTAGGAAATATCCCCGAGGAACGACATTATCCTGGGTACCTGAACCCCTCCTTTTTTTTCAAGTACTGTGCATGAGACGATCAGCAGGGTGTACAACGCCCCCATAGAAAGGACCCGCAAAAGGCCTGCATTTTCGAGGATATTTTGTGTATAGACGAAAGGAAGGCCGCCTGCCACAATGAAGGAAATCCCCAGCAGGGCCATCCGGGGAGTAAAATACTGCCAGTATCGGCTGGAGGAAAAGACGCCGGCTAGAGCCCCAAGGATGAATTGCAGCGAGTAGGGGTGAAGAACTATCCGTGCCACTGCTGAGAGAGCATCAAGGGTAATGAAGAAATTGAATACGATAATAATCGCCCCCCAGAGAAACAATGCCGGCAGCAGGAATCTCTTTCTGAACTGGAGCAGCAGGGCAAAGACCAGATAAAACCACAACTCATGGATCAGCGACCAGGCAACCATAACAATGGGCAGGTGCGGGTCGGGCAATAAGAAAAATGAGGTGAAGAGATTGACCTGATGCCCCTGTGAGGTGTTGACCCACTGCGGTTTTACGAGGAAAATAGCGGCGGTCAGGCAATAATAGAACCAGTAGGTGGGATAGATTCGTGTGCATCGGCCCCAGAGAAAACGCAGCGTCTCTCTTTCACCGGCGAACCGCCCGCGAGTCACTGTCACCATGATGAAACCGCTGATCACAAAGAAGAGATCTACGCCTGATTGGCCAAGGAGCAAAAAATCCGGCAGCAAAAAATCTCCGGCGGAGTATTTCTGTTCGACGGTTTGGCAATGGAAAGCAATGACGCCCAGGACTGCAAGACCCCTGAGCGCCTGAATGGAATGCCAAGTATTGGTCGAAGTCATAGTCTTCCTTCAGATATCCGGCGTGGAATTTTTCAGGCATATCTCCAGAGGATGATAGTGGACAAAGACTCGCCGCATCAAAGAGATGCGGTCAAGAAGGGTCGTTTCGACCTCGGTTGCGATCCGGTCGCCTTCCGCGACGGTGATCGACGGATCTACCCCCACCGTGATGTTCACTACAAGATACTGACCGAAGCGGTGGCCGTGGATATCGTCAATGGCCGCGACTCCGGGAATGCCTGCGAGAATATTCCTGATTTCCTCGCTCAGTTGCCTGCCGGGCAGAGTATCCATGAGATCGGCGGTGGATTGACGGATGATGTCGATGCCGGTGCGCAGGATGATCAGAGAAACCAGGCCACCAGCCAGGGGGTCGACCCAGAGATAGCCCATCCGGCCGAAGATGATTCCCGCAGTTGCAGCCATGGCCGAGAAGATGTCGTTGCGGTGATCCGCTGCCAGGGCCGCGACAGCCGAATTCTGGGTCTCCCTGCCGATTTTTCGGGTCCATATTGTCAGGCAGATCTTGGCAAGCACTGTGAGCAGGGCAATCCACAGGGCGAGGACCGAGGCTCCGCCAAAATCACTCTTGCCCTGGTAGAGTTCATAGATATTGTCAACCGCTGACCAGAAAATGGAAATTGCCGTGGTGACGACGAAGGCTCCTATCACCACTGCTGCTATGGATTCAAGCCGGTCGTGGCCATATGGGTGTTCTTCGTCGGCCGGTTTGCTGGAAAGGCGCATGAAGATGCTGACCACCACGCCATAGGCGACATCGGAGGTTGAGTTGATGCCGTCGGCGAGCAGGGCCGGACTGTGTCCTGCGATACCGACAGTGGTTTTCAGCAGTGCCAGCAGGGTATTCGCCGCAAGGCCTACGTAGACGGCGAGGATACCGCGCCGCTGTCTGTGGTGTGTTTCCATACAAGGACTATCATCCATTCGCGGGGGGGCGGAAGAGAAAAACAGATAATCTGTAAAACCGGAGGCCTGCCGCCGGAATGCCCGATTTCTTCTGATAAAAAAGGAGTATATAAACAAGAAGATATCTTTACAAGATCAAATGTTTTCGACTTGCCGCAGGGAAAGGTGTTCGCTGTTGGCAGTGGCGTTTCATCCAACAATCATCCTCTGTTGCGCTCAGTTCTCTTGTCATCGTTGTTATCTTTGGCAAAATATGGGAAATTATATTATTCTCTGGCTTCCGCGGGAAAATCTTCTGTCTTTCTGCAGATTGGACAAGGCGCCATGGTAGTATATGCGCATTCAGTTCCCGCACTTATTTGGCCTCGGCCTTGGCATGACACCACACTGTTTACATTCTGTTGCCGGACAAGAAAAGAATTTCCGCCAACCGCGCTGGATCATACATTGATGAGCGGCTATACCTTCATGCTGCAGCAGTTTTGTCCGCAGGCAGACACGCCCAGGTCCTGTCTTGCCATAACCGGGACGGCCAGACGCCAGGCGAATGCCCTGTTGCTGCAATACCATGTTTCGGGGGACATCCACGAGGTGCATGTCCCCCGGCAGAATGGTAATGGCAGCCGGCGGCACGAACTGTGGAAGGACAGCTGTTTTGAAACCTTCTTCGGCCTGAAGGGCAGCGACAGGTACTGGGAGATCAATTTGAGCCCGAGTGGTGACTGGAATGTTTACAGCTTCAGCAGCTACAGACAGGAGATGACCGAAGAGACAGCCTGTCGGAGCCTTCCCTGTGCGGTTTACGCAACGAGGGATGATATCTGGCTTGATGCAATAGTCGATCTCAGGGATATCGTACGGGAAGATCATCCGCTCGATCTCGGCGTGAGCTGTGTCCTCAGGCATCATAGCGGCGATATTTCTCTCTGGTCCCTCTGGCACCCTGAAGATAAGGCCGATTTCCATCACCGCTCAAGCTTTGTACTGGCCCTGTAATACGTATGATTGTTCAATTCATGGAGAGGAAATGAAAAAGATTGCTCTTATCGCCTATGATGGAGAACTGACCTGCTTTGCCCATGTAATGCTCTATGCGCTTGATTTTGCCAGAAAAGGATATGAGGTTAAGGTGGTAATCGAGGGCGCTGCCACCCGTCTGATTGCCGAATTGATCCGTCCTGATGCCCCTTTTTCCAATCTTTTCCGTGAGATGGTCGATAAGGATCTGCTGGCCTGCGTCTGCGAATCCTGTGCGGTGAAGATGGGCACCTTCCAGATGGCACAGGATCGCGGCCTGCCGATCGACGGCGAGATGAAGGGGCATCCCTGTCTTGAGCGGTTTGTCAATGAAGGATATGAAATCATAACATTTTGATCTGTGTCATGCCGTCTTCGCCCTTAGAACTTCTCGCCCCCGCCAGGGATCTAGCCTGCGGTATTGCCGCCATCGACCACGGGGCGGATGCCGTGTACATCGGTGGTCCCGCCTTCGGCGCCAGAGCAGCCGCCGCGAACAGCCTTGCCGATATTGAACGCCTGGTTTCCTATGCCCATCAGTATGCTGCCAGGGTGTATGTTGCCCTCAACACCCTATTGACCGATGCCGAACTTCAGGAAGCCACCGCCATTGCTCATGCCGTCTGGAATGCCGGAGCCGATGCTCTGATCATCCAGGATATGGGGCTATTGGAATGCGACCTGCCCCCCATCCCGCTGCATGCCTCGACCCAGACCGACAATCGTAGCCGGGAGAAGGTGCAGTTCCTCGAGAAGGTTGGTTTCCAGCAGGTGGTTTTGGCACGGGAACTCAGTCTGCAGCAGATTCGCGAGATACGCAGGGGGACTAAGGTTGCCCTGGAGTGTTTCGTGCACGGCGCCCTCTGTGTTTCCTACAGCGGCCAGTGCTATATCAGCGAGATGATCACCGGGCGCAGCGCCAACCGCGGCGAGTGCTCGCAGTTCTGCCGCCATGCCTGGACGCTGAAGGACGCCGGAGGGCATGTTCTCGACAAAGGAAGGTATTTCCTCTCTCTCAAGGATCTTGACCTGTCAGCCCGGATTGCCGATCTGGCGGCGGCCGGGATCTCCTCTTTCAAGATTGAGGGTAGGCTGAAGGATGTGAGGTATGTGAAGAATGTCACGGCGGCCTACCGGCTCATCCTCGATGATCTGATGCATTCAAATCTGGATCTTCGCCGGGCATCGGCGGGAAAGTGCTGTTTCGACTTCACGCCGGATACATCCCGATCGTTCAATCGGGGCAAGACCGAGTATTTCCTGATGGATTCCCGCAACAGACCGGGTTCGATCAATACGCCGAAGGCGATTGGCCAGGAGGTGGGAGTGGTAAAGGAAGTAGACAGGAATTCCTTCACCCTCATCGGCCAGGAGGAAATTGCCAACGGCGACGGCCTCTGTTTCTTCGATTCCCGTGACCAGCTGGTGGGGATGAAGGCCAACAAAGTCGAGGGGCGGCGCATTTTTCCAAAGGATCCGGTGAACCTCTCGCCGGGTACTCCGGTCTATCGAAATGCTGACAGCGCCTTTGGCCGACAGTTGGACAGGAGTGCCGGCTGCCGACGTATTTCCCTTGAGATCCGGGTTGAGGAAACTGCCGAGGGTTTACGGCTGACCCTCGAAGACGAGGACGGTTGTGTCTCGGTCCATGAAAGAACGCTGGAAAAATCCCCGGCGAGAATATCCGGCAAAACAGAGGCCGTGATCCACAGACAGATGGCCAAGAGTGGCGGCACCATTTTTGTAGTTGAGAAGATACATGTGGTGATTGATCCTGCACTTCATCTCACTGCCGCTGATCTCAACGAGCTACGCCGCGAAGCCTTTGACCGGCATGTGCAGATCCGCCTTGACCAATATCAGCGGCCTGAGGTTTCCCGGGTGATCAATGAGACGCCCTGGTTATCCGAAGAAGTGACATATCTTGACAATATTACCAACTGTAAGGCTCGTGACTTCTATAAAAGACATGGCGTGAAAAATTTCTTGCTGGCTCCCGGCGGCATTCAGGATGAAGAGCAAGTGGTCCTGATGACCTGCAGGTATTGCTTGAAAAGAGAATTGCAGATCTGCCCCAAGGACAACAGGACTACGGCACGACTGCTCGAGCCATTAGTTCTGTCCGACAATACCGGCAGTTATGGCTTGCGGTTTGACTGCAGCAGCTGTGAAATGCAGCTTGTGCGTTGGAAAAAAGACCTGTCGTGATCGATTCAAATCATTGAACTTCGTGAACTGTTGTGCTGTAATTAATGATTGCCTGTTCCCCCTCTGACGAGACTTACTCGGAAACACTTGCGGAGCGGTATGCCATAAACAGTCCGAGGAACTGGAACTCCTGGCCGGAAAGAAAAAAACATCAGGCCGCGCGCCATCTTCCTGCAAATGCATGAGAAAGTATGAGAATATGAAGAAACAGACAGTGCTCGTCGTCGACGACTCCTCGACAATACGGACTATCATCGCCAGAGAGCTGGAGAGTGCCGGCTATGAGGTGATCGCCGCCGAAAATGGCATGGAGGCTTTGGCCATGATCGAGTGGATGACTGATCTGCCGGAAATCATCACCCTCGATATCGATATGCCTGTAATGGGCGGTTTTGAGGTCTGTGAAAGGCTGCGGGCTGGAAGGACCAGCAGCATTCCGAGAAAACAGCAGGCAGCCGAGGTGCCGATCATCTTTGTCTCCGCCAACGATAATCTGGAGAACAGGGAGCGGGGCTACCAGCTTGAGGTCATCGATTTTATCAGCAAACCCTTCTCGCCCGGCGATATCACCCAGGCAATCGACAGGGTGCTCAATCCCAAGGAGCAATATACGGGTATGCGGGCCCTGGTGGTTGACGACTCCGCCTCGGTGCGTCGGATAATTCAGAACAATCTCATCCGCAGCGGAGTGGAAGTGGTCGAGGCGGCTGATGGCCGCGAGGCCCTGGATATCGTCGAGCGGCAAAACGGCTGTTTTGATATCGTCATCATTGACAACCTGATGCCGACAATGAACGGCGATGAACTCTGCCGGCACCTGAAAAAAATCCCGACAATGACGCAGGTTCCCAAATTCTTCATCTCTTCCTTGAACGATAAGGAGAGCATCCTGGCCTTTTTCAGGGCCGGGGCCAGTGATTATCTAAAAAAACCCTTTATCGCCGAGGAACTGCACGTCCGCATAGAGACCCATCTGCGGGTGCGTAAGTATGTCAAGGAGCTGGAAGTACTCAATAAGAAACTGGAGGAACAGGCCAGCCACGACGGCCTGACCGGTCTCTACAACAGGAGGTATTTCCAGGAGGCGACCGAGAGAATTTTTTCCCAGGCCGAGCGTTATAATCAAGAACTCAGTTGTATCATGCTCGATCTTGATTATTTTAAAAAAGTGAACGATACCCATGGACATGCCTTTGGCGATCTGGTCCTCAAGGGGTTTGCCAAACTGATCGAGAATCGGTGTCGCAAATCCGATATAGTTGCTCGCTATGGCGGCGAGGAGTTTATCCTTTTTCTGCCCAATACCGGCGCTGACGGTGCGGTGTATCTCGCTGAGAGCATACGGGAAAAGGCTGAAAAGGAGTGTTATTCCGATGGCAAAACAAAACTCCATGTGACCTGCAGTATTGGGGTTTCCTCAATGCTCCTCGGTAAGGTCGAGAAACCCGAGGATCTGATGACTCAGGCGGATGAGGCGCTGTACCGGGCCAAAGAGCGAGGCCGTAACAGGGTAGAAATTTCTGGCAGGGAAGAGACGATCCGTTTCGTCAAGATGGGCAAGTCTTTGAAGGTAAAAGAATAGAAGGCATCTGGGCGGGGGAAAAATGGACTACAAGGATTATTACAAGATCCTGCACGTCGGTAAGGACGCCTCGCAGGAGGAGATCAAGCGGGCCTATCGCAAACTGGCCCGGAAATTTCATCCCGATGTCAATAAAAATGCCGATGCCGAGGCTAAGTTCAAGGAAATAAACGAGGCCTATGAGGTGCTGAAAGACGATGAAAAGCGCAAGGCATACGACAATTTCGGCAACAACTGGCAGGCAGGCCAGGAATTCCGGCCACCCCCGGACTGGGAGAGCCGATTTTCCCGGGGCGGTCAAGGCTCGCGCGGGACTACATCCCAGCATCACAGCGATTTCTTTGAATCACTTTTTGGCGGTGGGCGAGGGCATTTCACTCAGGAAAATTTTTCGCCATTTGACCAGGAAGAATATAGCAGAGGGCATGACCTGCACGCCAAGGTTTCCATCACCCTTGAGGACAGCTATCACGGAGCAAAACGCACTATTACCCTGAATCGGACGGTAGATGAGGGTGGCGGCCGTTTGAGTATCCAGCCGCAATCCCTCCAGGTCACCATACCCAAAGGGATAGTAGAAGGACAGCAGATCAGACTGGAAGGGCAGGGCGACTCCGGCTATGCCAAGGGTCAGCGAGGCAATCTCTTTCTCGAGATTGTCTTTGAGCCGCACCGTTTGTTTACTACCAGCAAGCGTGATATTTACCTTGTCCTGCCAGTAACGCCCTGGGAGGCAGCTCTGGGGGCGTCAATTTCGGTGCCGACCCTTGGCGGCCACGTTGATCTGAAACTGCCGCCCAACTCGCAATCCGGCCAGAAACTGCGGTTGAAAGGACGCGGGCTCTGTTCGAAAAACCACATCGGCCACCAGTATGTGACACTGGCCATTTATACTCCCGAGGCCAGGACCGCTGAGCAGAGGGAACTGTATGAGAAGATGGCCAGGATCATGCCCTATAATCCCCGATCAGGGTTTGGAGGTTGAGACATGACCCATGAGTACCGCTGCACTGTTCTGGATGATACCATGACCTGGGGAATTGCTGAACTCTGTGAGCTCTGCCGGGTGGACAGCAACTTGGTGCACGAGATGATCAGCGAGGGGCTTTTGACCCCGCAGGGCACGTCTCCCGAGACCTGGCGTTTCAACGCTGTCGCGGTCAAGAGGATCCAGGTGACACTGAGACTGCAGAATGATCTGCGGGTCAATCTGCCGGGAGCTGCCCTGGTGCTTGATCTGTTGGAGGAGATCGATGAGTTGCGCGCCCGGATCAGGCAGTTCTGATGATCAGGCAAGCTTTGTATTATCTCTGGGCGGTGGTTCCCGGTAGGTTGCTATGAAAAAAATTTGCCTGATACTGGCCATAACCTTCTGCAGTTGGCTTGGCTGGCGGCTTGGTCAATCGTATGGTATAATGACTGCGTATTGGTTGAGTTTTGCCGGCAGTTTGATTGGGGTCCTGCTGGGATGCTTCTTCAATCGGAGGTATCTGGATTAATGGACATAGCTACCGAAAGGATCCTGGCCGGCGCTGCCTCTCTCTGTGGTTGTCGATGAGCAAAATTATGAGTTATGACAGAATTCCTCGATAGAATCATTACCCTATGTATCTTGGAGTTAAACGCAGTACAACTGAAGTACCTTTAAAGGAGCAGGAAATGAAGATCTATGTAGGGAATATGTCGTATGATGTGCAGGAAGATGATTTGCGGCAGGCCTTCGGCAAGTTCGGTGAAGTAACCTCGGTCAGCATTATCAATGATAAATTCAGCGGCAGATCGAAAGGTTTCGGGTTCGTCGAGATGGCCACGAAAGAAGCCGGACAAGCGGCAATTGAAGGCCTGAACGGCAAGGATCTGAAGGGCAGGGCCCTCAATGTCAATGAAGCCAGGCCCCAGGAGAAGCGTGAAGGCGGTTACAGCGGCGGTGGCGGCGGTAAGGGCGGCTACGGCGGTGGCGGCGGTGGTAAGGGCGGCTATGGCGGGGGCGGTGGCGGTGGCCGTAGTGGTGAAGGCGGCTTTGGCGGCGGTCGCGGTGGCAAGGGCGGCTACGGCGGTGGCGGCAAAGGTGGCTTCAGCGGCGGCGGTGGAAGTGGCCGGGGCGGTCGAGGTGGGGACAGATAGACCAGGGATCCCCTGAAGACAATCCCTTCCCTGTTCGCAGGTGTCGGCCAGCGCCATAAAAGTCCTGGCCGACCACAATTTGTCGCGGCTGCTCATCAACGGCTGCACTAAGGTTTTCTGTGCCAATACAGTGCTGCGGGCAGCTCCATTCGTGATTTCCTCCACGAGTTCTGACGGCGAGATTCTGCCGGATACTTCCTGAAAAATGCTTGAGAGACAAATGCAGATTTGGGTGGATGCCGATGCCTGCCCCAGGCCCATCAGGGAAATCTTGTTCAGGGCAGCCGAGCGTGCCGCCACCCAAGCGGTTTTTGTCGCCAACAGGCTTGTACAGATACCTCGGTCAGACTACATCAGCTCACTTCGGGTGGCCTTCGGCCAGGATATGGCTGACCATGAGATTGTCAGAAGGCTGCAGCCCGGTGATCTGGTGATCACCGCGGACATCCCTCTGGCTGCGGCGGTTCTCGGCAAGGGTGGCCATGCCCTTGATCCGCGGGGTGAACTCTTTTCCAGCGACACTATCGGCAGCAGGCTCAGCGTCCGGGATTTTATGGAGGGACTGAGGGCGACCGGCGTTGAAACCGGCGGACCGGCAACTTTCCATCAAAGCGATAAGCAGGCCTTTGCCAATCGGCTTGACAGTTGGCTGAGTGTGAATGCCAGAAAAATCAACGGTTGAAGGACGAAACAGCCGCAGGCGACTCAGGGCCGTGCGGCTTCAATTCATTGAAAACAGAATCTTTTGAACACAAGGAGTTGGCAATGGTTACCTCAATTATCCTGATGAACGTCGAGCGTTCAAAGATCAATGAAGTCGCGGAACATCTCGCCGAGATTCCGGGCATCTCCGAGGTGTATTCGGTCAGCGGCACCTACGATCTGGTGGTTATCTGTCGGGTCGCGACCAATGAAGACCTCTCTGATCTGGTGACAAAGAGACTCCTGACCATCGGCTCCATACTGAAAACGGAGACCATGCTTGCCTTCAAGGCCTTTTCCCAGCACGATCTGGAGACGATGTTTTCCATTGGCTTGGAAGGCCAGTAGGCGGTCAGCGCCGAGGAGTCTTTGCTGCGACTTCAGCATTTCAATCTGATGTTTGGCGGAACGGGCCAGGTCATCGATCTGTTTCTGAGATTGCGGGGTGGTCTGGAATGTCGGCTTCTGCAGTACGCCATAAATGATATCAACGGCATCGTCCAGGGTCAGCGTGCTGATATTGATCACCATATCATACAACCGGCTGTCCCAGGTATCGAGTCCATAGACCTGGATACCCCATTTGCGTCGTTCTTCATCATCTTTTTTGAGGACGTAGAGCGCTTCTTCTGCCGAGATATTTTCTCGGCGCATTTCCTCCTGTACTCGCATGTTCATATCGGCATTGATCCTGATTTTCAGAACATGGGGAATGTCTTTGAGGAAAAAATGGCCGGCCAGACCGTGGTAAACGATATTATCCTTGCGGGCATGTTCCAGCAGGGCCGAGCGGTAGTATTTCACATAGCGTTCGGAGCCGCCGAAAAATCGTTCGAGGACTTTGGGGCAATCGTTGAGGGCCCGCACCAGTTTGATCTCGGGGATATTGAATTCTTCCGAGGCCTCAAGCAGGATATCACGGGAGATGCATTCATAGCCTAATTTTTCCGCCAGCTTCTCAGCGACCTCTTTTCCCCGGCTGTAGGACCCTCTGGTAATTGTAACAATCGACATAGATAGTATTCCCTGTATTGAAGAGAGCGATGATGATGGATGCCCGGTCCGCTGTCCGGTCTGCATCCTTGTATCGAAGCTCGGTGATCTGATGTGTTGACTAGCTGGTCACGTCATATAGGGCAAAAAGCTGCATGTCAAGAGAAAGTATACGGGGGCTCTCAGTCCAGGGTCAGTTTTTTCGTCACTTCCTGGCAGCTGCACATGAATCCGCGGCCGGGATTATCCCGATATGGCAAAAACCTGCGGGCAAAGGCCGAGCAGAATATGGTAATATCTGGTTGATGTAATGTCAGTGCCGGGGCGGGGACTACTCCCGGCGTGTCGTAAATCTCAACACAGAATGATAAAACATGAAACAGGTACTTCTTCTTATCGACAGGATCAGCAGTCGGGTCAACGCCAATCTGCGGGAGTTTGATTTCGATGTCGAGCCCTTCATCAATGCCTCGACGAATCTGCCAAAATTGCTCAACTATTACGCTTCATACGCCGTCACCTCAAAACACCCCTTAAAGCTCCAGTTCAGCAGTTCGAATGTCGCGGGCAGCTATTTCCTCGGCAAGTGCCTGGTTAACCGGTCTGTGGTCTATAAGAGCGATGTCAGGGGGGACGAGCTCAAGCGCAAGGGCGAGATAATCTTTTGTTCGAAGGAACTGCCATTGGTCGAGGATGAGATTATCACGATCAGGGATAGTTTTCTGTTCAAGACGCTCATTCACAATAAATCGCACAACCTCGAGACCCCGGAGGAATTTTTCATCCGCAACACCGTGGCCGCCCATTTCTCGAATATACATGGCTCAACCCTGGAGGGCTGCTATCTCGGGTTGTTCGCCACGGTCGATCTGATGGCGCTGCATTCCTGCATCGTCGGGGATTTTTCCTATATCCAGGTGGAAGAACTCTTTCACCGGGCGATCAAGCCGGGAACGGTTTGGCTGGCCAATGACGATTTTTCCTTTCAGTACAACTATCCGGAAGAGATCCTGAAACGCTATGTGGCACTTGATGCAGAGTTCAAACCCGTCGGCAGGCTCATTGATTTTGTCGAGGAACGCAAGACCGACTTTGACCGCCTGTTTGAACAGATTACCATGGATTCCTTTGATATTCCTCAGAGTTCCACGGTCAATCGCTTTGCCCTGGTACAGGGAAAGACCCGGATCGGCAAGAATGTCCTCATCTGCCAGAGATCCTGCCTCGAGAATGCCGAGATGGGCATAGGTTCAAACGCCCAGGAAAACACTTATATCATCAACTCGAAACTTTCCGGCTATGATGTCACCGCCCATGGGGCGAAGATCCTCCATTCTCTTCTTGGCCGGAAGGTCTTCGTGGCCTTTAACAGTTTCCTCAACGGCAAGCCGACGGCCAGGATCAAAATAGGCCAGAACTGCATCATCATGCCGCATACCATTATCGATGCCGACGAACCCATTACTATCCCTGACAATCACCTGGTCTGGGGCTTTATCGGCTCGCAGAATGATCTGCGGGAGAATACCATCTCTCTGGCGGATCTCGAGAACTCGAACGAATTGGTTCTCGGCAACATGGTTTTCCACGGTGACGGCAAGGCATTTGTCAACGCCTTCAAGGAGCGGTTCGAGCATATTCTCGAGGTGAACGGGGCCTACTATGCCAAAGGCAAGAACAGGGGACATGCCCAGAGCGATCAGAGCGCTTCGTTCAATATGATCCAGCCATACCGGACCGGCCCGAACCGGGGAATCTACCCAACCATCACGATCGAACCCTGAGAGGGGCGCACAAGCCTTCAGCGGGCCCCGGTGTCTGGAAGAATTCAGTAGCAGTTGGCTAAGGAAATGTTTAGGTTGTCAGGACTAGAAGAGGCGAACTGCTGCTGCCTGTAGCGTTGAATTTTGTCATTAAGATAAACACATACATAATGAGGTGACCGGAAATAAGGAAGAGCTCCCCTTGCTGGAGTCTTCAATGATTGGCCATTGGTGGTACTCTCTGCTTCCCGTGCAAGGGGGTGGTCGAGAATCGCCATTATAAAAGAGTGCAATGCTCCATGATTGTGCAATGACCAACCAACGAATGAGAGTTTATGCAATGAATACATCAAGAGTGCCCGGCATTGTTCGTGACGTCGGCGAATTTAAAATCCAAGGCCTGGCAATACCCTATCCGGAATTTGTCCCCAGACTCTATAATCTCTGTCTGTCCCTTGGCTTCAGGAAGGGCTTCATTATGCCCTCCAGGGCCTTCTGTTCCGATGAGAATCAGGGGTTTCCGATCATTCTTCTGACCAAGCATTTCGGCACCTTTCCCTTCAATCATGGACGAGTTGGCGGCATAATGGCCACGGACCGACATGGTCCGCATGCCAGCCATGGCGAGGATTCGGTAATCGTCCAGGCCAGCCATGTCGGCTATGATCCGAAGACGGGTACTTACGGTACCTGTGAACGGCCGAAGATGAGCGGTAAGTGCCTGTCGGCCTCCTGCGGGAAAATCACCCACGCCATCGAACCGTATCTGGAGCAGTATCGATTTGCCCAGAAGCGAATTTTCCTCAGTCGGGACGGGGTGGGCCGGTCGTTGATTACGGTTAAGGATTCCTTCATCGATTTTTCCTCAAAACCCGTCACGGATGGTCTGGTTCTTCGTCTCGAGGAGATTGCCAGAATCAGGGATGACGGCAGAATAGTGCCGGTGGCAACTCATAGCACCTCTCACTCCTATGAGGTTTCCGATGCCTTCTGTCAGCGTCTGGATAGGCAGGGATATATCTGGAAGGGCGGCGCTGGTGAGGCAATGGGTGAGTTGCTGACAGCGGATCTCTTTTTCTTTCGTGAGGAACTACATGAAACAGATGAATCGATCCTTCTGGAAAGAAATCTCATTGAATTCATGCCGCTCATTGTAACCCACAAGAGTCCGCCGATGAAGGCGGCCAAAATCAATATCCAGATGGAATTTGCCCGCACGGTGGAGTCAATCCGCCGCGGCACCGAATACAACGGCAAGAATCTCCTGTATATTGCCGGCTTGAACGTCGACATATCGGCCTATGAAAACTTCCCCTCCACCACCTATTTTGTCCCCTGGGCCGCCCATATTCAGCTCAAGGACGCCTGCCCGATCTCCGGAGGCATGCATCCTCTGGAGCAGGAAGAGCTTTTCAATAAACTTATTGAGCAGGACAAGGTCAACCTGGATCAGGTCGATCTGAAAGAACAGATCGGCAGGATGCTGGTCTCACCGCGTTTTGATATCCGGACGCCTCGTTAAAATTCAGCTGTTTCAAGATCCGCTCTGCCTTTACCGGCAGAGCGGATGTCTGCAGGCTCACAATTTCCCCAGCCGGTAAATTATCCAGCCAATACTCTGCCGGGTTCTCTGAAATCGAGGGCGGTCTTTGTAATTCACTTGACTTAGCGCTGGGCAGGGAAGTATAACACCACAATTTTGCAAACGCCAACCATGGGCCGGAATCTGACTTTGAGCTCTTTACCCCCATAGCTGACGACGACGGAGAGAGATTTTCGAGCATCTTTCTCACGCCAAAACAGATCTGCTCAAGAGTCAACGACCGGCAGAAGTTCCTGCCGGTGTGAAGACTTTTGAAGTGATGGCTCCAGTCAGGCAGTGGAGGGATATCTCAAGATACTCTTTTTGAACGGGGATCGATGGATACTCTTTTTTATGCACTCGCTGTGATACTGGCAGGAGGAATTGCTCCCCTTCTGCTCTACCGGCAGTTCGACCTGATGAAGACAGTTGCCGTTATCGCCATAAGCGCAGGCTGTCTGGCCGGACTTGCGGCGCTGGTACCGGTCATGCAGGATACCGGGCCGCCGATGATCTCCTGGTCCTGGCAGCAAGTTTTTACTCTAGCCTTCACGATTGATTCGCTCTCTGCTTTTTTCCTCGTTCCCATCTTTCTTATCTGTCCTCTGGCCGCGCTCTACGGTTTTCATTATATGGAAAAACCGGCTGAGGCAGGCCGGATCGCCGTCAATTATTTCTTCTATTCACTGCTGATCATCTCGATGGTCCTGGTTGTCTGCGCCAATTCGCTCATCACCTTCGCCCTCGCCTGGGAGGTCATGTCGCTTTCTTCCTTCTTTCTGGTTATCTATGAATTCCACAAAAAAGAGGTGAGAAGCGCCGGCTATCTCTATTTTGTCTTTGCCCAGGCCGGGGCCATGTGCATCTTCGCAGCTTTCGGTATTATCTACAGTTATACCGGCAGCTTTTCTTTTGAGCATATCGACCAGATCCCGGCCCAGGCCAAACTGGTGGTCTTTCTCCTGGCACTTCTCGGTTTTGGCTCGAAGGCCGGCATCTTTCCGCTGCACATCTGGCTGCCCCATGCCCATCCCGCCGCACCCAGCCATATCTCGGCGATCATGTCGGGGGTGATGATCAAGATGGGAATCTACGGCATCCTGCGTTTCTATGTCCTGCTGGCCGATACCTCCCTGTTCTACGGCCAGACGGTGCTTGTCATCGGCATGGTCTCCGGCGTCCTGGGTGTGGTCTACGCCCTGGGCAAGCATGATATCAAGCGGCTGCTGGCCTATAGCAGTGTCGAGAATATCGGTATTATCCTGATCGGGGCGGGACTCGGCATGATCGGGATTGCAACCGCCAGTCCGGTCATGGCGACCTTCGGTTTTGCCGGCAGCCTGCTGCATGTGCTCAATCACTCCATCTTTAAATCCCTGCTGTTCATGGGTGCCGGGGCTGTCCTGCAGAAGACCAGAACCCGCCATATCGATGAACTGGGCGGTCTCGGCAAGAGGATGCCGATCATCGGCAAGACCTTTCTCATCGGCTCCGTCTCCATCTCGGGGTTGCCGCCGTTCAATGGTTTTATCAGCGAATTTCTCATCTATTTTGCCGCTTTCCAGGGCCTGCGACTCGCCGGCTCTTCTTTTATCCTGGCCAGCCTGGCTATTATCTCCCTGGCAATTATCGGTGGTCTGGCGGTTTCCTGCTTCACCAGGTTTGTCGGTATTGTATTTCTCGGTGAACCGCGATCAGGCGGTGCCGACCGGGCTTCCGAGGTCAAGGCGTCGATGACCGCGCCGATGATCTTCCTGGCAATCTTGTGTCTGATCATCGGGATTTGGCCGGAACCCTTTGTCCGGCTGGCCTTTTTCGGTCTCCGGGATATCGCCGCAATTGTGCCTATACAACCGGAAATAATCCAGAATCTTGTGCATAATCTGGCCTTTGCCGCCAGACTTTTTCTCGCTATCCTGGTGATTGTTACACTTTTACGCAAGATCCTCTATGCCAAAAAGGAAGTGACCAGTGGTCCGACCTGGGGCTGCGGCTTTACCCAGCCGACAGTGCGTATGCAGTATACCGGCACCTCCTATGCCATGAGCATGGTGGAGTTTTACAAACCGTTTGTCATCGTGCGCACGGTCTATTCCGGTATACGCAAGATCT
>JFJP01038256.1_pt1 | contig 22572 bp, 14 predicted proteins | sample 431651 | NCBI WGS metagenome assembly JFJP01 (sample SAMN02602958, study PRJNA72255) | Microbial mat metagenome, whole genome shotgun sequencing project. | biome: fresh water; feature: sink hole; material: water; isolation source: purple microbial (photo- and chemosynthetic) mats found in...
ATAGACAAAGAGCTTAATTTGGGTTAAGTTTTCATAAAATTCCTTACAAAACCGCCGTTCAGCGATACATTTTCATATGTTTGCGTGTAAATCACCCTATTTACAAAAAAGCCCAAAATGAAGGCATCTAAAAAGAAAAAGATAATGTATATCATTCTATTCATCCTCCTCATTCTAGTTCTTGGCGTGGTATGGTTTATAAATACCCCACAATTTGGCGCCACACCAACTGGCGAAAGATTGGAAAGAATAAAAAAATCGCCTAACTACCGCGATGGCAGTTTTCAAAATATAAACCCTACCAGCGTAATGGTGGAAGGTGTGAATTACGCAACCATGATGAAAGAGTTTATGTTTGACAGGAAACAGCACATCAATCCACCACATAAGATCCCATCTGTAAAAACAGAATTGAATAGTTTAAATCCCGATACGGACATACTGGTTTGGTTTGGACACTCATCTTATTTCATGCAAACCGCTGGCAAAAAATTTCTGGTAGATCCTGTGCTAAGTGGCAGCGCTTCGCCTTTTTCGTTTGGGGTAAAAGCATTTGATGGAGCCGACGATTACAAAGCCGACGACATGCCCGAAATAGATTACCTCATCATCACACACGACCACTGGGATCACCTGGATTATAAAACCATCATGAAACTCAAAAACCGTGTCAAAAAAGTAGTTTGCTCATTGGGCGTAGGAGCACATTTTGAATATTGGGGTTTCGATACCGCCAATATCATAGAACTCGATTGGTACCAACTTGCCAATCTTGACTCCGGATTTACCATACAATCAGCCCCAGCCAGACACTTTTCGGGCAGAAGTCTCAAGCGAAATCAATCATTATGGTCGGCCTTCATGCTCCGAACTCCCAGCCAGCATATTTATATTGGCGGAGATGGTGGATACGATACTCATTTTAAAGAAATAGGCGAAAAATATGGCCCATTTGATCTGGCCATTCTGGAACAGGGACAATACAACGAAAAATGGCGTTACATACATATACTGCCCTCTGAGGTGCTTCAAGCAGCCGGCGAGCTAAGAGCCAAGCGCATATTTCCGGTGCACAATTCCAAATTTGCCCTTGCTTATCATCCTTGGAGCGAACCATTAGAACAAATCTCAGAAAACATAAAAAGCACATCCATAAAATTGGTTACCCCTATGATAGGTGAACCTGTATTCATGAACGATAGCTTACAAGTATTTAGCAACTGGTGGGAAAGTGTCAAATAATCCTTCAATCCCCTCATTTGCAGAAGCACTCAAATTCTGGATAAAACTAGGATTTATAAGCTTTGGAGGTCCTGCTGGTCAGATAGCCATCATGCACGAATATTTAGTAGAAAAGAAGAAGTGGATAAGCGAATCGAAATTTTTGCATGCGCTCAACTATTGTATGCTCCTGCCCGGCCCTGAAGCCCAGCAACTGGCCACCTATACCGGATGGCTTTTGCATGGTACTAAGGGCGGTATTGCAGCGGGGGTATTATTCATTTTACCATCGGTTTTTATATTATTGTTGCTGAGCATTTTATATGTTACCTACGGGACTATACCGTGGGTATATTCTATGTTTGAAGGTTTGAAACCTGCAGTAATAGCAATTGTGATAATGGCACTTTTAAAAATTGGTTCAAAATCGCTCAAATCGACACTGCACTATGTCATTGCATCTGCTGCTTTTATCTGCATCTATTTTTTTCACATTTCCTTTCCGCTCATCATAATAGGGGCCATTTTATTTTCATTTTTAGCAAGAAAATTCTTGCCTGAAAAATTTTCAGTGCAAAAAACAGAAACTATTGAAACCAATGAAAAGGATTATTACATAAACAAGCTTTCTGTAATAAAAGGGATAGGTTACAAACCGAAGTCATTTTGGTTTAAAATATTTATTGGAATTCTTCTATGGTCAATGCCTATGACCCTATTTTATATTTTTTCGGTACAATTTGAATTTTGGAAAACCATAAGTATGTTTTTCACACAAGCAGCATTCGTAACTTTTGGAGGGGCATACGCTGTATTGCCTTACGTGGCTGAGGTAAGTGTGGATAAATACCAATGGCTTACAAGCACACAAATGATTGATGGCCTTGCCCTTGGCGAAACTACCCCTGGACCACTCATCATGGTATTGGCTTTTGTAGGCTTTATGTCCGGGTTTCATCATTTTGGTTCTTCTTTGCTATTTGGAGGAATTGCACTGCTGGTCACCACATTTTATACATTTCTGCCCAGTTTCATTTTTATATTCGTAGGTGCACCCATCATCGAACGCACCCAGCACAACCAGAAACTAAAATCGGCACTTGAACTGGTAACCGCAGCGGTCGTAGGGGTAGTGCTCAACCTGACTATCTATCTGGGCAAATCGGTAATACTTCCCTTCGGAAATTTGAGTGGAGGCATCAACTATGTTTCATTGCTGTGGATTTTGATTTCTTTAGTGGCTATGTACAAATACAAAGTGGGTATGATAAGCTGGATATTCATAAGTGCTGCGTTTGGGTTAGGGGCATACCTATTCAAAATCTTCTTGTAATTCATACATCTTGTGTCCACTACAAAAATTTAAACCTCATATTTATTCTAAGCTTAGAAGGTTAAAAATTTCTCATATATCTGAGGAATATTTTTTCATCAAGGACATTATAAATTATTATGCCATTGGTACTTTCAGGATTCAATTACAGTTACCCATTGTTTATAACTCAATCTACAGAAAGATATCATGCAATTGACCAGCATGACCAAAAATTAAAATGCCATGCAAAAAATGCTTCTTGCATCTATTCACATGGCATTAAAAAAAATATATTTATAATAGTTAAAACACTGATATTAGGAGTAATTCCTATTTGTTTAATTCTGAGGCAATCTGAAATACTTCGAAAAGCTGTGCATCTTTCTGCAGTTGGTCAAGCCAAGATTTGTTCAGACTTACCCTGCTGCTATCTGCTTCAATTTTGTTCAAATCTATTGCCAAATTGTGGGCATCTAGTCCGGACTTATAGCTCTTATATTTTTCACCAAAGTTCAGTTCTGCTTTTCTTTTCTGCTCATATTCCTTATACTTAGCGTAGTTCAATGAGATTTTGGTTTCCTCATTTTGTTGTTCGAGCAATTTTGCATATTTCTCAAGATCATTAAAATAATCGCTTTTCTTGATTCTTGTTTTAGATTTTTTAATGAGCTCATCCCAAGTTTTATTACCAGATTTCCACTCATTGTATTTTACACCGGGAATTACATCCCAAGGCATGGCAGCATCCAGTTCTTTCTCACCTACTTCCAGGTAATTATTTGCATCGGGCAAAATAATATCAGGTACAACACCCTTCAATTGAGTAGTTTGCCCGGTGATACGATAAAACTTCTGAATAGTCATTTTGATAGAACCCAATGGTTTGATAGCGTTGAATGAAGCAGGTAATGCTTGATCAAAATCTATGAAGCGCTGCACAGTACCTTTGCCGAAAGTTGAGGTCGATCCCACAATGAGTCCACGCTTATAGTCCTGTATGGCACCAGCCAAAATTTCAGATGCAGACGCACTAAAGGAGTTAACCATAACTACGAGCGGACCGGAATACTGTATTCTAGAATCTTTATCAGCTAGTATTTCAGGTGAATTTTTACGCCCTTTAACTTGAACTATTGGTCCTTGCTCAATAAACAAACCTGCCATATCCACAACATCCGAAAGAGAGCCTCCCCCATTGTTTCTAATGTCAAAAATAAGGGCATCTATTTTTTCTGTTTGCAGTTTTTCCAATTCTACTCGTATATCGTTGGCAGAGTACCTGCCTCCATTGTTATTAAAATCAGCGTAAAACTTGGGGAGATATATATAACCGATTTTCTTGTTGGTGCCAGGCTGCGTAAGTATCGCCGATTTTGCATAGGTTTCTTCCAGAACCACTATATCGCGTATGAGCGATACATTGATTATATCCCCGCTCACTTTTTTAAGGGTAAGCCTCACTTCGGTGCCTTTTTTACCACGAATAAGTTTTACAGCATCATCTATGCGCATATTCATCAACTCTACAGGTTCATTTGCCCCTTGAGCTACCTTCATTATAAAATCTCCTTCTTTCAATTCACCACTTTTCCAGGCAGGACTTCCCGGTATTACCTGTACTATTTTTATAAACCCTTCAAACTCTTGCAAGGTTGCACCTATACCTTCGAGTTGGCCCGACATGGCGATATCAAAATTGGCTTTATCTTCGGGAGGGAAATAATTTGTATGCGGATCGTAAGTAGTGGTAATGGCATTGAAATAGGTGGCACGCAAATCTTCAGAATCACTTTTGCTGATACGGTTGTACCAATCGGTGTATATTTTCTGAAGTGCAGTTCTGGCCTCTGACTCCAGGGTTTCAAAAGATTTATCGGCAAGTGTATCTTTAACCTGAACTTCCATTGCATTGTATACGCGAGTAAGCACTTGGTATTTGAGCGATTTTCTCCAATATTCTTTTAATTCAGATTCGGTTTTAGCAAACGGGATTTTTTCCTCGTCCAACTCAATATATTCATCTTGGTTAAAATCAAAAGGCTTGGCCAATGCTTCGTTAATATATTCATCCACATTTGCCATTCTTTTTAAGTACAATTCAACAGATTCGTCGAGAAAAAGTAAGCTATTAGCTTTCACTTGGTCATCTATGCTAAGCTTGTGTGCGCTGAGTTTGTCTATATCTTCCTGCAAGAATATTCTCTTACTTCTATCCAGCGCATCAATATACAAATCGAACGTTTTCTTAGAAAAATCGTCATTGATACTATGAGGCGAATAATGGTAAGATTCAATACTTTTGGTAATAATATCCAGCAGTACTTTCCCCTTTTCATTGTCGAGGAAAGGAACAAAACCAATAGAAGCAATGGTTGCAGCTATTGTAATAAAAATAATAAAAGACCTTTTCATTTTAATCCAATTTAGAATATACTGTAAACGAATGACGGGATCGAAAAATTACCATGCACGGCTAGAGCAGCGCGCCAATTTAACTAATTTTATATTAAACTAAAAATAATACGCTTTCACCTTCATACGTGTTTGATGTCTTTTACGAAAGTATCCTTTCAGGTCAAAATCCCAAATCCATTCGTTTTGTGGCGCGGGCAAAAGCAACTCATCTACAATCAGCTTATTTTCAATCACTTTTCCATCATCACTAGATTGTAGCATAGTTACATCAGTTATCAGACACGCTTTGGTTTCACCAAGAAGTTTTATATGCTCAGCTTGCAGATGATTACGAATCTTGGCAAAAACCATATCATCAAAATTCAATTCAGATCGCAGGTATTCAACAATGAGCGTATCAAGCTGACTCAGTACATTTACCGAAACCTGGTATTGGGCATCTGTATATTGATATGCGGTGCTTTGCAGTATAGCTTTTTCCACATGAGGAGCAGCATCTTTGCCGTATTGTTGAATGAGATTGAAAATTTGTTGTGCACAACCCGTAATATCTGCCTCTATAAAATGAACATTATGTACATGAGAGTACCTTTTGCATACCAAAGGTGGATGATTGATATCGATCAAATATACATTTCTGAATTTCTGATATAATTCAACAATAGGAACATCGAGTAGCCATCCACTTCCATAAACCACTATATTGTCATTGCTTTTATCATCTATCCATCTAAGAATCATTTGCTTTGTGCTATTCAAATGAGATTCCCAATGCATACGCTCGCGCTCATACCTGTTCCATATACCCAATTGGTCTATCTCGAATTTCATGGCTTTACGCCAATGTGCAGCACCCAATAAATTCAGCATATTTGTGTAATTATTTGTGCCAAATATAAAGTTAAGTCAATATATTGCATAATTCTTGTACAAGTTATAAGTGTTTGTTGAAACTTTTGTAATTTAGTACGAATTTTGTCGAAATACGTAAGTAACATTTTGGCAGGAAATTAAAACAAAATAGTAAAATTCAGGAATGAAATTAAAGGTACGACTACCCCTCATAACAAGTATAGCAGCGCTGATTTCCATCATCATCATCACGGTTATATCCTTGCTAAATTTCAAGGAGACGAGCCTAAAAACGATAGCTGAATACGAAAAGCAAGAAACTATAAAAGTGCAAAACATGCTGCGCGATATGGTAAATATGTCGTATCAGATGCTATTAATGAGTTACGAAAGTGGTATAAATCAGCAGATAGAAAAAACTCAAACCGATGATTTTCAGTTGAATTTTAAAAAATTGAATCAGACGGAAGCCGATAGAAATTTGCTTGCAACGCTCAATAATTTGCGAAGCCTCAGATATGGAAGCGATGGTTACATATGGGTAAACGAACTCAAACCACCTTTCAAAGTGGTAATGCATGCCGTGCGTCCAGATTTGGAAGGTTCCGGACATGTTTTTATCATAAAGGAAACGAACCAAAATGTATATGAAGCCTTTGCAGAAATTTGCAATAAATATGGTGAAGGATACCTACAATATGACTTTTATCCTCCCGGAGGAAATGAAAGAATTCCGAAGTTGAGCTTCCTCAAACTTTTCCCTCAGAAAAACTGGGTAATAGGCACAGGCGTATATATAGATGATATTGAAAAAAATGCCTCTCGCCGGAAAGATGAACTTAATAAAGAAATAAACAGACTGATTCTCATAATTATACTTGTCACTATAGTTATAATAGCCATTTCATCGGCTTTCCTTTTTTATACCGGAACCCGTATTACAAATGCCATTGATAAAGTAAGACTTCATTTGAACCAAATGGCTCAAGGACAAGCCGTTGGTAAGCTTATCTTGAATAGGAAAGACGAAATAGGCGACATGATAGGATCGCTAGATGCTCTTATTATGGGCATAAGCTCATATACCGGCTTTGCTAGAGAAATAGGAAGAGGCAATTTGGAAGCTAATTTTGCGGCTCTGAGTCCGGAAGACGAGCTAGGTAACGCACTTTTAGCTATGCGCCAAAGTTTGAGCGACGCCCGCAATGAGGAAGCACTCAGGAAAGTAGAAAGCGAAAGAAGAAACTGGTCGAACGAGGGGATAGCTCGTTTCAACGATGTATTGCGCCAAAATCAGGATAATCTTGAAACACTGGCATTCAAGCTTATACAGAATTATGTGGGTTACCTCAATGCAAATCAGGGCGGATTATTTATTGCCAAGCACGATGAAACAGGCGAAACAATTCTGGATTTGGTAGCTGCTTACGCGTTGAATCGTAAAAAGCATTTGCAAAGAAAAGTAAAACTAAAAGAAGGTTTGGTAGGTTCCTGTGCAAAAGAGCAAAATGTACTTTATATTACACGTATTCCGGAAGACTACATTAATATTACCAGTGGATTGGGGCATACGAAACCTAAATGCATTCTTCTGGTTCCATTTAAGTTAGATAAAACTATATATGGAGTGGCCGAAATAGCATCGCTCAACTACTTTGAACCGCATGAAATTGAATTTGCTGAAAAAGTGGCAGAAAACATTTCCTCTGTGCTTGCGAATATAATAAGCAAACAAAACATCGATCTTATATCAGACGTAGAATCTGAATCACTTTATTTGCCTGAAAAAGACGAAAATATTTTCGATTTATAAATGATTATTTAACTAATTATAAATCATAGTTGTAGTGTAAAAAGAAGTTCAGCATATTGTTTCAAATACGCTGAACTTCTTATCTAAACATGCTTATATTATATTAAGCAACTACATCAGGTTAGTTTACAATACCAAGTATCAACCAAACAAATAAGGCATACCAAGATGAGGCTACTGCTTAAATTCAGCCTCGGAGGTTATCATATCAAACATCTGATTAGCCATATCTACCTCATCTACAAGCATATTGAAATACCTAAATCTGTTACCAATCAATAATTGGGTATTTGCCACAGCAGTAAGCTCACGTGCATTTTCAGGGAGATTTACCCCTCTGGCTATGAAACTATCTTTTCCAAACTCGGTATTTGTGCCATCTTCATGGAAATAAGCCAGTTTTCCTTTATTTATGATGAATATATCTTCTTCTGGGTTTTCATGGAACCGGATGGTTACTTTATCTCCCTTCTTCAGATTTTTGGTTCTGAATATTTTAGCAAGCTTTACAAGCGAATATTCGGGTACGCTAAAAAATAAGGGATTTCTTTTTAGCCAACGTACGCGCTCAGTAATCAGGGTTTTATCGTCAGACTCGCCATTTTCCAATAAATCGAAGTAAGCCTGTTTTTCGGTAGTAAGCCGCTGTAGATAGTCGAAGCAACGCGATGGGTTTTCTTCATAAATAATTTTAGCTGCAGTCGAAAACACCAATTCATCCGCATGGTGCATGCACACAAAAATCTCATCAGGCATTTCAGATTTGCGTATCACTTCAAGAATTTGGTTGACCTGCTCATGAGTCCAAACCTGTATATCCTTAAAATCGGTTGCTTTGGTAACTTTGGTTTGAGTAGATTTCTTTTGTTTATGTGTTTTCCCGAGCAGTTCAATAGCCTTGGCCCTGGTCCAATTATCAATATCAATATAGTCTGTACTAATGATGTCGATGAGGCGATTGGTGAAGCCAAGTTTTTTAATGGTACGCAAATGTCCCAATTTTCGCAATCTCTGAGCCAACGAAATATTATCGAATAGCGGATTTATACGTTGTTTAATATCCGGGTCGATGAAATTGTCAATGAGTTCAAGTGCAAAAATGGTATTTTCGCCAATGATATTGCGGCGTATGATGGTAATGGTGGTAGGCTTGTGCAAAAATCCCAATAAACTGAATAGCAACTCATTGTTCTGATCAGTTTCCAATTCGAGCGACTGAACCAACTTCAAGGTATTCTTTTCTGACTCTACTTCAATAAGGCTCATTTGCAACCAAAGTAATCGTCCTACAATTTCATCAATTTTGCGCACTATTACAGGACGTTCCTCTTCTGTGGCCTGGTAACGGCAATATGACAAACCATCGATAACTGCAAACTGAATATCTCTGTCTTCAAAATCTATATGATTGAGTAAACAGGTTTTGGCTGCTTGGGTTCCAATTTTTGAGTATATCTCTATAATTTTTTTCAATAAAGCCAAATCGTGGTGTTCAGTAGTAAAATATTTCTCAAGTTCAGGCAAAATGCCTTTGGTACATTCTACTAACACGCTACTTACTATTTGCATAATCCAAGGTTTCCGAAGCAGCTCTACTAATTTTATATTTACCACCTCAGAATTTAGGTCAGCCGAGTACTTCACAGCAGCTTTTACAACTTTATCATCGGTATCATCTAATATCCGTATTACAATTTGCTCCAGATTATCTGGCTTGTTTTTACTCAACCATTTGAGATAATCCAATTTCAGCATCTGATCCTGTGAAGCGATAACTTCTTCGGTCGTTTTTCCACTAAAATCCAACACAGCTTTGGTGTCGAGATAATGCTGTGCATTTTTAACCAAAACTTTCATTTCAGGCGTCATATCATCTACCTTCATATGCTTTAGTTCGGTAGCAATTTTTCGAGACGAGAAAGGATCTACTGTATGCAGAACAGATTTATTGGTAATGAAATCATTTTTTTCGAACAAACCACTAATATGAGGATCTAATGCACGAGAGTTGGTTTGTGCAAGCAATATAGTACCAAACCTTACAACTTTTTCGTTGAGTTGTTTCAATTTGCGTGTTATTAGCTCGTCGCCATATTTGAATTTTCCAGTATCCTTTTTTTGAGCTTTGCTCATATCATTGAGCAACTGACGCAATGTACCTTTATAAGAAAGGAATAAATTGCGTGCTACAAACGCCCAACCAATGAGCAGCGGAAGATAGAAAAGTGGGTAATACCTGAGCATAAATTTGCCATCGGATTGCAGCAAATGACTGATTGCAAAAAGCAGCACTCCACCGATACCAATTGATAACTGCTGTAGCACTCCTACTTTGGTTTGAATTTCAAGTTTTTGTTTTCCCTGTAGGGGTTGGTAAAGCACATTGAAAGAAGGATCCTCGAGACCGCGACGCACTACCCTTTCAGCAGCTTTTGTGATTACTATAACCAAAAAGAAAAATATACTTTCGGCGCCAAACATGATGCCCATTGCAGCAGCAAGGGTTACTAGCATACCTAGCGACAGAGGCAATGCCAACAAACCAAGGCGAAGACCGTGCTTACTCAAAATTCTATCGGAAAAATAAGAAAGCAGAAACTCACCGGTTTTCACTATACCTGCCATAAGTGAAATGAAATTGGCAGCATCTTCAGCAGTTTTTATGAGGCTTGTTTGTACTTTTATGCTTGACAAGTATCCAAAGTCGGTGAAATATATAGCAACCATAGATAACATGGCCGAAACAAACATAAGAAGAAAATATCTGTCTTTCATCCAACCCAGAATAGACTTACTGCTTTCAGCTCTTTGTGTGGAAATAAGCTTAACACTGTCTTCAGGAAATACTTTAAACATTTTCCAGACTAAATATACTGCAGCTATGGCCCCAAACGAACCCACATATAACAAATCGAAGGGATGCGAGAGGAAAGGCATGATTACAGGAATGATGAAATAGCTGAGTATACTCGAAATAATTCCACCAATGCCTATCATGCCAAACTGCCTTTTCACTTGCCTCAGGTTGAGAAACTGCAAAGCCATGCCTCCAGATTCAGTATTTACAAGTGCTATAAACGGCCAGGCCCAAATGAAAACAAAAAAGCTAAGCCAGCGTTCGTTTTCGGAAGGTAAAATACCATGTGTTACTCGAATTAGTATAGGGAATATAACCATGAAAACAACAGCACCTATGAACAAGTACTTGGTAGTTACAAATTTTTGAATCTTTGAGTACAAAAGAGTTACCAGATAGCCCATTACCCCCGCACCCATATAGGCTAAAGGCAAAAAATCGCTTCCAAAATTGTGAACAAACACACCATTGGATGCAACGAAGTAGAAAGATATAAAAAACCAAAGTGCGAAAGAATGCCAGAACAGATAACTGAACTTAGGTGCTTCTTCGGGTTTCAGGTTGAATATTTTAAAATACCAGCTTGTAATTCTGTTTTTCATCCCTTTATTTTATGTTGGTGTCAAGCCATTTGAAATTACATACCCGGGCTAATTAAGTACAACCAAACTGACCCAATGTGTAAATGCAATAATACTGCCGAATATCAATCAGCATGACAATTATTTTTTACAAATAAAAAAATGATTCACAACTAGTTACCTGCAAATACGTCATTTTATTTGATACATCAAATGTATAAAAAATGTATACAATATGTTTCAAACAGGTATTGAAAGATGTTACAAATCGATAACGCTTTGTTTTCGTGTATGATATATTTTAAACACAAAATACAAGGTTATAAGAAAGGTAACAATACCAATTGTATATAATTGCACGTTGCGTAGGGGGAATAAGCTAATAAGAAATGAGAATGTGTTTTTTAAAAAAATAAGATCTGAAGATGCAAAATGTTCCTGTAAAAATATAAGAGAGTTGTAAAACGCTGTAGTCAAACTATTAAATCCCAGAATCATTGTAACCCATACTACAATAGCCATCATAGTATTCTGGAGATGGTTATTTACATTTTGTACACCCATTATTTTCTTGTTGTTTATGACCATCCACATAAAAATACTGATGAATGGGAGAATGAGGCCATTGAGTGCCTGTGCTACTATAATAACCAACTCTGAAGGCATATTGCTAAGGCCAAAAAACATGCCTACAGCCAGAACACTATGTGAAACGATTTTGAAATTGCGCGATTGTGATTTCCATTTCTCACCATTTGGTTTTTGAAACAAACTTTTAGCAGTAATAGCTGAAGCGAGCGGAGCGGTAATGGCCGATGACAAACCTGCTACAAACAGGCCAAAACCGAACAATGCCAAAGCAACAGTTCCATGTTTGCTAACCAACATTTCAGCGAATGCAGGGAAAATGTTACTCGAATCAAGTGAAACTCCAGTCGGATCATATAAAATGGTTCCAATTACCAGAATCGCCCCCGAAATAAAACCACCAAAAACTATGGCTACTCCAAGCCCAAAACGCATCTCAGCAATTTTCTGAGTTTTTTCGAGTACGCCACTGCCCAAAAACAAATCATAAGGCACAACAGTGGTACCAACCAAACCCAAGATAAGAATGCCAGCACCAGTAGATGCTGGTATGACGGGAATAATGCTACCGGAAAGCAGTCCGTCTATCGGAGGGTGAAGTGAAATTGCACCTATAATAAAGGCCAAACCCATAGCAAATACCAGATACCCCATAAATTTGGCAATGGAATGTATCGACCTCAGATTTAAGGAGATGAACGAAAACAATACAACAATCATCACCCAAACCCAATTGGGTAAATCATAAATAAAATTGAGCCCTATAACTGAGCCCATGATATTGCCAGCTTCGTAAGCACTGCAGCCAAAAACTATAGCCCCGAATACAAGGGCATATATTAATTTTTTTGATTTTTTATTTGTATAATGCAAAACTATGGCTTCGCCCAAATTGCTTCCAGAGAAAATAGTTATTCGTGCACCGGCTTCTTGCAATATAAAACAGGCTATGGTTGCAAACACAAAAGTCCAGAGCAAATCTAAATTGTACAAAGCGCCCGCCTGCACAGCTGTTGTAACAGTTCCGGGTCCAATGAATGCAGCAGTAACCACCGACCAAAATATTACATTCACGAACCTTTCTTTTGTCCTTGCCAGTATCTTCATTCGTATTATATTTAAAACTATGTGAAAGATACTAAAAATTTATGATATGCTGAATGACCTTAAAAAAATATGAACAAATGCAATCATGAACCTGCAGCATATTAGACATTCATCGTTTATTTATTTCCCAAGCAATATAAATAGCCATCTCGCGCGGCTATATACAATCTGCCATTGTGGGCAAAGGGCGTCGATTCGTAATTGCCAGGGAAGTGAGCTATTTTGGATATTTCTAAGCCGGGTTTTATATCGAACAGATATATTCCATAATATCCAGCCACCGCAATCTTATCATTCACAATGATTGGAGTAGAAATTGACTGGCCTGTTTTGTATGAAAAAATGAGTTTAGGTGTCTGATATTGTCTTTTCAAATTAGGTCCATTCACCATATTATCTGCAAGTTGGGTGAGCGAAACTACATAGAAATACCCATCGAGGGCTGTAAAGCAAACAAGTTGTTCACCCTCGGCATGCGTATATTGCTTATTCGTAGAAGCGCTTCCAATTACTCCGCCTTTCCACTTTGCAAAGATTTTATCGCCGGTTGGGAAAAACCAAACTACCGCTTCGTTTGGATGCTTAGAAGGATCAAGTTTGAATATGCCCCCATTGCCCGGAATATATTCCTTTTCAACCGAAACCAAAAGGCAACTATCTTCGGTAATCACTACGCTTCCGTCCATATCTGAACCAATAAAATAATCCCAATCAATTCTGTTTGATTGCAAATTGTATCCATAAATATGACCAGAACCACTGGCTATATAAATACGGTTTCCCAAACGAGCTCCAGAAGATTCTGTTACCAGATTTCCCCGATGTAATTTGGCATCGCGCACATCATACAGCGTATCCTGATCTAATATTTCAGGTTGTAAGATACCTGAAATATTCCTGGCAGCTCCCGGATTAGGATTAAACACCGTAAAAACACCATTTTCGAGGCCTATATAGGCTGTATCGTTTATCACGAGGCACGAACCATCCACATCGCGGCTATAACTGAGTGTCTTTTTGCTATTGAGTCGCCAGAACTCTTCGCCAGTGAGTGCAGATATGGCTCTGTAGCTTGGTATTACATTGGCATACAAAGACAAACCAACTCCCTGTCTCGAACCTTGCATCAATATTAGCTTTTCCGAATCGGTTCGGGCACTGTCGTTCAAATAAAGGGTTCCGGTACCTTTTATCACATCATCAAATGAATATTGCCAAACCGCATCAGCATTGGAAGCCAAAATTTTATGCACACGATGGTCGTATGCTCCTTGCAATATATATAATGTGGTGTCTTGCCTGAACATTAGCGGCTGCCCTGTCCAACCGGCACCAGACCACTTAAGAGTGTCTTTTCCCACAATGGTAATTCCGGTGCCCAGTTTATACTTCCAAATCAGAGCGAGGCTGTCGGGCAGTCTATTTCCGTAATAGTTGCGCTCCTCATTTCCAAGAAATGTTTTATTAATCAACTCAATTTGAGGCATACCAGCAGAATCCTGGCCTACAAAAGGAATAAAAGAAGTTCCATTCGGCAAAATCATGATTTGAAAAAGCACGATTATGTCGACTAATAAATGTAAAAACATGTAAAATATTATTTGATTAAACGAACCCGACAAAAATGAAATTATATACCAGAATCTAACTCAAAAACGTGGGTGTTAGAACTTTGCATATTAATCATTTTTTCATACTCTTCGGGAGTCAGGTCGTTGTAGTAGAAGTTGATAGGATTTACCGGACGGTTGTAAATGCGAACTTCATAGTGCAAGTGTGGGCTTGTAGATGTACCTGTGTTGCCAACCAAACCTATTACTTCGCCACGCTTCACTTTTTGGCCATTGGTCACTATAATTTTGCTTAAGTGGGCATATATGGTTGTGTAGCCGTATCCATGATTTACAACTATCTTATTGCCATAGCCACCATATTTCGATTCTATTTCAGAAACTTCACCATCGCCGGCGCTGTAAACATTTGTTCCGGTGGGTGCAGTAAGGTCTATACCTGTGTGCATGAGCCACATTTTCCATACCGGATGAAAACGCATGCCAAAACCGGATCCGAAACGGGTAAGATCTTTGATAGCGATTGGCTGAATGGCCGGAATACTGGCTAGCATTTTTTCTTTATTCATTACCAGATTGATGATTTCATCGTGCGATTTGGATTGAATTACCAATTGCTTAGCTAGTTTATCTACTTTCTTGTGCATGTTAATCATCAAAGAAGAACTCTCGTAGCCTTCGTGAATTTTATATCTGTTTACACCACCAAAACCAGCTTGTCTGATATTTGCAGGAATAGGCTGCTGCTCGAAAATAACTCGATAAACATTATCATCGCGTTTCTGAAGATCTTCTAAAAGTACGTTGGCCTGGGCTATACGATTACTTAGCATCTCGTATTCTGCAAGCAGCATTTCACGTTGCCTCATCAACGATAACTCTTCGGGGCTATCCATATAAAAGGTGGCCAATATAAAAATGCCAATGCCCCCAAATAAAGCTAAAGTAGATTGTGGTAGAATCTTCTTGAACAGAATATCCGCAAGGGTTATCTCAATTTTTTTATAACTGAGCGTTTCGGGATTGAAATGATAATGAATTCTTTTTTTCATTGGTAACCAGATGTGTAACAAACGGCTTGGCAAATATAACACACTTATTGTTATCTTGCAATCGGTTGCAGCTTTTTAACTAAATGTAGATTACTGCATTAAAATTATATATTTGATTACATGATACTTATATTTCAAAAAAAGTTATCAACAGGTCGAAAATAAATTTGGAGGCAATTATTTTTAGATCATTACAAAATTTAAGCCACATAGAAAGCACTACTATTTTGTAATAAAAAAAATTTCTACTTTTATAAGCTAAATTTATAACCCATTAGATACAATAGAACTTATGAAAGCAAACGACTTACGAAAAGCATTTGTCGACTTCTTCGAAAGTAAGCAGCATAAAATAGTACCATCGGCTCCCATGGTAATAAAGAACGATCCTACCCTCATGTTTACCAACGCCGGTATGAATCAGTTCAAAGACCTGTTTTTGGGAAATACCACCATTCTGAATCCACGCATAGCCAACTCACAGAAATGCCTGAGGGTATCTGGTAAGCACAACGACCTGGAAGAAGTGGGTCACGATACATACCACCACACCATGTTCGAAATGTTGGGCAACTGGTCTTTCGGCGATTACTTTAAACAAGATGCCATCGACTGGGCTTGGGAGTTTTTGACAAAAGTGGTAAAAATAGACCCTTCACGCATGTATGCTACCATTTTCGAAGGCAGTGCTGAAGAAAGAATAGAACGCGATACCGAAGCGCAAAACTTATGGTTAAAATATTTGCCACAGAGCCATGTTCTGCTCGGCAATAAAAAAGACAACTTCTGGGAAATGGGTGATACAGGCCCGTGTGGTCCTTGTACTGAATTGCATGTAGATATTCGCACAGATGCCGAAAGAGCTAAACTGGACGGTGCAACCTTGGTAAATATGAGCAACCCGCTGGTGATCGAAATCTGGAATCTGGTTTTTATTCAGTACAACCGTAAGCAAGATGGTTCGCTAGAACTACTTCCGGCGCGGCACGTTGATACAGGTATGGGGTTTGAGCGCTTGGCCATGGTAGTGCAAGGCAAACAATCGAACTACGATACCGATGTATTCAGCCCGGTAATAAATGAAATAAGCCGCCTGAGCGGTTATGAATATGGAGTAAACAACCAGGCCGATATAGCCATGCGTGTGATTGCAGATCACATACGTGCCATATCATTTTCAATAGCCGACGGGCAAGTACCTTCCAACAACAAAGCCGGATACGTAATACGCCGCATTTTACGTCGTGCTGTACGTTATGCTTATACTTTCCTCAACCAGAGAGAGCCTTTCTTGTATAAACTCCTGCCTACACTGGCAGAGCATATGGGGCAAGCTTATACCGAACTGGTATCGCAACAAAATCTTATACGAAGTGTCATTTTTGAAGAAGAAACTACTTTCCTTCGTACTTTGGAAACTGGAATAAAACTACTTGATAACCTGATTGATAAGAACAAACAAGAAGGTTACAAAATTGTAAACGGTCAAGAAGCCTTCAAACTTTACGATTCGTATGGCTTTCCGCTCGATCTTACTGAGCTCATACTTAAAGAACATGATATGGTGGTAAACAAGCAAGAGTTTGATGCTGCTATGAACCGCCAGAAAGAGCTTTCGCGTGCAGACGCACAAGTAGAAGCATCGGACTGGATAGAAGTGTATAGACCAGACGAAGAGCAAGAAGTGTTTATTGGTTATGACAACATTATGGCCGACGTGCGTATAGTGCGATACCGCAAGGTGATTTCAAAAGGAAACGTTCTTTTCCATGTAGTTTTCAATTACACTCCATTTTATGCCGAAAGTGGCGGACAAGTGGGCGACAGTGGATACTTGGTATACAACAACGAGCGTTTTCAGATAATTGATACCCAAAAAGAACACAACCTCATCATTCATCATATGCCGAGTTTACCAGGCGATGTGACTACGAAGTACCATGTAATGATTAACCCTACGAACCGTGAGCAAACTGCATCGAACCACAGTGCGACCCATTTGCTGCATCAGGCACTGAGGCATGTATTGGGTACCCATGTAGAACAAAAAGGCTCTATGGTGGATCCGGAAAAGCTTCGCTTCGACTTTAGTCACTACCAAAAACTTAGCGACGAAGAAATAGTTCAGATTGAGGCTTTTGTTAATGAAAGAATACGTGAAAATCATAAACTGGACGAGCGCCGTGCTGTGCCTATAGAAGAAGCCAAAGACCTGGGTGCCATGATGCTTTTTGGTGAAAAATATGGCGATCTGGTGCGTGTAATCAAATTTGGTACTTCTGTTGAGCTTTGTGGTGGTACACATGTGAAGTCTACCGGGACCATTGGTACATTTAAAATACTGAAAGAAAGCGCCATAGCAGCAGGTATACGCCGTATAGAAGGAATAACCAATGTGGAAGCTGAAAGATTTGTGAACGCCAAACTCGATATCTTACGTAAAATTGAACATAAATTCAAAAATTCGAATGATATACTCACACAGATAGACAAATTGATGGCGGAAAACGCTGAATTTCAGAAACAAATTGAAAATTTCAGGAAAGAAAAACTTCAGCAGCGCAAGCAGTGGATAAAACAGCAAGTGAAGGAAGTGAATGGCATGAATGTACTTACTGTTAAACTCGACGATATAACCGCCGATGAAGTGAAAGATTTGGCTTTTCAACTAAAAGGGGAAATACAAAATCTGTATCTGGTTATAGGTGCGGCTATTGAAGACAAAGCACATCTGACTGTAATGCTGGCCGACAATTTGGTGGCCGACAAAAAACTAAACGCAGGCACCATCATTCGCGAAATAGCGAAAGAGGTACAAGGTGGCGGCGGTGGCCAGGCATTCTATGCTACTGCCGGTGGTAAAAACCCTGCCGGACTAGATGCAGCCCTGAATAAAGCGGTGAAGTTGATTGAATAGTCTTAGATAATTAATAAAAGGACACTGGTTTGACTTTTCTGTTGAATCAGTGTTTTTTTTATTATGGGACCCAGATTTGAATACAATAGGACACAGATATAGCAGATCTGACTGATTTACACAGATAAAAAATCCGTCTTCATCAGTCTAATCCGTTCAATCCACATTCTATATATCTTAAAGAACTCTGCGTGACTCTGCGCTTAACTCTGCGAAAATCTGCGTGAAATAAAACATCTAAAAAAATAGGGGAATTATAAAAAATCAGTAAAGACCTCCTAAAAAACTATCAAGCGTAATGGTTCTTGCTCAGATAATTACGAACATAATCAGCAATTCCGGCCTCAAGCGATGTAAATTCCTTCCCATAACCAATAGATTTTAGTTTGCTCATATTGGCCTCAGTAAAATACTGATACTTATCGCGTATATCGGCAGGAGTATCAATAAATTCTATATTTGGTGCCAAATGCATGGCTGCGAAAGTAGCTTTAGCCAAATCCAGGAAACTACGAGCTTTGCCGGTACCCAAGTTGTATATGCCCGAATCCTTGCGATTTTGCATCAAGAAGAACAATACATCTACCACATCTTTTACGTACACAAAATCGCGCATTTGACCGCCATCGGTATACTCAGGCTTGTGAGAGCGAAAAAGTTTGACTCCTCCATTTTTTTGAATCTGATGAAACGAATGAAAAATAACTGAAGCCATGCGTGCCTTGTGGTACTCATTGGGGCCATATACGTTGAAAAATTTAAGACCAGCCCAGAAAAAAGGTTTCTTATCTTGTGCCAAAGCCCATTTATCGAAATCGTTTTTCGATTCGCCATATGGGTTGAGAGGTTTCAGGGCCGGGATTATTTCATGAGAATCGTTGTAGCCATGCTCACCGCCACCATACGTAGCAGCAGAACTTGCATACACCAGAGGCAATCCGTATTTCACACACAAATCCCACACTTTCTTGGTATAACCCAAATTTAGTTTCTCAAATACTTCTACATTGAACTCAGTGGTATCGGTACGGGCGCCTATATGAAATATAAACTCTATAAATCGATGTTCATTTTCGATCCACTGAAAAAACTGATTGCGATGCACCCACCTGCTTATTTTTTTATCTCTCAGATTCTTAAGTTTCTCAGCATTCGAAAAATCGTCTACCACTACTATATCATGATATCCTTCGGCATTGAGCCTGGCTACCAAATTGCTGGCTATAAATCCCGCAGCACCTGTAACTACTATCATACCTGTTGTTTAATGAATATTAACATCAGAATTTTTGAATTCAATTCTTCAACAAAGGTATGTATTTAGAAATCATCTTTATATTTGGATTATAAAACTTGTACACTTTTTTCATATTTTATCAAAAAAAATCCAACAAATGGAAGTTATAAACAACGGATTAGGCAGTGAACACCAAAAAGGCTACATAAAAATAGAAAGATACGACAAAGAGACCACCGAGCAATTGGCCTTTCATTACAAAGAAATACTGAAGCTAATAGGTGAAAATTCGGAACGTGAAGGCTTGAGAAACACGCCCGTACGTGTAGCCAAAGCCATGCAATTTCTGATGCAGGGTTACCTGATAAACCCCGATGAAATCATAAAGTCTGCCATTTTTGCCGAGGAGTACAAACAAATGGTGATAGTGAAAGACATAGAAATATACTCTATGTGTGAGCACCACATGATTCCGTTTTATGGCAAAGCTCACGTGGCTTATATACCCAATGGCTACATCACCGGACTGAGCAAAATAGCCCGTGTAGTAGATGCATATGCCCGTCAGTTGCAGATACAAGAACGCCTCACTACCCAAATAAAAGAAACCATTCAACGTACCCTGAACCCGCTTGGAGTAGCGGTAGTAATAGAGGCGCAGCATATGTGTATGCAAATGCGTGGTATTCAGAAACAAAATTCCATAACCACTACTTCCGATTTTAGTGGTGTTTTCCTTTCAAGCCTTCCCACCCGCAGCGAGTTCCTGAGCCTGATTGGACATAAATTACATTAAAATAATTGGTAAGGGATAATGGATAAGGGATAATTGATAAGGGACAATGGATAAGGGATAATTGATAAGGGACAATGGATAAGGGATAAGGGACAATGGATAAGGGATAAGGGACAATGGATAAGGGATAATTGATAAGGGACAATGGATAAGGGACAATGGATAAGGGACAATGGATAAGGGACAATGGATAAGGGACAATGGATAAGGGATAATTCGTGTATGTCGTGGCTAACAACTATTTCGGATTTGCGATTTCGGAAATGCCTTGCGTGTACCTTGGGATTTATCCCGAGTAAGCTATAAAATAGAACGCAGATTTAGTTATGAGTTGTGAGCGATGAATGATGAGTTTTTCGTGAAAAATTCGTGAATTCGTGGCTTATTGCCATTTCGGAAGTGTGATTTCGGATTTCGGAAAAGAATAGAACGCAGATTGGACTGATTGTAATGATAGAACTGATCTTTTAATTCCTCTGCGAAACTCTGCGGTAAAATTTGCGTGACTCTGCGTGAAACAAAAATCTCATTTGCACTTTCGTCTTTGCGGTTAAGAATAATTTGAAAATAAATGGAACGCAGATTGGACTGATTAGACTGGTAAAACTGATTTTTTTATACCTCTGCGGAACTCTGCGTGTAACTCTGCGAAAATCTGCGTGAAACAAGAATCCGCGGAAATCTGCGAATAATCTGTGTAAATCTGCGAGAAATAAAGCTTTAGACTGAAATAAAAAAAGCCTTCTGAAAAATTTATCCGGAAGGCTCTTTTATTGATTTTATAAAGAAATTAATCTAGTTCTTCTTCTGTGTGTTCGCAATCGCAATTAACGCCTTTGTTGTACATATCCATAGCTTTCAGGCTCATCCCCATGCTGCTGAAACCACCATCGTGATACAGATTCTGCATGGTCACTTTTTTGGTAAGGTCAGAGAAAAGCGTGATGCAATAGTCGGCACACTCATCGGCAGTAGCATTGCCAAGCGGACTCATGCGCTCAGAAAAATCGAGCAGAGCATCTATCCCCTTCACACCACTACCGGCAGTAGTCATGGTTGGCGACTGAGAAACGGTATTGATACGTATTTTCTTATCGCGACCATAAATATAACCAAAACTACGGGCAATGCTTTCGAGAAGCGCCTTGGCATCAGCCATATCGTTGTAACCATAGAAAGTACGCTGTGCAGCTACATATGAGAGAGCTACCACACTACCCCAATCATTGATGGCATCCATCTTGCGCGCAGCTTGCAGCACTTTGTGAAACGACATACCTGAAATATCGAGTGTTTTCAGATAAAATTCGTAGTTCAGATGGTCGTAGGTATTGCCTTTACGCACGTTGGGCGACATACCGATGGAATGGAGAATAAAATCGATTTTACCACCAAAATGTTCCATGGTTTGCTTAAACAAGTTTTCGATATCTTCAACACTAGTAGCATCGGCAGGCACTACAATAGACTCGCACTTATCTGCAAGGTCTTTTACATTGCCAAAACGCATAGCCACAGGAGTGTTAGTAAGCACAAAACGTGCACCATTTTCGTAAGCACGTTCAGCAATTTTCCAGGCGATGGATTTCTCGTCGAGAGCCCCGAATATGATACCTTTTTTACCTTTTAATAAATTGTACATAAGCTAAATTTTGGATTAGTCCGGGTGCAAATATACAAACATGATGTTTGTCATACAAGTTTTATTTAGAATCAATCCATTGAAGCTATGCACACATAGCAGTTTGGCCGAATAAATGCTTAAAAAAATTTGGCGACATGGAAAAAAGCACTATTTTTGCACACCCTTCCAGAAAAATCTCGGGGTGTAGCTCAGTTGGTTAGAGTACGCGTCTGGGGGGCGTGAGGTCGCTAGTTCGAGTCTAGTCACCCCGACAAAAAACCTGCAAAACATTGGCAATCATGTTTTTGCAGGTTTTGTATTTTATAAAAGCGACAGATATGCGACAATTGTGTCTTTTGCTTCATTCAAAGATTTTGCAAGTATGAAATTGCGACACAAAAACAAGAATTCTACACGCTATTTCAAAAATATAAGGTATAATAAACTGTAGCGCAAGCTTTTAAAGTATTTACATAATTAAAATATAAAGTAGGACATAAATTTCAGTCATGTATTGATTGTTTTTATACAAGTTCAGTTAAGTACATGACAAAAAACTGAAAAGGCTGTAATCTAAAGAATTAAAGCCGGTTAAAAGGTAATTTGCCAAAAAGTCCAATCCGTAT
>JFJP01033619.1_pt1 | contig 22546 bp, 22 predicted proteins | sample 431651 | NCBI WGS metagenome assembly JFJP01 (sample SAMN02602958, study PRJNA72255) | Microbial mat metagenome, whole genome shotgun sequencing project. | biome: fresh water; feature: sink hole; material: water; isolation source: purple microbial (photo- and chemosynthetic) mats found in...
CCCAGATTCTTTTCATGGCGAGTGGAATTATTCCATCACCCCCAAAGAATCCTAGTTTGTATCAACTTATTCTTGCTAAGCTCCTAAGAGCGCACTAGGGGAAGTCGAGAGCGACAATATGGTCTCAATTGCCTTTCGGCGCGGACTCTTTCGAGTCGGGACTGAATAGCTTCGCAACGAATCCCCCGTCTCTTGAGTCTCAATTGCCTTTCGGCGCGGACTCTTTCGAGTCATTTGATCACTTTGACACTTTTCAGCGTATTGCTAGGTCTCAATTGCCTTTCGGCGCGGACTCTTTCGAGTCGTTTTCACTCGTTTGCTCCAAACGAGTGCATTAAGTGTCTCAATTGCCTTTCGGCGCGGACTCTTTCGAGTCCCATTGATGGATGGATTTTAACTGATTACAGGTCTCAATTGCCTTTCGGCGCGGACTCTTTCGAGTCTTTGAGTCAATACTGTAACCATGTTTCATGGGTTCATGAGTCTCAATTGCCTTTCGGCGCGGACTCTTTCGAGTCTGACCTCTGTGGCGACTAATCCGCCCTCTGTGGCAGAGGTCTCAATTGCCTTTCGGCGCGGACTCTTTCGAGTCGGGCTGAAGTATGGTAACGACGCTTTGCTGTTAAGTAGTCTCAATTGCCTTTCGGCGCGGACTCTTTCGAGTCTGTCTGGAAGTTGACGGACTACATGAATTGCGCCACTTGGTCTCAATTGCCTTTCGGCGCGGACTCTTTCGAGTCTCCATGTTATGGACGGAAACCTCTGGAACCGATGCCAAGTCTCAATTGCCTTTCGGCGCGGACTCTTTCGAGTCACCCTTGCAGAAGGCTATCCTCGAGCTTGGCTTGCCTGTCTCAATTGCCTTTCGGCGCGGACTCTTTCGAGTCGAAGAGTCCGAAAAATGGTTTGTCTAAAACCATTCATGCGTCTCAATTGCCTTTCGGCGCGGACTCTTTCGAGTCGTCTAACTGATTACAGGGGATTTCACACCTTCGCGCCTGTCTCAATTGCCTTTCGGCGCGGACTCTTTCGAGTCAAGCTGCTACGGTCAAAGGCGAAGCGGAAGAAACGGAGTCTCAATTGCCTTTCGGCGCGGACTCTTTCGAGTCAAAAAAATCGTGAAGCCGCGCGCTGCCGAAACCTGAACGTCTCAATTGCCTTTCGGCGCGGACTCTTTCGAGTCTTCAGCAGTGAAAAAGATGGATATTGACCGATCAAAGTGTCTCAATTGCCTTTCGGCGCGGACTCTTTCGAGTCCATCGCAACCCGCCGCCGCGACGGCTGAAAAACGCCCTGTCTCAATTGCCTTTCGGCGCGGACTCTTTCGAGTCCACGAGATCGCAATGCCTCCCCCACCGGACAGGCCTGTCGTCTCAATTGCCTTTCGGCGCGGACTCTTTCGAGTCGAGCCCGAATGCGTGCAAGCCGCCATCGCTCGCGTGGTCTCAATTGCCTTTCGGCGCGGACTCTTTCGAGTCATGGACACGGTCAACCGCATCCTCCGCGAGATAGATCCCGTCTCAATTGCCTTTCGGCGCGGACTCTTTCGAGTCGTGCCGAAAGAGCGATCCTCGCCGAACTCGCCCACGCGTCTCAATTGCCTTTCGGCGCGGACTCTTTCGAGTCGTGAATATCCTCAACGAGCGCGAGGAATGTTGTCTCAATTGCCTTTCGGCGCGGACTCTTTCGAGTCTCGGGTAGAAAAAATGATCCGCCTTACTGCTTAAAAAAGTCTCAATTGCCTTTCGGCGCGGACTCTTTCGAGTCAGTCTTCTTATAAGTTGTTGTTCCTTAGAATGCAAGCAGGCGTTTTGGTCGGCAGTCGGTTTTTTCTTGGAAATGAAGGCTGCATTTTGGCAAAAATAATTTTTGTTTTGTTTGTATTTATTTGCATTGCAACGGGCTGTGATTGCGGTCGGCAGGGTGTCTGAAGAGTGCGAAAAAGGTTGCCGACCCAAGAGGAAAGGCGGAAGTAAGAAGGCAGAATGTAGAAGTGAAGAGGAAGAGGGTTCACCACAGAGAGCGCAGAGGACGCAGTGAAGATTGGAAATACAGGTCATTTTTGTGCCTTTTGTGATCTTTGTGGTTAAATGAAGATTTCTTAAAATCAGTGGTTAAAAATCTTCCCTTCGTAATTCTTTATTCCTTGTTCATTATCCGATATTCGAATCTTCCTGTTAGCTGAAACTGCTGGTAACTTTTCAACCCTTGAACACATAAACTATTAAACCCTTAAACTCAGAAAACATAGGCTATGACTTTTTGGTGTGTGGTCATGGTGCCCGCGGTGCGGATGTCGCGTGCGCAGGCGGCGCAGACTTTGTATGAGATGAGGCGGTCGGTGTCGGTGTCTATGATTTCGTGGAGCTTGGCCCAGAAGCGGTCGAACTGATCTGTCTCAAGCCTACATTCGAAAATTGAATATTGAACGCGCACGCCGTAATCCTCGCAAACTTTGGCGACTTTTGCGAGGCGTTTGTGGTCTGTGATGTCGTAAGCGACTACGGTGAGCATTTCTTTATCTCCGCATTTGTGTCCGCGCTGTTCGCTGGGGCTGGGCTGGAGTCTGAAGGAGTCTTCCCACCAGCCGTTGGGGATGCGTGCGATGAGTGTGGGGCGGAGGGCGTCGAGTTCGGCGAGTGCGCGGGCTTCGCGTTGTTGGGCTTCTGTGTGTTGGCGATCCCACTCGCAGAGGGCGTTCTTCCATTCTCTGGTAGGAGCAAAGGGTCTGTATTTTTCATTGGGCATGTGTTTTTATTTTCTTGCTCCCATACGGCGTGAAGATGGCGGGCAAGACACCCGCCCTCCGTTTTTATGTTTTAAAATCAGTTCATGATGAATGGTTCGAATGGTTCTCCGTCGAGGACGGCTTTTTTGACTGCTATGACTTGGTTTTTGAGTTCGCCTCTGATGGTGGTTCGTTTTTGGGTCTGCTCGCTGGTGAACTCTCGTTCCATCCTTTTTTCGTATGCTACGAAGAAGCGTTTTTTGCCTTCGGAGTTGAGATAGATGCCGCCGTTGCGTGGCTCGAAGTGGTGCTGCGGGTGGAGTGTGCCGTGGCTGATGAGGTCTAGCGCCATGGCATCGGCGAGTGGGGCGCGGAAGGGTTCCATAATATCGAGTGCGAGTGAGGGGCGACGGTCTGCCGGCTCGTGGAAAAAGCCTACGGTGGCATCGAGTCCGCAGGTGTGGATGATGCACTCGGCCTCGGCGGCGAGGAGTGTGTATGCGTAGGAGAGGATGGCGTTGGGGGCGTTGTGCGGCGGGCGGCGTGAGCGTCGCTCGAACGGGGCGGTTTCTGGGTAGAAAGAGCCGTAGGTTTCGAAGTAGCGTCCTGCGGCGGTGCCTTCGTAGCCGCGCAGTGTGTCGGCGGATGTGGCGCGACGGCAATGTTGGGCCAGCTCGCCGAGGGCTAGGATTTGCGGGGTGACATCCACATCGTCGCGGTTGGAGGCGAGGCGTTGGAGGACGCGGCGGGAGTTGAGTATTTTGGCTTCGACCCAGTTGATGGCAAGGGCAAGGGCGAACTGGCGGTCGTCTGTCCTTTTGTATTGGGCGAGGCGTGCGACATTGTTGGGGGCTGGAGGCTGGCAGATGCCGATGACATCATCGTTCCATGATGTGATGATGACTGGAATCTCCCTGCGGAGGAGTTCTGCGATGGCGGCCATGGATATCTGGGCGGATGCGGAAACTACGACCTGCTCGATGTCGAAGAGGTGTATATCTCTGGCTGGCTGTGGATCGTCGCCGTTTGAGCGACCCGGCTCCACGCGGATGCGCTCGCCTATGAGCGAGGCGGATGTGCCTGGTGTGCTGAGAATGAGTGAGGGCATGACTATCTGTGGGTTCTGTAAAATGCCGGGAGGAAAACATATAGAAATATGAGGCCGAAAAATATAAACGGGCAACTTGTGGCGGATTGGTAAATAAGGTAGATGCAGAAGAAGAATATGGCTACTTGGATAAGGATGGTGCCGGCCCAGCCGAGGATCATGCCGATGGCTACTTCGAATATTGTTTTCATGCCCGCAATATGCCACGGGATCGCGCTGTTTGCACGGGATGGGATGTACTGGTATGTCCGAGGGGAGGGAATTGCAGATTTGAGATTGTAGAAGTCAGATTTTTATTTAACCCCAAAGGGCACAAAAACGGAATGCATCCACAGGATTTTTTTTCGACATTCAAGAAAGCGGCGAGACGCCGCTTCTACCTTTTACTACTATATATACCTAGTGGCCCCAGGCTGTCACCGTGCGACTCATTGGGAATGGAAGAAGGGATAAAAATGTGGTGCGGGCATCCTTGCCTGCTTCTTCGGATTTCGGTGGCGATGTGTCGTCAGGAGCCGTTCCATCCTTCAACTTTTACTTTTGCTGGGTCTATGTCGAGGGAGCAGCGCCCTTTTTGGGGTAGGATGCGGGCGAGTGGTTTCAGAGTGGGTGTGGTGAGTTTTTTCTTTATGTCGGAGATGGAGCGGGTGATGAGGTGGCAGCATTCGCCGTCATCTTTCGGGCATTTCCATTCCTGCAAGACCAAGTTTTTTTTCTTTTGTTCAGCCATTTGAGCGGCAGCGAAGGTTTTCAGATTATCAACGGCAGATTTATAGCCGCTGAAGACGGCTTTGTTTTTTAGCGAGTGAATGAAGAAGTCTATGACCATGCACTCTGACGGGGATAGGCGGAGCGGTTCACCGTTAACAGCTAGTGTTCTGGCAAGGCGGTCGAACTTGAGCCGAATATCTTTTGCAGCAATGCTGTCCACTGATTCTTTGCAGAAGTCCACGAGTTCTGTGAAGCTGCGCGGGTGGGCGTCGAAATTTTCTGAGAAAAGTTTTCTGAACGGAACGAATGGGACATCGGCGAGGCTTATCACGGCATCGGATGCGCGTATTTTTCGGCCTTTGAAATCTAGTATTTTTGCAGGCTGTGCAGGGTAGTAGAAGCCGGGTGAGAGTTGCTTGTCGAAGGGGTCTTGCACGAGGACATGTGTGATGCGGTCGCCGTCGTGTCCGATGAGGCTCACGCAGGCGTAAAGGAGTGCGCTCATGGTTTTGTAGCCGCCTGCGATGGAGGCGACGAGGCGGGTGTTTTCGGTAGAGACGATGGCGCGAACGCAGTCCAGCAAGAAATCGGCGGCGGCCATGTTTTCTTCATCCGTGGTGACGGTGTCGAGTTCTGCTGGGCCAGTTGGGGTGTTGCGAGTGAAGACGCGGATGTGTTCGTTTGTGTCGCCAAATTGGAGTTTATTTTCTGTGTTGTGCCCTTTTTTATGCAGCGAGGCAGAGAGTGCCATCCAGACTGTATGGCCGCTGTAATCAGGACGCGGCGAGAGTAGTTCCTCCTGCAATTTTTTCTTGCCGGCCCTGGTGGTGACGGCGACCACTTTATCGGGGATTACTGGCTCCGCCCCGTGCGCCAAAGTCCAGACGGTTTCAGTGAGGACTGCGGGGGACATGCCTGTGACGGCGAGGAGGACGGTTTTTTCTGATGCAGCGAATGGGGGCTTTTTGAGGGGAGCTGTTTTGGGCAGGTGGCGTTTCGTTTTCATGGGTGCTGTTGCCATGTCACTGAGTCTAGTGTGGCGCGTAGTTTGGGCAAGCGTTTGTTGGTCGGACATACCGGGACATACGAAATCTAGCTGCAAAATGGGGCGTGGGTTATGTTGTGAGCATGATGAAAACAGAAAACAAAATAAATGGTGGAGACGAGAGCCTAAAAATCAATGTGTTCGAATTTTTGGAGTTCGGGCGAAACGAAGCGATTTTGCACACGCGCATGATTGCCTCCATGTTGCGCCCCGGCAATCCTGCCTGCGATGAGAAGAGCCTTTTCTTGCGTCTATTTTTCAAGATGCTGGAACGGTGTCATGCGGACTCGGGCGTGGCGGAGGCGTGGGCGGATGATTCTTGGTGCGTGGAACGCGAAAAAAGAATCGAGGGGATCAGCGGAGGCTCTTCGAAAGGTTCGATAGATATTTTGATTTCCTCCCGAAACAGGAAGACGGCCATCGTGGTCGAAAACAAGATTGACGCGTCTGAGTCAACCGGCCAATTGGCCAAATACGCCCAACCTCTGGAAAAAGATTTTAAAAAGGTCATTTTGTTTTTGCTGACACCGCAAGGGGTTGAGAGCGTGTCGTCTGGCGGCAGGAAATGTTCGCCCCTTTCATACGGAAACATGTTGGAGTGGCTGGACGATTGCATGAAATTTGTCGGCCACGAAAAGTTTTTAGGCACCATCTCGGATTACAGGGAGATCGTTTGCGGGCTGATCCCGCACAAGCTGTCAACCGCGGACGAGGGGCCGAAAAAAATAGGGCGCAAAAACGCGACGCCTGACGAGTATAGCCGCCTGTCCCTGAATTTTCTCGGCGATCTCAAGGGGCATTTGGAAAAAGAGTTCGGAGAAAAATTTCTGGTGGTTCTCAAACCGTGCATCGCGTTTAACAACTACCACAAAATCGTGCTGATACACCGCGAATTCAAGGCGCATGTCAACACGCACAGGCTTTTGTGGCTGACATTGGAAGTGGGTTTAGGCAACAGGGCTCACACGGGATTTTATTGCGGGTTCCACTGGATGCCCGAGTTTTCGGGGAGCGGTTCGTGTCGCCCCCAATTCCGCGCGTGGCTGGAAAAGCTCCAGAGGATTAATCACCCGGCGATGAAGGGGGCGCTGGAAGCCAGGCTTCCGTTCACCAACAAGGAAACGGGGTGGCTGATTGAAAAAGAAAAAATAGATAAGATAGCCGGTGACGCCGACTTGGTGGCATGGATTTCTAGGGGCGTGGGCAACTCGGCGATCAGGGTGATCCCCAAAGTGCAAAACATGATCGTGAGACATGAGTCTGTTTGGAAGCAAGTGAACAATGAACTGCTGAAACAGCCAGAACTCGGAAAAAATAGCGGCTTGAATTTTTTCTCGAAAAACGAAATTTCGGATTTTTGAACATAAAAAAGGAGAAACAAAATATGATCCTCATCGGCAACAGTTTCCCTCTCTCGCTGGTGGCGCGTCCGTGCATGGTGGAGCCAGCCAGTGTGGAGGAGCTGCGAGCGAAAGCTCAGGTTGAAGGGTGGCGGTCGTTTTGGGGTCACGACAACACGAGAGCCGCTGTCGCCGAGATATTGGGTTTTGACCCTGCGCCCGCAGCACCGCGCCCCGTGCTGATGCTGGGCAAGGATGATTTGCCTGAACTTGATGGAGAGAGTTTTTCTGAGGTGTGGGTGCTCTCGCCGCGATACCGCACGGCTCTGCGGCCAGCGATAGGCAAAGAAATTGCTTTGGATGAAATTAAAAGTTGGCAATGTTTGAAAATACGCTTTGATGTCAAAACAACCTGTATCACAAAATGAGTAAAATAATTTTGAGTCTGGCAAGTAAGCAGGTGTGGCCGCAAATTTTGACGGTGCTTCACGAGAAGCCCGAAAAGCTGGTGCTTCTGCATAGCGAGGACAGCGGGGAGTCGCGCCTGCCCGCCCAGCATTTGAAAAAGTTTTTTGAAGAAGACACGAGGCTCATGGGCAAGGGTAGCGTTGCGCTCGAAAAAATCCCGTCAGATAGCTTTAGCGGGGTGGAGTCCGCACTGGACGATGTCGTCCACAAACACGGGGTGGATTTGCGGGAAGTTTCGCTCAACTTCACTGGCGGCAACAAGCTCATGTCCAACGCGGCTTTCCGCTGGACCAACCGCCGTGGCGTGCCTTCCTTCTACTTGGAGAGGAATAACCAGATCGCGAAATTTCGGCTCACGCCCGAGGGCGAGCTGGTGACGCTCCCGATGGAAAAGCTGGACGGTCACTTGGCGGATGGGATAGACCCGATCTCGCTCCTGCGTTGCCAGCTAGAGGCATCGGTAGTAGAGAGGCCCGGAGAGTTATTGGCTCTGAAAGAGGGTGACGATGCGGAAAGATTACTCAAGATGGCTGGAAACGGGAATCCGATGAAAGAGCATTTAGAGATTCAGGGAAAGGCCGATCCCGATCTTAAAGAGGGAGATGCCTTGGAGTATCAAGTGGCGGCTATTTTACTGGCGTTGGGGGTCAAACAGGTGAGGCGTTCCCTGCGGCTCAAAGCCAAGGATGGAAACGGCATCTCTTCGCGCTTGCCCCACGCGGAACTCGACCTTGTTTTTTCTTGGGGCGGCAAGCTCTGGATGGTGGATTGCAAAGACCGCAAACCCGTGGAGGATTTGGCGAACCTGATCACAGCAGACTCGCGGGAGATCGTGGAGCGGATCAGGAAAGAACTGATGACTTCGCACGCCAAGGTCTTGAAAGAAGACTTGGTGGCGATGCGGGAGATGGGGGGACTGATGGGGCGGATCGTTTGCGTGCGCAAGAGCGAACTGCCCGAAGAAGTCCAGCAATTTGCCCGACACCAAAAGATCGAGATCGTGCGCAAAACAGATTTGCGGGAACGGTTCGACGCGCTGTTGCATCCTGATAAAAAGGCTGGGGCGGCGGAGTTGGAATCGCTTGCCGGGGCGTTTGGGAAAAAATGAGGATTTTATGAGCACAACGGACAAGACTCTTTTCTGGAAAAACAAGGTGTTGGCGTTTTTGCATGATCCGCCAGAGAAGTGTCTCGACATCCAAAACCATGAGGAGCGGCGGAAGGCGCATGTGCATGAGGCTTTCGGACAGGGTGTGGATTTTTCGTGGTTTTTTAGCAAAGTCTCCGATCACACGGCGGCGGCAGCCGACCGCTTTTGCTTCCCCAAATACCCACATGCAGCGACGGCGTTCACAGGAAAAGCCGATGCGCCGTTTCACCATCCGCTGGGCGACGGGAAGTTTGTGCTGGAGCAAAACTTGCCTTCTCCCGCTGAAGCCGAACGACTCTTGATCCAAGCCCAGCAACAATGTCTGCCCGCCCGTTGGCCAGAAGGATGGAACGAGGAGAAAATCGCATGCGCACGATTCTTTTTGCTCTGGCGTTTCTGGCAGGACAAGGCGACAGAAAAAAATCCGGGGTTTGTTTTTCTCCCCGCCGATACGCGCATTCCTGACCACACCATCTGGACGCATAACAGCATCGTGAGTGCCTTGCAGGGGTGTGTGGAAGTTTCCGGTGATGGCGAAAACGCTGAGGAGCCAGTGCGGGAGTTCAAGCCCGCTTTCCTCCTCATCCAGCTCGGTCCCGTGCAGGAGTTTATCGCCCAAGCCCGCACGACCCGCGACCTCTGGAGCGGGAGCTACATGCTCTCGTGGCTGATGGCGCACGCGATGAAAGCGGTGAGCGATCGAGTCGGTCCCGATGCCGTGCTGTTCCCGAATCTCTGCGGGCAACCGATTTTCGACCTCTTGCACAGGGATTTCTACGGTGAGGTAGGGTCGTGGAAAGAGATGAAGGAAGGCAAGGAAGTGAAACTGCATACCGATGAGCAGATGCTCACGCCCTCCCTGCCCAACCGCTTTCTCGCCGTCGTGCCCGAAAGCCAGACCAAGGAACTCGCCGAAGCCGCTGAGAAAGCCATCCGCGACGAACTCAAAAACATCGGCGAGGCGTGCTGGGAGTGGTTTAATAATCGGGGGCAAGATGCCCCCGCTCCGTTATGGAAACCCCGCTGGGATTTTCAAATCGAGCAATTCCCCTCGATCCATTGGCAAGTTTATCCATGGTCGCAAGCGGACATCAAAACGGCAGTAGAAAATTTCAAAAAAATGCCCGCTGGTAAAGACAAAGCGGATAACTGTGCAGTGTCACCCGCCGATGCTTTGCAAGCCGCTTACGATGCTGCGCTCAAAGGCATCCCCGAAGACCAACTCGACCCTCGCAACTACAAGCACCAATCTTGGAAAGAGGGCGACCAGTGGAAATCGAAAATCACGAAAGCCGACGGGTTGCCCGTCATCGAGAATGCAGGCTTTGCATGGTCGGCGCATTACGCGCAAGTAGATTACCTCCTCGCGGCACGAAGAAACACGAGAGATTTTGATGCGTGGGGAGAAAGGAGCGGCGGCATCTTGCCGCCGAAACAAAACAAAAACGGCAGCTGGACGCAGCCGCTCCTTTCTCATGGTGCGGTGAAGGATATGCTCTCGGGCAAAGAGGAGGTGATCGGTTCCGAGGAATGGCAAAAATCACTTTACAAAATCGGCGGGCACTATTTCCGCAAAGACGAGCGGCTCGGGGCGATGAACCTTATCAAGCGCGTATGGCACGAGGCGTATTTGAACACGCTATGGCAACTCAAGCGCACGCCGCGATTCGATTCCCTCCCCGCCGTGGCGGCAGCGCACTGGGCGCGGGCGGTCACAGAATCTCTCGCCACAGAGACAGGCAAAGATTTATGCCATGATTTTGACGAGTTCGGCAAAGCCGTGGAAGGGAGCGGCGGCATCTTGCCGCCGATGAAAAAATATTCTGAGTGCAAATCTGCCACTCAATGGATCGAAGCGATCTCCCCGTGGATTTTCGTCAAATCGGAGTGGGAACGGGGCTCTCGAGAGTTGCAGGAAGAAAAGCGAGAGACAGGTGCTGTTACCACAGTCATTTCCAAGCTCAACGCATTGGTCAAATCTGTTGCGAAAATCAAGCAAACACCCGACGGGGGCAAGATGCCCCCGCTCCGTTCTTATATCGCGGTGCTTGCCGTGGATGGCGACTCGATGGGACAATGGGTCAGCGGGGCAAAATCCCCAAAATGGGGCGACCAACTGGCAGCCAAAGCGAAAGAGTATTTTCAAACCACGACTGGAGCTGATGGTGTCAAGTGGCTGGAAAAACTCCTCGAAACCCCGCGTCATGTCACGCCCAGCTACCACCTGCAATTTAGCGAGGCACTCGCCAACTTCGGGGTTTATCTGGCGGGTAATATCGTCGAGTGGTTTGACGGGCAACTGGTCTATGCGGGCGGCGATGATGTGCTGGCACTTCTCCCAGCCGATCAAGCTCTGCCTTGTGCCGAGGCTCTGCGCAAAGCATTTCGGGGAGATCCTTCGCTTCACGAAACTTTTCCATGGATTTTAAAAGCTCAATCCGAGCAGTGGGGCTTTGTCGGTTTAGATGGTCGGCACGCTTTTTTAAAACGCACCAAACGCTTCATCCCCCGTGGCAAGGCGATCATCGTTCCAGGAAAGAGGACGGATATTTCCGCCGGCATCGCTATCGGGCACATCCACAGCCCGCTCCAAAACCTCGTGCAAGCCGCTCAAAAAGCGGAGAAACGGGCGAAGGGTCAATATGGTCGTGCAGCCTTTGCCGTCAGCCTTTTCAAACGCTCGGGCGAAATCATCGAGTGGGGGGCGAAATGGGAGTCGGGTGCTCTCGCTCTCGCTAGGGAATATGCGCGATTGGATGCGGATGGGAAGGTGTCGGGACGGTTCCCCTACGCATTGACGGCACTGCTGGAGCCGTATGCGGAAAGGAGCGGCGGCATCTTGCCGCCGAAAGACGGCAGCGGGACGCAGCCGCTCCCTTCTTTTAATGCCATCGCCGTCTATCAAAAAGAGATCGAGCATGTGCTGTCACGACAGGGCAAGGATGCTCCCCCAGAATTTAAAAAACAAATCTTCGATTATTTGGATGAATGCAAGGATCGAACGCTCCTCGACTTTGTCGGCCCTTTTTTAACACAGACATTCCTATCTCGCGGAGGTGAAGCATGAAAACACGAACCACACTTGATTTTATTCCGACAGACACCCTTTTTTGCAGAGACCAGCGCCCGCTGTCGGCGGGAAGCGGTTACGGCCACGGTGCCAACTGGCCGTTGCCGACGATCCTGCACTCGGCGGTGAGGACGGCGTTGCTCCGCGAAGTCGGCACTCTGCCCTCCACCCAAAAAGCAGGATACAACCGTGCAGGCAAAGCCCACGGCTCTTTCGGCTCCGAACTCTTCAACTGGCTCAACATCCACGGCCCGTTTCCCGTCAAGGGCGATGCTGTTTATTTCCCCCGCCCGCTCGATCTCGTGCCTTCGAAAAACGACGCCGCCGACACAGTTGCCAAACTCTTGCAGGTTATCTCCCAAACAGGCACCTCCAACTTGCCCGCTCCGCTGACCCATGTTGTTGCCAACTGCGAAACCCCGAGCAAGGACAAGCTCGAAGATTGGATCAACCGCGAGTGTTTTGAAAAATACCTCAAAGGCGAAGACGGCTTTCCTCTCAAAAAACTCGAACTCTGGGACACCGAGCACCGAATCGGTGTCGCTCTCGATGATGAAACGGAAACAGCTAAGGACGGCCAACTCTACGCCGCCGAACACCTGCGACTCCGCCCTGATGTCCGCCTGCGTTTTTCGTGCAGTCAGCCACCCACGCATAAAAACGGCAATGCCACGGAGAACGGGATTTTACCCGAACAACTGAAGGGCGAAATGATCCAGCTCGGCGGCGAGGCTCGTTTCGGGCAAGTGCAGGCGGGGGGTGAACTCGTTTTACCCTCCATCGAAATCACGGGCACTTGCGTGAAGTGGGTGCTTCTCACTCCCGCTATTTTCAAACACGGTTGGTTGCCAGGGTGGATCGGAGAAAAGGGCGAAATTTTGTTGAAAACAGTCGTGAAAGATGACCGTGCAAAATTCCGACGCAACCGCCGGGAAGGAACTGGCAACCACGACGCTGGCATCGAAGAAATAAAAGCCACCTTGGTGGCCGCCTGCATCGGCAAAGCCCAAGTCATCGGCGGTTGGGATTTGTTGGGCGATGAAAAAAACGGCACGCCGAAAGCCACCCAGCTCGCCGTCCCCTCCGGCTCCGTCTATTATTTCAAAGCAGCATCCGAAACCGATGCGGGGAATCTTGCAAAAGCACTGCAAGGCCGTTGCCGTTCCGATTTCTTCGGCGAAAAAGGGCTGGGGCTCGGCGTGTGCGGCATCTGGAAAGAAAGCGGGAAAGGACAATAAACCGATGCTCCGTCCAGTCACCAGATCAGAGTTCGGCAAACGGGTTGATGACCTTGACCTTCCCGTATGTTTGCCCGTGGCTCAAGTCCTCGGAGTAGAGCAGGGAGGCTTTGAGCCGATGCGTGGCGGCAATAATAGCAGCATCCCAGTAGGACAACGGGTAGCGGAGGGTCAGGTTTTTTGCTTCGTTGAAGATGTCAAGATCGGTCAAGACGATCGGTCGCTGGATCAGGGCGGCGACCATCCGCGAGCAGTTTTCAGGCGAAATGCCCAGCCTCGCTTTCGCATGGGCATTGTGATAAAATTCTTGGATCACCTGCATCGGAACTCCGAAGCAAACCGAAGCGATCAAGCTTTGAGCCGTTTGCGATTTTGCAGCTTCCTCTGGTGCTTTGGAAAGCGCATAAAGGAAAATGTTTGTGTCGAGGACAGCATCAACGCTCATAAGTTTTCTCTCTCGTTGGTTTATAGCCCAACTCAAAGGGGATTGATTTCATCAGCCGCACCAGCTCTTCCCTCTGCTTGCGGTCTTCCTCCTCGGCAGAGGTGTCGTCGGTCTCCAGCACGATGGGTGCCTTCCCCTGCACCATCGCCTTCAAGTAGCCCCGCACTAGCGCGCTCAAGCTCGTGTTGTGCTTGGCCGCCTCAATCCGCGAAGCCCTCCAAGTCTCCTCGTCAATTGTCAAATTCATCGTTTTCACAGAAACAAAGTTCCTTTGTTTCTTTGTCTTGTCAACCCTAACCCTAAAAAAAACAGCAAACCCACCGCAAAAAAATCTATGAACCAAAAACTACTCACCATCTTCACCCGCACCCCCCTGCATGTCGGCGCAGGCTCCAGCGTGGGCGCGATTGACTCACCCATCCAACGCGAAAGGCATACGGGCTTCCCTGTGATTCCAGCCTCAAGCTTGAAGGGGACTTTTGCGGATGAATGGAACGAGGACGGTAAACGCGGTGGCGACGGCGCTTGGCTTTTCGGTTCGGATGATTCTAACAACCAATGTGCGGGATCGCTCCTTTTTTCCGAGGCTCGTGTCCTCGCCTTCCCGATCCGCTCCGCCAAAGGCAGTTTCGCTTGGATCACCTGCCCGATCATGCTCCAGCGGGCGAAACGGGATGGCGTGATTGATTGCGATATTCCCAAGGAACCTAAAGACGAAGAGGTGATTTTTAAAGCAGACGGTCTGCTGTCACTTCCAGATAACAAGATCGTCCTCGAAGACTACTGTTTCACCGCCACGGGCACCTATCCTGAGGGTATTGCCAAAGCTATCTCCAACCTCGTGAAAGACGAACTCTTTGCCACGATCAACGATCGCCTCGTCATCCTCAGCAACGGCACGATGTCCCACTTTGCCACCACTGCTTGTGAGGTTGCCCAGCATGTGCGCATCTCCGACGAAACTGGCACGGCCGATGGAGGAGCCCTCTTCAACCAAGAAAATGTCCCAGCCGACACGCTTTTTTATAGTGTGATGACGACGACCGCTGGCAAAGGGGCCAACAAAAAAACTTCCGAAGATGCGTGGAAGGCGTTCCAAGAGAAGGTGAGCGAGAAAAAAGTCTTCCAGTTCGGCGGTGATGCCTCGACGGGACTGGGCTTTTGCAGTGTGGAGGTCAAATGAAAAACCTCGAACAAATCCGTGCCCAAGCGGCTCTGCAACCCGCCCAAACCCTCGACCGCTCTGCAATCAGTAAATTGCCAGGAATGATCCTGACCAACGGCTTGCTCGCCGCCGCCGCTTTTTGCAACGCAGAAGGTGGCGGTGACAACAGAAGCCATCTCAAGAATGCCATGCTCGCCGTCAAAGACCACCTGAAGGAAAGAAAAATCATTTCCAATGCCTCTGACATCAAAGGGATGATCCAAGACTTGGCTGGCAAAGACGCACTCAACCTCCAACGAGCCACGCAAGAGGCTCTCGCGTTCCTCGCTTATCTCAAACGCTTTGCCAAAAAGGACTGATTTATGCCTGCGCACATCCTCAACGAAACCAAAGTCGCACTCGGCGGAGATACCTTACCTCAACTGGAAAGCCGTTCGCTCATGTTGGATCGCTACGCGGAGCCGGATAGCAAGGATGAGAAGGAACACACGCCTCGCAAAGCTTGGTTCAATAGACTTTGTGATCCAAAGAAAAAGGCATCTGCTTCCAAGGGGCAATCGTGGCTTCCCTCCAACAATGTCTCTCTCTACGGCAGTCTCCGCTCTCGCCTCATGCTCAACATGTCCGGCGGCGTGATGGAAAACGCGAACATCTGTCTCGACCGCTACGGTATGCCTTACATCCCAGGCAGTGCCGTCAAAGGTTGTGCCCGCCGTGCCGCCCTCGCCGCTCTCAAGGAGTGGAGCGAAAACGGTCAAAAACCCACTGGCGACGACAAGGATTTTAATTCTTGCGAGGAAATGCTGAAAGCTATCGCACAGGTCTTTGGCTGGGGGGATATGGATTGGAAAAAAGGCTCCGACTTTGTCTGGGCGATGGAAGAGAGCGTTGGCATCTTGCCACCAAATTCTCCGACGAACGGCAGTGGGACGCAGCCACTCCTTTCCAATGATTTTGCTGGTTCCGTCGCTTTTCTTCCTGCCTATCCGAACAAAGATCCTGGCTTGGAGTTGGATGTCCTCACCTGCCATCACGGTGATTATTATTCTTCCGAAAATCCGAACGCAGTCGCCCTCGACACCGAAAACCCCGTGCCCGTCTATTTCCCTGCCGTAAAAAGCCAAGAGGGAACAGAAAACTATTTCTCGTTTGCCCTCCTACCTCTGCGTGGAGCCGATGAGAAACTGGTCGGTTACGCCCGCACTTGGCTGAAATGCGGTTTAGAAACCTTCGGCATCGGCGCAAAAACAGCGGCGGGTTACGGGTGGTTTGATTGTTCGCCCGCCGTCACCGAAGCCATCGAAAAGAAACAGAAAGCCGAGCAGGATCGCAAAGAAAAGGAATCCCTACAAAAAGCGGAACAAGAGAAGCAAGCCGCAGAAGCTCTGAGAAAAAAAGCTGAGAAAGAGGCTTTGGCTCAATTATCCCCCGAACAGCAGGAGGACAAAAAAGTAGAACTCCTGACCGAGCCGCAATTCAAGAACAAAGTCCACGCTTTTCACAAAGAATCCAAAAAAGGAGGGCCTTCTTCCGATGCCGAAAAGCAAGCCATCGTTCGCGCCCTGCGTGGTTCTCGCCTAGACTTCTGGCAAGACTTCAAAACCAAAGCGACAAAAGGAGATCAGGCGACTGCCTCAAACGAAATCCGCTCTCTCAGCAAAAAAATGTTCGGCGATAAAGAAGGGAAAATGCCATGACCGCAGACATCCGCAACCTCGACCACCTGCATCTTCCGTCGCGCCCTGCCCACGCGCGGGAAGAGTTGCTAAAAATCCTTTCTGCGTTGGTGGAGGATTTCGGCGCGGAGAAGATCATCGCCTTTGGCTCTTGCGTGCGCGGTGGTGCCACCGAGCATAGCGATGTAGATCTCTGCGTGGTCAGGAAACATCCCCCCCACTGCACCAAACCGAGGTGGGAGGGGCGGATGGCGGTGGCGCGTCGCGCACCCCTGTTGGCCTACGATTTGCTCGTGTTGGATCCAGACCAGTGGACCGAACAAACCAAGCACCCTTTTGGCGTTTATCAAGAAGTTGTGAAAGAGGGGGTGACGCTCTATGAAAGGTAATCCTGCCAATCCCCGCGACTGGCTTCAAGTAGCAAAATGCGACTTGGACACCTTTCGCACGATCATGGCATCGGGTTCCCAACACATGGCGGTTTTCTGCCTGCAACAAGCGGCGGAAAAAGCTCTCAAAGGATGGCTGATCGGGCAGGGGTGGAATCTGGTGAAGACTCACACCCTATCGCTTCTTCAGACGGAGGCGGGCAGACGCGGGCTAGACTTGGCGTGGTTCACCTCCACGGCAGAGCGCTTGACCGACCTCTATTTCAGCGACCGCTATGTGGACGCGGCATCCGACCCAGAACCCGATGCGGAAGAGATCTCTCAAATGTATGCGGATGTCGAAAAACTCATCGCCACCCTTTTCCCAGAAAACTGATTATGAAAACTCAAACCTACACACTCGAAATCATCACTCCCTGTTTCTGTGGGGGAGCCGATCCAGCAAAAGCCGAAATTCGCGCCCCCTCCATCCGAGGGCAGTTGCGCTGGTGGTTTAGGACGCTGGGCGGGAGTAAATCGGACGAAGATACAATTTTCGGCTCGATAGCAAAAACTCAAGCCACTTCGAGCAGTGTGATAATCAAAGTCTGCAATGTGCAAAAAAAAGACTGGAAAGTTGTAGAATACAATCAAAACGATGCCCAAGGCTATGTGTGGCACTATGCCTCGGTTTCTGGAACAGATGGGAGAGGAGCAAAAGGCCCACGGTGGACACAACAGGGTGCATTAGGTGTGGGAACCACACTCGAATTGCAAATTATCAGAACTCGAACGCTCAGCAATGAACTAGATAAAAAATTCCAATCTGCTTTGGAAGCATTTCTTTGTTTTGGCACTTTGGGTTTGCGAGGCTCACGAGGCTTGGGCTCATTTTTTTGCAAAGAAATCTCCTCGGCGATGGATAAAATATCGTTGCTGACCGATCGTGGCTTCCAAGTTAAGACTCGTAAGAATCCCGAGATTTTCACCACAAGCGATGCTGCGTTAAAAGATTGGGCTGCTTGGCTACGGTTTAAACTTCGCAAAGAAAACAAAGCCGCCAGTTTCTCGCCCCTCGGAGGTAGCGAACCCCGTCAAGCGAGTGCTATCAAATTCAGACCCATTAAACTAGCAGACAATCAATTTACTTGGATCGCATTTGAGGCTCCAGCCGAGCGTGTGCTCGGCAATCCATCCAGACGGAATTCCCCTTTATTGACGAAATACGATTTCACGGGTTCGTCCCCTCAACCGCCAAAAAATACCCGTTGTAGGTAACCCGGCTCCGTCTCCCGCGACCTCTACGATGCCATGAAAGAGCCCAACGGCACATTGCCTGACGGTCAACCCGGAAAGCTGGCTCCGTTCCATTTGACATCAAAATGATGGAGGTGTAGATTTGTGTATGGTCAAAACTCAAATTCAGCTCCCGGATCACCTCTACAGTGAACTCAAACGCGTGGCGGCTGACTACGAAATGAGTCTCGCCGAAATCATCCGGCGGAGCCTCGAGCGGGCCTTGCCAAGCTATCCTCCCAAGAGCGCCGTAGAGTGGACCCCACCAGAACCCCGGCACCTCGGCATTCGCTGTCACATTGATGACGATGAATGGAGCCTTCTGGCTAATGATCCCGACTATGTCCCCCGTCACCTTGGTAACACAGAAACCGCCCCATGATTTCTGTGGATACCAATCTGATCTTTGCATGGTTGAACAAGGATCACCCATGGCATTCTCCTGCAGCTCGTTGGATCGCTGCTCAACATGCAAACAAAAAGATGGTTCTGTGTGAACTGACCTTGGTCGAACTTTACGGGTTATTGCGAAATCCAGTTCTTCTGAACACCCCGATGGATGCTCGCACGGCCGTGGAAGTCATTCGCCCCTTGCGCACCCACCCCGCTTGGATTTTGGTGGATTACCCCGGAACCCTCATGGAATCCGTGTGGAATGCAGCAGCCGTGCAGGGATTTGCCCGCCGCCGCATCTACGACGCCCGTCTCGCCATCACCCTGCGCTACCACGGCGTCAAAGAGTTTGCCACCACCAACGCCAAAAACTTCCAAGATTTCGGCTTCGCCCGCGTCTGGAATCCTCTGGCCGACTGAACTGGAAATCGCTTAGCTATCGAGGCGTTGCGCGTGAGAGTGGAAAGATGCCCGCCTTCATTTATATCCACACCAAAAGCAAACGCACTGGGGGATGTTTTCTGTGGAAAATTTAAAAATGCAAATTATGGCTTGCTAATCCATCGGGCAGATGCCAAGTTGCCAACGCTGTTCCGTCAAGGGACTGCGATTTTAAACGGGTTCCGTTGAGCCAATAAACTTCAACCCACCCATTTTAAAGAAAGCACTATTTTATGTCAAACTTCAGACCTTTTAATAAACGGAAACCGAGGGTTTTTAAACCCAAGGGTGGACACCATGACAACGGCGGCTACGACGAGCCACAGCATAACGGCAATGAAATGTCGCCACAACCTCCAGCCCCCTCTCACCCGCCCATGCAAGAAAACGCGCAAGAACAGAAAGCACCAATGCAGTCGGTCGAGCAACCTTTACCGTCACCTGACAGCCCCTCCGTCACCATCAGCCAGCCTCCTCCACCAGAAATATCTGGCAAAGAAACCAACGGGTCAGATGGTGAACCAGCAGCACCGCACAAGCCAAACAGACCTGGTTTGCGCCTTGAGCTGGGCAAGCTGCAAGACCTTTCCATGCTGGAGTTGCACGACTTGGCCAGGGAAGAGTTCGAGGTTGAAAATTTCGGTACGCTGCGCAAACACGAAATCATTTTCGAAATACTCAAACGCAACGCCTACCGCAGCGGGGTGATGAGCACGGAAGGCGTGGTGGAACGACTCGGGGACGGCTACGGCTTCCTCCGCTCTCCGCGTTTCAACTACAGCCCGTCGCCCGATGACATCTACATCCCGCCAGCCCTGATAAGGAGGCACAACCTGAAAACAGGCGACCTCGTCGCCGGTGAAATCCGTTCGCCGAAAGACAAAGAACGCTATTTTGCATTGGTAAAAGTGGATCGGATTGAGGGCAAGTCGCCCGAAGTGCAAAATGCAAAAACGCATTTCGACAACCTGACGCCCCTCTTTCCCAACCGCCGCATATTGCTGGAATCCACGCCGGAAGAACACGCGATGCGTGCCATGGATTTGATAACCCCGATCGGCTTCGGGCAGCGCGGTCTCATCGTGGCACCGCCACGCGTCGGCAAAACCATCCTCATGCAAAAAATGGCCAATGCGGTAACATACAGTAACCCGCACGCTAGATTGATCGTTTTACTCATTGACGAACGCCCCGAAGAAGTCACTGACATGGAGCGTTCCGTGAAAGGGGAAGTTATCAGCTCCACATTCGACGAGGCACCCGAGCGACATGTTCAGGTGGCCGAGATCGTCATTGAACGGGCAAGGCGTTTGGCTGAGCAAAAAGTGGATGTGGTCATCCTGCTGGACAGCATCACGCGTCTTGCGCGGGCTTACAACACGATCCAGCCGCACAGCGGCAAAATACTCTCAGGCGGTGTGGACGCCAATGCGCTGCACAAACCCAAGCGCTTTTTCGGGGCGGCACGCAACATTGAGGAAGGCGGCAGCATCACGATCATCGCTACAGCACTGATCGAGACGGGCAGCAAGATGGACGAAGTTATTTTTGAAGAGTTCAAAGGAACGGGCAACATGGAGATTCATCTGGACAGGGCGCTCTCGGACAAGCGCATATACCCTGCCATCAACATCGCCAAATCAGGAACGCGCAAAGAGGAGCTGCTTTACCACAAGGACGAGCTGCCGCGCATCCATATTTTGCGCAAAGCACTCTCGTCCACGCCACCAGTTGAGGCAATGGAAGTGCTGCTGGATCGCATTAAAAAGACGCGCAGCAACATAGAGTTCTTGATGGCCATGAACCTAAAAGAATAAGTTTGGCCCGAAAGTCTTTTGTTGCAAGGTCGGCCCCTATTGTTTTGACTTGAGCAATGAAATCGGTGACTTTCGTTTTCCAATTTGGCTGGCCTTACATAGCCCGCTACAAAGCACGCTTCGTAACAGGTATCCTTCTCGGGATATGTTTCGGGCTCGTCCATGCCATCTACCCAGTGATGATCAAGTCGCTGGCTGAACGCATCCATCCACCCGTTGTCGCCATCGCAACAGAACCCGTCCAGAAGGCGGCGGACAAAAAAACGGATAACGACCTCAAGCAGACTCTACTGCAGAAGGCAAAACATGTGGGGGCACGCCTTGAGAAAAAAGCGGATTCGTGGCTGCCAAGGGCTGGGAACCCGCTCACATGGAAGCAAATTGTAGGATGCCTGCTCTTGCCACCAATCCTCATCGGGCTGCGCGGGCTGCTAGGCTATCTGAGCAGCTACTACATGGCGTGGGTGAGCCTGCGCGTGATGACTGACATGCAATACGATGTCATGGTCAAGCTGCACTCCCTTTCGCTGGACTATTTCAACCGCGCCAAAACTGGCGATCTCATGGCACGCATTGGCAGCGACACGGGCTCCCTTTACCGCTGCCTGAATCTCGGCCTCTCAGACCTAGTCAAGGAACCAATCACGATCATGGGCGTGCTGTGCGGACTTTTTATAATGGACTGGCAACTGACCCTGATATCGCTGGTGTTCATGCCGCTCTGCGTCGCCCCAGTAGTGGCCATAGGCAGAAAAGTTAAAAGCGCGACACAAGGGATGCTGAAAGCGACCATCGGCCAATCCAGCCACTTGCTTGAGGGCTTCGCCAATATCCGCGTGGTGAAGGCCTTCAGGCTTGAAGAAGTGATGAAGGAGCGGTTCCGCCATTTCGCGCACCAGAACATTTCCAACAACATGAGAGCCACCCGTGCGACGCAGCTCGTCAACCCAGTGATAGAGTTTTCCTCGGCGTTTGGCATAAGTGCGCTCCTCCTATTTATTTTCATCTCAGGCAGGACGATTCCAGACTTGCTTGCATTCGTCACAGGCATACTCCTTTTCTTTGGCCCAGTGAAAAAGCTGGCCGGAATCCATGTCCTTTTCCAGACGGCACTGGTCGGCGTCGAGAGGTTGCGCGAGACGATGGGCGAACGCCCATCCGTGCAAGAGCCTATTACCCCAGCGACCCTCCCGCCATTTTCCAAACAGATAGAGATGCGGAATGTCTCCTTCTCGTATGGCGACCAGCCGATTTTGCAGAATATAGAAATGACAATACGCAAGGGGCAAAAAATAGGTATTGCGGGCGAGAGCGGCTCCGGGAAAAGCACGCTCATCAATTTGCTGTTCCGTTTTTACGACCCGACAGACGGCGGTATTTTTATGGATGGCGTGAATCTGCGGGATGCATCTCTGGACAACCTGCGCCAACAGATGGCACTGGTCAGCCAAGATGTTTTTCTTTTCGACATGTCAGTAGCCGAAAACATCCGCATGGGTCGCCTGAATGCAACACTCCCCGAGATTGAGGACGCATCGCGGCACGCCTTCGCACACGATTTTATATCGCAGATGTCGCAGGGCTACGAGACTCGCGTAGGCGAGCGAGCCACGCGCCTTTCTGGTGGCCAGAAGCAGCGCATTTCCATAGCACGAGCATTCATACACAACGCGCCCGTGCTAATTTTGGACGAGGCCACTGCTGCGCTAGACTCCAACGCCGAAGCCGAAGTGCAAAAGGCTATAGATCACTTGGCCGAAAACAGAACCGCCATCATGATCGCGCACAGGCTTTCCACACTTGAAAACTGCGATGAAATTATTGTTCTGGAAAAAGGGCGCATAGTCGAGCGCGGCAAGTTCCGTGAACTCATCGCGCAGCAAGGCACTTTCTCGCAAATGGCTCGGAAACAAGGGATCGCCTGAGCAACCACAAATCTTGAAACCAGATTTTCGGGGTGTGATTTAAAGTGGGTGAGATTAAACCTAATCTGGCGAAGCCAGTGCCAAGGGAGGAAGGGACAAGTGGCAAGGGACAAGGGAAGAGAAAAGAGAAGAATGAACTACGAAACGCACGAAACACACGAA
>JFJP01036226.1_pt1 | contig 22545 bp, 23 predicted proteins | sample 431651 | NCBI WGS metagenome assembly JFJP01 (sample SAMN02602958, study PRJNA72255) | Microbial mat metagenome, whole genome shotgun sequencing project. | biome: fresh water; feature: sink hole; material: water; isolation source: purple microbial (photo- and chemosynthetic) mats found in...
CGAAAAAACTCGCTTCCTCAACCCACTGGTCTCCGCTTTTTTTGCGTCTGTTGACCGCTATGGCAAATTTGCAGACAGCCTGGCCGCCGGAGGTATATTTCAGCTCCGCGTCGCGGGTAAGGCGTCCTATCAATATTACGTGGTTTACGTCTGCCATAGGTGTCTCCTTGTGTTCCTTATTCCTCTACCCGGACGAACAGGAAGTTCATCACATTTACGTTGAGCTTGAGCTGGTGGTCCATCTCGACGATTTTTTCCGGGGAGCTGGTAATGGTGAACAGGACATAGCGTCCGCGCGTTCTCTTCTGGATTTCATAGGTAAGCTCGCGGTCACCGTAGGGTTCTTCGCTGATCACCTGCGCGCCGAAATCGGCGAGGGTCTTGCGCACGGCTTCGACGCCGGGCTTTTCCTCCTCATGGACACATTTCTGGGCCCGAATATCCGGAACAACCGGGTTGTTTCCACATAAACGGGCGGGAGTTTTTGACGGCATTTTGCCGCCCCGACCTGTCATCCGACAGAATGTCGAATATTCAAACTAGCAGTTTTCGGGGCTTTGGTCAAGACGAACGGGCTTTCTGCCGATATACTGGAAAGAGAACCGGAGGAGTCTGCCATGCTGCAAAAAATAGTTTTCCAGGACAATATATACCAGCTTTCGCGTTCAATCGATACCGTGTATGAGGGACTCATGCTCGATCTGTCCGGGGAATATTTTTTCGACAAGACGGTCGACGACCTGCTTTTTTTCGATGTTTCCATCCAGAAAATCTACCGGCAGATCCAGGCGAACGAACAACTGTCGCTGTATATTTCCCTCCTGCAGGCCCTCAATTCATGCCAAAACCGCTATATACGGCTTGTAGAGTCCGTCATACAGGGAAAAACAGCCATGAAAGAAGAGTTTGTTCCTCTTGTCGGCAAATTGACGGGAATCGCGGCACTGCATGGAAAACTCAGGTCCGAAATGATCATGAAGATACAGAAAAACGATAAAAACGACGATTCGCGGGACATCGTGTCCCAAAACGAGTTGAGCGAACTGCTGAATTTCTGATATACTCGCCCCGTATGCAAAGCTACGACTGTATCATTGTCGGTTCGGGTCCCGCGGGCCTCGGCGCCGCGTTCGAACTGCTTGCGCAAAAACCCGACGCGCGCATCCTCCTTCTCGAACAGGCAAAAGTCTCATCCGGCGGACTCCGGAACGATTGCAAGATGAATTTCACCTTTCCGATCGGTTTTCCCGAAGAATACTGGAACAGGATCAACTCCGCGGGATATCTCGCCCGGGTTGAAGAATTCCTCAAACCCGACATACTTCCCCAAAAAAACCTTTCCACCTACCAGAAACGGGCAGCACGCATCGGTACCGAACTCCTGCTGGTGCGCCAGTCCCATTTGGGTACCGACGGCGGCCTGAGGCTCATCAAACAGCTCGTTGCCGCCCTCGCCGAAGCCGGTGTCGAAGTATGCCTCGAGGAAACGTTCCTGTCCGTGGACAAGCAGAACAAAATAGCGGCGACGAATAAACGTGAAGTCCGGTACCGGCAGGTAATACTCGCCCCGGGACGTCACGGTTTCGATTTCCTGCGCAAATTCATGAAAGAAAACGACATCGCCTACACCGACAACAGCATTGATGTCGGCGTACGGGTGGAAACGCGAATAGAAAATTATCCCATCGTAAAGGACTATTACGACCCGAAATTCATATTCCCCGAACGGACCCGTACCTTTTGCACGAATTCCGGCGCCGCACATGTGGTCCAGGAAAAATATACCGCTGCGAACGGACAGGTGTATTACAGCGTCAACGGGCATGCCTATTCGCACGAAAAAGAGCCGAACGGCCTCGTCAACTTCGCCATCCTCCGCAGCGTAGGCTTCACCGAGCCGCTCGCTTCGGGACAGGACTACGCGGAATTCCTCGCTTCCCTCGCCATGCTCACCGGCGGCGGGCATCCGATCATGCAGCGCATAGGCGATTTCCGCCTCGGCAAGCGAACCACGAGGGAAGGCCTCAACGACGATCTCTACGACTTCATCCCCTCCCTGTCATCCTGCACTCCCGGCGACATCAGTCTCGCCATGCCCGCGAAATTTCTTCGTTCCATCTGGAAGGCGCTGAAGCAGCTCGATACCATCGTTCCGGGCGTCCTCCATCCGGGAACCATCCTCTACTATCCCGAAATCAAGCTGTATGCGAACAAACCGCTTTTCCTCGACGAGTATTTCATGGCGGCCGAGGACATCTATCTCATCGGTGACGGAGCCGGCACCTCGCGGGGCATCACCGGAGCGTGGGCCTCAGGAATTCGTGCGGCGGACGGCATCAAGATCAGGATGGGCTGGTAACATGCGCATAACGGGAGGAAGTCTCAAGGGAAGAATCGTCGAATGCCCTGCCGGGGTGATCAGACCCGCAATGGACCGGATGAGGGAATCCCTGTTCGCAATCCTCGGCGACCTGTCCGGCAAATCGTTTCTGGATCTTTTTTCGGGTTCGGGAATTTGCGCCCTTGAAGCAGCTTCCCGCGGCGCAGACCCGGTCTTTCTCGTCGAAAAGGATCCGCTCAAGGTAAAAACGGTTTTCGACAATGTTTCGATAGCGGAACGCCGGATCGAATGTAAATTCATGTCCGTAGAGCTTTTTTTGAAGCGCACAAAGGAAAACTTTGATATAATATATTTCGATCCGCCGTTTCCGTACAAATTCCATGCGAGCCTTGTCGAGATGGTCGGTACGCTTCCGGTGCTGAAAAGCGGAGGGCTTGCGATCATGCACCGTCCGAAAGAGCGGGAGATGGGAGAATCGATCGGAAACATGCACAGAACGGATCAACGGATATATGGCAGGTCGATCGTAGATTTCTATACAAAAGGGTAGGATTTTACGCTTAATGCTTGCACTATATTTTTAAATTTCTTATTATAATACTAGGGTTGGCTTTGAATTCCAAAATTTTAGATGATTTCCGTCGCTTTGACGGCAAAGGGCTCATAAAAACCACCGATATTCCCGTTCAGAACTTGAACGGAGAACAAAAAGCGGCCTTGAATCGCAAAGGCAATGCTTTTTTCAACGAAGGTGAAATCGAATCCGCAAAGCGTATCTTTATTACAACCGGCTACTCCGACGGTCTTTCCCGGGTCGGCGAGTACTACGAAAAAAAAGGGCTGGATCTTGATGCCCTGAAATTGTACTGGCTTGCGCATAACAAGCGCAAAGCAGAGCCTATCATAGCAAAATTGGCTCTGGTAATCGAATCATTGATGACAGTTTAAAAAAGAGGTGAACCGTGTCTGATTTATTGAACGAAATGCCGCCAATACCGGAACCGACGGCTGGCGTTACCGAAGAAGAAAAACGTTTCAACGAGATTGCCGAACTCTCCAAAAACGGGTATCTGCTCCTCAAGGACAACAAGATCGACGAAGCCGAACGGGCTTTCAATAAAATCTTGGCTCTTGAAACCGACAACAACTATGCCTTGGTCGGTCTCGGCGATGCCGCCCGCAAGCGCAACCATTTCCGCGAAGCCGTAGATTACTACACAAACTGCCTTTCATTCCATCCGGGCAACAATTATGCCTTGTTTGGACTGGCCGACTGCTACAAGGCTTTAAACCAATACAACAAGGCCATAGAAATTTGGGAACAGTATCTCCAGCACGATGACCGCAACATTACCGTTCTTACCCGCGTGGCCGACGCATATCGCAAAATTCGCGATTTCAAACAGTCGAAAATCCTGTACCTGCGCGTATTGGACATGGAGGAAAACAATCCTTACGCCCTGATCGGCCTCGGTCATCTCCATTACGACTTCAAGGAATACCGTGACGCGCTCTATTATTGGCAGAAAATGCTCGATCTCAACGAGAATTCGGTCGATATCAGGGTACTCACCTCGATCGGCAACTGTCACCGCAAGCTTAAAACATTCGAACAGGGAATCTATTACTTCCAGCGGGCGCTTCGCATGGACCAGGACAATTTCTACGCATTGTTCGGACTTGCCGATTGCTACCGCGGCATGAACCAGCAATTCCGCTCAGTGGAATTCTGGAATAAAATCCTCGAAAAGGATCCGAACAACAAGGTCATCCTGACACGCGCCGGGGACGCTTACCGGAATATGGGTGATTACGACGAGGCAGAGGACTATTACCAGCGTGCGCTCGACATCGAATTCGACGTGTTTGCCGTTCTCGGACTCGCGATGATCTGCAAGACAAAGGGGAAATATGACGAAGCGGGCTTGAGTCTTTCACGCCTGATCCAGTCGGATCCCAAGAATTATCGCCTGTATCTCGAACTTGCCGAATGCCAGGTCAACAACGGACAGAAGCAAAAAGCCTTCGAAACGCTCCAGGAATTCCAGAAACTGGGAATACGCAACCAGCTGATCGCCGAGATGGCCGACAAGCTCCGGGCCTGACATAGAATGATTTCCATAGACAATCCGGGCGAAGCTCTTTCCGGAATGCTGCCCGGGGAGCTTTGCATATCGCTCGGACTCGACAAAAACTATCGTGCCTTGCAGGTTTTTAAATGGATCGCGGACGGGGCGAGAACCTTCGATGCCATGACCAATCTGCCCAAGAGCGATCGAGCCGGATTCTCCTCCTCCCATACCCTTTTTTCGACAAAAGTAGCGCAAACTCTCCGCGATCCCGACGGCACGGTCAAACTCCAGATCGTCCTTTCCGATGGAGGAGCCATCGAAACCGTCTTGCTCAACGACAGGGAGGACCGTAAAACGGCCTGCGTTTCCTGCCAGGTCGGATGTCCGATGAACTGCGCTTTTTGCCAGACGGGACACATCGGCTATACGCGCAACCTGACTGCCGGGGAAATCGTCGAACAATTCTATCATCTGGAGGACGAAGTCGGGAAACTCGACAATATCGTCTTCATGGGAATGGGCGAGCCGATGCTCAATCTCGATGCGATCCGGAAATCCATCTCCATACTGACCCATCCGGAAGGACGGGCCCTGTCCCGAAGACGCATCACGATTTCGACATCCGGGCTCTGCGACGGCATCCGCTCGCTTGCCGATGAAGGCCCGGACGTCAGGCTTGCGGTTTCGCTTACGACCGCAAATCCTGACCTGCGAAACCGCCTCATGCCAGTCAACAAATCGAACAGCCTTGCGATGCTTCGCGAGGCCATAGGGCATTTCATCGAAAAATCAGGAAAACGGGTAACGCTCGAAGCCGCCCTGATGGGCGAGGTAAATACAAGCCCCGCACACGCGCGCGAAATCGCCGATTTCGCCCGCGGACTCAACGTTCATATAAATTTGATCCCTTGGAATCCGGTCGCCGCCCTGCCCTTCAAATCGCCGACGGCGTCGGAAACCGCTTCTTTTTTGCGCATGCTTGAAGGATATGGTTTGAACGTGACGCTCAGGACACGCAGGGGGGAAAAAATCGGCGGAGCCTGCGGTCAGCTCGGGCGCGGTTCGGCCGAAGCGGAATGAATCGGGAAAATTCACTCGAAAAGGACAGCAGCCGTTCCGGCTTTCTCCGCGCTCGAATACAACTGCACCGATGATTCAATGACCCACCCCGTACCCAGGTTTATCCACAGGGTGTTTTTAGCGTCATCAAGAACAAGCCGATTTCCTTCGACTCGATACACTTCGCCTCTCCTGCCATGAGCTATCGTTATGCCCTCCGGCCCCGGCTGGTCGCGCATGGAGATGTATGGATCGACGACGAGGGCGAAACGGCCGGAAGTCGAGATTTCGGGGGTTGCGGGAAAAATTATCGTTTCGATGGTACGCCCCCGCGAGCATGAAAGAGGGATGAATAAAAGGCATGCCATCGTGAAAACGAGTATTTCCGGTGCTTTTTTCATGCCCGCTCCAAATTTTTCAAACAGGGAAAGAGAAGCCTGTCCGAATCCACGAAGTCGAGCGACTCGATCTCGGACATGGTCGCCCACTTGATTTCGGAATGTTCGGTGAGGGTTATTTCGGGATTTTCGGGCAGATAGAGCCGGTACGCCAGAAGCTGGACGGGACCGTTCCGGTTGTTGAAATGTACCGAAGTTATGCAATTGCCTATGGTTACCGTTATATTCATTTCTTCGGCAAACTCCCGGAGGATTGCCGTTTCCGGGGATTCGCCGGCGTCAACCTTGCCCCCGGGAAATTCCCAGCGACCGCCCATTTCTCCGACAGGTAGCCTGCGACCGATGAGATATTTCTCTCCGGAATAAAAAATGCCCGCAATTGACTGCTTCATTCTGTCCTAGAGGAAAAGGATGGTGGGAAAAAGGAAGTGGAATCCCGCGGCGACGAGACAGGCCGTGCCGACATATCGTTTGCTCGAAATGATTTTCTGGATGAACGGGGGAAGATTGTCCTGTTCCACGGCGGAACGGGTTTTGTAGAATTCATATAACAGGGAAAATCCCCCGGCGAGTCCGGCGAAAGCGGGCACGAGATCGCCGATGACCGGAACGTCTCCACGGACTGCAGTAAGCAACTTGAAAAAACCGGTAACGCCGGTAAGGATGCCGAGTACCAGTCGAAATGTTTCATCCCTCGCCAGCGCCGGTATCTTCACCTGGGAAAGGGTATCGATATCTTCCCTGTCCCCAAACAACAACACGAGGCCGGTGATTGTATTGAGAAGAATGGAAAGGAAATAAAACTGCAGCATTTTTTTCTCCTGATATAATAAGAATATAAAAAAGATTACGTCCGGTCAACCGTTACGGAGATGATAGCGTCCGTTTTGTTGAATTTAACCGTCGCGGTGACGGTTTTCAGTTCATAATCATGCATGGTCGCACGCAGGAGCAATTCTTCGCCAGTGTAAATCCCGGATGCGACTTTTTCGAACACCATGACGCCGTCAGGGTCAAGGCCTTGTATGGTCGCCTGGACGGGAACCGGGGCGGTTGTCTCCGATTCGAGGCACGAGACGGTGACATACACAATTTCTTCATAGAGGAACGCTTTGAGTTTGACCGTGACGCCTTCGACCGTCGCGCTGTTCGAGGAATTGCCCAGAAGGGTAACACCGAAGATGGTCACGCTCATGATGATGATCACGAAAAAAATGCTTCTGAGCCCGGTATTGGCCGTGAGTCCGTGGATGAATCCCCTGTTCGGCGTCCATCCCCGTTCATAGGCCAGCTTGACATCCTCCGGTGCGTGATCAAGTCTCCGTTCGCGATTGTAGTGAAACTTGAGCCCGTCAGGATCGCCGTCGCTCATCGGCGAATCTCCCCGATAAGGGCGTCCGTCCGCCACCAGACGACCGATGCCTCATAGGGAGTCGCCAGCAAGGCCGAAATGATGCCGTCATTGGAAAGCATGAGGGCATTGTACGCAAGTTCGTCATCCCGTACGCCAAGCGTCCGTTTGTGTATGCGGCGAGAACCGGTGTCGAGAATTTCGAGGGCATATCCCCCCTGCTGGGGAGTGGAAAGAAATATCCACCCGCTGGAAGTTATACCCAAAAACTCGTATGGCTTTTTGAAGGTGAGGGTTCCAAGGTTATCCTTGTCGACTCCGTTGTATGATGGGATATCGATGCGCTCCCCGTATTTGGCCGAATCGATATCGAACGGATAAACGCAACTACGGTCATAACTGATACCGGCATTCGATTGGGTAGCGGGATCTATGACTTCCGCGTAATAGTCGATTTTGAGATAAATACGCCTTGAATCCGGATCGGGAATGATTTTTTCCAGGGAGGAAAGGATGATCTTGTCCTTGTCGTATGGTGACGGAAGGTTCTTGAAACCGACAGGAATCCGGAACAGGAGGGTTCCTTCATCGTTGAACCAAAAGACCTTGATTCCCGACTGTGTCTTGGTCAAAACAACGGTCTCGTTGCGGGTATTGTTGTAAATTCCGACTATGGGCGGAAACGGCGTGCCGCCCGGTCCCTCCTGGCCGAGATAATCGACGAACCGGCCGTCAAGGTTGAAACGGAGGACGACGTCCCGAAGGACTACCTGGTCTTCATTGTCGAACTCGAAGCGTTCCTGCGGTACCTGATCAACGATAAAAAGGCGCTTGAGGGAATCCACCGTCAGGTACACCGGATGGTTGAAGGGATAGACGATCGCTTTCCGTGTCGCGGTGACGGAGGTGGAGGCGGCTCCGGGTTCGAAATTTTCGGGGCTGGCGAAGGAAGGAACCGGATTCGTCTCGGAATTGTAGTACACGGACAGAAGATCACCGAAAGAGGTGAGCTGGAGTATCTTTTTCGAGCCGGAATTGGCGATGTAGAACATGCCGTCCTTCATGAAAATCTGCGTATCGGGGCCGGTGGTATCGGAATCCAGCTGGAACAGGTCGATCTCGTCCTCGAACCGGCCGTAGGCAAGGGTAAAGAGCTTTTCGCGCTCCACGACGCTGGAAGGTTCGTTTCCGCAGGAGAGAAAAAGACCCGATGCGGACAGGACGGCCGCGAGGACGGCGAAAAAGGCGTGGCGAATATTCATACGGACTCCGATGCACAGGGTAGAATTCATTTTCATGCTTGTCAACCGTGTACTCTTTCAGTACAATATACCAATGATAACAGATAAAATAATCCGTTTTTTCTTCGGTTCCCAGCACGAACGCGACATCAAGGCACTTTTACCCCTCCTTCATGAAGTCAACGCGAAAGAATCCTGGGCGCTTTCCCTCCCCGCCGAAGAGTTTCCGAAAAAATCGGCCGAGTTCCGGACCCGGTTCGCGAACGGCGAATCCCTCGACTCGTTCCTTCCCGAAGCCTTCGCCCTTGCGCGCGAAGCGGCCCGCAGGGTGCTCGGCGAGCGACCGTTCGACGTACAGATACTCGGTTCCATCGTCCTTCACACCGGACGCATCGTCGAAATGAAAACGGGCGAAGGAAAAACCCTCATGTCCGTCGCGGCCGCCTACCTGAACAGCCTTACCGGCAAGGGCGTGCACATCGTCACCGTCAACGACTACCTTGCCGAGCGGGACGCCGACTGGATGCGTCCGGTATATGCCTATCTCGGAGCGAGCGTCGGCTCGATACTTTCGAACATGGACAACGAGATACGGCGCAGGTCCTACAATTGCGACATCACCTACGCGACGAACAACGAACTCGGGTTCGATTATCTGCGCGACAACATGAAATGGGAAATTTCCGACAGGACACAGCGGGAATTCTCCTTCGCGGTAGTCGACGAAATAGACTCCATCCTCATCGACGAAGCCCGTACTCCGCTCATCATTTCCGGTTCCGCCGAAGACGACACGGCCCGCTTTTTCGAAGTCGACAAGCTGATCGGTCAGCTGAAAGAAGTGGAAAAAGACCCCGCGACCGGCGAGTATCCAAACGAAGACCAGGGCGAAGCCATGGTCGGCGACTACAAGCTCGAAGAGAAAAACCGTAAAATTTCATTTACAAACGACGGCATGATGAACATCGAGTCGATCCTCCAAAAGCGCGGCCTGATTACGGGCAGTCTTTTCAACGAGGAAAACTTCGAATACATCCATTACTTTACCCAGTCGGTACGCGCGCAAAAGCTCTACCACATCGACGTCGATTATGTAGTCAAGGAAGGCATGGTCCAGATCGTCGACGAATTTACCGGACGCATCCTCGAAGGACGGCGGTATTCTGACGGACTGCATCAGGCAATCGAAGCCAAGGAAAAAATCCGCATCGCGCAGCGCAACCGGACCATGGCGACCATCACCTTCCAGAATTTTTTCCGCATGTACGCCAAGCTGTCGGGAATGACCGGAACGGCAGACACGGAAGCCGTCGAATTCAACAAGATTTACGGACTCGAGGTCGTCGTGGTCCCGACCAACCTTCCCGTCGCCCGAAAGGACGAGGACGACGTCGTCTACCTGAACGAGACCGAAAAATGGAACGCCCTGTGCGACGAGATCGCCGACGCTTTCAAACGCGGTCAGCCGGTGCTCGTCGGTACGGTCTCCATCGACAAGTCCGAACGCATTTCATCGCTGTTGACCCGGAAAGGCGTACGCCACGAGGTGCTGAACGCCAAGAACCACGCGCGCGAGGCGCTCATCATTTCGGAAGCCGGAGCCAAGGGTTCGATCACCATAGCGACGAACATGGCCGGCCGCGGTACCGACATCAAGCTCGGAGGCAATCCCGAGTACCGGGCCAGAAAGCGGGCGGGAACGGCCGCTACGCCCGAACAGTACGCCGCGGTGTTCGCGGAAGAATACAAAAAATGGCAGGGCGACTACACCGAAGTCAAGAACCTCGGCGGCCTCTACGTCATCGGTACCGAACGGCACGAAAGCCGCCGAATCGACAACCAGCTGCGCGGACGGTCCGGACGCCAGGGCGACCCGGGACGGTCCCGTTTTTTCATATCCCTCGACGACGATCTCATGCGCCTCTTCGGCGGCGAAAACCTCAAGAGGCTCATGTCGAGGATCGGCATGGAACCGGGAGAACCGATCTTCCATCCCTGGCTCAACCGGAGCATCGAAAAAGCGCAGTCCAAGGTCGAAGAACGGAACTTCGACATCCGCAAGCATCTGCTCGAATACGACGATGTCCTCAACGAACAGCGTACCTTCATCTACAACCAGCGCAACGGCATCCTCGCGGATACCAACCTTACCGAGCGCATTCTCAATACCGCCGAGGAATATATCGGCGATTACGTCGACGAATTCACCGGCACGAGCAAGAAGAACCGGGACGAGGCCGCAAGCGCACTGTCCAAAACCTTCCGCGAAAAATTCGGCTGCGTGCTCGTCGAGGAAGACATAGCGCTGTGCGCGAAAAATCCCGAAGAGGCGAAAGTCGCCCTGATGACCCGATTCAAGGCCGATATCGCCGAAAAGACCGTCATGGCCGGCAAGGACAACCTCAACACGTTCATCCGCTTCCAGTACCTGCAGGCGATCGACAAGAAATGGCTCGACCATCTCGAAAACCTCGAGTCCCTGCGCGAAGCCGTGTACCTGCGCTCCTACGGACAGAAAAATCCGCTTACCGAGTACAAGCTCGAGGGTTTCGACATCTTCTACAACATGCTCGACGATATCCGCCTGGAGATCGCGTCGCGGCTGTTCCTGGTCAAGGTGAAGGTCGACGGCGAAGCCGCGCCGGTCCGCCAGGTCAGGCAGGTTACGGGAAACGCCCAGCACAACGCGGTGAGCACCTTCAGCGGCGCCTCGGGAGGAGCCAAGGCGGCTCCCCTTGGCGCGAGCAACCCCTCGAACGTGCAGGTAGTGCGCGCGGTCCCGAAGGTAGGCAGGAACGAACCCTGCCCCTGCGGGAGCGGGAAAAAATACAAGCACTGCCACGGCGTCTGACGGCGACGGGCAACGAACAACAAAAAACGCGCGACCGTTCGAACGGCGCGCGTTTTTTGTTTCCCGACGGGCTTTCAGTCGGCCCTGAGGACGGTGATGAACGGGGCGGTCAGTTCCATGACGAGGGGAAAGTCCGCCGCTTCAAGGAGATGGGCCTCACCGTCGAGTTGGACGAGGATTTTTTCGTTATATTCGAAAATTATGCTATCGGCGCTGTAGAGCACCACTTCGGGGATCGAGGCATGGCTGCCGGCCAGAATATGGGGTTTCAGGGCCAATTTTCTCAAAAGGGGCATTTCGCGGATGCCGCACACATTGTTCGCATCCGGGAGGATTTTCTGGTTGGAGCCGTAGGTGCGGAATCCGGATGCGCCCATCACGTACAGGGCCATTTGATCCGTGTGGTCCATTACGACAGTGCCGTCCGCCGCATATGCCTTCGCCCTCATTTCGCCGATGCGGTAGATGCGGTTGTAAAAAACGCAGGCAATGTCCACCCACACCTTGTACGAATCCCCCGGCATCAGGTTCTTGACCCGGTTGGTCATATGGGTGACAAAGGCGTCGAGTCCGATGCTCGCGATGTTGAACGCATACCAGGGACTGTCCTTCTTGTTGGAGGCATATACCCGTACCGCACGCTGGAGCGCGAAATGCGCCGGACCGGTCAAAAGACGCAGCGATTCTTCGAGAATCCTGCCGTCGGATCCGTCGTTGCCGGTTCCGAACGGGAGTCGGAGCAGGCAAACCCGTGAGGTGAGTATATCGGACCGGTCGCGGAATACGGCACTCGCGAGCGCTGTCTGCACTTCGAGACTCGTGCCGTCTCCTCCCGCGGTGATTATCAGGAAAAGAACACGGGGATCCGTTTCGGCGAGGGCCAGGTCGAGAGCCGAGCGGGCGAGCTGCCGCGCATGGCCGGCGGCCGCTGTCAAATGCAGGGAAATGGAACAGGATTCGGCGAGGACCGGTCTGTCCTTCACGAGTTCGAGCGCGGCATTGAAATGGGCAAGATTCAATCTTGCCCGTTTTTTTATCGTAAAACCGCCCGCAACCGGATTGGCGATGACGGTTACCGACACATTGCGTCCGCGAAACGCAGGCGAACGCTCTACCAGCGTCCTCAAACCCTCGATGTATTCCATGTAATTACTCACCCTTCCTTACAAACGCATCCTTGAAACCGAGGGATTTAAATCGTTCGATGACAGCGCCATATTCATCTTTTTTTACCGGCCCGATGAAAACCTTCAGCACATCCCCGCCATTCAAGGACGAAAGTTCGACAGCCACGGGATATTTCTTTCCGTAACTTTCCACGATCTTTCCGGCATTGAGCGGATCGGTATAACTGGCGATCTGGACGTAATACGCGCCTTTCGAAAACGAAGTAATCAGGGGCAGATCGATTGCTTTCCGGACCGGTGCGGACTCTGGTGCCGGTGCGGACTCTGGTGCCGGTGCGGCGACGGCAACCGGAGCAGCCGCCGGAATATCCGCAATAGGTGCGACCTGAAGTTCCGGTTGCGGCGGCGGATTCTCTTCGGCGGGAACAAGAGCGGCGGCGAAATCCTCCGCCGGGGGAATAGCGGCCTGAACTTCGATTTCCGGAAGCGGTCGTTCTTCGACTGCTGCGGATTCGAGATCCGGTTCGTCGAAGAATATGGTAGACAAGACCGGAGCGGATTCTACCGCCTCGGGTTCGGCGGCAGCAATGACTGTAGCGTTTTCCGGCATGAAGGGATCGGGCGCCAACGTATCAACGCTTGCGACCGGCGACGGGGGAGCTTCGGGATCTGCCGGTTCGTCCGCGATGAATGCGACGGCGGCAGGGACATCCGGAGTGACCGGCGGAACAAGGGCTGCGGAAGCGACGGCAGGCTCGGCAAGGGGAACCAGGGGATCGGCGGAAGCCTGCGCCAGGGAAGAGAGTGGAACCGCGGATTCGGCGATCGCCGGTACCGCAGCAGGGGTTGCCGGAACGGTTGCGACAGCGGTTGCGGAAGCCGCACCTTTGGCGGCGGCCGCCGGATTAACGTCGGGATCCGTCGTCTCCAGACCGTTGCCGGCGACGACCGTACCTGGGGCCGGCCGTTCGGACACGGGAGAAGGAACGGAAATTCTGACCCGGCTTACCGAACCGGTGCGGATCTGGAGGGCCGTAGCGGTAAGGGGCGAAAGAATCGCCACCAGGCCCGGAACGCCCGAAGAACCGGTTATGACAGCCCGAACCGTTATCTCGGTTTCGAGGTTCCGGATTTCCACTACCGTATTTTTGGGAAACATGTCGCTTCGGGCGTACATGCCGGACAGGGGAAATTCACCGGCGGATGCGATACCCGCATTTCCTTCCCACTCGGCCCAGACGGATCCTGCCGCCATGGCCAGGAACATGCAGATGCAGGCGATACGCGTTGCTGATCGTTTCATTTATTTTTTCTCCCCCCGTTTTGCATCCTTCACGACGGCAAGAGTCAGCGTCCCCGCCAAATCGGCGACGGTCCGGGCTTGCCGGTACGGGTCAAAATCCGTCACCTTCACTTTGGTCGCGTCTATCGAGTCTTCTCCCAATATTTCGGATGTAAGCACCCGGACTACCCGCCAAGTCATGGAATCGAGTTCCGCCCAGGACATTTTCTTTTCCGCATCTTTTTTCTCTGCCGGCCCGAAATGCAAATAAACGACGACGAGATAATCCGAAAGGCCGAAAGCCGCTTCCTTGATCCCGAAATTCGCTTCCGCAAACCGGGATCCGTCAAACCGTATATCGGAATTCGAAATTATATGTCCATATTCGAAATAATCTCCCAATAGTTCGTCCTCGATCGTCTGGCTCATTTGCAGGGCGATGGCCGGAGCCTGTTCGTTCTGGACGACCGACAGGGTGATGGTCGCGGCTGCCGCACCGGAGATGGTCAAAACCGACAATGCCAGAAGCAGCGTGAATTTGTTCAAACGCATAAAGCCTCACTTTCCTGTATTGAATATCGGTATCAATGGAGATTCAGTGAGATTTTTTTCGGTCTATTTTCTTTTTTGAAAAACTGTGGTATCGTTCAAATCATGAACTACTTTGCGTTGCAGGTCAAAACAAGCTCTGAAGACTTATTCATAAAACGAGTCCTGCAAGCGCTCGGACCGGAGCCTGCCGAAACAATCCGCCTCATTTTTCCGAAACGAAAGATGCATGTAAGGAAGGCCGGTGTTTCCAAGAACCAGATCGAACCGGTTTTCCCCGGATATATTTTCCTTGAAACCGAAAGCCTGGAGCGGCAGCTGTATTGGTCGATCCGTACGACACCCGGTTTTTTTCGCTTCCTTCCCGACAATCAGGAGCCGAAACCGCTCGACGGGCGGGATTTGGCCACCTTGAAGCATTTTACCTCCTTCGGGGAGGTCGCCGACAAGTCAAAAGTGCTGTTTGACGCCGATGATCGCATACAAGTTGTCGAAGGACCGTTAAAAGGACTTGAAGGAAGGATAGTTAAGGTCGATAAGAGAAAGGGACGTGCCAAGATAAAACTTGACATGTATGATGAGTCTTTTCTCATCGATCTTTCTTTCGAGATTATAGGCCAGAAATAAATGACACAGGATTATTCGGAAACAAACATCTACATTATCGGGGCGGGACTCGCCGGAACCATGGTGGCGCGGGAAATCCGCGAAAAAGGAATATTCGGCACGGTCATAGCGTTTCTTGACGACGACGCCGAAAAAATAGGCAAGGATATAGACGGAGTCCCGATTCTCGGCCCGATCCGCCAGATAGCCCGGCTCGTACGCATAGGCCCCAAGGACGAGGCGCTCATCGCGATCCCGAGCGCGAGCCCCGAAGCGCTCAGGGCCATCTACACCACCCTCAAGGCCGCCGGATTCAGCCGCATCAGGCTCCTCCCCGGCATCGCACAGATTCTGGAAGGCAAGGCGCACCTCATACAGGCCCGGGAAATCAACCCGCAGGACCTCCTCGGCCGCGCTCCCGTCGCGATAAGCCTCAAGAAAAGCCTCGCCTACCTCAGGGGAAAACGGGTGCTCATCACCGGTGCCGGCGGCTCGATCGGCAGCGAATTGGCCCGGCAGCTCCTTTCCGGGGGCGCCGAACGCATCTACCTCTTCGGCCACGGCGAAAACTCGATATACCAGATAGACCGCGAGCTGCGGCTTTTGCAGGAAGGCGGCGTCGGCGAAAAGGCGACGATAGTCCCGGTAATAGGCGAACTGAAGGACCGCGAATACATGCGCTTCATCATCAAGCAGCTCAAGTGCGACGTGGTGTTCCACGCAGCCGCCTACAAACACGTCCCGCTCATGGAGGCAAATCCCGTCGCGGTCATCGAGAACAACGTATTCGGCACCGCCAACCTCCTCGATGCCTGCATGGAAGCGGGCGTCAAGCGGTTCGTCCTCGTCTCCACCGACAAGGCCGTCGATCCCGTATCGATTTACGGAACCTCCAAGATGCTCTGCGAGAAGCTGGTGCTCGCGGCCGCGAAAAAAAACGCGGCGGAAGCCGGCGAGGGGGAGCACTCGTACATGTTCGTTCGATTCGGCAACGTGCTCGGTTCCCGCGGTTCGATCCTGCCCCTTTTCATCGACCAGATCAAAAAAGGCGGGCCGGTCACCGTTACCGATCCCGCCATGGTGCGCTTTTTCATGACCATACCGGAAGCCTGTTCTCTCGTGCTCAAAACCGGCGGTGTCGGCTTCAACGGCGAGTCCTATCTTCTCGACATGGGCGAGCCGGTGAAAATAATCGATGTCGCGGAGCAGCTGATCCGTTTCATGGGTTACGAGCCCGAAACCGACATCAGGATTTCCATTATAGGCAGCAGGCCGGGGGAACGGCTGGACGAACCGCTGTGGGCCAAATCCGAAGAACCGGTAAAAACCGAATATCCCAAGATCATGCGACTCGTGCAGAAGGAAGCGTCCTGGCAGGCCGATATCCCCGGTCTCCTCGGGGATCTCCGCCCCGTCTGCGCATTCGATCCCATACGCCCCGATCTCTTCCGGAACCGGCAAAAACTCGTAAAAATACTCTGCGACGCAATTCCTTCAATCCGGGAGCATTATGATGGACAGCACTGATAAACCGGACTTCATACCCTTCTTCCTTCCTTCATTCACGGCTGCCGAAGAGGAAGCGGTAATCCGGGTGCTCCGCTCGGGCTGGCTGACGACGGGAAAGGAAGCCATCGCCTTCGAGAAGGAATTCGGCGCCTTTACCGGAAGCCCCTTTTCGCTCGCGGTTAACAGCGCGACATCGGGCCTCATGCTCGCGATGGACGCTTTCGGAATCGGACCGGGGACCAAAATACTGACGACACCCTACACCTTCGTCTCGACGGCGACGAGCGCACGGCACCTCGGCGCCGAAATAGCCTATGCCGACATCGAATCCGATACCTACAATATAGATCCTGAGGCCGTCGAATCCGCCCTCAGGAACGATCCTTCGATCAAAGCGGTCGTGCCGGTCCATATCGCCGGCAATGTGTGCCGGATGGACGAAATCTGCGCACTCGGTACAAAATACGGCGTCGCCGTCATCGAGGACGCGGCGCATTCCTTTCCATCGCGCACCGAAGCCGGATTCGCCGGCACCCTCGGCGATGCGGGCGTTTTCTCGTTCTACGCGACCAAGACCATCACCACCGGGGAAGGCGGCATGATATGCATGAAGGACGGGGAGAAGGCGAAGCGGATTTCGATGATGCGGTCGCACGGCATCGACCGGACGATTTGGGACCGGTATACCTCGAAAAGCGCATCATGGAAATACGACGTCGTCGAAGACGGATGGAAATGCAACCTTCCAGATATTCTCGCGGCCATCGGCCGGGTACAGCTGACCAAAGCCGACGATTTTTTCCAGGCAAGGCTTCGCATCGCGCGCGAGTACGACGCGGCATTTTCGGAATGCGACTACCTCCGGATTCCCCCCGACGGGAACGGCAACGCCTGGCACCTGTATCCGCTGCGGATAGTTCCCGACAAGCTTGACGTCGACCGGGACGGTTTCGCGGGAGAACTGCAGGAGGCGGGACTCGGTATTTCGGTCCACTTCATCCCCCATTTCGAAATGACGTATTTCAAGAAGAGATACGGCCTCAGGCGTGAGGACTTTCCCGAGGCGGCGGCAAAATACGATACGACCATCAGCCTTCCGTTCTGGCCCGGCATGACGGACGGAATGGTCGCGCGGGTAATCAGGACCGTACGTGACGCGGGCAACCGTCATTACCGGAGAAACTGCTGATGGGCGCCGTTTTTTTCAGCGACATGGAGATTCCGGGCCAATATCACGGCGTCCTCGTCCGCTCGTCCATCCAGCGGGGCCATCTCGTCGACATCAAGGCGCCGTCGATGCCCGACGGCTACCATATGTATACGGCCACCGACATCCCCGGCGAAAACCGGCTCACCGCCATGGGTACGTCCATTCCCATATTCGCCCCGTACGAAATCCAGTATTACGGCGAGCCGCTCGGCATCATCGTCGGACCCGATCTGCAAAAAGTGCACGAACTGGTCGCCGAAGTACTCATCGAAACGGAAATCCTCGAACCATACAAGTTCGGCGAAAAATTCGCAGCCTCGCAGATAGTCGGAAAGCGCATCGTTTTTTCCGGCGAGAGCGAGTCTTTTCCCGGCGATACCAAACGGGTTTTCGAAAGCACCTGCGAGATCGGGCCGCAAGACCATTTTTATGCGGAGCCACTCGGAGCGGCGGTGAAAATCACGCCGCACAAGCTCGAGATATTCACGGCGACCCAATGGCCGTTCCATGTCCGTTCCACCGTCTCCGCGGTCCTCGATCTCGATCCGGAGGAAATTTCGGTCACCCCGACGGCGATAGGCGAATCGATAGACGGCAAGATCTGGTATCCGTCACTCATCGCTGCACAGGCGGCACTCGCATCCGTCCTGTGCAAGAAACCGGTAAAAATTGCCTTTTCGCGGCAGGAGGACTTCCTTTTCACCGCGAAGTCGGCGCCCGTGCAGATACGCCACCGGACGGTAATCGCCGAGGACGGGACGATAGATTCGATGGTAGTCCGCATCCTCATAAACGCAGGGGCCTACAGCCCGCTCATCGACGAGATGATCGACCGGATGACCATAACCGCCACGGGGATGTACGACGTCCGCACCTGGCGGATCGAGACTTACGCGCTGCGCACCAACCTTCCTCCGATGGGAGCCCTGTCCGGTTGGGGGGAAGCACAGTCGTTCTTCGCGCTCGAAAACCATTTCGCGTCCATCATACGCCAGCTCGGTCTTTCACCGGTCGAATGGAAGCTTCTCAACACCAAGAGTCGCGGACGCATGAGCGTGACGGGGCATGAGATCAAGGAAGACTCGCGAATCGCGGATCTTTTCGCGGAAATCTGCACTCAAAGCGATTTTCCCCGGAAATACAGCGCGTACGAGTATTTGAACAAAAAACGGAAAAATTACCGCGATGGGCCCCTGCGCGGGATCGGAATCGCGTACGGTTTCCAGGGAAACGGTTTCGCGGGAAGGACTTCGGATACGACCCGGTATTCGGTCGAAATCACGATGGAAACGGACGGAAAGGTACACATCAAGTCCGGATTCCAATCCGAAGCCATGAAACAGATATTGAAGCAAATGTGCGGACGGATCCTCGGCATCGAAAAAAACCTCATCCTTTTTTCAGGTACGGATACCTCGAAAATGTCCGAGACGGGACCCGAAACCCTTTCGAGCAAAATAACCATACTCGCTCCGCTCGTGGAAAAATGCTGTGTTACGATCCAGAAACAGCGGTTCAGGCAGCCCTTGCCCATCACCGTCAGGAAAATTTACAAACCGTCGAAGACGGATGCATGGAACGGCCTGACCCTCAAGGGAAGACCGTTCGTCTCGATGACGCCCGGCGTCTGCGCGGTCGAGCTCGAACTCGATCCGGTAACCTACGAAACGAACATCCGGGGCATCTGGCTCGCGTGCGACGCGGGAAAGCTGTGCAACAGCCGGGCGGCAATGACGACCGTAAAAAAAACGATTCCCCTCGCGCTGTCCAAAATGCTGGCGGAACACATAACGATCTCCGACGGGAGGATCGCACCGAAAGACAGCATCCAGTACGACGTCCTGTCTCCCTCGCAAATTCCCGAGGCTACGGTGACATTCATCGAAACCGACGAAACGCCCCGGGGGATAGGATCCATCTCGCACAATCTGCTGCCTGCCGCCTATGCTTCGGCTCTCGCGCAGATAACCGGGGAACAGGTGACTTCCATTCCGCTGGACATAACGGCTGTCTATGAAGCGCTGGAACATCCGGAGGATGAACGATGATCATACCATTCGAACTCAATCGCAATGCGGTGTACGTTGACACCAATCCGGGCGAACGACTCGTCCATATACTGCGAAGGAATTTCAATCTTCTCGGCACGAAAGAAGGTTGCCTTTCGGGTCGCTGCGGATCCTGTATGGTCCTCATGAACGACAGCCCGGTGCCTGCGTGCATCGTCCCCGTATTCCAGGCAAGGAACGCATCTATCGTCACGCTCGAGCATTTTCTCGGTACGGAAGACTGTGACGACATAGTACAGGGATTCGATGCCGCGGGCGTTTCGATGTGCGGTTTCTGCAACGCAGGAAAAATTTTCATCGCTCATATGATACTCTCCGCCAATTTGAGGCCGCCGAAAGAGGACATCAGGGAGGCTTATTCGGGAAACATGTGCCGTTGCACGAGCATGGATGACATCATGACCGGAGTAAAGAACGCGGGTTCGATAAGGCGGATCAGGCAAAATGTTAAATAAATTCACCACCGTCTACCATGCAGCATCCGTCTCCGAAATCCAGATGCTCCTGAAAAACATCACGGGCATGACGCTTGCCGCGGGCTGTACCGAAATCGCACGGACCCAGACCGGCAGATCGCTCCAGCTGCCCGCGAACATCCTGGCATTGGCGCGCATCCCCGAAATGTGCACAGTCACCAAGACCGAGCGTTACATCGAATTCGGCCCGTGCGTGACGCTCAACACCATCCTGCAGCTCGGAATCAAAAACGTACCCGACGTACTCTTCGATGCGGTACGCAACATAGCCAATCCGGCGGTCCGTTCGCTCGCCACCCTCGGCGGAAACATCGCAGCGAAAGGACAGCGCCTGTCAACATTCGCTCCGCTTCTCGCGCTCGATACCCGCCTCGAGATACGCACGCCCTTCGAAGCCACATGGATACCCATGAACCGTTATTTTTCGAATATGCCCCGCACGCCGGGAAAGGATCCCGAGTTCATCAGCAAGATCCGCATCCCGACGGAAAGCTGGGACATAGCTATAAACCGTCGCATAGGCAGGCCGAATGTCGTCACCGACAGGACGGCGTCATTCACGTTCATGGTCAAATCGCAAAAAAACATCCTTGCCGACATCCGTATCGCGTGGGCGGGAACGTATTTTTTCAGGAAGAGGGAATTCGAAAACCTCGTGATCGGAAGATCCCTGCCGCTTTCCGAGAAGGATATCGTCAATCTCATGGACAAGGCGGAACTCTTTTTCGAGAAAGACCTGTTTCCCCCGTCCTTCGAACGGAAGTGCCTTTTCAACCTGCTCGAGGAATCCCTTCGGATGCTTACCTGATCCGATCCTGAACGACGGATATTCCTACCATATGAGCATCGAATCGCCGTAGGAAAAAAAACGGTAGCGCTTTTCGATCGCATGGCGATACGCTTCCATGATCCGTTCGCGGCCTGCGAACGCGGAGACAAGCATGAGAAGCGTCGATTCGGGGGTATGAAAATTGGTGAACACCCGGTCGACGACCTTGAATTCGTATCCCGGATACATGAAGATGCGGGTCGAACCCTCGCCCGCCCGCAAAAGACCGCGTGCGTCGTCCCAGGCCGATTCGAGGGTCCGGATGCTCGTGGTTCCAACCGCAAGCACCGGCCTGCCCTCATCCTTTGCTTTCCTCACTTTTTCCGCGGTTTCCCCGGACACCGAATACGATTCCTCGTGCATCACGTGGTCCTCGATGGCCTCGCTCCGCACGGGAAGGAATGTGCCCAGCCCGACATGAAGGGTGACGGATGTCCGTTCCACGCCCTTCGCGTCGAGGGCCGAAAGCACCTCCGGCGTAAAATGAAGTCCGGCGGTGGGAGCCGCGACCGAACCGATGTTCCTCGAGTAGACGGTCTGGTACCGGTCGGCGTCCGAGAGTTCGTCCCCCCGCTTGATGTACGGCGGAAGCGGCAAATGGCCGTTCCCGTCAAGCCAGGCGTCATCGACGATGCGTTCGAATTCGAGGAGGCGGAATTCGGTTCCCTCGAGCAATCCTTCGGGATCTTCCCTGATTCGGGCCCTTGTTCCGTCGGGAAAAATATACCTGCGGCCGGTTTTCTGTCGTTTCGCGTTTTTGGCCATGACCTTCCACACGGTACCCGGGAGGGCGGCCTTGACGAGGCATTGGGAAATGAGAAGAAATTCGGCCTGGCCGCCGCTCGGATCCACCGTCGCATACAGGCGCGCCCGCCTGACCCGCGAATCGTTGAAGACCATGAGGGTGCCCTTTTCGACGAGGTCGGGGAGCTCTTCGAAGAGATGGTCGGAGACGGAACCGCCGGCGCGGTCGAGGCATAAAAGCCGGTCGCCGCCACGCTCACCCGAGGGATTCTGCGCTATCAGTTCTTCGGGGAGTTCAAAATAAAAGTCTTTCGTTTGCATCGGTATTCTCTTTTTGCGGGAAGCGGCGCTCGAGGCCGAGATGTGCGTAGGCTTTATCCGTCACCATGCGTCCGCGGGGCGTCCGCTGGAGAAGCCCGGCCTGGATGAGATAGGGCTCGTAATAATCCTCGAGGGTATCAAGGGCTTCGCCGACGGAAATGGCGAGGGTTTCGGCGCCGACGGGACCGCCGGCGTAATTGGTGATGATGGAGGAAAGGATCTGTCGGTCGTACTGCTCGAGGCCGAGATTGTCGATCTCGAGCCGCTCGAGTCCCGCAGCTACTACCTTCCGGGTGATGAGGCCGTCGCCGAGAACCTGCGCATAGTCGCGCATGCGCCTGAGAAGACGATTGGCGACGCGGGGCGTGCCGCGCGAACACTGCGCGAGGGCCAGGGCTGCGTCCGGTTTTATCGTGACGCCGAGGATACCGGCGGAGCGGCAGATGATGGCGGTCAGTTCCGCGTCGGAGTAGAAGGTGAAGCGCTGGACGATGCCGAAGCGGCTGATGA
>JFJP01037803.1_pt1 | contig 22540 bp, 14 predicted proteins | sample 431651 | NCBI WGS metagenome assembly JFJP01 (sample SAMN02602958, study PRJNA72255) | Microbial mat metagenome, whole genome shotgun sequencing project. | biome: fresh water; feature: sink hole; material: water; isolation source: purple microbial (photo- and chemosynthetic) mats found in...
GCATATCCAAGGCACAGAAACACATTCGAAACCTACAAGAATTACAACACATTACAGCCAAATCACATCTTTAAGGAATAGAACATTTTTTATTTCATTGAAATTAAATTCTGTTACCCCTCTAATTCCTACAAAAACTAATCTTGTACGTGATTGTGGTACACCATAATCAGGTGCAAACAATAACTTACTTTTCACATTCATATTTCCTGCTTCACTTAGTTCCTTTTCAATTGTTTTAACAAAATTACCAGTACTTTTCATGCCTGAAACATTTTCTAAAACCACAACTTTGGGTTGTAATTCTTTTACAAATCTCACAAATTCTTTATAGAGTAAATTCCGTTCATCGCTTTCATGTCGTTTACGATTATTTAGAGAAAATCCTTGGCAGGGAACACCACCTATTAGAACATCAATCTTTCTGCCTCCCAAATTTTCCAAAATTAATTCAGGATAAATTTTTTTAATGTCTCCCAAAATTGAAGTAACGTTCGGATGATTCGTTTTAAATGTTGCAATTGAAGGTTGATGAATATCACAACCAATAGCAATTTCATAACCAGCTCCTTCAAAGCCTAAGGAAGTACCACCACATCCACAAAACAACTCTACAACAATCGGTTTATCTTCACTTGTTAATTTCCCCTTAGTAACAATTGGATTACCTTTCCAATAATAACCATTTTCTTCGACTTTTACATCTTTTGCCCAAATATTATCAGGTTTAACAAGCACCCTATCATCATCAAATTTGAATAATTGAGGCGCCTCAATTATTCTATTTTCAACTATTTCTTTTGTGTTGATGTTGTACATGTGTTCCAATTTTTAATTTTTCAAAGGTGGTTTTTTTGCTAAAACCAATATCTCATTATTTTCGCTGATTCGATTTCATTACAGCTAACTTTACTGCTTATCATCTTCAATTGCTACCCAAATTAACGCATCAAAAACCTGGTGTAGTCAAGCGAACTCTCGAATTGGCAGGTTATCAAGACAGCAACGGCTGGTTTAAGCTCTCGAAAGAAGTTTGGAGTGGTCGTTTGTTCATCGAGGGTTTGAAATTGACGATAGCCAAAGCTACAAACTATCCCTTGGAAAAGCAAACGCATGGGCGATTTTTCCAGACCCTTTGATGCATTGTGGCGGGCTGGGGCTTTGGCACTCCTTCGGGATGGGCAAGGCCTGCCGCTTTTGACGGAAAGCGATGGGGCGAATCGTTCATTTTCGACAGCAAACTGGGCCTCAAAACCCGAACCCTACACCCAGCGCGAGGGCTTCGGGCCAGGAGAGGCTGGTGCGGAAGAGGAAGCGCTTGCCGGGCTTCTGGTAGCGGTAGGCGATGCCTCCGCCCAGGGGGGCGCGGGGGTCGTGGAGGTCGCCGCTGAGGAAGGCGCTGAGGCCGCCGTAGAGCTCGAGGTGGGAGGAGCGCTGCCCCATGATGACGCCGCCGCGCAGGCTGGCGAACTGGCCGCCGATGCCCCAAAGGGCGTAGCCGCCGTAGCTGGCGCGCAGGAAGGGGAAGACGGGCTTCTGGCTGGGGATGGCCCAGAGGACGCGTTCGTAGTGGACGGCGGCGGTGAAGTACAGGAAGCCCAGGCCGAGGCCGACGTGCGCGGCGTTGGGGGGCGTGTCGGCGATGGTGGCTGGCTCGTGCTGGGCGCGGAGCGGCGCGGCGGTGAGCAGGACGAGCAAGGCCAGCCCAAGGATTGCCCTGGGGGCGCTTGGGCTGGCGTTTCGCGGGGCTTTCATTTTGGCGAGGGGGGCTCGTGGCTGACGAAGACCTGGGTGAGGGCGGCGAGCTGCTCGGCGATGCGTTCCATCTGGGCGACGGCGGCTCCGGCGGCGTTTTCCTGGCCGTATCCCTTGGCCTTCTGCTGCTTGCGGAAGATTTCGAGGATGTCGGCCCAGCGCTGCTGCTCGGCGGGTGTGGCCCAGCCTTGCATGGCCTTGAACTTGAGCAGGTTGGCTTCGGCGCCGGTGGTCAGGGTCTGGGCCTCGTTGGTGTAGTGGGTCATGACCAGGGCCTGGAGCTCCTGGGGGTTCATGATGGGGACGATCTTCTCGACGATCTTGTTCATGTCGCGGTACGAGCCTTGGAGCTTGAAGGGCGGCTCGGTGCGGTAGGCGTCCTGCTGGGCGGCCGAAAGGATGTACTGCTGGTTGACCTGGCTGACGATGTCGCGGGCGAAGACGATCTTTTCGAGGACGTTGAGGTACTCGTTGATTTCCTCGGGCGAGTGGTTGGCCTCGAACTCGAGCCCCTCGCGGCTCTTGGTGCGGATGACCTTGAGCAGGGCCAGCACGTCCTTGTGGCTCTTGGCGGCGAGCTTGGCCAGGATGGCGTTGGAAGTCAGGGAGTTCTCGACGTAGCTTTGCAGGAAGTCCTCGAGGGTGTCGCCGACGATGTCGCCGAGGTTGTAGATGTCGGCGCGGTTGGAGAGCATGTCGGGGATCTGGAACTTGTCGCCGCTTTCGGTGTAGGGGTTTCCGGCCATGACCACGCAGACCTTCTTTCCGCGGAAGTCGTAGGTCTTGGTGCGTCCCTTGTAAACGCCCTCGATCTTGCGCTGTCCGTCGGCCAGGGTGATGAACTTCTGGAGGAACTCGGGGTTGCAGTGCTGGATGTCGTCGAGGTAGATCATGATGTTGTCGCCCATCTCGAAGGAAAGGTTGAGCTTCTTGAGCTCCTCGGCGGCGGCGGCGTTGGAAGCCTCGGCGGGGTCCACGCTGGTAACGTTGTGGCCGATGGCGGGGCCGTTGATCTTCATGAAGATGATGCCCAGGCGGTTGGCCACGTATTCCATGAGGGTCGTCTTGCCATATCCGGGGGGCGAGACCAGCAGGAGCATGCCCATGCGGTCGGTGCGGGTGTTCTCGCCAGCGGTGCCGATCTGCTTGGCCAAGTTGTTGCCGATCAGGGGGAAATAGACCTTGTCGATGAGCTGGTTGCGCACGAAAGAGCTGAGCACCTTGGGCTTGAACTCCGAGAGGCGCAGCTCTTGCTCGAATCGCTGGGCGGTGTCCTTCTTGAGCTGGACGAAGCGGGCGAAGCGGGGCGCGACATGGCGGGCGAACTGTCCGAGGCGGACGAAGAACTCCTCGTAGTCGAGGGCATAGGCGCCGTTGTCGATGCGGGGGTGGCTGCCGTTGAGGCCCTGCAACTGCACGACGAGCTCGGCGTCGATCTTTCGCTTGGCGCTGAGGTTGTCGAAGAAGAGGGTGGCGGCCAGTTCGTCGAGGTAGCGCTCGTCCTTGGGTTGGCCGTGCTGTCCGATGTAGGCGCTGGCCCACTGCCTCGCGAGGGCGAAGCGCGGGGCGGGCCGTTCGGCCAGGCTGTCGAGCGAGTTGCGGAAATTGCGGCTCTGCATCCCTTGGAGCAGGTGCGCGTGGAAGGCGGTGGCGAGCCGGGCGGCCTGTGCGTCGATGATGAAGTGGTCGCCGCGGCTGGCCTCGTGGAAGAGGTAGTCGGCGGCCTGCGGTGCCAGCGTGGGGTCGAAGAGGCCCCACTGCTGGGCGAAGAGCTCGAGCTCGCGGGCGAGCTGCTCCACCATGCGGCGGTGCTCGGAGCTTTCGGGGAACACGGCCCTGACCAGCCCGAGGCCCTTGACCTGTCGGTCGAGGACGGCCTTTTGCTCGGGGGCGAGGTGGGCGTTCCAGAAGAGCTCGGCCATGGCGCGGGCGGCGGGGCTGAAGCGCAGGAGGTCGGCCTTGGCGTCCATGGCCAGGAGCTGCCCGAGGATGCGGGCCGCGTCGGGGTCGTGTACGCCCTTGAGGTAGCCTTCGTCGAAGCGGGTCTCCATGTGGGCGCGGACGTAGGCCAGCAGGGCGTCGGGGGCGAGGGCCATGAGCTGCCGGTGGTCGAGCGCTGCGGGGCTGGCGGGGGCGCGGCGGGCCAGGGGCGTCTCCAGGAGCTCGAGGCTCTGGCGGTAGAGGTGGTGGGCCAGGAACTCGGAGCGATAGACCTGCTCGTTTTCGGAAGGCAGGGCCTGCTCCCAGAGGTCGCGGAAGCTGTTGAAGGCCTCGTCGCGCAGCTCCTCGAAGAAGGCGGTTCCGGTGATGTGGAAGAACATCTTGCCCTCGCGCTGCACCAGGGTCAGGCCGAGGTTCTGGGTGTTGACCGAGAAGCGGTGCTCGCCCATCTTGATGAGGTCCTTGCCTTCGACGAAGAGCTCGCTCTTGTCCTTGAGCTGGCGGACGGCGTCTTCGCGGACGGTCTTGAGGCGGGCGTGGAGGTCGTCGGCCTTGACGGAGTCGCCGATTTCGAGGAGCTTCTCGGCCAGGTCCCGGATCTTCTCGATCATCATGTCCGAGGCGTAGTAGGCGTTGATCTCGGCGACGTTTTCCATGCGGCGGACGCGGCTCTCGATGGCCTTGAGGATGCGCTCGCCAGCCTGCATGAGGGTGGTGGCGCGCTTGTTCCTGGCCTCGACCAGTCCGACCTTCTTGGCCTCGAAGGCGTTGTAAACCTCCTCGCGCTTCTCGCCGATGAGGCCGACGAACTCGTCGAACTCGGAGAACTTGCCCTCCATTTCTTCGAGCTGCACCATGAGCTTGGTGAGGTTCTCGTCGCACTTCTCGGGCGTGTCGGCCACGTCGAGGAAGTTGAGCAGGCTCTGCCCGACGAGCTTGATCTGGGCGTTGAACTCGGCCTTTCCCTCGACGGCGGCGAGCTCGCGGCGGCGGCGCTTGACGGCGGCGTTGATCTGGTTGAAGTCGGAGTAGATGGCCGAGATGCCGTCGATGATGCGGGTGGTCTGGGTGGCGTCCTCGATCTTGAGGTTGGTAACGATCTCGATGAGCATTTCCAGCTCCTTTGAGACCTCGGCCACGCGCTTTTCGACGCGGTCGGCGTCGATGACCTTTTCGAGGCGCTCGACCAGTTGCCGGATTTCGGCGACTTTTTCGTGGTAGGGCCGCAGGGCGTCGTCGCGCAGGAGGAACCCGACGCAGAGTTGCGAGAGCTTTTCCTGGGCGGCGGCCAGCTCGTCGTCGAAGCGCTCGACCAGGGGCAGGTCCACGTAGCGGAGCTCGCGCAGGGAGATGACCTCTCCGCGGGCCTGCCGGAGCAGGGCCAGGTGCTTGACGAACTGGTCGATGTCCTGGAAGTTGCTGCGCTCGAGCAGGCGCATGAGCTGCTGGGCCTGCTCGGTGGCGGCCTTGACGCGGACGGTGGTGTTCTGGCGGATGCGCGTTACCTTCTCGAACTCCTCGATGGCCGAGGTCGCGGCCTCGCGGATGCCGACGATGGGCTCGCGGACGCGGGCGGCCTCGTCGTGGCCGAGCCAGTGGTAGGTGTCGATGATGTCGGTGGCCTTTTTGACCAGGTCGAGGTAGAGCTCCTGGTAGATCTGCTCGCGGGTGAGCAGGTTGAGGACCTCGTTGGCCTCGGCCATGCCCTCTACGATGTCCTTGTTGCCGATCTTGAACAGGTAGGAATCCTTCTTCTCGGAAGGGATGGCGAAGTCGGGGCCGACGAAGGGCGTCTGCCAGATCTGGACGGCGTGGTGGCGCTGCGGCGACTCGGAGGCCCGGAAGTAGCAGAGCTGGCCGTCGTCGAAAAGGGTGTAGCCGTTGCAGAGCGTGGGGTTCTGCACGGCCTGCTCGATCAGGTTGTACTGGAGCAGGATGAAATGGTGCGAGGCCGGGTTGTAGTAGGCGAACAGGAAGTCCTCGCCGTTGGGCGAGACGATCCTGCGTTCGAACATCATGCCCTGGGCGTTGGTCTCGAACATCTTGAAGTCGCCGTTCTGGAGGAAGTAGCCGTTGGCGAAGATCAGGCCGTGGTCGTCGGGCAGGAGCACGGCCGACTCTTCGAGCGAATCGACGCGGTGGGCCTGCTGTGTCTTGGTGTTGTAAACGATGTATCGGTATTTCCGCTCCTGGTAGGGCTTGATTTTCAGGGCGATGAGGTTTCCGATGAAGGCGAAGTGGATTTCGCCGTCGTCCAGGGTCTGGTCGGGGTTCTCGACCGGTTCGGCATAGACCCCGGCCCCTGTGTCGGTGTTGTTCTCGATCTTGATGGTCAGGTCTCCGCCGACGGTCTCGACGAAGAGGCGGTCGCGGATGGAGACGTGCGGATGCTTGCCGGGGCGGTGGTCGTCGCGGGTGGTCTTGGTCCAGGCGAACTCGTGCTGGTTGGGCATGGCCAGCTCGTGGTCGCTTCGGTTGTCGAGGTAGTTGAGGCGGGCGGGCTGGTCGTTCTCGGCGTCCACGATGGCCCATTTGAAGGTCTTGATGTCGCGGGGGCTGGCGCCGACTTGGAAGACCATGAAAAGGCTGGTGCCGATGATGGCGAACCTGACGAAGCGGGTCTCCTTGTAGTAGCGGTAGAGGTTGGCCAGGTCCTCCTCGAAGCGCGGGTCGGTGAGCAGCTCGTGGCCCAACTGGTGGAACTGCCTGTCCTTGAAGGCATAGACGCTGAAAACGTCGGTCAGGTGCAGCTCCTTCTTGAGGCCGAACTTGACGTTGTAGCCGAAGAGGAAGGTCTGCCCAAGGGCGACCATGTCCTGGGCCAGGCAAGAGTGCTCGGTGGTGACGCGCTCGGTGGCCAGGAGGCGGGTCTCGATGGAACCGAAGACGGCCTTCCGGTCCTGGTTGAGCTTTTCGAGGCGCTGGCGCAGGTCGCTGGCGAAGTTGTCGAGGCGCTTGCGGATGATTTCGTAGGTTCCGCCCTCGAGTTGCTCCGACTGGGGCTGGGTTGTGCTTTCGTCTGCCATTTTGCGCGGTTGGGCTGGGTTTGGGCGGGTTGTGGTGCGAAGGTCAAGACCGGCGGCGCCCCGCTCCGCGCCCGCCTCGCGCGAGGTGCGGAGGCGGGCGCGGGCCAGGGCGCGCGGGTCGGGCTAGGGCTTAGAGGAGCGATCCGGCCGGGATGTCGCCCAGGTTGTTCTTCATGGCCAGGTCGAGCAGGTTTTCGAGCAGGCCCTGCTGGCCTTTGTCCTTGGTCTTCTGCGAGAGGTTCATGAGCAGGTTGGCCACGGTGAGGTTCTTGATGTCCTCGGTGGAGACGCCGAACTGGTCGATGAACTGCTTGAAGTTTTCCTTGAAGGCCTTGCCGTCGGTGGTGAAGAACTGGTTCTTGACGTCCTGGGCCACCTGGCTGGTCTGCACGAATCGGTCGAGCGACTTGGCCCGGGTGATGGAGCCGAGGATCTGGTCGAAGAACATGGTCTCTCCGCCGATGATGTCGATCTTGGCGAACTGGAGGGCCTGGCTGATGACCTGGGCCTGCGCGGCGGCGATGTCCTTCTGGATGCTGATCTGCGCCAGCTCGACTTCCTTCTCCTTGTTGAGGCGAAGTTTGAACTCCTCGTGGTCCTTGCCGACGGCGTCGAGGAGCTTCATGGCCTCGGCCTTCTCCTTGGTGCCCTCGGCCTCGGCCAGGTAGCGCTGCTTGAGGGCCTCGGCCTCGGCCAGCCCGCGGTGCTTCTCGGCGTCGGCCTTGGCGTGGATGACCTCGGCCTCGGTGATGCCCTTCTGCTTGGAGACCTCGGCCTCGGCCATGCCCTTCTTCTGGGCCCCCTCGGCTTGCGCTGCGGCCATGAGCTGCACGGCCTTCGAGTCGGCGGTCGCGATCTGCTCCTTGACGAAGGCCTCGCTCTCGCCATGCTTGCGGTTGGCCATTGCCTTGGCCTCGATGACCTGTGCCTCGGACATTCCGACGGCGGCTTCCTCGACGGCCTTGGCCTCGGCCATGATCTTCTTGGCCTCGGCCTCCTTGGCGGAGGCGTTGAGGCTGGCTTCGGCCATGATGAGCTTCTGCTCGGCCTCGGTCTGGGTTTGCACGAGCATGGTCTTGGCCTTGAAGGACTGCGCCTCGTTCTCGGCCTCGGCGGCCTTGCGCTGCTTGACCAGCCCCTGCTCGGCCTCGGCCTCGGCGTTCGTGACCTGCACCTTCTTGGTGCGGTCGGCCTCGGCGAAGGCCCGCGTGTCCTTGATCTTCTCTTCTTCGAGCACCACGGCCTTCTCGACCACGACGCGCTCGCGGATGACCTCCTGGATGTTCTTGCGCTCTACCTCGATGGCCTTCTCCTTCTCGATCTGGGCCAGGGAGACGATGCGCTCGCGCTCGTTGATCTGGAGGTCGCGCTCGCGCTTGATCTTCTCGACCTCGACGGTGTCGGTGCGCTCCTTGTTGCGCTGCGCGACGATGATCTGGCGCTCCTTGTTCTGCTCGGCCACGTGGATGGCCTCCTCGGTGGCGATGCGGGCCTGCTCGGAGATGAGGCGCTGCTGCTCCGAGACGCGCTGTGTCTCGGCGGTCTCGCGGTCTTGGATGTTGGCGATTTCGCGCTTCTGCTTGGCCTCCTTCTCGGCGAGCTGCTTGTTGAGCTCCAGGATGGTCTCCTGGGCCTCGACGTTCTGCTTGGTGATGGTCTGCTCCTTCTCGCGCTGGATCTTGTTGGCCAGGATCTGCTGGGTGGCCGTCAGCTCGGTGATCTTCTTGATACCTTCCGAGTCGAGGATGTTGTTCTCCTTGAGGAGCTCCAGGGGCGTCTGCTCGAGGTAGTCGATGGCGCAGTCGTCGAGGTGGTAGCCGTTGAGGTCTCGGCCGATGACGGCCAGGATGTCCTGCTTGAACTCGTTGCGGTCGGTGTAGAGCTGCACGAAGTCGAAGCGCTTGCCGACGGTCTTGAGGGCCTCGGAGAACTTGGCGTCGAAGAGGGCCTCGAGGGTCTCGGGGTGCGAGGCGCGCTCGCAGCCGATGGTGAAGGCCACCTGGGTAACGGCCTCGACGGTCCGCATGACGTGGACGAAGAAGGTAACCTTGATGTCTGCCCGGAGGTTGTCCTTGCAGATGAGCCCGTCCACCCCGGTGCGCGAGATGGTGATGGTCTTGATGCCGATGTCCATCTCCTCGATGCGGTGCAGCACGGGGATGACCCATATGCCGGACTCGAAGTTGACCTGTGTTCCGCCTCGGCCCGAACGGACCAGGGCCTTGCCGTGGATGGCCTTCTTGTAGAACTTGACCAGCAGGGCCAGCAAGCCGAAGAGCACGAGCACCACGATGCCCGCGCCGACGAAGAAGACGTTTTCGACCAGCCCCTGCGCCAGCACCGGGCCTAGGGTTTGACTGCTTGTGATTGTCATGATCAGGAGGTTTGGTTTTGGTTTTGTCGGATGGGCGTTGGCCGCCCGTTTCGTATTTCGCTTGTCCTCAGGCCTCCAGGGCCTCGGGATAGGCCTGGAGCAGGTAGCAGCGCTCGGCCTCGAGGTAGTCGATGATGAGCACCGGCTCGCCCTCGCGGATGGCGTGGCCCGGCGCGACGGTTCCCAGGACGCGGATGGTGATGTCCTTGTGGCGCAGCTCGACCTCGCCCACCTGGCCGGGGCCGATGTTCATGCGCGAGCTGCCGACCTTGCCCACGAAGTCCTCGTGCTTCTCGCTGCCGTCGGGCAGTTGGTCGAAGACCTTGATCAGGGGCTGGGTGGCCAGCTTGGCCACGAAGAGGCTGGCCACGAAGATGGGAACCAGCAAGAGCAGCGAGAACCAGAATGAGCTGTTGCCCAGGAAGTGGTTGGCCAGGACGGAGAGCATCCACATGGGCAGGGCCAGGAAGCTCACGAAGACCATGAAGGGCACCTGCCCGAGGTTGAAGAAGGCCAGCACGGAGTTGAGCCAGGCCACCCCGCCGGCCCCGCCGCCCAGGTCGGCGTGCGCCTCGGCGTGGACATCGACATCGGCCTCGGCATGGACGTCCACGTCGATCTCGATGGCGTTCATGTCGGCCAGGCCGACGATGACCACCAGCCAGTAGATCAGCGAGAAGAGCAGCAGGCCCGTCGGGATGATGTTGGCGGCCGAGAACGACAGGTCGAAAAGTTCCTTCATGGCGCGGTTGTTTATTGGGGGCAGAGGCGGAGCGAGCGCCTTTCCAAATGTAAGGAGAGCCGGGCAGAAAAGCAAGCGCCCGCGGAAACGAAAAGGGACGCGGGAAACCCGCGTCCCTTTGTGGATAGCTTGATGGCCAGCGCGTTGCCTCAGATGGTGGGCGGAGGCGGAGTGCTGGTCGAATCGGCAGAAGGAGGCAGCATTCCCATCTTGGCCTTGAGGGCGGCCAGGGCGTCGTTGCCGGAGCCAGCTCCGAGGGCGCTGTCGATTTCCTCCTCGACGCTCTTGTTCTCGTCGGCGATGTTGCCGTAGGCCTCGGAAAGGGCCTCCTGCTTCTCGACCTTCTCCTTCATGCGCTCGAGCATGGAGATGGTGCTGGAGGAGTCGATGTTGGCCAGTTGCTTGTTGACGTTCTTGGTGGCCTCGCTGACCTTGGCGCGGGCCTTGAGGGTCTTGGCCTCGTTCTCCCATTTGGTGATGTTGGCCTTCAGGCGGCGGACCTGGGTCTCGAGCTTGGCCACGCTGTCGTCGTACTGGGCCTGGTTCTTCATGGAGGCGGCCAGGGAGCCTTCGGCCTCGGCCTTCTTCTGGAGGGCGATGCCGGCCAGGCGGTCGGCCTCGGCGGCGTCCATCTGGCCGCTCTGGGCGCGTTGCAGCAGCATCATGGCCTTGCTCTCGAACTCCTGCGAGTTCTTGCGGTGGGTCTCCACCTCGGCCTTGGAGCGGATGGCCATGGCCTTGACTTCGGCCAGGGCGTGGAGGCTCTTGTCGAGGTCAAGCTTCATGTCGCGGATGCCCTGCTCGGCCAGCTTGATGGGGTCTTCGAGCTTGTCCACCACGGAATGGGCCTCTGCCTGGCCTATCTTGAAAAGTCTTTTGAAGATGCTCATGGGTACTTTTTTTTGTTGGGAAGGGGGGGGGAACGTTTTGTTTTTTTGGGGAGGAAAAGATGCCGCGGGGCCTAGCCGGCGAACTCGACCAGGTCGTCGAAGTACTCGGACAGGAGAAGGCGGAGCGAGTTGATGGAGGCCTCCACCTCGTTCTGGTCGAGGTTCTCCAGGGCCAGGGTGTTGCGGAAGATGACCTTGGTGCCGGTGTCGTCGAGGGCGAAGGCGCCGTTGATGATCTCGCGGTTCTTGCGCAGCAGGCTGGTGTAGATTTCCTTGGAGGGCTCCTTCATCTCGAAGATGGTCTGCTCCATGATCAGGATGGGGTCGGCGATGCCCACCACGAGGTTGCTGATGCCCTCGTCCTCGTCGTTGACCACCAGGATGCCGTCCGACTCGTCCTCGAAGGTGATGTTGCAGTTCAGGTCCAGCAGGTAGCCCTTGACCACTTGAAAGTGATTTGCCATTCTTTTCGCGTTTTGAGTTAGTTTTGAGGCGGGTGGGACCACCTTGGCCCCACGCCCACAAATATGGCGAATCGGAGCGAGATTTGCCAACGGTTTTAGCGAATTAACAAACTTTAACGCCGCGCCGATGTCCCGATTTGGCAAGAACATCAAGAAGATTCGAGGCCTCAAGCAGATGACGCAGAGCGCCTTCGCCGATTTGTTCGACCTAAGTAGGACGGCAGTGGGGGCCTACGAGGAGGGCCGTGCGGAGCCCAAGCTCGACACGGCGGTTTCCATTGCCAAGTATTTTGGCATCTCGCTCGACCACCTGCTCTGCCACGACCTGAGCATCAACCACTTCCACGGCCTGGACAAGCCCCGCCCGCCCGATCCGCCGCCGGCGGCGGATCGGGCGGAGCCACCCGCCGACGGCTCGGCGGTGCTGGTGCGCCAGGCCGACCGCGAGGGCTACCTGCGCCACCTGGGGAGCGAGGCCTTCCTGGCGGGCCTGCCGCGGTTCTGGGTGCCCCTGCACACCCGCCACTCCAAGCGCGCCTTCGAGCTCGAGGGCACCGAGCTCGAGCTCTTCGGCCAAGGCCCCGGCCCGGGCGACATCCTGGTCTGCGTCGAGCTCAAGAACAACGCCCTGGCCAACCTCCGCGAGGGCCAGGTCCACGTGGTCGTGGCCCGCGGGCGGCTGCTGGCCCGGCGCGCCTTCCGCCAGAAGGACCGCCTGGAGCTCCTGGCCGACAACCCCAGCTACCCCGCCGAGCGGCTGCGCATCGGCCAGCTCGACGAGATATGGGAGGCCACGGGCTTCTACAGCCAGCGGCTCGACCCGCCCGACGGCCTCCGGCAGGAGCTGCGGCTGGCGGGCCAGGCCCTGCGCGAGCTCCTGGCCCGCCAAGCCTGAGCCCGCCCGGGCCGCCAGCCGGCCTTTTTGCCTGATCTGTTGCCGAAATCAAATTTTTCGACTAATTTTCGGAAAAAATAGCGGAACCCCCTAATCGCAGCGCGCATGAAGTTCAGGTTCACCATCGCCAACCGGCTCAGCATAGGCTTCGGCATCATCATGGTCGCCGTCGTGGCCAGTTTCATCCTCATCTACTCCAACCTGGAGAACAACAGCCGCATCACCGACCGGACAACGGACGTCTATTCGCCATCGGTCAACGAGCTCAACAGCCTCTACGTCATGATCAACAACTCCAAGATGCTGATCAAGAACTGGGTCTTCATTGAGCAGAAGCCCGAGACCCCCGACAAGATCGCCCTCCAGGAGCTCCACGAGCTGCAGTTCCCCACCCGGAAGGACTCCCTGCTCAAGCTGGCCCAGCAGTGGCTGCCCGAGGACCGCATGGCCTTCAACGAGGTCCTCATCTCCATCGAGGACTCCCTCTTCGTGGCCCACCAGGACATCATGGAGCAGCTCCAGACCTTCGACGACTACAACGACCCGGCCATCTTCTTCGAGGTCAACCCCAAGGTCGAGCAGGACGGCGAGGTCATACAGCTCACCGACCGCATCCTCAAGAAGCTCTTCGTCATCGTCGAGAGCCTCACCAAGCAGGCCCAGCTCGCCAGCGCCGAGATGAAGAGCTCATTCCTCTACTTCCGCGTCTTCATCCTGGTCATCGGCGTGTTCATGCTCCTGGCCTCATCGCTCATCGCCTGGCTCACCACCCGAACCATCACCCGCCCCATCGAGGAGCTGCGGACCGTGCTCGAGCTCATGAGCAAGGGCATCTTCCCCAAGCAGCAGATGACCAACGCCAACGACGAGATCGGCGACATGTCCCGGGCCCTCGAGGAGCACATCAACAACCTCAGCCGCACGGCCGAGTTCTCGCTCCAGATCGGCGAGGGCAACCTCGACTTCCCCTTCCAGCCCATCAGCGAGGAGGACTCGCTCGGAAAGTCCCTGCTCAACCTCCGCTCGCGCCTGGCCACGGCCGAGGAGGAGGAGCGCAAGCGCAAGGAGGAGGACCAGAAGCGCAACTGGGCCACCAACGGCCTGGCCAAGTTCGCCGACGTGCTCCGCCAGAACAACGACAACCTCAACGTCCTGTCCGACAACATCATCCAGAACCTGATCAACTACACCGACGCCAACCAGGGAGGCCTGTTCATCTACAACGACGAGGACCCCGAAGACCTGCACCTGGAGCTGGTGGCCAGCTACGCCTACGACCGCAAGAAGTTCCTCACCCGCAAGATCATGCTCGGCGAGGGCCTCGTCGGAACCTGCGCCCTCGAGAAGCAGACCATCTACATGACCGACCTGCCCTCCAACTACGTCTATATCACCTCCGGCCTCGGCAGGGCCACGCCCCGCAACCTGCTCATCGTGCCCCTGCGCATGGAAGACCGCATCTTCGGCGTCATCGAGATCGCTTCCTTCTACGAGTTCCCCCAGCACGTCCGCGAGTTCGTCGAGCAGCTCGGCGAGAGCATCGCCTCCTCGCTCTTCAACGTCCGCATGAACGCCCGGACCGCCAAGCTCCTCGAGCACTCGCGCCGACAGGCCGAGGAAATGGCCGCCCAGGAGGAGGAGATGCGCCAGAACATGGAGGAGCTCCAGGCCACCCAGGAGGAGATGCACCGCCAGCGCCTCGAGGCCCAGGAGGCCTACCGCCAGCTCCAGGAGAACGAGCGGCAGCTCCAGCTCGAGAACGTCAAGCTCAAGACCAGCGTCGAGGCCAAGGAGCAGGAGCTCGAGGAGCTGCGCGCCCGCCTGGGCGCCTGAGCGGAGGCCCCGGGCCGCCGATGCCCCAAAGCGCGAGACGCGGCTTAAAAATATCTTGACAGATTTCTGGCGAATGGGTATATTTACCCATGCGAAAAGCACCGGCAGAAAGCTGACCGGATTTCCATTTCCCCAAAAACTTCCAGAACTAAGCAGCAATGAGCAACATCCAGAAGAAGAGAGGCGTCATCGGCATCCTGACCGGTGGCGGCGACGTGCCCGGGCTCAACCCGGCCATCCGCGCGGTGACCATCCGCGCCAACCGCGAAGGCTACCAGGTCATCGGCCTGCGCCGGGGCTGGGCCGGCCTGACCGAGCTGGTCCAGGACCATGACGCCGACAACAGCAACAACTACCAGATCCTGACCAACAACCTGGTCAACAAGGCCGGGCGGACCGGCGGCACCTTCCTGCACACCTCGCGCACCCGCCCCAGCCACATGCCCAAGGACGCCGTGCCCGACCACCTCCGGGACCGCTACAACGCCGAGGTCAACGACATGACCCCCACCGTCCTGGCGAACCTCGCCTGGCTCGGCATCGACTACCTCATCCCCATTGGCGGCGACGACACCCTCAGCTACGCCGAGCGCCTCTACCGCGAGGGGGTCAAGGTCGTGGCCATCCCCAAGACCATGGACAACGACGTGCCCGGAACCGACTACTGCATCGGATTCAGCACCTGCGTTACCCGTACCATCATGCTCACCAACATGCTCCGGACCTCCGCGGGCTCGCACGAGCGCATCCTGGTCCTCGAGGTCTTCGGCCGGTACGCCGGCTTCACGGCCATGCTGCCCACCATGGCCGGCGCCGCCAACCGATGCGTCATCCCCGAGCACAAGTTCGACGTCGAGCACCTGACCGAGATCCTCCTCCACGACCGCGAGCAGAACCCCAGCAAGTACTCCGTGGTCCTCATCTCCGAGGGAGCCATGTTCAAGGGCGGCGAGATGGTCTATTCCAACGCCGAGAGGGACATGTTCGGCCATGCCAAGCTCGGCGGCATCGGCGACATGGTCTCGGCCAAGATCAAGCAGCTCTCGCCCCAGCTCAACCACGGCCACACCGTCAACGTCATCAACCAGAAGCTCGGCTACATGGTCCGCGGCGGAGACCCCGACGCCATCGACTCCATCGTGCCCATGGCCTATGGCAACCTGGCCCTCGACCTGATCCTGCGCGGCGTCCACGGACGCCTGGTCGTGCTCAAGGACGGCCGCTACGACAACATGCCCCTGGAGGTCGTTACCTCCACCAGCAAGCTCGTCAACATCGCCAAGCACTACGACACCGAGCGCCTGCGCCCCTTCTACAACAGCTTCCAGCTCCAGCCGCTGTTCATCATGACCGGAGACCTCTAGCCAACCCCAAGGAACCCGATGCCCGGCCCACGAACCGGGCATCGCCCTTTTCCGCCCCAGCCCCGACGCTGGCCCTCCCCCCGGGAGCATCGCTCCGATTTTTTTTGCTTCGCGGAGCTTTTTGTACTTTTAGACCGCGCCTAGGTCCGCCTTCCCAAAGGACGCCGCGAAACCGCAGCCCAAAAATCACCGATCATCAACCGATACCCACCATGGCAAAAATCAAGAAAATCGCCGTGCTTACCTCCGGTGGCGACGCCCCGGGAATGAACGCCGCCATCCGCGCGGTGGTCAGGGCCGCACTCCACAACCAGCTCGAAGTCTTCGGCATCATGTACGGATACGAAGGCATGATAACCGGCGAGATCATCCCGCTCAAGTCCCGCGACGTGAGCAACATCATCCACCGCGGGGGCACCATCCTGGGCAGCGCCCGCAGCGCCACCTTCAAGACCCCCGAAGGACGGCGCAAGGCCTACGAGAACCTCATGAAGCACGAGATCGACGCCCTCGTGGTCATCGGCGGCGACGGGACGTTCCGCGGCGCCGGCATCTTCTCCCAGGAGTACGACATCCCCTGCGTCGGCATCCCGGGCACCATCGACAACGACATGTACGGAACCGACTTCACCATCGGCTTCGACACCGCCCTCAACACCGTCGTCCAGGCCCTCGACAAGATCAAGGACACCGCCAACTCGCACCGGCGCGTCTTCCTGGTCGAGGTCATGGGACGGGACGCCGGATACCTGGCCTTGCGCAGCGGCGTGGCCACCGGAGCCGAAGGCATCCTCATCCCCGAGGTCGATGGCCAGATCGAGGAGCTGCTCGACACCCTTGGCCACAGCCCCAAGACCAGCCGCATCGTGGTCGTGGCCGAAGGCGAGACCGAGGGTGGAATCCACCAGGTGGCCAAGCAGATCAAGGACAAGTACCCCGACTTCGACATCCGGGTCAACGTCCTGGGGCACATGCAGCGCGGCGGCTCGCCCTCGGCCTTCGACCGCTTCCTGGCCAGCCGCCTGGGAGTCGAGGCCGTGCAGGCCCTGCTCGACAACCAGCGGAGCATCATGATCGGATTCGAACGCCACGACGTGGTCCACGTGCCCTTCAACAAGACCATCAAGCAGAAGCCCCTGTTCAACCGAGACCTGATGAACGTCGCGCACCTGCTGCTCTGATCACCAGCCCCACTGGCCAGCATCCCTCGCGGGTGGCCGGGGCCCTCGCCCTCTGGCCACCCGCCTTTTTTCTTGTCCGCCCCCAAGCCTTTGCCCCTGACCGCAACCCTGCCCCGCGCCATGATGTTCAGCCCCGACTGGTTCGCCGACGTGGTCGTGCCCCTGCCACTGCCCCAGCGCTTCACCTACGCCATTCCTGAGCCGCTCCTGCCCACCTGCCTGCCCGGCGCCCGGGTGGCCGTCGAGTTCGGACCCCGAAGGCTGCACACGGCCATCGTCTGGAAGGTCCACCAGCAGCGCCCGGCCGACATCGCCCTGAAGCCCATCCTCGACGTGCTCGACACGCGGCCCCTGCTCGACGAGCAGGACCTCCGCTTCTGGGACTGGATGGCCGACTACTACCTCTGCGCCACGGGCGAGGTCCTCAAGGCCGCCCTGCCCGCCGGCCTCCAGCTCGAAAGCCAGACCCAACTGGCCTTCAACCCCGACTACGAGCCACAGGACGCCCTGTCCCCGCTGGCCGCCCACATCCTCCGCCAGGCGCAGGAGCTCGGCCGAACCACCGTGGCCGACCTGCTCCGGGCCAACAAGTCCCGCGGAAGCCTGGCCGCCCTCAAGACCCTGGTGGCCAGCGAGGCCCTCGTCCTGGAGGAAAGCCTCACGCAACGCTACAAGCCCAAGCTCGAGCGCATGGTCCGCCGCCCGGACCGCTACCAGGAGGAGGCGCCCATCAACCAGGCCCTCCGCGAGCTGGCCCGTTCGCCCAAGCAGATGAAGATCCTCCTGGCCCTGCTCCAGCTCGACGGCCACTACGACCCCCAGGGACTGCCCGCCGAGGTCAGCCTCAAGCGGCTGCTCGAAAAGGCCGAGGCCGCCACCCCGCAGGTCAACGCCCTGGTCGAAAAGGGAATGCTCGAAATCTATACCCGCCAGGTGGACAGGACTTCCCCCTCGGCCACGGCGACCCTCGCGCCGCCCAAGCTCCTCAACCCGGCCCAGCAGGAGGCCCTGCGGGGCATCCGCGAAAGCTGGAGCCAGAAAAACATCGTCCTCCTCCACGGCGTAACCTCCAGCGGCAAGACCGAGCTCTACATCCACCTCATCCAGGAGCAGATCGACCGGGGCCGGCAGGTCCTCTACCTCCTGCCCGAAATCGCCCTGACCACCCAGATCGTCGAGCGCCTGCGCGCGCACTTCGGGCAGCAGGTCGGCGTCTATCACTCCAAGTTCAACGACGCCGAGCGGGTCGAGCTCTGGCTGCGCATGGCCGAGCCCGAAAGGGCCTACTCGGTGGTGCTCGGCGCGCGGTCCAGCCTCTTTCTGCCCATGCCCCGCCTGGGGCTGGTCATCGTCGATGAGGAGCACGAGAGCGCCTTCAAGCAGCACGACCCCGCCCCGCGCTACCACGCCCGCGACGCCGCGATGGTCTTGGCCAGCCTCCGCGGCGCGAAGGTCCTGCTCGGCTCGGCCACGCCCTCCATCGAGAGCTACCACAACGCCCTGGCCGGCAAGTTCGGCCTGGTCGAGCTCAGCCAGCGCCACAGCCAGGCCAACATGCCCGAGGTCTTCGTGGCCGACGTCCGGAAGTCCAGGCTCAAGAAGCAGATGGTCTCGCTCTTCCACCCGCTGCTGGCCGAGAACATCCGCGAGGCCCTGCGCGACGGCCAGCAGGTCATCCTCTTCCAGAACCGGCGCGGATTCGCCCCCTTCGTCGAGTGCGCCGACTGCGGCCACGTGCCCCAGTGCCCCCATTGCGACGTCAGCCTCACCTACCACCGCGAAAACGACCGCCTCATCTGCCACTACTGCGGCCAGTACCGCCCCTCGGACCCCGCCTGCCCCGAGTGCCACTCGCCCAAGGTCAAGACCCGGGGCATGGGGACCCAGCAAGTGGTCGAGGAGCTCGGCCTGGTCTTCCCCGAGGCCCGCGTCGGCCGCCTCGACCTCGACAGCACCCGAGGCAAGCGCTCATTCGAGCAGATCATCGGCGACTTCGAGGCCCATCGGCTCGACATCCTGGTGGGCACGCAGATGGTCACCAAGGGGCTGGACTTCCGCCGGGTCAGCGTCGTGGGCATCATCGACGCCGACAACCTGCTCTTCTTCCCCGACTTCCGCGCCCACGAGCGGGGCTACCAGCTCATGGCCCAGGTCAGCGGCCGCACGGGCCGGGCCGACAAGCAGGGCCTTGTCGTCTTGCAGACCCGGCACCCCGAGCACCCGGTGGTGGAGCAGGTGGCTGGCAACCGCTACCGCGAGATGTTCGAGCAGCAGAACCTCGAGCGCGAGGCCTTCGCCTATCCGCCCCACTGGCGGCTCGTGCGGCTGAGCGTCAAGTCCAAAAGCCCCGAGCTGGCCCGCGATGCGGCAGTCTTCCTGGCCGAGCGGCTGCGCGAGCGCTTCGGGCAGGCGCGCGTGCTGGGGCCGGAGGCGCCGCTGGTGGCCCGCGTGCAGGACTGGAGCCTCCAGCAGATCCTGGTCAAGTTCGAACGGCAGAAGTCCGAGAGGAAGGCCAAGGACCTGATCCGCCAGGCCATGGCCCTGCTCGATTCGTCCGAGCTGCCCAAGTCGTTCATGGTGCTGGCCGACGTGGACCCGCAGTAGGCTCCCCTCCGCCGACGTTCCGGGCGAAGCGCATGGGCATCCGAACGGCCAGCTCCCTGGCGCGGGCGTGGCGGGCGCGCAGGTGGGCCGGGGCCTCGGGGTCTTGCGCGATGGTCTGGAACACCCAGCGCGCCGGCTTGGTGTTGCCCTCGAGGATCACCGGCCCCTGGTCGAGCGTCAGCAGCAGGTCGAAGGCCACTTCCATGAAGCTCCCGAAGGCCTCGTGCAGCGCTCGGCTGGCGCGCAGGCAGAGCTCCTCCACCTGCCCGGCCAGCTCGCCGGGGCCGATGCCGAGGTGCTGGCGCAGGAGGTCGCCGGCCTGCTCCAGGTCCAGGCCCCTGCCGCCCGCGTCGAGGTTCGAGACCCACTGCCCGGCGGGGCCTTGGCGCAGGGCCATTCCCGTGAGCTGGTAGCGGTCGTCGCCCGGGTTCTGCACCAGCGCGCGCAGGTCGAAGGCCCCGCCGCCGCCCAGGGGGAAGCTCCGGGCCTCGGCTTGGGCGAAGTAGCTGTCATGGCCCAGCAGGCGGGGCAGTTCGGCCCAAGGCTCGGCCCCCAGCGGGCAGTCGCCGTCGAGGGTGCGCAGCACGGTGCCCTCGGGTCCGCGCAGCAGCAGGTGGATGCCCTTGCCCCGCGAGCCGCGCCGGGGCTTGATGTAGATCCGCTCGGCCTGCGCGAAGAGCCCTTCGAGGGATCGCTCGTCGAGGCGCTCGACAGGCAAGGCCGCCAGCGTGGGCAGTCGCCGCCCTTCGAGGAAGTCGTGGAACTGGGGCTTGTCGAGCAGGCACTCCACCATCGGCAGGGGCACGCAAAGGCGCCTGCCCGTGGCCAAGGCGTGCGCGCGGAGGCGCTCCTGGCTGTCCTTGAGCGGCTGCGAAGAGCTGCTCAGCCGCTCGTAGAGCAGCCGGGGCAGGTCCATCCGCCGCGGCACCCAGCGGGCCAGGGCGACATCCCACGCGAAGCCCTCGGCCCGCTCGCCCTGCCACTGGTCGGGCGAGAAGATGAACAGCTCGACGCCCTCGGACTCGGCGAGCCGGGCCATGTCGTCGAAGTAGTAGCCTTGCAGGCCGAAAGGCGCGGGATCATCGGCCAGGTGGGCCACGATGCCCAGGATGGTTTTGGTGTCGTTCATTGCCAAACGATGTTTGCGCGGGGCCGGCTTTCCGTGGCAGACACGGCCGTGCGCGTTTCCGGTGAGCTTGCTGATGGTGTGGCCCCTTCTGCCTCGGGACGCCATTCAAGGACGCGCCCCAAAGCTCCCTTGGGAAACCGCCGGTCCGGCGCTGGCCGCCTGTTGGAGCCGCCCTTGCCCGAAACCGCGCTGCCACCTTCCATCTTGCTCTAAGATAAAGGCAAAGTTTTGAACCTGCAAGGGCTTATCGCCAATCTTTTTGCTCTTGCTGCCCAGGCTTTGCTGAAAAGACGAAGCTACTTCTTCCGAAACAAGCACAAAAATGCAGTTCTTCATGAAAGCAAATGGGTAGCGCAAGAAGGATTGATTCGAGTAAAATCAAGTTTTCCGGTCAAGACGCGCCTGCTGTTCTTCAAAAGCGCGCGTAGCACACCGCTCACGAGTTCAAAAAAAAATCGCCAAGGCGCTTGTTTTTTCAAAGTATGGTTTGTATCTTTCGACATCGTCAATTCCCCCCCGATGAACAAGTTACTCTTCAAAACCGCGGATGTCCAGGGCCAAAGCCGGCAGTCAAACTTCCAAAACCTGTCGATTCGAATTTTGACGGATTGGCGCGGCTTCTGGCAGTGTGCGTAAAATTCGTACTTGCACAATTGTGCTTTTGAGTAAGAATTGAGGATGGTGGAAGTAATAACGTTAGCGGTCAGGCTAAAAGACGACCAAACATTAAAAGGAAATTGAGAAAATGAAACAATTTGAACAAATAGACTTCCCAAAATTTGTTGAAGAAATATTTAGTGCTTCAGAAAATTTATACTTGTCTTTGCCGAGTATTGACGAAGAAATTGCAGATGCTTTAATACTAGTGAAGCAACAAAAACCTACTATCAAAATCAAAGTTGTTGTTGACAACTCAGAAGATTCTATTAGAAATGGATTTGGAGACATTGAAGGTGTTGATAAATTGACAAAAAATGACATTCAAATATTTCAATCAGACGGAAACTTAATTTCATTTATTGTATCTGACGCAATCGGGTATTTTCTCTTTCCTCATAGCAGAATTTTTATTGACAAAGCAAAAGGGACAAATGCTTTTAGAATTGACCCCGTTTCAATTAAATTACTTATTCAATACTTCTTCCCAAGCGAAGAAATAACTGATAATTTAAAATTTGAGCAGACTGCAATAATTGGAGATGCTAACAAACATTTTGTAGATGCTTTTAAGGAGTTAGAAAATAATAATAGACAATCTACAGTTTCCGAATTTGATAATAATAAGCACGAAGAGAACAAGAGAAAATTAAAAATTAACCCTCCTTTAGAACCAGACTTGCAACGCCAAATTAATACTTACACTGCAAAAATCCAATTTGTAGAATTGAAATTTAGTGGAGGTAATCTTGAAAACAAAATTGCTCAACTACCTGAAAAGGCGATACCTATAAATAGTCCTGAACTGAAACGTTTGTTACAAACCAGAATGAAAATGTTTCAAGCAATAGACAAACACAAAGACTATAATAAGCTACAAGAATTTAAAATTAAAGTTGAAAAACTAAGAAAAGACTATTTAACACCAATAACTTGTAGACCAAATAAAAGTATCATTCAAAATGACCACAAAGAAAAATTTCTTAATGAATTAAATAAACTAAAAGAGGAAACCAAAACTTTAAATAAAACATTAGCAACAATGCTAGAAACAGGGAGACTTAATACTCTTGATTTATTAAAAAAAGAGCTTTATACATTTTTTAGAACAAATGAACCCGATGAATTAAAAAACTTAAACCAACAAGACATCAAGGATAGAAAACTTGAAGAAATCATAAACAAAATTGTTACTTCTGTAAAATTTCCGGAAGTCAATAAATTAATTGAAAAAATATTATTGACAGAGCTTTTCTATGATTTAACTTGGAATGATTTTAAAGACGAAAAATTACATAAAGAATTTGTAGATAAAAGAATTATGGAACAAAACGACATAGAGTCAATCGTAAAAATGAAAGAAGCTTTTGACACGAAAAAATAAAGGGCGAACCGCTAACATCGGTTTTGTAAAATGGCGGGTTCAGTGCTTCTATGACAGTTTAGTGCAAGGTTCAAGTTCAGTTTTTCAATTGAAGTTTTGTTCTGTAAATCCGCCACTTCGCAAAGCCGAGAACCGTTATGTGCAAAAAGTGAAAACCAACAAATTGACATTGGAATAATTGATTAACTTTGCAAAATAAATACAAAATTAAAAAATTAAGATAATGTATTTAGCACCATTAAATTACGATAGATATTTTAAAAAAGTATTTTCGGAAACTAAAATTGCAAAACGTTTCCTT
>JFJP01038026.1_pt1 | contig 22538 bp, 21 predicted proteins | sample 431651 | NCBI WGS metagenome assembly JFJP01 (sample SAMN02602958, study PRJNA72255) | Microbial mat metagenome, whole genome shotgun sequencing project. | biome: fresh water; feature: sink hole; material: water; isolation source: purple microbial (photo- and chemosynthetic) mats found in...
ATCAAAATTGATCTTTCTCTGTTAAACGGTGAAGGATTTTCAAATATTCAACTTGATAATAGTTTGAGAACAGCATTGGGAATTACTATGACTACTCCTAAAAATTACTATTTTAAGATGTATTCAGATTTCATGAAACAGAAAGAGGTACTTCAATCAGCATTTATAGGTTTTGCAGGCATTAAGAGGGATCTTTTCCACTTTGGAGCGGAGGCTAGTTTTAAAACCAATGCTAATAAAACTGAGGGCCACAATGTTTGGGGTGTAGCAACTTCCGGGGGAATTAATGTAACAGAAAAGACAGAATTATTTGCCAGATATGACTACTTTACCTCCTACACCGAAGGAGGTAATACCGGATCCTGGAATTTATTTGATGGCACGATAGCAAAATTCGGAGTTCAGTACAGATTCACTACATTCTTAAGAATGGCTTTAAATTTTCAGGGATATTACCCTAACGATAAAACTATTCCACGCAACGATATGATCTACCTGAATGCGCACTTCAATTTCTAGAAGAAAAGTTAATTTAGGCGCTATCTTAATTTTTGTGAAAACTCCCTGCCTGCCAAAAGGGCTTTCAGATTAACATCAACAATTTCCTCCCCTTTTTTCCCGAAGAGTTTTCTTATCGCATCCTGAAGACTTTCAAAAGACATATCAATAAACGGGGATGCAGCTCCAAGAATTACAATATTACCGGCTCTGGAAGAACCTGATTCTTTTGCAATTGCATCTGCATCGATTATTATGTGATTCTTAACCTTCTTTATTTCACTCAGTATCACCTCAATTTCAGGATAATCAGGAATATTTATAAAAGGGTTAGAATTTGTAACAAGCCAGCCAGTTTTGGAAAGCCAGGGAAGATATCTTAGCGACTCCATCGGCTCGACAGAAAGAATCAGATCAGCTTTACCGTACGGTATCAGGTCGGAGGCTACATTTTTATCCGACAGTCTGAGGTGCGATTGTACATCGCCTCCACGCTGGCTCATTCCATGCACTTCCGCCTGTTTTAAGAAAAGGTTGTTAGCTACCGCAGCAAGTCCGATTGTTGCTGCAATTGACAGAATACCCTGCCCGCCAACTCCTGCTAATATTATATCGCTCTTCATGTTACCTGGTTTTCTTTTTTTCTTTTTGTTGCAGTCTGAATGCATTCCCTTGATGCTATTATCACTGAAACACCTTTATAATCAAACTCTTCTTTCATCACTCTCACCATTTCATCGTGATTTTTACGCAATGGGGTAAGTTCCCTTATGTGCTCAGGCATCACCCCAATTCCTTTACAGATTTCTCTTAATCGTCCGGTAGCCTGCGACTGCTGACCGCCGGTCATTCCGGTTGTTGAATTATCTGAGATTATAACAGTAATTGCCGAGCCTTTCACTACTGCGTCGAGCAAACCTGTCATTCCTGAGTGAGTAAAGGTAGAATCACCAATAACAGCTACAGCTGGAAATAGTCCGGCATCTGCAGCTCCGACAGCCATTGTTACAGAAGCACCCATATCGACACATGAGTTTATAGAACTATATGGTGGCAATGCCCCAAGTGTATAGCACCCTATATCAGAAAATACCCTGCCCGGACCATAAGGCTTCAATGTCTCAATTAAAGAGTTAAACATATCAGCATGGCCGCACCCTTTGCAGAATGATGGTGGCCGTGACTTTACCATTTCCGGAATATCATTCCCGTAGCTAACCGGAAGTCCCAGGGCCTTTGCTACTATTGACGGGTTCAGTTCACCGTCGCGGGGAACTGTCCCGTCGAGTCGGCCATAAATTTTAATACCTCCATCAAGAATTCCCCTGAGGCTTTCTTCAATCAGCGGAGCTCCTTCTTCAAGAACGAGAATCTCTTTGCATCTTGAGGTTATTCCTTCTATTAAATCTTTCGGGAAAGGATAGGTGCAAATTTTAAGAACCGGAATATTCACTGTTTCATCTGACGAATTCTCAAGAAGATAGTTATATGCTATTCCTGAGGCAATTATCCCAAGTGCTCTGTTACTTCCGTCTTTAAAGGAATTATATTTTGAGAGTCGAATATCATATTTTAAGTTCTCATAAGTTGTCAGAAGATTTTTATATTTTTTTCTGGCTATTGATGGAAGGAGAACAAACTGAAGAGGATCGGCAGGGAGTGAGATTTTATTTTCCTGAATACACTCTTTAGTTTCTACACTTGCTCTGGAGTGGGCCAACCTGGTAGTGATCCTGAACAGAACAGGAACTTTGTACTTTTCCGATGTGTCAAAAGCATCAAAAATCATCTCGTATGCTTCCTGTTGATTGGATGGTTCGAAGCAGGGAACAACTGCAAATTTTCCATAAAACCTCGAATCCTGCTCATTTTGTGATGAATGCATTGATGGATCATCTGCCGAAACTACAATCAAACCGCCATTGACACCGGTAAGTGCTGAATTTATAAATGCATCAGCTGCTACATTCAGACCAACATGCTTCATAGCTACCATTGCACGTTTTCCTGCATAAGACATCCCCAGGGCAGCTTCCATGGCAGTCTTTTCATTCGACGACCAGTTTCTGTGAATATTACGATCTGCAGCCTCGCCTGAGGCCTGAATATATTCCATTATCTCGGTTGATGGAGTTCCCGGATAGGCATACATTCCGCTAAGGCCGGCATCTAATGCACCCTGGGCAATTGCTTCATCGCCAAGTAGAAGTAATCTTTTCATACCTATTTATATATAAAGCAGGTTAATGTATAGAACCGCATGGCAAATATTGAAATATTTTCGACATATAAAAATGACTAATAACGGTTTTAATAATGAATTGAAAATTAATTCGGGATATCTTAATACAACACTTGCTCTGCCCTGTTAAAATATAGTTAAATGTTTTACCGTTACATTCTATATTGCTTAATTTGTAGCTTCAGAAAATAAAAACTGTATAATTCTTAAAAACTGATTGAACAGAATATTTTACATAGCGCTATTACTGATATTATTTATCTCAGAAATAACTGGTCAGGTCAGTGAAACGGAGAGATATGTTCAGCTTAGCGGAATTGTCACTGACATTTACTCAAGACCTGTTCCCGGGGTAGCTGTAATTTCAAAAAAACTGCGGAGAGGAAACATTAGTGAAAAAACCGGCATATTTTCAATAACATCAACACCCGGAGATACCGTATTTTTCAGGGCTTTAGGCTATAAAAGATATCATACAATCATTCCTGCCGACTACCCTGACAGACAATGCAATGCAGATATCCAGCTTGAATCTGATACTATACAGATAGCTGCAGTCAATATAATGCCCTGGAAATCGTATAAGGAATTTCTAAAGGAAATTACAAAAGAGCGGCCAAAAGACCCTCTTATTGAAAACATGAATGAGAACATTGCCTCAATTTATGTAGCAATTGCAAACCAGACGGGAGTAAGAGTGTCCGGAGCAGCAGGCTACAGATATGCCATGGAGCAGAATTTCAGCTCAACGGCAACAAGGCAACAATATCCTGTAAACAACCTGTTAAACCCATTTGCGTGGGCAAAATTTATTGATGGGATGAAACATGGTTTATTCAAAAATCAGAAATTCAATAAACCTGAAGAAGCCAAAGTGAGGAAAAAGAAAAAGAACGCAAGCAAATAAAAGACACAGTTTTACTTCTCAAAACCTTCGCCTGAAAAGTCATTTTTAAAAACAAATTCATTTATCGTTTTCCTTGGTCGCCTTTTCTCATCACGGGATAATAATTCAGGTGTGAGCAAGGCTCCGTCGCCAAGATAACCAACTGCCATCATTGCTACCGGTTCAATTTCATCGTTAAGGTTAAAATAGCTTTTTACCTTTTCAACAGAATAGCCGCCCATCTGATGGACATAAATATCAAGAGCAATAGCCTGCAGAAGAAGGCTTGAAACAGCCATCCCTGTATCGTGAAAAGCAAATCTGTTTGGTTTGCCATTATAGGAGAATTTCGTTCGGGCCATTGAAATGACAAGTGCATAAGCATTCGATGCCCATACTTTATTTGAATCTGCCAGAAATTCAAGAAACTTCCCAAACACTTTTTCATCGTCCCTTGTAGCATAAACAAACATCCAGGGCTGCTCATTCATTGATGATGGGGCATAACCGGCAGCTTCAAAGATTGTCTTAAGTTTAAACTCTTCAACAGGTGCCGGAGAAAAGGCATATGGGCTCCATCTTTCCTGTATAATTTCCAGTATCAATTCTTTCTTCATATACTAGTAACTTCAAATTAACAATGCAAAAATCAATGAATTAATATCTCAAAGATTCTTATACAAAAGTAATAATTTATAATTTCGCAGGGTATGAGAAAAAGAGACGGGCGACTTGTTGGTATTTTAGGGACTGTGATAATTCATCTTATTGCAGCAATAATTTTTATGTCGTTCCAGTTAAAATCAATCGACAAGCCTGAAAGTGAACAAATTATCGTCGATTTTTCTGAAACTCCAGTCCCCGAAATCATAACGAAGGAGATTGAATTACCGCCCGATCAGATTGAAAGAATCCTCAAAGGAGATGAGGAAATGCTCAACATAGCCAGAAATCTTTCAAATAAAAGCGAGCAGAAGATCGATGCATCGGACTATATCGATAAGGTTAAGGAGGAACTTATTAAAAGCGGCAAACTTGGAGAAGACAATTATATTGATGAACAGAAAAAGGCTGCAATGAATAAAGGGGATGAAGCAATTATTGCAGAAAATAAAAACAACAGGAAAGAAACAAAGGAGAATGCTGATGAATCACAGAAAATGGCTGCAAATTACAAAGGGCCTACAAGAATCTATTATGATTTACCCGGAAGAAACCACCTTTACCTTCCAATACCTATCTATTTATGCGAGGGATCCGGGAGGGTGATGCTGAATATTGAAGTTAACCAGAAAGGTGAAGTACTGAAAGCTCAGGTAGCGCCATCAGAAAGCACTACTTCCGATCCCTGTCTGATCGAAACCGCAGTTAATACCGCATTATTGTCGAGATTTAATCCTGATGTAAAATCGCAAAAAATTCAAAAAGGGACACTTACCTACATTTTTGTGGCGCAATAAAGGCGTAAGACGCACAACACCCGACACAAGGCAGATAATGCAGATCTCTTCAGCCCCCCAATTGGAGGGTTGGGGGGAATAGCCGTCACCCAATGCTTCGGGGATGTAAGGAAACATTCATAAAATAGTTTCCCCTCCTTTTGAAGGACTAATCTTTATAAACAATTTCTCGTTGAAAAATACACGACTTTTGGTATTTATTAATACTTAGGGTATGAGGTGGGAAAGTACCTGCTTAAAGCCGCAGATCCTTCGCTCCGCTCAGGATGACAGTGCATTTTGGGATCATAGAGGGGGAAAGAAGAGGCGATTCGATGCAGAGTTAGAAAATAGTGACGATGTTGGAATTCGAATCGCCTCTTCTTTCCCCCTAGAATAAACCAGACACCGTGTCATCCTGAGCGGAGCGAAGGATCTCATCGTGCTGTAGTATATTAATAATCATATTATTGCTTCTTATTAATCAAAAGAAAAACAGGCTCTTTTTTGCATTTTCACTTCATAATAAAAGATGTGTATAAAGAGTAGTTTAAAGGAGGGGAAATGTACCAAACATCAGAAAAGCAGGTTATTTGAATAATACTGGTATGGTTTGATTACATCAGGTGAGTTTCTGTCTGCTGTTCTGCTGCTAACAAGGGGGCCAACTGTATGAGCCTTCAGTATCTCCTCAGACGCTGGCTTAAGCAACTCAAAAGCATCTGTCATTGAGGTATTTAAATCAATCCATGAAGACTCATTTTTCCTCTCCAGAATAACAGGCATCCTCTTCCCTGAATTATGTATTTCAGCCATTAGCCCGTTGGCATCAGTAGTAACTATGGAGAAAGTGTTTATTACCTCACCTGTGGCTGAATCTGTCCAGTTATTATATATTCCGGCCAGCGATAATACTTCATTATCTGCACGATAAATATACCATGGAATTTTCTCTTTCCCGAAATGCTGCCATTCGAAAAACCCTTTTACAGGGATAATACATCTTTGTGTTTTAAAGGATTCCGAGAAAGAAGGCTTTTCCTGTATGCTTTCAGATCTGGCATTGAATGTCTTAAACCTTATAATATTTGCATCTTCAGCGTTCCTTGTCCAGGAAGGGATAAGGCCCCATTTCATTAGTTTTAAAGTCCCTGAAGAACCTGAACATAAGGCAGGCATTTCAGGTAAACTGAAGGCGTGGTAATAATAACTTGGACGGTAATTGTCAGGATCAATCAATGTTGCACCAAACCTGTTCTCAAGTTCTTCTTTAACCAGATTAACATTAACTGTGAAACACATATCAGTTGGCTGAATATTCCGAAACGGAATTCATTAACGGCACAGGCAGAGAATAATCAAACAGGTCCTGATCGGGAAATGTTTTAATCTGCGATAAAACCCTGTACATCATGTTATTCATATAAGAGTAAATCTCGGGACCATTCCATGCGCTTGAGTTAAACAGTACTACCCAGGAGGTACCATCGGACTGCCGTTTCATCATTCCGGCACTTCCCGGGAAAGATCCGGTTCTCCACCATGTCCCGTTGTATATAGTTGCTTTCCACCCGACGGGGGCAAACCCGTTTTCGGTATCTGTCATAAATCTTATACTTTCATCAGTCAGGATATCGGGTCGTGAATTAAAACCATCAACAGCAAGCAGAAGCCGCATCAGGTCAGGGGCTGTCGCCACCCATGCTCCTGCCCCGCCAAGAGAATGAATATCATTACCTCCATAGCTGGGAGAAACCAGTTCACCTGTCCCGTAAATCGATGGTTTCAGCACTACATCAGTTGGTTCATAATATGTAACCTCAAATGGTGCTCTTTCAGACGGAAGATTTCTGGCTATAACCATATCGTAAATACCTAAAGGTTCCAGAACTGCTTTCCTGCAATAGTCTTCATATTTCATACCCGAAACCTTTTCAATAATGAGACCCAGGATACCATACCCAAGATTTGAATAGGCACGACCGGTTCCGGGGGTATAATGGAGACGTTTATCGAGTGCAAACCTTACTATTGTTTTTGTATCCACCGGAGGTTTTACACCCATTTTATCAGCAATCATTATTGGCATAAACATCTGATCGCCATATCTGTGAGTCCATCCTGCCTCATGACTCAGAAGATGAGCTACTGTAATTCCGAATACTCTCTTGTCTTTTGGTTCACTGAAATAGGGATCATTTAAAATACCGTCGGGACCAAATACATTATCGTGCATTGAAAGTTTACCTTCCTCCTTTAACTTCATAATACCTATGGCAGTTACAAGTTTGGAAATACTTGCAACACGAAACTGGCTGTATGGCTGAGTTTCTGTTTTTGAAGCAGTATCGGCATATCCGAATCCCCTTGCATAAACCATTTTTCCATCCTTTGCAATAACAACTGAAGCACCTGCAATAGACCATTTACGCAAAAAGGAATTCACTGTCTTTTCAGCTGCTGCGTATTGTGACCCGGATGAAAGATCGTTATTCAATCTAACATTTACAGGAACAAGTTTTTCAGTTATAACAACACTGTTTTCCCTGGCACCCGGATTAAAACTAATCAGTGAAACCAGCAGGGTAATTATCAGTATTTTTCTTCTTCTTGACAAAAGGAATGGCCTTAAATTTGTGACAAATTTATAAAGTATTTTTTTTACAGAGCAAGTATATGCTAAATATTGCGATTATACATCTGAATTTTTAGTGTTGAAAAAATTAAATACGCAATTTATTGTCAAGATGTAAAAATCTTAATCAAAAAATTAACTTTGTAATCATGTCGCAAATCAGGCAAATAATACAAAGGTCATTCTTACTGGCTGCTATCCTTTTTTCTTTACAGACAGGGCCGATGTTTTCACAGACAGTCTTATCTCTTGCCAGGCCGCCACAACAAGCAGTGACGATAATAGATACATCAGATTATTTTACGTATTTAACTACCTGGGGGCTTAGCAACAATCTGATGATTGCAGCTTCAAAAGGGTATACAGATGAAATAAAACGTCTGATAGACAAGGGAGCCGATATAAATGCTGAAACGCCTGAAGGAGCAACAGCACTGATTTTTGCTGTCAGTAATAATCAGTTATCATCTGTTCTTACACTAAATGAGTATAATCCAGTTCTCGATAAAGTTACTATGGGTTATGAAACACCCCTGCTAATTGCAGCAAAGAACGGATATTTTGAGATAACGGAAGCACTTATAAGGGCGGGTGCCGACATGGAATTTACTGACAACTTTGGTGCATCTCCCCTTCATTATGCAGCTGCATATGGCTACCTCGACATTGTTGATCTTTTTCTATACTATGAAGCCCCTTTAGATGTGCAGTCGGACGAAGGTACTACACCCCTACTGGCAGCAATCTGGGCCGGAAATACTGAAGTAGCGGATCTTTTGATTCAGAATGGCGCAGGCACAGAGGAAGCAGACTATGAAGGATTTACGCCATTTCTTCTGGCTTCATTTTATGGAGACACTATAATAATGGATGTATTGTATAAAAAAGGTGCAGATATCTATGCCACCAATAAAGCAAAGCATAATGCATTATCGATTTCAATTTCAACCGGTGATACAACAACTGCAAAATACCTGCTTAAGAAGGGAAATAAATGGAATAACAAAGATGTGGACGGATGGGATCCATATATTGTTGCTTCTAAATACAGAAGGACAGAAATGGTAAAGATCCTTAAACAATACAATGTACCCGGAGATCTTAAATATGGAATAGACCAAATGTCATTTACATTATCTACCAGATTTTCACTCCATGATATTTACACAGGATTCAGCATGTCGTTTAAGGAACCAATCTTAAACGGAGGGCTTACATTCGGCACAGATGTAAAATTCTTGTACTCAAGGTTACTTTTAAAGGAAACAGAAAATACATTTTACCAGTATATGGATAAAAGCTATGTTGTCTATGCAGGACTTTTCAAAGATTTCAATTTAACAGAAAACATAAATAATTATAACTATTCTCTTTCAGCCTCATTATATGCAGGTTACACTTTTGGCAACAATTACAAGGGAACATTAATACCGGCAGAAAGTAAATTCAAGGTTATACCTGCAATAGCTGTAAAAATGACAAAACAGAACCTGACTTTTATTGGTGGAATGGAATACGTTAAAACTGAGTTTTACAAGAATGGTCCTTTATGGTTCAGACTGGGAATAACCTACAACTACTTTTTTGATAACGTAAGGATTAAAGTAAAGCCAATCAGATGGTTTTAACCGGAAAGAATGAAGAAAACTATTAAAATATTATTTCTGATAGTAATGTCAATAGTGTTTTCATGCGAAAAATATCAAGCTTTTCCCGGGTGTTCTGATTGCCTTGAAGAAGAGCCTGACAGAGCCCAGCTCAAATTTAAATTTGAATCAAGTTGGGGTGTCATTGTAAATGTGAGGGTTTATGACGGAGATATTTCAGACAGTATTCAGATTGCTTCACACCCATTATCCAATTTTCAGCCTGATTATCAAATAAATGTTGCCCTGAATAAAAAATACTCTGCAACCGGAACATATGAAATTAATGGTAAAAAATACATTGTTGTAGCTGCCACAGCTATTGGTGTGGCCCGTGAAAAAGAGAGGTGCGGTGATCCATGTTACTATATTTACAATGACATAATTGACCTCAGACTAAAAAAGGTATATTAGAACAATTTACTTATGAGGATTTTAACAGGAATACTGTCATTTTGTATGCTCGTAATACTTTTTTCATGCGAAGAGCATGGTTTCCTTGTTGAATGTGCCGATTGTAAAATTGAGGAGCCAAAAAATGCTGAGCTTGACGTAAAACTTGATTCCCCTGGTAAGAACATGGCAGGAACCCTTATAAATATTTACGAAGGAAACATTGAAGATAATGTCCTGCTTGATAGTTTTATTGAGAGTACAGATAACTTTCAATATTGGGTTACCTTGAATAAAAAATACACTATAACCGCAACTTACTATTTCGGAGCAAAATATACTGCTGTAAATTCAGTAACTCCAAGAGTCAGATACAGCAAGGAACAATGCGATGATCCATGCTATTATGTGTATGACAGAACAGTTAATCTGAAGCTGAAGTATATGTGGCACAACAGCGACTAACAGAAATTAAGACCACTAAAATAATCTCAGGCCATCGGATATTTAAACAACGGATTTCCTTTCATCCCTTTTTCTTTGATAACCTGAACTTCCGCCTTGCTTAAAGGTGTCAGATTATCTGATACATTCAGAGCCATACTGAACAATGTTTCATCGCCCGGAGGAAGAGCTGCAGTTACAGGATGTGACAGGGTAAACCTCAAACCCATAGTAATATCTTCCTTAGTTGTAAGCGGTTCGTACCAGCATTTCGGATATTTTGTTTTATCAGCACCCTCTGCCCAGGGCCCTCTTGCCATTGCTTTCAGGGCAAGAATACCCATTTTCTTTTCCTGTGCCTTTGCAAGAACCTGAGGACCAAAACTACCGGCAGTCCACGTAGCATAGTTTACCGGAAAAAGAATAGTATCAAAATCAAATTTGCTCATAAGTGCCATGGCGGCTTCAACAGAATGTGCCGAGAAACCCAAGAAGCGCACCTTACCCTCTTTTCTTGCTTCTATAAACGTTTCCATGGCACCGTCAGGACCAAATATTGTATCCACATCGGCCAGATCGGTAACAGCATGAAGCTGATAAAGGTCAAAATGGTCTGTACGTAAATTTTTCAGAGATTGCTCGAGCTCCTTTCTGGATTCTGCTTTTGTACGCTTGCCGGTTTTACATGCAAGAAAAACATCTTTTCGGAATGGCTCAAGGGCCGGGCCAAGTTTAACTTCTGCATCGCCATACGAAGGAGCAACATCGAAATAGTTTATTCCATAATCGATGGCCTGCTTTACACGTTCTGAAGCCTCATCAGGAGTGGCATTCATAACTACAATACCTCCAAAACCTATTACTGAAAGCATCTCCCCTGTTTTTCCAAGAGACCTCTTAGCTATCTTTCCGGGTACCGTTTGTGAGGTAACTGAAGAAAGATCAGCAGGAAAAATGGTAATAACCGGTGCTGCCAGAGCTGTTGTCTTAATAAATTCCCTTCTTTTCATAATAAACAGTATTTGGATTTATAATGAACAAATTCTGAAAAATGAATCACAACACAATTTACTGATCCTTAAGGATATTTGCAATTTATATTTAAAGAGAATCAGATTGAAATAACAGGCCTGGTTTCAAAACTAATCTCCTCCTTTTTGTAATATACCTTTTCAAGAAAGAGTCCGCTTGGCGGAGCAGTTAGTTTAGCCGGGATATCTGTTTTTAATCTGAAGAAAGAGGCCACTTCTGACGGTGCAAGCTTGCCTCTTCCAACCTCAACGAGCACACCGGTCATCCTGCGCACCTGTTTCCAGAGAAAGTGCGATCCGACAACATGAAAAACCAGCATATCTCCAAAATCATTTACTTTAGCATGCAGAATTTCCACTTTGGTTGATGTTTGTTCAGCGTCTTCATCTGAAAAATATCTGTAATCTTTTAATCCCGGAAAATTTTTTGCAGCTTCGTTCATTAGGTCAATATCAAGCTGATCTTTTATCCACCATACGTACTTTTTTCCAAAAGCAGTACGTCTTCTGCTTATCTGGTAAATATAACTGCGGGCATTTGCATCATGCCTGGCATGAAACTTATGATGAGCTTCTTCAACATTTATTATACAAACATCCGGAGGCAGTCTGTCGTTTATACCATACTTTATTTTTAAAAGAGGAAGATCTGTATCCACATCCAGATGAGCAACCTGCCCAATTGCATGAACACCTCCGTCGGTTCGTCCTGCTCCATACAGATCAAGTTGTTCAGTTCTGAAAAGCTCCCTGCAGGCGTCAATTATAGCACCCTGAATCGTTTTTCCACCCTTCTGCATCTGCCACCCTGAATAGCGTGTTCCGTCGTATTCTATTGTCAGCTTATATCTGGCCATTGTTTTAGATTAATATTTCATAAAGGTAAGAAAAAAAGGGAAGAGGTATGAGGTATAAGGTGTGAGGAATTTTTTCCCGCAGATTGCGCTGATTAACGCAGATAAAATTTCCGCGATAATCAGCGAGATCTGCGGGATAATCTTTAATTGAACATTATGCCATTCAATCATGTTTGACTGATATCATTCATTTGGTATATTTGTATTCAGCAGAACAAAACCAATCTGAGATTATGAAAAGCAGATACATGAATCCCTACATAGCCGGTACCATGCTCGGGATAGTACTATTACTGGCTATGTACCTGTCGGGACGCGGACTCGGAGCCAGCGGAGGACTTAAATATTGTGTTGTATCAATTGTGGGTGCAGTTGATAAAACGCATGCAGATAATTCTGTCTATTACAGCAAGTATTTTGAAGGTGAAAAGAAACCGCTTAAAAACTGGCTCACACTTGAGATTCTCGGAGTAGTAATCGGTGGATTTATCTCAGGTGCTCTTTCGAAGAGACTGAAATTTAAAATTGAAAAATCACCTTCTATCACTAATACACGAAGGCTGATATTTGCATTCCTGGGTGGTGTTTTCTTTGTTTACGGAGCTCAGCTGGCAAGGGGGTGTACCAGCGGAGCTGCTCTTTCCGGAATGGCTGTGCTTTCAGTTGCAGGATTTGTAACTATGATGTCAATATTCGGTTCTGCCTATATTTTTGCATGGTTTTTCAGAAAGAACTGGATCTGAAACTTAGGGCTCAGGGCGCAGGGCTCAGGGCAAAAAAAACACCCTGCACCATGCACCATGCACCTTGAACCTTGAACCTTGAACCTTGAACTTTGAACTTTGAACCTTGAACTTTAAACATTAACAATGGGACCAATATCATCACTAGTAACAATGCCCGAATGGCTCGACCTGCTTATTGCACTTCTGATCGGCATAGGTTTCGGTTTTGCACTTGAACAAGCCGGGTTTTCTTCCAGCCGCAAACTTGCCGGTATGTTTTACGGTTACGATACTACTGTAATCAAGGTATTTTTTACAGCTGCAATAGTTGCTCTTGTTGGATCCCAATTCCTTAGTTTCTTCGGCTTGCTCAACCTGAACCAGGTTTTCGTAAATGAGTTTTATGTAACTGCATCAATTGTCGGAGGGGTAATAATGGGCGCAGGCTTTATTATGGGTGGATTTTGTCCTGGCACAGGGCTAAGTGCCTTATCTATTGGAAAAATCGATGCAATGGTGTTCTTTGCAGGAGGACTTACAGGGGCATTTCTTTTTGCCGAGACCTACCCATATATTCAGGATCTGGCAACTGGCTCTTATAAAGGACCTGTAAAAATAGATGAGGCTTTAGGAATGTCTCCCGGACTTTTTACTTTGCTGCTTATAATTGCAGCAGTTGCTATGTTCTGGATTGCAGAACTTGCAGAAAAGAGATTTGCAAGACCCGACATTACGAACGAAATTTAAAATTACTATAATGAATATCAGAGGAAAATATTCTATTGCACTTATCTGTATGGGAATGATACTGGCTCTGCTCCCTCTTACAGGAAACCGCTCATTCACACCAAAACCTGATAAACTTCTTTCTGAGGTAATGAGTGAAGAATCGTATTATAGTGTCGATCAGGTTGCTCGCATTGTATCTTCAGAAGAGGCCGGATATCAGATTATCGACCTGAGAACTGCTGATGAATTCAAAGCATTCAATATTCCCGGCTCGGTTAATATTCCCTATACTGATTTTTTAAATACTGATCCGGCTGGCTATATGGATAAAAACATAAAAACAATCTTCTATTCAAACGGAGACTTTGATTCAAACTATGCTCTTGTGTTTGCCCGTGGACTGAAATATGATAACGCGTTTGTTATGAAGGGAGGATTGAACGAATGGTTTAAAACGGTCATGAACAGCAGTTTTACAGGAGAACGGATAACTGCCAGGGAAAATGCACTTTTTGAATCCAGGTTCAGGGCCAGAAAAATGTTTACAGAAATCAACAGCCTGCCTGACAGCCTTAAACAGAAGTTCTTTGAATCAAAACATCTTGAGGCCAAAAAGCTTGACGGAGGATGTGAGTAAGAAGTTATGAGTTTCAAGTTTCGAGTTAAAGAAGAAAGATAGAATTAAATGGAGATAATTAAAAAGTACAAAATTGTTATTGCAATTGTAATTCCGTTATTGATTCTGGTTTTGATACGATCAACCGGGACTAATCATTTTAAGAGTGATGCGGGAAAACTGGCTAAGCACTCTCTGGACAGGATAAACCTGATTGATACGAAAAACATTGAAACACTTTCAGGAGAGATACTTATTATTGTTCTTGATAAATCGGAAATCCAGCAGGACGGCATTTCAGCTAAAACTATCAGTATCCCGGCTGATTCAATTGTTGCAAAGAAGAATATTAAAACTATCCTGGCTCATTCAGGGCCTTTGCTTCTCTATTCTTCAGAACCGTCACTATCGGCCAGGATCTGGATGATTCTGAGCCAGATGGGTATTAAAGACATTTTTATTTTAACGTCCGATAAGGATAATGAAGTCATAAAATACAAATTCCGGCCTGATACAATAACCGGGCCGGAACTTTAAAATTTCTTAACAAAGACTATTTTACAACCTCAAAATTATTTACATCGGCCTTTGTAAAAGGAAGCCACGACAGAGCAGTTTTCTCTCCTACCATTTTATTGTACATAAATCCATTGTTCCCGTACGATAGTGTACGAGCATCATAACCAAACAATCTCAGATAAGCAGTTGCAAAACTTGAATTATGACCGGTGCCGCAATATACGACAACCGTTTTATCCACTGGTATTGATGCCATCTCCTCAACAAATCCAAGGGTTTCGTCAGGCTTATACCTTACTGCACCAGGGATATGTCCGTTTTCATACTTATCCTTCCTCTCGAGGTTAATAATATAGTATTTCTTCGGATCGCTGAAAACTTCATCAGCGCCAATAACTACATTACCAATACCCTCCTGAAAGAGTCTGGAGAATCTGGCAGTACCGATCTGATCGCCGGCAGTCATTCCCGTTTTTAGTTCAGGCATTGTCCCTGCTGTAGTGGCTTCATTTACTGATGTCTCCAGGTTTGGTTCAAATTTACCTGAAACATTTTTAAGCCATCCCTCATTTGCATACTTGCTGTTCCATGAGCTCATGCCCCATCGCATTGCATAGATATTACCGTAACCCATGAGTCTCAACAAACAGGCAGTATAGCTGGAAACCTGACCATCATCACTAACAAGGATGATCTTATCGAACTCGAATGGTTTGATTCCTGTTTCAAAGTAAGCAGGAAGATCTTCAAACCTCTTATTTACAGATCCTTTAATATGTCCTTCGGAGAATGCTTTTGCAGACCTTATATCGATTACAAGCTGGTTCTTATCGAGGTTATCATGTACAATCGATGCCTTTATGAGTGAGGGAAAATTCTGGCTGTTAACATAATCACCATTATCTTTCAGATCTTTTAAAAGCAAAGAAGTTTCAGTTCCGATAACCGGCTGAGGTTTTAACTCATTTGATTTCACAGTTTCTGTCTCTGAGACAGTTTTCTGCTCGGTTTTCTTCCCGGTACAAGCGGCAAGAATAAGAACAGATAAAACTAACAGAGACAGAAAGGGAAAGTATTGCTTTTTCATATCAATTTCAGGATAGTATTATTATTTAGCTGCAACAGCTACCCCGTCCTTGTCAAATTTTAATGTTTCGGTACGATTGCCTGCTTCATCATACTTATATTCTGTAACGGCAACTCCGCTTCCAGGATCATTGATAACCATTCTGTTTTTATCCATATTTGTCTCCTTTATAACAGCACCATGTTCATCATAAACATTAGCAGTTATAGGTACCTGATTGCCACCAACAAGCTCGTTATCCTGATTATACACTTCGGTTTCAATCTCGTAGCCGTTGGCATCAAATTTTGTTACACGCTTTGACCAGCCCCAGTAAAGATTTGACATCTGTCCGGTAACATTGAAGACTTCAAATTTTTCAACATCACCATATTCGTTTGGAGTAAAGGTAAAGTAGGAAACTCCGATATCGCCGCAATTTTCAGCTGTGCAATTATAGAGAGTGTCTGCCATATAATTTGCCATTCTTGTGCAATAGCCTTTTTCATTGTAGGTAAATCTGAGTTCAAAGAACGGACAGAACGGGTTCATAACCACTTCTTCACCAACCAAATTATACCTTAGTTCACGCACCAGTCCATCAGGAAGAATGCTCCATTTAAAATTATGAATTTTGTTATTATTTTCGATCATGGCTCCGTCTTTGCCTAAAAACATCAGGCCAATACGATTACCTTTCTCGTCAAGTGTATATTCTGCTGCAAACACACCACCTGATTCGATTTGTGTATTATTTTTATCGAAGAAATGTTTCACCTGCTTATTGCCATTGTAAGTATAAGTGATTTTGGCAGCTCCTCTGAGTGAAGAACCATCAAGCAGAACATTGTTTCTGCCATATTCTACAGAAAGAAGTTTACCTGCATCATCATAGGTGAATTTATAACTGTTTATAGTTTTTGATTCTTCAGCTGTAACTGCGTGGGTACCTTTCTCAGTATCGTAAGGTGTTTCACTGAACTGAATATTTCTGTAATACTCAACGCCTGAATGAAGACTTTTCGGAGTTGTTTTTCCTGTGCAGGAAACCATCATTACACCAATTACAAGGGTAAGGATAAAGGCAAAATTCAATTTACTGATTTTCATACTATTCTCTCTTTTATTGTTTAATTAATTTTCGAAATTAAGTTTTAAATACATTCATAGCTAATAATGAATCAAACATTTAACAAACAATTAAGAGAATTGTTTAAAAAACTTTAACTCTTTAAGATTCTCCGTTTTGCCGTTACGCCTTTGCACCGTTACACCTTTGCGCCATTACTCTTATATCCCTATCTTTGCAAAACATAAACACTGTACCAATGACAACAACCTTTTTCGATTCCGACATTTTCAGTTATATACTGATGCCGCTGCTAATATTTCTTGCAAGAATCTGTGATGTATCGATAGGTACTATGCGCATCATTTTTGTTTCGAAGGGGAAGAGAAATATCGCGCCGATTCTTGGCTTCTTTGAAGTTTTGATATGGATCACGGCCATAAGCAAGATAATGCAAAACCTTGATAACTACGTAAATTACGTTGCCTATGCGGCTGGATTTGCCACTGGTAATTATGTTGGAATGATAATTGAAGAAAAACTTGCAATGGGGATCCAGATGATAAGGGTTTTCGCACATGAACGGGGTCCGGAATTAGTGCAGACTCTCAACGGAAACGGCTATGGTGCAACAGTAATAGAGGCACAGGGAGCAAGAGAATCTGTCCAGCTAATTTACACCATAGTGCAAAGGAATGAGCTGTCCTCGGTCCTTAATCTGATTAATAATTTTAATCCGAAAGCCTTTTATACAATTGAAGACATTAAATCGGTAAACGAAGGAATATTTGCTCAGAAAAAACCAAATACAATTTTCCCTTTCAGCAATGTTTTGCGACAGTGGAGAAAAGGGAAATGAGGTGTGAGGTGTGAGGAACTGTTTTAATTTCTAAATTTGGCAAAAATAAAATCAGGTAATAATATGGATCAGTTTAACAATCATCCTCTCTATAAGAGACACAATATTGACAGTGCAATGAACTCATTATGGGAGTTCTACAAGACCAGGTTTCTTTCCTTATTCCTCATTTCACTGGCAATGTCGCTTGTGATTCAATATGCCACAAGCATGGTTGATATCAAGGAACTCTCAACAATGACAGATCCGATGCTGATGCTTGAAAAACTAAAAGAACTAGTTGTTCCAATTCTCATTATCTCGCTTATAAACCTTATTTTCAGCACAATACTCCAGTATTATATAATTTATAATCCACTTGACAAAACCAATAATATTCTTGTGGCAGCCTTTAAATCGATGAAATATTTCGTTCCCTATTTAATAATTATGGTTCTTCTTACTTTTTTTGGAGCAATTGCAATAGTACTCGGAGTATTTGCACTTATAATCGGTGCCTTTTTTGCGATGATATATGTAATGACACTTTATCTTATGGTGCTGCCCATCCTTATGACGGAGGGAACAAATATTGCACATGCTATCCAGAGATCTTTTTCACTTCTGCACAGAAACTTCTGGCCGAATATTGGCTGGGTATCTGTATTCCTGATAATTATGATACTTGTATCTGTAATCCTCTCATCAATCATCCTTATACCGTTTACAGGAGGTTTTCTCAAGTCGATAATGAATCCGGGCGACCCTTCACAAATGATTGATATTGCAACCAATCCGCTCTATTTAATTCTGGCATCCTGTGTAAGTGCCCTTACCTTTCCATTACTTCCTATCCTTTCCTGCATTCTTTACTTCAACGGGAGAGCAAGTGAAGAACAGAGACCACAGCAGGTTAATCCTGAGAATGACAAGGTTCGGGTTGAGGATCTTTACGCAAAGCCATATTCAGAGGATCATCCGGAAAATCCGGAGAAGAAGGACTGATTCAACAAAATACATCCGTATTAAGATTTGTGATATTCTGTGCCTAATTTTCCGGAGTTCATGCTTATTGAACCATCCGTTTATCAAAATTCGATATTTATTCCGCAAAAAAGCTTGCAATTCAGCAAGTTTCGGTGTAAATTTACTGGGTTGTACTGTTTCTACATTATTCAGGAAGCGTTTTTTTTGAAATTGTGAAGGCATTATTTGGAATCTGGTTTTTTGTATAACCAATATTAATTATGATATACAAAAGTCATATTCTGGTATCAGTCACTCTACTGATTGCTCTGGTTGCTGAAATCTCTGCTCAACAAGCCACTAATGATATTGCCTTAGCTCAGCGTTCTGCAGTTTTCTCCGAAACATTTGACAATAATTCCAACGGCTGGATTACTGACAATTCATGGATAACCGGCAAATTCAATCAGGGTTTTTATGATATAGTATGTAAGAACTTTAACCAAAATACAGGACTTTCCTATAAAACCATACAATTCGACATTTCAAAAGATTTTGAGATTGAGACTTCTTTTAAAATTATCAAAGGAACCGGTGCTATGGTTTTCGGACTTACTAAAGATTTTGATCATTACAGGGTAGAAATCGACAATAAGAAGAATGTGCGCATTGTGAAAGACACTCCTTCAAAAGGTAAGATTGAAAAGCTCTTTGCAGGGTCAGTAAAATCAATAAATGACACAGGTGGTTATAATAAACTGACAATAAGCAAACTTAAAAACGTTTACAATATTTTCATAAATGACCTGCCTGTTAAGCAATTGCAAGGCATAACTTTAGCCGGTGATCAGTTTGGTTACAGTGTTGAGCTGAATTCACAGATCTCCGTGGACTATCTGAAGATTTCTTCACTTACAATTCCCGCCTCTTCAGTTTATGCCGACAGGAATGTTGAAAAAAAGGAATCTTTACCTGTTATTCAGGCAGAGGCCGCTGCAGGCATAATTGCATCAAAAACACCTGTAATAACATGGGTAAGTCCATCGGCATTAACAACCTCAATTGATTCATATAACGCCAGAGTCAGGGTATATATCAAATCTGCATCTGAACTTAGCTCTGTCCTTTTCTTTGTAAACGGGATGTCAAGAGGTGAGGCAGAAATAAGAACAAAGCCGGAAGAACCCGGAACATATGTTGCAGAAAAAAGTATTTCCCTTAATCCTGGTGAGAATAATGTCTATCTGGTAGCAACTAATTTCGAAGGATCAAAAAAGTCAGAATTAAGATATTTTAATAATCCTGCAGCCAATCCTCCTGAAATAACGTGGGGTGTACCAACTGCATCCAATGCTGTTGTGAATACCGAGATGTTCACTCTGGAAATTTGTCTGAAATCGCTTGCCGAGATTGTTTCGGCAAAAGTTCTGGTTGATGGAGTTCAGGTTACTATTGGGAAAGTATTTCAAAAGTCAAATACTGATAACTGCACTTTCTCGTGGAAACCACAGATAATATTAAAAGAAGGTGAAAACAGCATTTATGTTATTGCTGAAAATATTGCAGGCAGCACTACCTCCGAAAACAGGATTATCAGGTTCAATAAAACTGTTGCGGAGAAAAGTTATGGAGGCTACTTTGAAGGAACTGGGATTTGTGGTAATAAAGCGGATCAATTCAGTAAGAGATTCAATGCTCAATTCCATAAGAGAGTTCAGCAGAAAACTGGCAGATTACAATGTAGCATTATTCTATTATGCCGGCCATGGTATACAGGTTGATGGCATTAATTACCTGATCCCGGTAAATGCCAAACTTCAGAATAAAGATGACTGCAAATGGGAAGCAGTTGCAGTGAGTACTGTTACAGATGAATTCAAGAAAAATTCAGCAAACACCAATATAGTCATACTTGATGCCTGCCGCAATAATCCATACAGGTCATGGGCAAGAGGAGGAGAACAGGGGTTTAAGGCACTTGCTCCTATAAACGGCACAATAATTTCATTCTCAACATCTGAGGGGGCCACAGCTGCTGACGGAGACGGGGCAAATGGTTTGTTTACCCAGGAGCTGGTTAAGCAAATGGCTATACCACAGCAAATTGAGAGTGTTTTCAAAAAAACACGCAAAGAGGTAGTTGACAAAAGCAAAGGACAGCAAACACCTACGGAGTGGTCATATCTCACCGGAGATTTTTATTTTAGGAAGTAAGATAAGCAACATACATTACTGACTTCAGCTTAATAATCTGGTAATGCCGGTTTATTATTATATGACCCTAAAACTACCTCTATGAGAAAAGTTGTTCTTCCCCTGGCAATTGTTCTTTTAGTTTTTATGTGCAGTAATCTTTATGCACAAATTCCAACAATTTCATCTGTTACTCCAATATCAGGGCAAATTGGAGACACTGTAATAATAACCGGTACTAATTTCAGCACTACACCTGAAGAAAATATTGTCTGGTTTGGCGCAGTAAGGACAAATGTTGTCATAGCCACTTCTACTGAGCTTAAGGTCAATGTTCCTTTCGGTGCTACTTATCAACCTGTTTCGGTAACTTTAAATGGTAATACTGCATATTCGATGTTCCCATTTCTGGTAACATTTCCGACCACAGGAGTGATTAATGCATCAGCCCTTGCTCCTAAGACGGACTTCACTCCAGGGACTAATCCATATTATGTTGCTATAGGAGATTTAGACGGCGACGGAAAACCAGATATAGCAGTTACTAACACGGGCAGCAATACAGTCTCTGTTTTCAGAAATACCAGCACAACCGGTGTAATTGATGCAGGTTCATTCTCTGCGAAGGTTGATTTCACAACAGGGACGGCCCCGGTAGGTGTTACAATAGCTGACATAGATGGTGACGGGAAGACGGATCTTGTAATAACAAACAGTGGAAGCAATACTATCTCAGTGTTTCTTAATACATGTACCGCGGGTACAATTGATGCAAGTTCATTTGCTTCTAAAGTTGACATCCCGGCAGCAACGAATCCCTACTTTGCTGCAATTGGAGACCTGGACCTTGATGGAAAACCTGATATAGCAGTTGTGAATAATGGAAGTAACTCATTCTCAGTATTCAGGAATATCAGTACAACGGGATCAATTAATATAAGCTCATTTGCAGCAAAAGTTGACTTTCCAACCGGTTCTGCGCCATTCTATATAGCGATTGGAGACTTTGATTCTGATAGTAAACCTGATCTGGCAGTTACAAATTATTCAGGTCTTCCTTCAGTTTCAGTATTCAGGAATACAGCCACATCAGGTTCTATTACAACAGGTTCATTTGCTCCCAAAGTTGACTTTAGTACAGGATCAAATCCTACTGTTGCTGCAATCGGTGATATTGATGGCGATGGGAAGCCGGAAATTACTGTTTCAAATTCGGGAAGCAACACAATATCGGTATTTCGAAATACAAGTACTTCAGGTTCAATCAATATTGGTTCATTTGCCATTAAGGTAGATTTTGCGACAGGATCGTCTCCAACCGGTGTGACTATTGGTGACATAGATGGCGACAGTAAACCTGATCTGGCGGTTTCAAACAGCGTCAGCAATTCAATATCTGTACTCAGGAACACAAGCACCTCAGGTTCAATCACAACAGGATCATTTTCAGACAAAATTGACTTCGCTTCAGGGTTGAAGCCATATAGTATGGCAATTGGAGATCTTGATAGTGATGGAAAACCTGATATTATTGCAACAAACTATAACAGCCACACTTTGTCCGTTTTACGAAATACAGTAAATGTGCCACCTGTAATCTCATCATTTACTCCGACATCAGGAAAAATTGGAACAACAGTGACAGTTACAGGAAAAAATTTCAACACAACACCAGCAAATAATATTGTCAGGTTAGGTGCAGTTAAAGCAAATGTGACAGCAGCAACAAAAACACAACTAACACTT
>JFJP01040687.1_pt1 | contig 22538 bp, 18 predicted proteins | sample 431651 | NCBI WGS metagenome assembly JFJP01 (sample SAMN02602958, study PRJNA72255) | Microbial mat metagenome, whole genome shotgun sequencing project. | biome: fresh water; feature: sink hole; material: water; isolation source: purple microbial (photo- and chemosynthetic) mats found in...
CCGGGAAGTTATCTTAAACTTGCAAAAGCACTTGGGGCTGACGCTGTATTCTCAAAACCCTTTTCAATAAACGATCTCATTTCAAAAATTGAAGAACTAGTGAACATACATAATAACTAAAATGTTATATCATAAATCATAAATCATAAATCATAAAGTTATGCTTAAGAAAAAAATTGAAGATATCTGCAACAGGCAGATTGAACGCGAAGCATTCTCTTCGAACCTGTATCTCGCAATGGCATCATGGGCTGAAAACAACGGATTTGCAGGAGTAGCCTCATGGCTTTATGTGCAGGCTGACGAAGAGCGTCTTCATATGCTTAAATTCATAAAGTACATTAATGAAAGAGGAGGAAAGGCAGTTTTTCCGGCTCTGAAAAAGCCAAATGGCGAATATAAAGGGGTTGAGGAGGTATTTAAAGAAGTACTTAAGCACGAGGAATTTATAACTGAGAGCATCAACGAAATAGTAGCCCTTACCCTGGAAGAAAAGGACTATAATACACATAGTTTTCTTCAGTGGTTTGTTAATGAGCAGGTTGAGGAAGAAGCATCAGTAAGAACAATTATTGATAAGGTTAAACTTGTCGGAAAAAATAATATGTATCAGTTCGACAAAGATATACTTAGCCTTCGAGCCCCAGCTGCAAATGCGCCTTTAAATCCATGAAAAGAGGTTTCTACCTGATCGTTATATTCTTATTTACAGGCAGCCTTTCGGTTCTTAATTCACAGACAGTTATTAAAAACACTGAAATAACTGGTGTGTGTTATGCCGGAACCAATGTAAACAGAATCTATATTCCGCCACCTGAAAAACCTTTTTACAAATATGGCAGTAAGGGTAAAGCCACCGCTAAGGTAACTATTTACCCTGCAGGCTTTAATGCAGATGGAATAAAAGTGCTGAACAAAGCAGAATTAATTCTTGAGTCATTACTTCCTCCTGATGCTGATATCACTATTCTTGCAAATTACGCCAGAATTTCAACATCCGGCGTTCTTGGTTTTTCAAGTTCTGCAGGTTTTGTAGGAGGTTGGGCTATTGATGCCTTTGATCCACTGAGTTATTACCCGGTTGCCCTCGCCGAGAAGATTGCAGGTCAAAAACTTAACTCAGATGAATCAGGCGATATTGAATTAACAATCAATAATACAATTCTCTGGTATTTCGGAATTGATGGAAATACACCAACGAATAGATATGATCTTCTTACAGTAGTTTTACATGAACTTCATCACGGACTTGGATACTTCGGAAGCATGGAGGTAGAAGGATCTGTTGGATCGTATAATTCCATTCCGTTGATATATGATAAATTTGTTGAAAATCAGGCAGGTAACAAACTAACTGATACTTTAAAGTTCGATAATAGTTCAGGATCCCTTAAGGATGCAATGACCGGTGGTCAGTTATATTTTAACGGCCCCGTGCTGAAAAGTTTTTCAAACACAAGATCTCAGCTTTATGCTCCAGCAACATATGATCCAGGATCAAGTATTGCTCATCTTGATGAAGCAACTACTTCAATAGAGAATTCATTGATGACACCATTTATTGCCCTGGGCGAGGCAATTCACAATCCCGGCAATCTGACATTCTCAATACTTGGCGACCTTGGCTGGATTAATACAAGAATTGTACATGAACCTCCACGCGACACTGAAGAGTACTTGCCCGACATTGAACTATCTGTAAATATTGTTTCTGATACTTCATATAACCGTAATAACGTAGGCATCGTATATTCCCTTGATGTAAGTGAGTATAATACCGAACTTCAATACTATTTCTTTGCTGAGGATTATTTTAAGCGTATTTACAGGTCGCCATCTCTTGTCCCCGATTTCAGATATAGCATTTATATAGGAGAGGATACAATTAAACCTCTGCTCTCTCATACAAAAGCCGATTATTACCTTGAAAAAATTGACACAATTAAACTGGAAATATCAGCTGTTGACAATATCGGAATGGATTCAGTATATGTTGAGTATAAGGTTAATGATGGGCCGTCAACATTCCTTGGTGTAAGTGCATATGAGTCAGGCAGGTATGATGCTATTATAAACGCCAGAAAACTCATTATCGATGGCGGTGATTCAATTCGCTACAGAATATTCGGTGTTGATACTTCACTGAATAGAAATACAACGATTCTGCCTGTGTCGGGCTATTTTTCAGTAGGAATTGAGGATATTTCTTCAGTTTTGGAAAGCTATAATACAAACTTTACCGATGCTGAGAATGATTTTCTTAATGTTGGTTTCGATATTTCAAATCCGCTTTCATTTACCGGTTTCGGTCTTCATACAAAACATCCTTATGTAAGTCCTGAATTGTCAGCTCCAGGCATCGATTACACATCTATGCTCAGGCATCCTCTGAAGATGAATGGCTCAGGCATGCTGATCACTTTCAATGAGATTGTTCTTGTTGAGCCGGGTGAGCCGGCTGCTCCTTTCGGATCTGATGATTTCTATGATTACGTTATTTTAGAAGGCTCCTCCGATTTTGGCAAGACATGGTTTGGTCTTATTGATGGATACGATTCAAGAATTAATTCTGAATGGGAGGTGGCTTACACAAATTCTATAGTTGATCAGATTTCAACAACTTCCGGAGATGAATCAATGCTTAAGAAACATACAATTTTTTATAAGCAATCTCAGAATATTTCTGCCGGTGATACAATGCTGTTAAGATTCAGGCTCTATTCTGACCCTTATGCTAACGGATGGGGATGGGTCATTGAAGATTTATCAGTAAATCCTTTAATAGATGCAGTTGAAGATATCAGATATGATGAAATTCTGGCATACCCTAATCCTGGTAGCGGGGTTATTAATGTCAGGGACAATTCGCTTGATTTTAAGGATTTTAAACCTTTGCGATACAGTGTTTTCAATATGACAGGAACCTGCCTTTTGAACAACAGGCGAATGGATAATACTGATAACGTGATAGATATTTCAGCCTATCCTGAAGGATTTTATATAATTGTCATTTACATGGATGACGGGATAAAAACAATCAGGTACAGTCTGATAAGATAATTCAGAAACCCCGCAATAATGGCGGGGTTTTTGTATAAACAGATACTTTGGAATTCTATATTGGAAAAATAAGTTAATTTTGCCGGATAAAATAAAACTGTAAAACACCTTAAAATGAGCATTATAAATAATGTATTAGGCCTCTTTCTTGGAAATAAATATGAGAGGGATATAAAGGAAATATCTCCTTATATCGATAAAATACATGCTGAATATGAAAAGGTAAAAAATGTTTCTAACGATACTCTGAGAGATAATACCGACTCGATTAAAAAGGAAATTCTTGCATATATTTCAGATGATGAAAATGAAATAAAATCACTGCGCGAGAATGCCGAAAAAGAGGAAGACGTATATCGTAAAGAAGAGATTTATAACGAAATAGACAAAATCGAAAAGCAGATTAATGAAAAACTTGAAGTTGTTCTGGAGAAGATAGTCCCGGCAGCTTTTGCCATAGTTAAAGAGACTGCCAGAAGATTTAAAGAAAATGAAACTCTTGAAGTAACAGCAAGACAATATGACAGAGACCTTGCTGCCACAAGGGAAAGTATTACAATTAATGGCAATAAAGCTCTCTGGAAAAATAAATGGATAGCCGGTGGTAATGAAATCATATGGGATATGGTTCATTATGATGTCCAGCTAATAGGTGGTGTCGCACTTCATAAAGGAAAAATTGCTGAAATGGGCACTGGTGAAGGAAAAACACTTGTGGCTACACTCCCTGTCTTTTTAAACGCTCTGGCAGGCAGGGGCGTTCATATTGTTACTGTCAATGACTATCTATCCAAACGTGACTCCGAATGGATGGGACCAATATATGAGTTTCACGGACTTACCGTTGATTGCATCGACAAGCATCAGCCAAATTCGCACGACAGACGTAAGGCCTATAATGCTGACATTACTTTCGGCACAAATAACGAATTTGGTTTCGACTACCTCAGGGATAATATGGCAATAAATCCTGAAGATCTTGTGCAGAGAAAACACCATTATGCCATTGTTGATGAGGTCGACTCTGTTCTTATTGATGATGCAAGGACGCCTCTTATAATATCGGGGCCAACCGCAAAAGCAGATTTTCAGCAGTTCGATGAACTTAAACCCAAAGTCGATAAACTCGTAAATGCTCAGAAAAAACTTGTCACTCAGATACTTGCTGAATCAAAAAAACTTATTTCAGATAATAAGAATGACGATGGTGGTTTATTGCTTCTGAGGGCTTATAAAGGACTTCCAAAAAACAACGCTCTTATTAAATTTCTTTCAGAAGAAGGGAATAAATCACTTCTTCTCAAGACTGAGAATCAGTACATGCAGAACAATAACAAAGAAATGCCAAAAGTTACTGATGAACTCTATTTTGTTATTGACGAAAAAGCAAATTCAATCGAACTTACTGAAAAAGGAATCGACCTTATCTCGACTTCGGTTGAGGATGCAAGTTTTTTTATTCTTCCTGATGTAGGTTCGAAAATTGCTGATCTTGAAAAATCAGGATTGGACGATAAAGAAAAGCTTAAGATTAAGGATGAACTGCTTCAGGATTACTCTGTTAAGTCGGAAAGGGTACATACAATGACCCAGCTTCTTAAAGCCTGGACCTTGTTTGATAAGGATACCGAGTATGTTGTAATGGACAATAAAGTAAAAATTGTTGATGAGCAGACAGGTCGTATTCTGGAAGGCAGAAGATATTCTGATGGACTACATCAGGCTATTGAAGCGAAGGAAAATGTAAAGGTAGAAGCTGCCACGCAAACTTATGCCACAATTACTCTTCAGAACTATTTCAGAATGTACCACAAACTCGCCGGTATGACAGGTACCGCCGAGACAGAAGCTGGTGAACTCTGGAATATCTATAAACTCGATGTTGTTGTTATACCTACAAACAGGCCGATTGTAAGAAATGACCGCGAGGATCTGGTTTATAAAACAAAAAGAGAAAAGTATAATGCTGTTATAGAAGAGATTTCCGAGATGAACCGTCAGGGAAGACCTGTTCTGGTCGGTACAACATCGGTTGAAATATCTGAACTTCTTAGCAGGATGTTAAAAATGAAAGGACTTAAACACAATGTCCTTAATGCCAAACTTCATCAGAGGGAAGCAGAAATTGTACAGGAAGCCGGTAAAGCAGGTACTATTACTATTGCAACTAACATGGCTGGTCGTGGTACTGATATAAAGCTTACCGATGAAGTAAGAAAGGCCGGCGGATTGGCAATAATCGGAACAGAAAGACATGAATCACGAAGAGTTGACCGCCAGCTCAGAGGTCGTGCCGGACGTCAGGGTGATCCCGGTTCATCGCAGTTCTTCGTATCGCTGGAAGACGAACTTATGAGATTGTTCGGATCTGAAAGGATTGCTGGTATTATGGATAAACTCGGTCTGAAGGATGGAGAGATGATCCAGCATTCAATGATAACCAAATCTATCGAACGCGCACAGAAAAAAGTCGAAGAAAATAACTTCGGAATCAGAAAGAGACTTCTTGAATATGACGACGTTATGAACTCCCAAAGGGAGGTAATTTACAAAAAAAGACGCCATGCGCTCTTAGGTGACAGGTTAAGTGTTGATGTGGCAAACATGATGTATGACGTTACTGAAAATCTTGTTGATATTTACCATACTGATGGCGATTCTGAAGGTTTTGACTTTGATCTTATCCGTTCATTCTCAATGGATTCACCTGTGCGTGAGCAGGATTTTAAAAAACTAACTACTGAAAAGGTAACTGAATCAGTATATGCAAAGGTGCTTGACACATATAAGAGAAAAGTAGAGACAATATCAGCAACCGCCTATCCGGTACTAAAAGATGTTTATGACAGGATGGCACATGCATATGAAAATGTAGTTGTCCCTATATCTGACGGTGTTAAGGTTTACCAGGTTGTAACTAACCTCAAGGCTACTGCTGAATCAGAGGGCAGGGAACTTGCCAAGGCATATGAGAAGACTGTCGTTCTTGCAACAATCGATGATGCATGGAAGGAACACCTTCGGGAAATGGACGAACTCAAGCAGTCAGTTCAAAACGCTACTTATGAGCAGAAAGATCCTTTGCTTATATATAAATTTGAATCATTCGAACTCTTTAAGACAATGCTTACCAAGGTTAATAAGGATGTTGTCAGCACTCTTATGAAAGGCCACATTCCAACTCAGGACCCGGAACAGGTAAAGGAAGCCCAGAGAAGACGCCAGGTTGATATGAGTAATCTTAAAACCTCAAAAAGCGATTTCTCACAGTATTCCAGTACCGGAGGGGGAGGACAGGAGCGCAATCAGAAGACCGAGCCAGTTAGGGTTGATAAGAAAGTAGGCAGAAACGACCCATGCCCATGTGGAAGTGGTAAAAAATTCAAACAATGCCATGGTATACAGCAGTTTGGATCGCCGGGTGCAAATGCTGATGCCTGATAATTTTGTTATGCTTTGCTCAACTCGTCGACAGCTTTCTGTATCCTTGTGTGAATTGGCCTGCTGACAGGAACAAGCGGAAGCCTGAGATAATTCTGGCAAATTGACATCAAACTCATCATATCTTTAACACCTGATGGATTACCTTCTATAAAGAGAAGTTCAATTATTTCGAGTAACCGGAACTGTAAATCACGTGCCGCTTTAAAGTTATTCTTAAGTGCCTGATTTACAAGTTCGCTTGTATGGGTTGGGAAAGCATTTGCCAGAACAGATATAACACCTGCACCACCAACTGAAATAACCGGAATTGACATAAGATCATCCCCTGAAATAACACTGAAGTTTTCAGGCTTGCCTTTTATTATTCTCATTATCTGTGTCAGATCGCCTGATGCTTCCTTTACTCCAACAATATTTTCACATTCATGTGCCAGTTCAAGGCAGGTATCTGAAGATATGTTACTGCACGTCCGGCCCGGAACATTATATAGGATAACGGGAACAGGACTGCATGTGGCTATTGCCTTAAAATGCTGAAATAATCCTCTCTGACTTGGCTTATTATAATAGGGAGAAACCGATAATATGCCATCAACACCTGCAAATTCTGTATACCTGATACTGTTAATTACTTCCTGTGTATTATTTCCTCCAATACCGACAACAAGAGGGACTCTGTTGTCTATTGCTTCTGTTACGTATGAAATAACAGCCTTCTTCTCATCCTTTGTAAGTGTCACTGATTCACCTGTTGTGCCCAATGCAACTATGTAATTCACACCTCCTCCGATAACATGATTTACTACTCTCCCAAGTGCTGCGAAATCAATACTGGAATCATTTTTAAATGGTGTTATTATGGCTACACCTGTCCCTCTGAATTTTTTCATTTTTAACTTAATTTTCTGTCAGGGTTTTCTGAATTTATCATCTCAAGATATTCTATTATCTGATTCAGATAGTTATCAACAACTACAGGTTTTTTGATCTCCATCATAAGGTCAAATGGGTTATACCCGTTTTCACTTTCAAAGAGTCCTGCTTTAAATGCCGCTTTACTGAGAGAGGTAATATAGCTCAAAGGGAAATTTTTTGAGAAATTTAAATCAATCAGAACATCGAATCGTGTGTTTATAAAGGTTTCTGCTTCATGGGATTTTGGTCTGTAGAAGAGGTCGATGTCATCTTTTCTCAGGAGGGTTAGATATCTTACTGCAGTAAATTTGTCAGGAAGATTCTTGCCTGAAAAGTAACCGATAATCTTTACATCAACTGATCGATCATGCATAATCTGATGAAACCTGGATAATGAAGGGAATTCATCAGGTCTGGATGCATCCCATACAACTCCAATAGTTTTAACCTTGCTGAAATTTAAATAAAATACATTTCTCTTTGTTTTTGTTAATTTTTTTAAGAGAAAAGACCTTCCGGTTTGAAGCCTTATATTTTTAAATAATTCCATATTACAAACCTAATAGTTTTTTATTAAAATCATCATCGCGATTTATTTTTCTTCTTTGATTATTTTCAGGAATTCGTCCTCATAAATCAGAGGTACTTTCAGCTCCTCCGCCTTCTCTTTTTTCGACTCACCCATATTCTCCCCGGCAAGTATAAATGAAGTTTTTGAAGACACTGAAGATGAGTTTCTTCCACCGTTTTTTTCGATCAAAACTTTATACTCTTCTCTTGAGTGTTTTATAAATGTTCCTGAAATGACAATGTTTTTGCCATCAAGCGAATTTCCTGTCAATTCGTTATCTCTTTCATCCCGGAACTTTATTCCTGTAAGCTTAAGTTTTCTGATTATTTCAATATTGTCAGGATCAGCAAAGTAATTTACTATGCTGGCGGCAATTTTTGGTCCTATCTCATGAATCTCTGTCAGTTTCTGAGCTGAGGCTTCAATAAGATCATCAATTGTTCTGAACTTCCCTGCAATTGTTTTTGCAACTGTCTCGCCTACATGCCTTATTCCCAAAGCAAACAATACCCTGTGATATGGCGTTTCAACAGATTTTTTAATGCTGTTGAGGATATTTGTTGCTGATTTTTCACCAAGTCTTTCAAGCGGTATTAGCTGCTCAGGGGTTAACTCATAAAGATCAGGGAAGCTCCTCACCAGATTCTGCTTATATAAAAGCTCAATTGTCTCTTCACCCAGACCCTCAATATCCATAGCTTTACGGCTGATAAAATGTTCAATTCGTCCCGTTATCTGTGGGGGGCAGTGCAGGTAATTTGGACAGAAATGGTTTGCTTCTCCTTCATTTTTAACAAGTATTGTTCCGCACTCAGGGCAATTTGTAATAAAAGTTATTTTTTCACTCAGATTATTTCTTACCGAGTGGTCAACACCAATAATTTTCGGAATTATTTCACCACCCTTTTCCACATATACCGTGTCGTTCAGGTGAAGGTCAAGCAATTCTATCTGATCAGCGTTATGCAGAGAAGCTCTTCTGACAGTTGATCCTGAAAGAAGTACAGGTTCAAGATTTGCCACAGGGGTTATGTTTCCTGTTCTTCCGACCTGAAAGCTCACTGATAAAAGTTTTGTGGAAGCCTCTTCTGCCTTGTATTTATAAGCCATTGCCCATCTGGGAGATTTAGCAGTGTATCCAAGTTCTTCCTGAAGATTGAGCGAATTAACCTTTATAACAACACCATCTGTATCATAAGGGAGGTTATGACGTTCCTTATCCCAATAGGATATAAAATTCAATACTTCTTCAATATTCCTGCAAATCCTTATGCTGTCCGCAACCCTGAATCCCCATTCTGATGCCTTCATAAGGTTTCCATAATGATTATCCAATGGCAGTTTATCAGAGAGAAGGTAATAGACCATACAATCAAGCGGCCTTGTGGAAACTATTTTGGGGTCAAGTAATTTTATTGTTCCTGCAGCTGCATTTCTGGGATTTGCAAATGGAGTTATCCCTGACCTGATTCTCTCTTCATTCAGTGAATTAAAAACAGATCTTGGCATTACAATTTCACCCCTTATTGTAAACTCTTCCGGAATACCGGCTTCTTCAATCTTTTCGGGAATGCTCCTGATTGTTCTGATATTAAGAGTCACATCATCACCAGTGTTTCCGTCACCTCTTGTAAGTGCCCTGAACAGCATTCCTTTCCTGTATGTAATGCTGATAGAGGCTCCATCGAATTTTAGTTCGCAGACATATTCGACGGATTCACCAGAGAGTTTTTTTATTCTGGAATCAAAATCCCTGACTTCCTCTTCGTTGTATGTATTTCCAAGCGAAAGCATCGGGTATTTATGCTCATACTGCACAAATTCAGTTGTAATATCGCTGCCAACTTTTCGGGTTGGAGAATCGTCAGTTATATACTCCGGAAATTTTTTCTCAAGAGTTTCAAGTTCGTTCAGCAGAATATCAAATTCAAAATCAGAAACAGTTGGCTCATTTAAAACATAATATTTATGATTATGCTCCTTAATTTCTTTCCTTAGATTTTCAATTCTGACTTTAACTTCAGCTCGCTTCATTAATGGTAACTTGTTTTGTTTAATACTTTAAATACTAAATTATTATGTAGTGCAGGTTAATGCGAACTGCTAATCATTTTCTTTAAGAACCAATCCTTCGTAAATAAATATTTCTGCATTTCTCCATCCATCCCAGCCTATTCCTGCCTTATCTCTTGAGGTATATCCCAGAAACTCCTCAACACTCCATCCGTTTTCCGTTGCCACCTGGGGAAGCATAGTTCCTGACAAGAAATCCTGTTTTATATAGATCCCGTGTTTTCCAATAATTATTTCATTTATATCATTAATCTTTTTCAGCTGACCCAGTACTGTTATCTCAATTTCAGCCTTTTCAAACTCCTTACGGGTAATTGGTGTGAATCTTGGATCCTCGAAAGCAGATGATAGTGCTGATTTTTGAACAACCTTAAAAAGGGGATCATCAGAGATAAACCTTCCAATACAACCTTTCAACCTTCCATCTATCTTTAATGTGACAAAAGCACCCCAGTTATTTTTAAGTTTATCAGGAATCTTATTTTCATCGGGTTCATATGATTTTTTCTCAACAAGCTTTTCTTGGATACTTGTTTTTGCTATGCTGAAAAGAAAATCTTTTTCCTTTCTGCTAAATACTAATTCTTCATTTTGCATTTTGTCAGAAACCATGGATATCGTTTTTTATAAGTGCAATTGCATGATATCCGACAACTCCATTTTTCGAACCCTCAAAGGAATCGCCAGAGTTGCAATAATCGAGCAGTCTGAATTCATACATTGAGTTTCCTTCCATAAGATGCAAAAGAGCAAGGCCCGAAGTCCAGCCGCACATACTTGTTACAAGGCCTGGCACCTCGCATTCCTTGTTTTTATTTAATGTGCTTAAAAATATTGACGTGTCTCCTGATGTTAAACCTCTGGCAGTCGCCATATCAACTTCAGCTGCATCCTGATATGATGGGTAATGTGAAAAATCACTGCTGATTATAAAAAGATTATCATTGTTAAACCAGGGTTTCAGAGCCTTTGCTATTTCACTTATTTTTTCCTTATTGTCTGTACCGATAATAACCGGTACGATAACTGAATCTTCTTTCAGATAATATTGAATAAATGGCAACTGAACTTCAATACTGTGTTCCTTGATATGACAGGTATCAGGAAAATCAAAAACCTTGTTTTCGAGGGTGAGCTGGCAGGCAATTTTTTTATTAACTCTGACCCTTCCCAATGGTGTCAGGTAATCTCCTTTATAATAGACCGATGCACCATCAAATGTCACAACATGACTTGAAGCAAGAATGAAAATGTTCTGGAAAGCATATTTTTTTTTCAACGACGAAAAGGCTGCCGCTGCCGTTTTTCCGGAAAACATATATCCGGCATGAGGCGAAATTATAGCTCTTACATCCATGCTCCCGGAAGTCTTTTTGCAGGATTCAAACATTTCAGACAACTCACTCAAAAGCAAATCCGCACCCGCTGGATAAAATCTTCCAGCAGCAACAGGCTGTCTGTCATCAGTGCTATTTTGTGAGAATCCTTTCATGTCCTGTGAATGTTGCGAAAGGCATTATTATTTGTATGCCATATCACACATTATAATAGTCGAATTAAAGTTAGGACAAAAAAAGTTGAAGTAAAAATGGATTGGTGGAAATGTGCAGTTCTGAGGCTACATGAGTATAATTGATTCCTTCAGTATTTCCCCATCATCATCTGTTCCATAGATTTTGATACCCATATTTACTGTTGGTGTACCAATAATATCTATAATAGGACTTAAGGCATCTTTAAGATCTTCTGTTTCCATGTTGTCATATTCCTCAATATGGAAATACAGGTGTATCATAAGAGTATATTCCTCATTTTCAATTGAACAGAGTGTCTTGACAAACTTGGCAATCCATATTGAAGATGAAGTGTTGAAATACTCAAGATTTAGCCTCAGGTTAGTGTTAAGTCGCGGTTTTTTACAATATTCCTTTATCCATGAATGAATACCGGAATAAAGCACCGTTGCATTTTCGGGGATTGACCTTCCTGATAATATAAGTTCTCCTGTCAGATGATTGAGATCGATCTGGGGAGTCTTTTCAGTAGGTTCAATGAATATATTCTTTAATTCCACTTAATTATTTTGTATGAGTGTCTCAAAATTATTATAACTTTTCATTAAAGAGTTAATATTAATCAAAAAGAACAGAGGTAATGTCAAAAAAAAAGGTCTGTTGACATAAATGTCTAAAATTCAAGCACGAAAACCCCCTTGTTTTGGCTTGGTTTTCTTGTAGAACAATATATTAAAATGTTATCTTTGCAGCCTGAAATTTGAAATGTAAAAATGGAGATTCTCTTAAAAAGCAAAATAAAAGAAGCAGTCGATGCCCTATATAACTGTGAGGTTTCAAATACTCCTGAGAAAACAGGTGAATCTATTGGAAACTATCTTGTTGAAAACTTCAGCGCTATTTCAGGCTTTAATGTTATAAAGGGTTTTCTTAACCTTGAAATTTCAGATACCTGGTGGATTGAGTACTTCAGGAAAATGGCCAATGAAAAAAGCCATCTGGAACAATGCCAGGTTGCTGATCCTGAGACAATACTTGTTGAGTATTCTTCACCTAATACTAATAAGCCCCTTCATCTTGGACATATTCGCAATAATCTTCTTGGCTATTCTCTATTCAGAATCCTTTCAGCTTGTGGCCACAAGGTTATTAAAACCAATATTGTTACTTCAGAACTAAAAGGCGATCATCTCGTTGGAAAATACTATGTAATATTTGATAAAGAGTATAAAACAGAGATAAGCAGACTCGTTAGCGAGGGTGTGGAAGAAAATGAGGCAAAAAATTCAGCACCTCTTATGAAGGAAGCAAGAGAAATGCTTCTTAAATGGGAAGCCGGCGACAAAGATGTTATCGACCTGTGGAAAATGATGAATTCGTGGGTCTATAAGGGCTTCGATGAAACCTATCTTAAACTGGGTGTTGATTTTGATAAAATATATTATGAATCTGATACTTATAAAATAGGAAAAGATATAGTACTCTCAGCTTTAAGTGAAAAAATCCTTTATCAGAATGAGGATAGTTCAATATGGGCCGACCTCACCTCTGACGGACTGGATCAGAAATTATTGCTTAGGTCGGATGGTACTGCGGTTTACATGACACAGGACCTGGGAACAGCGGTTGACAGGTATAAAGAGTATAATTTCAATAAGAATATTTATGTAGTTGGAAATGAACAGAATTATCATTTCCAGGTACTAAAAGCTATATTGAAAAGAATGGGATATGGCTGGTCAGATGGGCTTGTGCATTTTTCATATGGTATGGTGGACCTTCCTGAAGGAAGAATGAAATCCCGTGAAGGCACTATTGTTGATGCTGATGATCTTATCCGCGAAATGCAGGAAACTGCAAAAGAAGTTTCTCTTGAACTCGGAAAGCTTGCCGATTTCTCTGACGGGGAGAAAGAAGAGATTTTCAGAAAGATAGGCCTGGGTGCACTTAAGTATTATATCCTGAAAGTAGATCCTAAAAAGAATATGACATTTAATCCGGCAGAGTCAATCGACTTTAACGGCAATACAGGCCCTTTTATTCAATATACATATACAAGAATAAAGTCAGTTTTCCGTAAGGCGGAAGCCAATGGAATATATGCTGATATTTCTAAGCTTTCCGAAGCAAAAGTCGGTCAAAAGGAGATTGAACTTATAAAACTGTTACGAAATTTCTCTGCTACAGTAACCTCTGCTGCAGTTGGTTATAGTCCGGCATTGATTGCAAACTATTGCTATGATCTTGCAAGAGAGTATAATCAGTTTTATCACGATTTTACAATACTGGGAGAATCTGATGATGTAGTCAGGAATTTCAGACTATTAGTATCCAAACTTACAAGCGAGGTACTTGCAGAAGGTATGTGGCTGCTGGGGATTGAGATGCCGGAGAGAATGTAAAAAAGTCGGAAGTCAGGAGTCGGAAGTCAGGAGTCGGAAGTCAGGAGTAGGAAGAAAGAAGGCGGGAGTATAAGAAAAATACTATATTGAAATGCAGTTTAAATTTGAGAATCTCATTATTTGGCAAAAAGCAATGGATTATGGCGAAATAATCCATCAATTGGCCTATAGATTTCCAAAAGAAGAATTATATAATCTATCCTCTCAAATACGCAGAGCTGTTGATTCCATTGCTTTAAATATTTCCGAAGGATCAATTGGACAATCAACTCCTGAGTTTAAAAAATTTATCGGGTTTTCTATACGCTCTCTTGCAGAAGTAGTTACTTGTTTGCATAAAGCTCACAGAAGAAATTACATTTCAGAGAAAGAATTTCTTGAACTGTATGAATATGCATTTAATTTAATGAATATGATGGTGGCATTCAAATCAAAAACAAAATGAAGTCGGGAGTCGGAAGCTGGAAGTCGGAAGTCAAGACTATACTTCACTTTTTACTTCAGTCTTCTGACTTTGGTTTCCGGTTTTTTTTACTTCGGACTTCGGTCTTCCGACTTCCGACTTTATAACAATTAATACTAACATACACCTTCCAAAACATGTTTGAAAATTTAAGCGAACGCCTGGAAAAGTCCTTTAAACTGCTAAAAGGACAAGGCAGAATATCTGAAATAAATATTGCTGAAACACTTAAAGAGGTAAGACGGGCCCTTCTCGATGCTGACGTTAACTTTAAGATAGCCAAGCAGTTTACTGATTCAGTTAAACAGAAAGCAATAGGTCAGGAGGTACTCAAGTCTGTCAATCCATCCCAGATGATGGTCAAGATAGTTCATGATGAACTTGTTGAACTGATGGGTGGTGACAAGACTGATATTAATATAAAAATTAATCCATCAATAGTCCTTATTGCCGGTTTACAGGGATCTGGTAAAACTACTTTTAGCGGTAAGCTGGCAAAATGGGCAAAGAGCAGGAAGGGAAAGAATCCTCTTCTTGTTGCCTGCGACGTATACCGTCCTGCCGCTATTGAGCAGTTGAAAATTATTGGAACTCAGGTAGAAACACCTGTTTATACCGAAGACGGGAACCTGAACCCTGTAGTAATTGCCAGGAATGCCATTAAGGAAGCCAAAAAGATGGGCTACGATATGGTAATTATCGATACTGCCGGCCGGCTTGCTATCGACGAGGAAATGATGAATGAAATATCTTCTGTAAAAGATGCCGTTAATCCTCATGAAATTCTGTTTGTAGTTGACTCAATGACAGGACAGGATGCAGTAAATACTGCAAAGGAATTCAACGACAGACTCGACTTTGATGGAGTTGTCCTGACAAAACTTGATGGAGATACAAGGGGTGGTGCCGCACTTTCTATCAAATCAGTTGTAAACAAGCCAATTAAATTTGTCAGTTCAGGCGAAAAAATGGATGCCCTCGATATTTTCTATCCTGAAAGGATGGCTGACAGGATACTAGGAATGGGTGATATCGTCTCACTTGTCGAAAAAGCTCAGGAACAGTTTGATGCTGAAGAGGCAAGGAAACTTCAGAAGAAGATTGCAAAGGACCAGTTTGACTTCAATGATTTTATAGCCCAGATCGAACAGATTAAGAAAATGGGTAATGTTAAAGACCTCATGGCGATGATTCCTGGTGTGGGTAAAGCTGTAAAAGATCTTGACATTGATGATAATGCCTTCAAGGGTATAGAAGCTATAATAAAGAGTATGACACCCGATGAAAGGATAAATCCAACTGTTCTTAATGGTAGCAGGCGCAAGAGAATTGCTTCAGGGAGCGGAACAAGCGTTCAGGAAGTAAATAAGCTGCTTAAGCAGTTCGATGAAACAAGGCGTATGATGAAAATGATGACTAAAAGCGGCAATATGGGCAGGCTAATGGGCAAAAAATAATCATAAAAATGTATCAGATAATAGATGGCAAAAAGGTAGCCTCTGAAATTAAGAGGGAAATAGCTGCTGAGGTAAAAAAACTTCTTCATGATGGTAAAAAAGTACCGCATCTGGCAGCAATACTGGTAGGAAATAATCCGTCCAGCGAGAGTTATGTCGCCTATAAAGTAAAAGACTGTGAGGAGGTTGGATTTAAATCAAGCTTAATAAGATTTGACAATGAAGTCTCCGAATCGGAATTGTTGAAAAAAATTGATGAACTGAATTGCAATGAAGATATAGATGGTTTTATTGTTCAATTGCCGCTGCCTGATCATATCTCCGAAAACAAAGTAATTGAAGCTATTGATCCTGAAAAGGATGCTGATGGTTTCCATCCTGAAAATATAGGAAAAATGCTTATCGGAATACCATGCTATCTGCCGGCAACTCCCTTCGGCATAGTTGAGCTTATCAGACGTTATAAAATAGAGACTTCAGGGAAAAACTGCGTTGTAATCGGGAGAAGCAATATTGTTGGCCGACCAGTCAGCATACTTCTTTCCCAGAAAGGAATGGATGCTACAGTTACTGTAATTCACAGCCGGACAAAGAACATAAAAGAGATTGTAAAACAGGCAGATATAATTATAGCTGCCATTGGCTCACCTGGTTTTGTAACAGCCGATATGGTTAAGGAGGGTGCTGCTGTAATTGATGTAGGTACTACTCGTATCAGCAGTTCAGAGACCAAATCCGGATTTAAACTGGCGGGTGATGTTGATTTTGACAACGTAGCACCAAAATGTTCCTTTATTACACCTGTCCCTGGTGGAGTAGGACCAATGACAAGGGTTTCTCTTTTGCGAAACACTTTAATGGCAGCCAGAAAGATTTGATTCTGTATTTTTTAACATGATTTGAACTATTCAGGAAATTCAACTCCCTTGAAATAAAGGTCGAATCCACCTTTCCCGCCTGTCCTGCTTGAGGAAAATATCATGAACAGATTTCTGAAGTCAGGATGGTAGGCCACAACAGGCCTGAATTCATCAGCTTCTGAGTTAACAGATGGTCCCATATTAACAGGGGAACTCCATTTTCCTTTTCTGAAAACAGAATAGTAAATATCATAGCCTCCCAATCCTCCGGGACGGTTGGAAGCAAAAACCATTACTTTTCTGAAAATTAACGGGCACTTATCATCACCCGGACTATTAACACTGTCTGCCAGGGATGATGCAGCATAATCCATATTGAACCAGGATGTTATATCTTTTCCTGCAGGTCTTTTTGATACATATATATCAAAATTACCATCTTTGTTTGAGTTGAAATATGCTGAATCCTGATTTGAATCAAAGCTCAGATAACCATCATCAGAAGTTGTATTAAACTGTTTTACAGGATAAGGCCCTTCAACATTAGGTAATGCACTTGTATTGGTTGGCCTGTTTCTGAGATAGTATAAATCAAGATTTCCTGAAGGATTTACTGATGTAAGAACAAGATAATCAAATCCATCGGCAGAACTGAAAAGCCGGTAGGGCCCATAATCATTGCCTGCAGTTTTAGCAGCGGTTATCAGTTTGCTAAGAAACGGGTCGTTGGACATTGCAGATGTAAGTACAAAACTTCCGTTTACCTGATCGAATGAAAATGAAAAAGTTGCCTGTTCAAGGTCAAACTGACCACCTTGACTCTGTCTGTTACTCGAGAAAATAATGGGAAAACTACCCGATAACATGTACATTCCGACATTATAGTCATCATACTGAGTATTTATACTTTCCATGTTAATTGCATTTTCCGGAAAGATACCCTGGTCGTAAACGATTGGATTTGTATCCTTGTGGCAGTTTGTAAATGCAAAAACAGAAAAGAATATGGTCAGAATCAGAATATTGATACTATTGAATATCGGTTTTTTCATATTAATACTTTATCGCCATCACAAATATATCAATATAAAATGAAAAACCGGACCTGAGCCCGGTTCTTCGAAGGTAGAATTTAGGTTAATTCTAGGGTAAATAGGGTTTTATATTTTCTAAATGTCTTTTACAATAATATAGATGAAGAAATGATGCCGGTGGTTGCGTTGCTTTGTCCAAAACATATCAACATCATTGTTAATAATTGTATACGGTTGTAAATTAGATGGTTACAAAATTGTTAAAATGTTGATAATTCGAAAGTTATGTGAACAGCCTTTATAAAAATAGTATTAATTTTGTAAGCATATTTTTGTGAGCGATGGAAGATGATAAGTTTGGGTTTTCCTATGAGGAAGAGGTGACACAGGCCGTACAGAAATTTGAAAAAATGAAAAAAAATAATGAAAATTATTTTTTTGATGTTGTTGAATTTGAGACTATTATTGATTATTATATTGAAAGTAATAATTCATCCAAGGCATTTGAAGCCGCAACTCTGGCAACCGAGCAACATCCTAATTCAGTTTCAATACAGTTAAGGAAAGCAAGAGTTCTCCTCGATAAGGGTCGTGCGGTTGAAGCTCTGCGGATTCTTAAAAAACTCGAGAGCATTGAACCCGGAAATCATGAAATATATATAGCAAAGGGAACTGCTTTTGGTATGCTCGGCGATATTCAGGGTGCCAAAAAGATGTTCGACTACTCACTTACCCTGGATACTGAAGAGACAGAGAATATTCTGTTTTCCATTACCTCTGTACTGCAGAATCTTAATTACTATGAATATCTGATTCCATACCTTGCAAGACTGATTGAACTGGAACCTGAATTCAAAGCGCATCTTTACGATCTGGCGTATGCATATGAGAAAACTGAAAATTTTGAAAAGAGCATAGATTTTTATATTCAATATCTTGATGTAGAACCATTTTCCGATAGTGCCTGGTATAATCTTGGAATAATCTATAATAAACTGGAAATGTCTGAAAAGGCTATGGAAGCCTACGACTTTGCCCTGGCAATAAATTCCCAGAACACTTTTGCACTGTTTAATAAAGGAAATATTCTCAGTAACCTTGAACGATATGCGGAAGCAGTACCTGTATATCATGAATATATCGAAAACGAGCCTGATAGTTTTGAAGCAATGACTTATCTTGCTGATTGTTATGAAAAAACAGGAGAGGTTTCTCTGGCAAGGAAGTATTATCAGGAAGCAATTGAGCTTGCTCCTGAATTTGCTGATCCCTGGTTTGGTCTGGGTATTGTAGCACTAAACACAGGTAATACTGACGACAGCATGATTTTTTTCAGAAAGGCTGTCAGGCTTGATGATGAAAATCCTGAAATATGGTACCTGCTTGGAAAAGCACATATTGCAAAAGGAGAGAAGAAAGCAGCAATGAGATGCTTCAGGGAAGCGCTTAAGATTGATGCATACTATGACGAGGTTTGGGCCGACCTGGGAAAGATTATAATTAAGGAAAATCTTGTAAGAAAAGCACTCCCTTATCTAATTCATGCTTATAAGGTTACAGGCGATATACCGGGAATAAACTATCTGATCGCTTCATTCTATCTTCATTCCGGACAGGCAGAAAAATCATATAAACATCTTGTAATTGCACTTGACCTCGACGAAGAGCTGTTTACTGAGTTTGACGAACTGTTTCCTGTAGAACTAATGTCAAGAAAAATAAAAAAACTGCTTAAAGACTTCATCTTTAATTAAAAGCGATAACCTAAAATTATTATATATGAATAGTATACTTCCTTACCTTCCTGAGAGGCCGCTTAAGCCAAGAAATTCAGGCTTAACGATGGTTATGGATAAAGGCTTGAGTGTCAGAGAGGCCGAAGATTTTATGTCGGTTGGCAGCGAGTATACTGATTATGTAAAGCTTGGCTTTGGTACTTCCCTGATAACCCCCGGATTTGAAAAAAAGATATTGATCTATAAGAAAGCAGGCACTATTCCTTACTTCGGTGGCACTCTTTTTGAAGCCTTTATTATCAGAAATATGTTCAGGGAATTTGTTGAGTTTATCGACAAATATGAAATCGACCTTGTAGAGGTATCCGACGGTTCGTACGATATTGAACATTCACTGAAACTTGAATATATAAGCCGGCTGGCTGAAAGAGGCACGGTAATCTCTGAAGTTGGTTCAAAGAAAAAGGACGTTGTATACTCGCCTGATGAGTGGGTTGAACTCATGAAATCTGAACTCAGGGCCGGTTCAGTGAAAGTAATCGCTGAAGCTCGTGAATCAGGAACAACAGGAATTTATAACGAAGACGGCTCAATAAACAATACTATAATAAGTGCTATCTCAGAACATGTTAAACTTGAGAATGTTCTCTGGGAAGCACCACTGAAATCTCAGCAGGCCTGGTTTATAAAGCACTTCGGTGCGAATGTTAACCTTGGTAATATAGCACCAAATGAGATTATCCCGCTGGAATCACTTCGCCTCGGACTTCGTGGCGATACATTCTTTCAGTTTCTTCCGGAAAACCTCAGACAATAGAATATTATGAGAAAATTTGGCCTCATTGGTTTTCCTTTGGGACACTCTTTCTCAAAGAAATATTTTGCAGAGAAATTTCATAATGAGCATATTGGCAATTGCGAATATGATATTTATCCTTTGACAAGTATTGATCTGTTTTCTGATCTGATTGCAAATCAACCTGAGTTAATTGGACTTAATGTTACAATTCCCTATAAATCAGCAGTCATAAAACTTCTCGATTCAATTTCACCCGAAGCAAAAGAAATCGGAGCAGTCAATGTCATAAAAATAAGAAGAAACAAAAAAGACATCAGCTTATCAGGTTTTAACAGCGATGTTACAGGTATCAGTGATTCCCTTCAGCCATATATTAACAGGAATGTTACAGGCGCAATTGTTCTAGGCACTGGCGGAAGCTCAAAGGCCGTATGTTATGTTCTTAAAAAGATGGGATTGAAAGTCACTCTAGTTTCAAGAACAACGAAGGAGGGAAGTATAACTTACAAAGATCTTACCGCCGGTATATTTGCATCCAATCATCTGATTGTTAATACAACTCCCCTTGGAATGTTTCCTGATATTGATTCCAGACCGGATATAAATTACAGTCTTTTAACTCCTGATCATATCTTATTTGATCTCGTTTATAATCCTGAGAATACATCATATCTGAAAATGGGAGCGGAGCAGGGTTGCAAAACTATAAGCGGTTTAAAAATGCTTCATTCCCAGGCAGAGAGATCCTGGGAAATATGGAATGACGACGGTCTTTGATTTCGGATGTCGGATTTCGGATTTCGGATTGCAGATTTAGCCGTCAAGACCTTTTCTGGCACCTTTTCTTCTTACCCAGTACCTTGGATCACATTCAGTGCACTCCTGCTTCCAGTAACCCGGTGATACAAATGAGCCTTCCCTTGTTTTTAGCTGTTTCTCATAGATAGCAAAAACGGGATTGAATAGAATATCAGTTACACCAATTGTATATCTGGGTTCACCGCCTTGCTGGGTAACAGGTTCCTTTAATTCTTTTACCTCCAGGTTGTTAAATCCTAATAGATCGCTCAGGAATGCTATCCTGTCAAGAGTTGCACCTGTCTCGACAATTGTGCAGCGGATCCCATCGATCTCGCTTACAATGTGTTTCGCGTTATTTATAGCCATTTTCCTGATCTGTTTTAATTAAACTCCGAAGCTTAGTCCGGTTATAACCTCAAAAATAATACTGGCAAAACCTGTTATAACTATACCGGCAACACATATGCCAAGAGCAAGCCTTGTTGAGAAATCACTTTTGAATTCTGCGACAGGATTTTCACTTTTGTTTATAAACATTGCCTTAACTATCAGAAGATAATAATACAACGATATTATTGTGTTGAGAACTGCAATAAGTACCAGTAAATAATATCCTTTCTCTGCTGCTGCGGTAAAAAGAAAGAATTTTCCGAAAAATCCGGCAACAGGCGGTATTCCTGCCAATGAGAAAAGTGCCAGAGTCATGATAAGGCTGAGCTTAGGATTTGTATGATAAAGACCATCATAATCTTTCATGTTTTCTTTACCTGCTACATTCGAAATTACAGTAACAACTCCGAATGCTCCAAGGTTTGAAAAGATATAGACAAGTATATAATAGATAACTGCGGCCATTCCGAGCTGATTTCCGCCAATAAAACCAAGTAGTATATAACCAGCCTGTGAAATTGATGAGAAGGCAAGAAATCGCTTAAGATTCTGCTGACGGATGGCAAAAAGGTTACCGATCGTCATTGTAAGTATCGCAGTAACATAAATTGTTTTCTGCCAGGTTGCAAGAATGACCGGGAAAACTGTAAAAAGAATTATAATGAAGATAAATACGGCGGCGCCTTTTGATACAACAGAAAGATATGACGTAATGTTGACAGGCGATCCTTCGTATACATCAGCAGTCCATAGATGAAATGGAACAATAGAAATTTTGAACGCCATTCCTGCAAAAAAGAATATGAACCCAAGGATATGAAGTAACCCATAAAGCAATATACCTGAGGATAAAGCAGATGAAAGAATAAGTTTGATGCCGGCTTCAGCAGAATTATTCTTATATCTTTCGAATGCAGCCAGTGCAGCAATTGGAATTGTTGCCAGTTCCAGACCAATATAAAACATCAGAAAATGGCCTGAGGAAATCATATAGTTCATACCCATAAGTGTAGACAGAA
>JFJP01037804.1_pt1 | contig 22531 bp, 17 predicted proteins | sample 431651 | NCBI WGS metagenome assembly JFJP01 (sample SAMN02602958, study PRJNA72255) | Microbial mat metagenome, whole genome shotgun sequencing project. | biome: fresh water; feature: sink hole; material: water; isolation source: purple microbial (photo- and chemosynthetic) mats found in...
ACCACTTCGGAAACCTGTTTGTCAAAAAGGTAACGGCCATTGGGGGTTCTCATATTGATGGTTTTGGAAAAATCGAAATTGGCTTCTTTTAAGAGTTGTTTTGCTTTGTCCGGGTTATAATCATACTGCTTGCTCATTTTTGCATAGCCGAAGACTTCCGGGGAGACCGGGCCGTCCATGGGTTGGGCCGTATTGAACAGAATCCGGTCCACAATGGCTTTTTTATCCACTGCATAATTGAATGCCTGGCGGACTTTTTTATCCATGGTCACACCCTTCTGGCAGTTGAGCCCCATGAAGATGGTTCGGGTATCCAGGGGCATGTCCACAGTGACATTGGGCATGGTTTTTAAAGCAGCCACATTGGATGGAGAGGGTTTGTAGCAGATATCGATTTCACCGGTTCTGAGCATGGCTTCACGGGTAGTGGTTTCAGGGATGATTTTAAAGGTGAGCTGGTCAACCGTGGGCGCTTTTCCCCAGTATTTTTCATTTCTTTTCAGCACGATCCGATCCCCTTTAACCCATTCGGCAAGGACATAGGGACCTGCACCCACCGGGTTCTGGCGGACCTCTTCCCCATATTTTTCAATGGCGGCCGGGCTGATGGGGGATACAAGGGCCAGGGACATGGTGGCATCCAGGGGGGCAAAGGCGTATTTCAGATTCAATTGAACAGTGAGATCGTCAATTTTCACACAGTCTTTTACCATGGACACGGAGGATCGCAACGGCACCCGCGGTCCGTTCAAAATCCTGTCCCAGGTCTGCTTGACCACATCGGCATTGAAAGGGGTGCCGTCGCTGAACTGAACCCCTTTTTGAAGGGACAGGGTCCAGGTCAGCCCGTCATCCGATACCTTGTGTTTGGCAAGAAGTCTTGGGTGGACATTGCCTTTCGGGTCCTGGTAATACATATTGTCATAAATCAGGTCGCAGATATTCTGGAACAGGGTGGTGGTCTGTTCCTGGGGGTTCAGGGTGTCGGCATCCACACCGATTCCGATTTTCAGTTCTTTGATCTGGGCCGCACCCGCAATGGGTGAGAGCCAGAGAACGACCACAGCCATAAGGATCAGGCGGGTAAAAATCTGTCTGAACTGCTTCATTCTTCTTTTTTTTTCCATCATCACATCTCCTTTTTTTAAAACAGTTTATTTATGATTCATCTTCCATGAATTTACCGCTCTTCATAACCCGGACAATGGCATCGGATTCATTCAAGATGTCGATATCGTCCAGGGGATTTTGTCTGACAAGGACAAGGTCGGCCATTTTCCCCTGTTCAATGGTGCCGATTTGGTTTTCCATCCCAAGCACCTTTGATGCAATACCGGTGGCCGCCATGAGGGCTTCCAGGGGAGAAAGCCCATGCCGGACCAGGAGGGGGATTTCCATCAGGTTTTTCCCATGATAATTAAACGGGGTCCCGGCATCGGTTCCCATGGCAATGGCAACACCGGCCTGATGGGCTTTTTGAATGCTTGCCCGATGATGGGGGGCGACAACAGCGCTTTTTTTCACAGCCCAGGCCGGGATGCCGCCTGCCACACCCATTTTTTCAATGTGATGCAAGGCAGCAATGGTGGGGATAAAAAATACTTTGTTTTCAATCATAAAAGAAATAATTTCATCGGTGAGGTAAATGCCGTGCTCAATGGAATCGATACCGGCGCGGAGTGCATCCATAATGCCCTGGCTCCCCATGGCGTGGGTAGCGGTTTTTTTACCTGCCCTATGGGCTACTTCAATACCGGCCTTCATTTCTTCATAGGTGAGTTGTGCACAACCCGGTTCCACAGATGGCGTCAGAACTCCGCCGGTGGCCATGAGTTTGATAATGTCGGCTCCGGCTTTGATCTGTTCCCTGGCAGCGCGTCTGACATCGTCGGGTCCATCCGCCTCACGGCCCATGGGCCACCCATGGCCGCCGGTCATGCAGATGGGGCGGCCGGAAGCCAGCACCCTGGGACCTTTGATCAGGCCGGAGGCAATGGCTTGTTTCAGTACGAGATCAATGCCTTCCTTCCCCCCCAGATCCCGAACCGTGGTAACGCCCGCAGACAGGGTCTTTTCGGCATGCCTTACACTTTTTAGGGTTGTAAGGGCTAAAGACTCCCCGGCTACGCTTTTCATGGGATCAGGGCTTGCATCCATGACCAGATGGACATGACAGTCAATAAATCCCGGGAAAAGAACGGCGCCTTTGATAGGGATCGTGCGCGTATCTTGATCAAGCCCTGAATCTGTTTCCCTGATACTGACGATCTTATCCTCTTCCACCAGCACGGTGGCATGTTCCAATACCCGGCCATCCCCTATAAATACCCGGCCATCAACAAATGCCGTTTTCATGATTCCTCTCCTTTGATAAAAAACTATAGTTAGTTTTTTATCTACATGCTTTTTTAATGTCAATCAATAAAGATTGCATGAAAAAAATAATAAGGCGCCTGATCCGATTTTATTAAGATTGAAAACTTTGATCTGTTCTGGTACGGTTACGCCCAGAAGTGGTTGATAATGTTTTTCAGTGGAGAGAAGACGAAATGCCGTTTAAAAAAATAAGTATTTTCATTTTGATTATTATTTTTTGTGCCTGTTTTATAAGTTTTGCAGATGAGAAGGCACCGCTACCTCTTGAAAAAGCGGAGATTGAAAAACAGATCGAAAAAATGAAACTGGAATCAGAGAATAACAGGAAAAACGGAACTGCTTTCCTGGAAGTCAACAGGCAGAAGGAAGGGGTTATTACCCTTTCGAGTGGGCTTCAGTATAAGATTCTGGTGGATGGGAAAGGCCCTCATCCCAAACCCACGGATACGGTGGAGTGTCACTACAAGGGCACTCTGATCGACGAGACGGTTTTTGATTCTTCCTATGACAGGGGAGAACCTGCCAAATTCCAGGTCAACCAGGTGATCCAGGGCTGGGTTGAAGCCTTGGAGATCATGAAGACAGGTTCCATCTGGATGCTCTATGTTCCAACGGATCTGGCCTATGGCGACAGAGGAGCCGGAGATGTGATAAAACCGGGAACGACTTTGGTTTTCAAGATCGAATTGCTGAGAATTATGGATTAAAAATTTCATGTTTGTTCTGGGAATAAACGGGAGCCCCCGGCATCATGGCAATTCAAACTTTCTCATGTCGCTTTTCATGGAAGAAATGAAAAAGAAAGGCCATGACACAGAGGTGTTGAGTGCGGTCCGGCTTAAGATCAACCCCTGCATCGGGTGCGGTCATTGTGAAACAAAAGGGGTCTGCATTTTCGATGATGATTTTACTCAGGTTTTTCTTCCGGCCGTTATTAAAGCAGATGTGATTGTTCTTTCTTCCCCTGTTTATTTCTATGCCTTTCCTGCAGCGTTAAAAGCCCTCATCGACCGCATTCAGGTTTTATGGTCGAGAAAATACCGACTGAAGTTGGATGAATTCAAGGGGCGAAGCCGCAAAGGCGTGCTTCTGGCGGTTGGGGCAACGCAGGGAAAAGATCTCTTTGACGGGTTGAAACTGACGGCCCGGTATTTTTTTGATGCGGCTGATATTCGCTATGCGACCGATCTCTGCTACAGGGGGATGGATGAAAAAGGGGAGATGGAAAAGCACCCCACGGTTCATGAAGATATAAAACGCCTGGTTAATGGGCTTTAAGCTTTTTTTACGGCATCCACACCGTATTTTTTTTTATTGGAATTCAGTTTTAAGGCTGTCAGCAGGCCTTTGTCCTTAATGGTGTAAAATATCAGTTTTCGTTTGTTCATGCTGAAAAATTTCTTACCATATTTTGCAAGCTTTTTCGGGTCAATCTCAAATCCAAGTCCGGGCGCATCAGTAGGGTGAAGAATGCCTTTATCATGCATAAAGGGCTTTTTCAAGATTCCATCCCGTTTTCCGACGGTCCATGAAGGCGGATTGATGGGATATTCCAGGGGTTTTGTGCCGTTAAAGCCGCTGGCCAGGAGAACCTGTAGATTGACGGCAAAACCGATCCCGTTGGTCCAGGTGTGCGGGGTGAAATACAACCCGTGTTTTCTGCAATGATCCGCCACATCAAGGGCGTGCTGGATACCGCCCGTCATAATGGCATCGGGCTGGAAAACAGCATAGCACTTTTTTTCGATCATGGTTTTGAGTTCACTCTTTCCATTGGTGTGGATTTCGCCGCCGGTAATGGGAATCCTGCTGTATTGGGTGAGCTCGGCAAGGTTTTCATAATCATCCATGGGGAGAGGCTCTTCAAGCCAGGCAATGTTCATGTCGGCACAGGCATCGGCAAAATAACGGGCCCGGGTCAGATCCCACAGCGGGGCATCATTGATAATGGTAACCCGCCATCCCTGGTTGGCATCCACACCAATGGCCATCTTGTCGCCCACGGCATCGGCAACGGCCTTGACATGGCGGATGTCTTTATTGACGTCAAAGTCATGGACCCGGATTTTGATGGTTTTAAACCCTTCTTCATATCGTTTCAGGGCTTCTTCAACGCGGGCAGCCTCATTTTTAATTTCCCCGGTGGAGGCATAGAGTTCAACCGGCTCCGGTTTTGCCCCGAAAAGCGCATAGACAGGCTTATTTTCAATCTTCCCCTTGATATCCCAGAAGGCCGGTTCCATCCAGTTGGCCCGGACTCCGAGATACCCGACTTCCCGGAGTCGCTGGAGCATGAGGGGGATATTTGTTGCGTCATGGCCCAGAAGATAGGGGGCGATCAAATTGCCCAACCCTGAGCGTTCCGTAGAAATGGCCGGACCCGCAGAATAGCCTTCAACCCCATTTTCGGTTGTGATCCGGACAAGGTCAAACCGGTTGTCCGTGGCCGGATACCCTGGAATCCAGCTTGGATAAAAAGGCTTATCCAGTGGAATTCGGACATGGTAGAGTTCAATACGGGCTATTTTGCTCAAGTTGGGATCTCCTTCCGTTTATCAGGGGTTATAACAGCCAAAACCTATCCGGAAAAAATATCCGGTGCCACAATGCTGCCGTGAGCTGTTTTTAATGCCTGAAGCTCTTTTTTCTGTTCAGCAAGAATTTTCGGCAGGGTTTCAGGCAGTCTTTTTTCCTTGGCATAGGCAGCTTCCTGAAATTCAATCCGTTTGATAATATTGTCGAGATAAAGGGAGAACTGTTTCACATAAAGGTCTTTTGGATATTCTTTGTTGATAATATCTTTAAATAATGATTTCAAGTCTTCATATTTTGGGAGGTTACCGATGGGGGTTGACAGATATCCGATTTCAGCGTGGGCATATCTTTCAAGCCAGGAAAGCCAGACCTTTACGTCTCTTTTTTCGCCGAGAAGTCTGGGTGAATCTCCGCCTCTTGCCTGGTCCGTTAGAAAATAGTTCAGGCCTGCCATTACGGGTTTAAATTCCGGTTTGATCTTGCTGCTGCCGAAGAATTTAAACTGGGCCGCCATATAATCGGCCAGAGCGCCGGGAATAAACTGGCCATTGGCCCAGGGAGCTCTTTTTATACCGGTCGCACCCACTTCCGTGGCTGTGGCAGCAGAAACGATACAGGCGCCGATGACAACACCGGCATCTGAGGTTTTGGCCACCCAGACCGGCGGCATGGTATCCGCATCTCTTCCACTGTAGGTAAAGACCCGGGTAACAACCCCTTCCGGGTTTTCCGCGTCTTCGTTGGAATAGTTTTCAAGAGAAGTCGAGCGCAGAGTGCACCTGGAATTGGGATGTGACAGGGGAATGAGCTTCCCGTTGGCATCGGTTTTGCCTTCGTGCCATTCGCCCTGGAAATTTAAGCCTTTTTCAGGAGGGGGTTCATTGTTGCCGACCCAATGGGGCACGTTGTTTTCATCAATGAGGACATTGGACCAGATGACTTCATGGCCGGGCTGGCGAAGGACGTTCATGAGCAAAGGATCACCGGTTTGATTGACGTCTTCCACAATACCGAAAATCCCGCATTCCGGGTTGATACTCCGGATGGAGCCGTCCTTTGCAATCCACATCTGGGCAAGGTCATCGCCGATGAACACATTGCCTGCCATGGCGGTGGTGGTTTTCCCGCATCCGCTGGGGGCAGCACCTGCGATCCAGGTGATACGGCCTTTGGGGCCATAAATCCCGGTGATAAACATATGTTCGGACAATTCATTGCCAGGATTGTCATAAACCGCTTTATCCACGGCAAACCTGTGGTTTCCTTTTTTCAGGAGCAGGGTATTGCCGGCATAGGTGCATTTCCAGGCATAGGTGGTCCTGAATTTACGATCCATGAAAACCCTTGCATCGGGGAGATCTTCAGTGCGGTTCAGGCCTTCGCTGTGAACATTGGTGAAAAAATGGCCCAGTGTTTTTGCTTCTTTCTCAAAAGCAGCATAGGCATTTCTGTAGAGAAGTTCTGCGCTGTGGGCGACATAGGCGGAGCTGGTGATTTCAAGTGCCGGGTTTGAGGCGGGAGATCCGACAGGACCCCTCATATAAAACCCAATGATCATGGTTTTGTCTTTCATGATGTCCACCAGGTTGGATCTGACTTGCTCAAGGGCAGTGGGTCTGTCCATCCGGTTGGCCAGGGAAGAAATTTCATCTTCAGGGTTTGCAATATAAAAGGTCCGGTCAACAATCCTTCCCTGTTCCTTGGCAAGGTCGAAATGGATGGTGTGGCCTTCCATGCTAAGAGCGCTTTCTTCTTTTTTTTCAAGGGCAAGGGTTTTGATGAAGCGTTTGTCGTCTATGGACCCGGTATTCACAAAGACTGCTTTTGGGTTACACAGCACAATGGCATTGGCAATTCTTTTCAGTACTTCAGGATGTTTGATCCGAAGAATCCGGCTCAAATGTTCTTTGTCCATATATTTTTTGAATATGTCGGAGGCGCTGTTTTCAGAATCTACTTTCCCCAGTTCGGTAATGATATCCATATCTTTTTCTGTAATCTGCATTTTGGGTAATCTCTCCAATATCATAAAGGTTAAGGCTTTTTTTAATATTAAATTAGTTTCATATAATTATTCGCTTCTTTTTTCAATAGAATAAAGTTTGATTGTATTTTTGTGATAACCAGTATAAAAAACAGGTGGATGGGAAAAGCGGTAAGAGGATATTTTAAAAGAAGAAAGATATGAAACGAAAAATAGTTGCGGATTTACACAATCATTCCACGCTATCGGATGGCGAATTCAGCCCAAAAGAGTTGATTGAAAAAGCAAGATCCTTGGGATTAAAGGCCATCGCCGTCACAGACCACGACACATTAAACGGGTTGAAAACCGCAATGACCGAAGGGGAAAAATTAGGGATCGAAGTGATTCCAGGGGTGGAAATTTCCATTCGTTTTAAGAGATCCTTTTTTACCGGGACCCTTCACCTGTTGTGTTATTTTTCTGTTGATACATTTTACAATGACAAATTGATGACAGAGATGACGCTTATCCTTGCCAGGGGAAGGGGGGAAGCCCTTGTCCGGGCAAGAGTCAATGAAATCAATCAATTTTTCGGCCCCAACGGGGTCACTCCTGTATTACCAAGAGTTATGGAATTTGAGGACATCGCAAACCGAAGCCATCATGCCACACGGCGCCATTTTGCCCTGGCATTGATGGAAACTTTTGGTATCAAAGACAAGGAAGCGGTTCACGCGATCATTGGAAATAACAGTCCTGCCTATCTTCCTTCGGGAGTGGAACTGGAAGACGTCCGGGGGCTGATCCAAAAAAAAGGAATTCTTTGCGTCCTTGCACATCCTGCGGCAGGATCATTTCCAGGCAAAGGACATTATAAGGAAGTCTTGCCTCCCCTTGAAACAGTGCTTCAGATTCTGCCGGAGTTTCTTGAAGCGGGTATTCATGGCCTGGAAGTGTATTACCCCGGCCATACAAAAGAGCACCAGGAATTTTTAAAATCACTGGCAGCCCGGCATCATCTTCTCATCACCGGAGGATCGGACTGCCATGACGACAAAGAGCGCCCAACAGGGGTAGAAGGGTTATCTGAATCAGAATACGAAATATTTAAGGCGGCATTGACATGAGAAGAAAAGAAAGAGAAATCAAAGACAAAAAAGATATTGAACAGATTTTAAAGGCCGCAAGTATCCTGCGTCTCGCCATGGTGGACGATAATAAACCCTATATCATTCCCATGAATTTTGGATACAGGGATGGGGCGCTTTATCTGCACAGTGCGCCGGAAGGAAGAAAAATAGATCTGATCAAGAAAAATCCCAATGTCTGTTTTGAAGTGGACGAGATTGTCCACTTTAGAAAAGCAAAACTGGCCTGTGACTGGGGTGTGGAATACAAAAGCGTGATCGGGTCTGGTAAAGCGATTTTTCTTTATCCCCTTGATGAAAAGCAGCAGGCCTTCCATATCATCATGGCACAGTATTCCGACCGGGAATTTGAATATTCAGACGAAATGCTTGAAAAAACAATTGTCATCAAAATTGAGATAGAGACGATGACAGGCAAAAAATCCTGATCAGGGTTTAACAGGCGATACCCTTTACCGTGAGTCTGCCGGGAAAATGATGATAAGAGATGACTATAATGAAGGAGAAATCTGACAATGATGAACATGTTTCAGAAAAGACTGGATTTAAAACTGGCTGGATTTTTATTTTTGGTTCTCTGTGCGGCATTTTTTATTTTTATGATGTTTTTGCCGGACGTCCCCCTGGGCCGCATGATGGGTATCGGGGGGATTTGTCTCGTGTTCATCATGGCTGCCATGGGATTCATTTTTCACATTCTTTTTTTCAAACCTCTGAAAATGCTGACACAGGGCCTTGAAAAATCGATCAAGGGAAAAGACCGGGATCTTACTGTCCGACTTTCCCTGAACCGTCAGGATGAGATCGGTATTCTTGCCGACTGTTTTGATCAGTTTATTTCAAACCTGGATGACATCATCATGAATATTGGGAGAAAAACTGAAACCGTTGCTGCGTCCTCATCCGAAGTCTTTATGGCTTCTGAGCGGATGCACGAGGAAGCCTCTGATCTGTCTTCCCGATCCAATTCTGTGGCCGCGGCTGCCGAAGAAATGAATTCCAGCATGCATACGGTTGCGGCAGCCAGTGAAGAAGCGTCCACCAATATTTCCATTGTTGCCAATGCCGCGGGTCTGATGCAGTCCAATATTACCGGAATTGCACACAATTGTGCTGAAGCCAGGCAGATTTCCAGCAATGCAAAAAAACAGGTGGATACCGCCACAGAAAAAGTGGGCCGCCTGGGCGGTGCAGCAAAGGAAATCAGTAAAGTCACCGCAGTCATCACGGATATTGCGGAACAAACCAATCTTCTGGCGTTGAATGCCACCATTGAAGCGGCCAGGGCCGGTGAAGCCGGAAAAGGCTTTGCCGTGGTTGCCGGAGAAATCAAGAATCTGGCGGCCCAGACGGCCCAGGCAACGGAAAGCATTCGGGAAAAAATAGAAGGGATACAGAATTCAACCCGCGAGACCGTTCACGAGGTCGGTACTATTTCCGAGGTCATTTCCAGTGTGGATAATATTGTCAATGAGATTGCAAAGGCCATTGAGGAACAATCCCGGACCGCCACGGAAGTGGCGGGCAATATTGAACAGGCGTCCATCGGTATTTCCGAGGTAAACGAAAATGTGGCCCAGAGCTCCCAGGTGGCATCCGAGATTGCAAGGGATATTGCACAGGTGGACGGCATTGCATCGGAAATGTCCGACAGAGCCGCAGGACTGACCAGCGGCGCAAAGGATCTGGATCAGCTCTCCTTGAACCTGAGACAGATGATTTCCATTTTCAGGGTATCCATGGACAAGGCAGGGCCGGATTCCGGAGCGATGCAATCCCATACCCCTGATCTGATGCCTTGGCGATCGGCCCTGGAGACCCGTATCGAGGAAATTGACACCCATCACAAAGAACTTGTTCGCCTGATCAATCTTTTACATAAGGCCATGAAACAGCAGAAGGGGTCAAAGGAGGCCGGTGGAATTTTAACCGATCTTGTCAATTATACCGTGTTTCATTTCGGGTTTGAAGAAGATCTGTTTAGAAAACACGGCTACCCTGAATATGAAGCCCACAAACAGATCCATATCGGTCTGGTGGCAAAGGTCAAAGCATTTCAGACGGATTTTGGAAACGGAAAGGCCACCGTAACCATGGATCTGATGGACTTTCTTGTGGACTGGCTCAAAAGCCATATCATGAAAACAGACATGGCCTATGTTCCCTTTTTAAAGGGCAAAATGAAGTCGGCAAAGAAAGCATAAAAAAATTTACATGCTGAAAAATTGAGCATACAATTTTCTTTACTTGCATTCTATAGGCTGATAAGTATTTATCATTTAAAAAAAAACAGGGTCGCCCGTGGAAGAAACACACTCTTTCTCAAAAAGAAAAACCAGATGGTATATTGCGCTCTTTGTTGTTGCAGGTGCTGTTCTGTCGGCAATGATATTGTCAATCCCCATAACCGCAAAACAGGATATAAAAATGGGCATTGAGGCTATTGATCACTTGTCTCTTGCCATTGAACCTGATTTTGAAAATACCATTCACAACCTCCAGCGGGATTTTATTTTAGCGGCTGTTCAGGACACGCTTTCCGGTGCGGCCGGACCGGATAATCCGGATGTCCTGGTTCTTCTTGAAACCCTTCGAGCCGTGTGTGAAGCCGATATTGTGTATCTGTTGACCCCGAACGGCCTGACGGTTGCCTGCACCCCCTATGGGCAGGACAAGGGAAAATCCCTGACCGGTCAAAATTATGGTTTCCGGCCTTATTTTACCCAGGCTGTAACGACGGGAAAACCAGTCATCTATGGGGCCATCGGCGTTACGACCGGCGACCCTGGATTTTATATCAGCACACCGGTATTTGAGACAAACGGGACGGCGTTACTGGGAGTCATTGTGGCAAAGACAGGGCTTGAACGGATCAATAGGGCTCTGGCCGGGGAACCTCATCCCTGTGCCCTGGTCAGCAGTGACGGGATTATTTTTTCCGCCAATCGCCGGGACTGGTTATACAAAGCCGCTTTTCCACTCAATGAAGCACAGAAAAAGCGAATTTCAGACTCCCAGCAATTTGCCGGGGAATCCCTGCAATCTCTGGGGATCAATTTTCAGGGGAATAAGGCCGTCACAGACGGGCAATCCTTTAGAATTTCCCATAAGCCAGCCATGCGGGGTGACTGGCATCTATACCGTTTTTCTTCTTTTCGATGGATGAATCCGGCTGTATTGATAGTATCCCTGGCAGGGGTTTTTTTGATCATCGGCTTTTTTTATCTGTTCATCACCCTGATCCGGTACAGGCACGCCAGGCAAAGGGTTCTGCTGGCCCGGAATCAGGAATTGAAGCAAAGCGAATCCAGGTTGCAAAACATCCTGGATTCGATTCAGGCGGGCATTCTTATCATCCGGAAAAAAGACCGGATCATTATTGCTGCCAATCCGGCTGCGGCAAAAATGGTGGATTTTGAACCCAGGGATCTCATCGGCAAGGTCTGCAACCAGTTCCTTTGTCCGGCTGAAGCCGGGAAGTGCCCGGTTCTGGATCTTGACAACACTGTGGAGAATGCCGAGCGATCACTCATCCATCGGGAAGGCCGATTGATTCCGATCCTGAAAACCGTTACCCCTATCCGGCTGAACAATGATGACTTTTTACTGGAAAGCTTTGTGGATATCACAGACCGAAAGAAAGCCGAAGAAGACCTCCTGGAAAACAACCGGCTGCTTGAAGCGGCCAATGCCCAGGCAAATCTGATGGCGGTTGAGGCAGAGGTGGCAAATATTGCCAAGAGCGAGTTTCTGGCCAATATGAGTCATGAAATCCGTACTCCCATGAACGGGGTCATCGGTATGACCGGGCTTCTTTTAGACACGGCATTGACTGATGAGCAGCGGCATTATGCCGAGACGGTTCGTGCAAGCGGAGAATCCCTTCTTGGCCTCATCAACGATATTCTGGATTTTTCCAAAATTGAAGCTGGCAAGCTGGATCTGGAGATTCTGAATTTTGACCTGCAGATCCTGCTGGAAGATTTTGTTGCTGCACTGGCGGTTCAGGCCCATGGAAAGGGGCTGGAATTGGTCTGCGGCATGTCCTCCGAAGTTCCGGTCCTGCTGCAAGGTGATCCGGGACGCCTGCGGCAGATTCTGACCAATCTGGTCGGCAATGCCATCAAATTTACCCTGGCCGGTGAAGTGGCTATCCGTGTGACCCTGCAAGCCCAGACCCCGGAAGATGTCCTGCTGCGGTTTTCCGTCAGCGATACCGGGATCGGCATCCCAAAGAATAAAATCGGATTGGTTTTTGACAAATTCAGCCAGGTGGACGCATCCACCACACGGCGATTCGGTGGAACCGGTCTGGGGCTGGCCATTTCCAAGCAACTGGCCGAGATGATGGGCGGTGACATCGGCGTAACCAGTAAAATGGGAGAAGGCTCGGAATTCTGGTTCACTGCCCGGTTGAAAAAACAATCCAGAGGGACGGTCGCCCTTTCCCCTTCATTTGCCGATCTGTCCGGTGTAAAGGTATTGATTGTGGATGACAATGCCACAAATCGGGAAATCCTGTCCACTTTACTGACCGCATGGGGTATGTGTACTTCGGAAGCTGTTGACGGTTCCAAAGCCCTGGAAGCCCTTTTCCGGGCCCTGGATGAAAACAGCCCCTTTAAGATAGCGGTCATTGATATGCAGATGCCGGGCATGGACGGCGAAGCCCTGGGCCGGGCCATTAAATCCGACCCCCGGCTGGCTCAAACCCGGATGGTGATATTGACCTCTCTGGGTGTCCGGGGGGACACCCGCCATTTTGCAAGTATCGGGTTTGACGCTTATTTGACCAAACCGGCCAGAACCCTGGAGCTGAAAACCGTTCTTTCCCATATCATGTCCACCCTGGACGGCAAGGCCCTTTCCCAGGCCATTGCCACACGCCACACCGCGCGAGAGACAGTGAACCGGTTCAGTGGCAGCACCGCCCGTATTCTGCTGGCCGAGGACAATATCACCAATCAGCAGGTGGCACTGGGCATCTTGAAGAAAATGGGGTTAACGGCCGATGCCGTTGCCAATGGGAAAGAGGCACTCAAGGCACTGGAAACTCTCCCCTATGACCTGGTGCTCATGGACGTGCAGATGCCACAAATGGATGGCCTCGAAGCGACCCGCCGGATCCGGAGTCTGAAATCCCAGGTCCGCAATCCCGCTATCCCTGTCATCGCCATGACGGCCCATGCCATGGCCGACGACCGGGAAATGTGTCTGGCCGCGGGGATGAACGGGTATGTTTCCAAACCGGTGGATCGGCTGGCACTGGCCGATGAGCTGGGAAAATGGCTGACTCAAGGCCCGGAGCCTGGTGCTGCGTCAGGAGGATCTGCCGACCCTGTGCCGGAAATGATCTCGACATCGGACCGGTTTAATTACAAGGAATTTATGGAGCTGATGATGGATGATGAGGCCTTTGCCAAAACCATCATTGCAGCTTTTCTCGAAGACATGCCCGTCCAGATAAAGGCCTTGAATGCCTTAGTGGAACAGGGTATGACGGACGAGGCAGGTGCCCAGGCCCACAAGATCAAAGGAGCAGCGGCAAATGTCACGGGCAAGGCCCTTCAGGCCATTGCCCATGCCATGGAGAAAGCGGGCAATTCCGGTGATTTAATGCCATTGACCGCTTTGATGCCGCAACTGGAAAAACGATTCATTGAATTGAAAACAGCCATGGAGAAAATATCCGATGCAGATCCTCATTGCTGAAGATGACATCACCTCCCGCCAAATCCTGGCGGGCATATTGAAAAAATGGGGCCATGATCCGATTCTTGCGGAAGACGGAAATGCGGCATGGGATATCATGCAAACCTCCCCTGCGCCTCAACTTGCCATACTGGATTGGGAAATGCCCGGCCTGAAAGGGCCTGATCTGTGCCAAAACCTGCGGGGACAGGATCGCAAAGATCCTTTGTACCTGATCCTGCTCACTGCCAGAAGGGATACTGAAAATATTGTCCGGGGACTGGAAGCCGGTGCCGACGACTATATTGCCAAGCCCTATAACAATGCCGAATTGCAGGCCCGGGTCCAGGTGGGATGCCGCATGATCACGCTGCAAAACCAGATGCGGGAGCGCGAAAAACTCCAGGGGGTTCTGGAGATGGCCGGAGCCGTCTGCCATGAACTGAATCAGCCCCTGCAGGTGGTTTCCGGCCTTTCTGAAATTCTTCTGATGGATATGGACATCAATGACCCAAAACATGCACTGCTCAAGCGCCTATGCGACCAGATCAGCCGTATCGGTGATCTGACCCGAAAAATTATGGGTATCACCAGCTATCAGTCCAAGCCCTATCTGAAAAGCAAGATTGTCGATATCAACCAGGCCTCGCGACCTGAATAACATCTGAATTCTGATTAACTTATAAACTTAAGATAATTGTTTGGGTTAATCAAATCAAATGAGGCTTCAGGATAAGCAGACAGCCACTCTTTCGGCGGCCGCGGTTTTGCTTTTCCCCATTTTATCTCATAACCGAATAAACGACCTTCCCGTTCTTCTACGAAATCCAGTTCATGTTTTGTATAAGTCCGCCAGAAATAATTATTGGCTGTATCGGTCAAATATTCCTGACGTTTTAACCGCTCAATAATGATGTAATTTTCCCATAATTCCCCTGCATCATTTCGTTGTACCAGCAAGTTAAAATTATTGATCAGGGCATTGCGGATGCCGTTGTCAAGAAAATAGTAACGGCAGTTTTTAGTAATTTCATTGCGCAGGTTTCGGCTGAAACCGTTTAATCGCTGGAGCACAAATGCTTTCTCCAGTAAATCCAGATACCGTTCCACTGTGTTTTTGCTCATGCCGAGGGATGTCCCCAGTTCACTTAAAGAAACTTCCTTACCGATTTGAAAAGCAATAAGCTGCAACAGGCGTCCGATTTTGGCTGAATTCCGCACGCCATCCAGTTCCAGAATATCTTTATATAAATAAGATGACACAATGTCTTTAAGATATTGCTCCCGGGAGCGATTATCCGGCATTAAAACTATTTCAGGATATGAACCAAAGATCAGACGGTTTTCTAAATTCGCCTCTGTCTGGTGAATTTTTTCTATTTGTCCGATTTCCAGTTGTGCAAGAGGGAATAGCTTCAGCGTGAATTTGCGTCCTGTGAGAGGCTCTCCTGTAGTGCGCGCCAGATCAAATGCCGAAGAGCCGGTGGCTATCACGCAAACGTTTGGGATATGGTCGACGATAAGCTTGAGGTTAATGCCGATATGGGGAATTTTTTGTGCTTCATCAATAGCAAGCAGGCGGGTCGTGCCTACAAATGCCTTGAGTTTTTCTATTGACTGGCTGGATAAATAAGACTGAATGGTGATATCTTCACCGCTGACCAGACTGTAGGGCTCACTTTCATTTTTTAAGAATTCTTTAAGTAAAGTCGTTTTGCCTGTCCGTCTGGCTCCATAAATTACAATTATTTTACCAGGCATGATAAACTGCTTCAGATTTTTTAATTGAAACTGGGGAATATACATTTTCAAATCTCCGTCATGATAATGACCGTATTATATAAAATTCAGTCATTATGTCAACCAAATTATTGATACTGAAGAAAGGGATGGTGGTCAGCAGAGATAAAAATGATGAAATAATACTGGTTTATTAAGATGCGTTTGTCTATAAGATATTAGAATGTGGGCAGGTAGGAATATAAAAAATTATTGTTTGGGGTGATGATTATGAGTGAGAAAATAGATAAAACCAATTTTGCGGACCTTGAATCCTGTGATCCCGCAGATGTGATGGCCCGGACAGGCTGCGAGTTTGATCCGGATGCCCGTCAATATCGCATAAACATCTGGGGGCATGTGTATTGTGTGGATCTGAAAGCCTATGAAGTGCGTTCTGAAGGGCCCGGTCTTGACTCCTATCATGATTATCTGCACTTGTTTATCCTGTATTTTCTGATGAAATCAAAATCGATTCCCCCGGAAGAAAAATGGGTGTCTGAAAAAGACATAAAAGGAGGGGCAGGCTTTTTCAGGGGCCCCCACACCCTGCCGACGGATTGGATCAGCAAACGGTTCGGAGATGATATCAAGGCCTTCAGGCAGGCCTGCGAAAAACTGGGCGGGTTTCCCTTGGCCCTTGCCGATGCAGCTTTTTCATTTCAGATCACCCCATCCCTTCCGGTTGCGGTATTGTACTGGCAGGGGGATGAGGATTTTCCCTGTGAGACTAAGCTCTTGTTTGACAGGACAATCGAGCAGCATCTGCCGCTCGATATCATCTTTGCCCTGGCTGTAGAGGTCTGCCATTCAGTGTCGGTTCAGGTCTAAACCGTTTATTTCACGGCATTGAGCAAAGATTTCGCCACATCTGCGAATTCCTTTTCATTGAAACAGAACTGCATATCCAGGAAATTTTGCCTGAACTTAACAATTTCATCCTTGATGGCAGTCCCGTGTTTGATGAGATCTCCCATTAAAGCCGCCAGGGCCTTGAAATCATTTCCCTTCATGCCGAACCGCGTCATTTCCGATACACCCATCCGAAGGGCGCCGGAAGCGGTAAATCCTTCTTCAACCGGGGTGGCCTGGTAATTGACAATGATATTGTTTTCTTCAAGCGCACGGGCGATTCTTGCTCCTTTGCCGTATCCTACAGTTAAGATCACCTGGTGAGTTTCGGTAAAAGAGATGGAAGGATCACCGGCTACCTCCAGGCCGTTTTCCTTCAGAGCAGCGGCAAAAATCTTGGCATTTGAAATAATGGATTTCTGATAGTCTTCCTTGAAATGATTCATTTCATAGGCGGAAAATAAGAGTCCGGTCAAGGTGCCCAGATGATGGTTGCTCACGCTTCCGGGGAAGGTCCTTCGCTGGACCGCTTCCCAGAGACCATATTCAAGTTCTTCTTCATTGAAATCGGAAGCGATGACCCCGCGCTGGGTCCCGAAATAGGTTTTGTGGGTGGACCCTGTGACAATGTGGGCACCTTCCTTTAACGGCTCCTGGAAATGGGGTCCGTAAAGCCCGAGGACATGGGCCATATCGTACATAACGATACAATCCGGGGCAAATTCGTCCACCAGTTTCCGGATTTCCGTTACCGGTTCTTTATGAATGATCATACTTTTGCCGAGAATGACAAGTTCCGGCTGATGCTCTTTGATCAGGGCTTCGCAGGCTTTTATGTCGATTTTATAGGGATTGTCCTTTTCTACGGGGAAATTAACGACCGCAGCTTTTTCGGTTTTGGGGTCCCGTGCCACAAAGTCCCGAAGGGCTCCCATGGGCTGGGCACTCAAATGGCCACCTTTGATAATATGGTTGTTCATGATTTTCCGGATTCGTTTTTGTTCGCTTTTTCTGTCTGTCCGGTTCAAAAAATCAACAAGAGCGCTGAAGAAGGCGGCATTGGCCATCTGGCCGGAGATGACTCGCGATTCAATGTTCCGGCAATTGAAATAGGTTTGGAATTCCCGGTTTAAAAGGCGCTCCACCTCGTTGATGAAGCCGGTTCCCTGGTAATAAAAAACATCTTCCCCTGAAAAGGCCTTGATCTCTTTGTGTTCAGCATACCGGTTGACCGGGTCGCTGATGGACAAAAGCCGTGACAGATAAGACTGGCTCATCTCGGACGGGATCAGGTTGATGCATTGTTTCTGCCGCCATTCATGGTTATGGACTGCCTTTGACAGGAGCTGCCGCGCAAGGCCGGGATAGTTCCCTTCTTCGTCGGAAGCCTTTTTGATCCGTAGCTGATCCTCGGGAATGGATCGGACAAAGGGCGGTGCTTCGGAACTCATATGATAGGGAACCACAACCCCTTTGCAGCGCTTTTTCCGGATTTCGATGTCAAGGGTTTCTCCTTCACAGATGGTGCTGTCGATCAGGGCCATGGCAACGGCTCTTTTCTGGGGGTCGTCCTTAAAGGCTGAATCCAGACCTGTTCCCAGGGGTTCCTGAAAAGGGATCATAGTGCCTGAAGTGATAACCCCCACATGTCGATCTCCGGCAAATACCGGGTATCCTTCCCGTGCAATACCTTTTCCGGTGACGGCAATGGCCATGACCATCCTGGGCAGATCGGATATGTCTTCAAATCGGCGGTTCATGATATTTTTTAGGGCCCGGTGCTGGCGATACAGTGCCGCCTTTCCGATGAAATCGCCTTTCAGGGGAGAAAAGCTCACGGCAAATCTGGATAATTTGGAGGCAAACAAGGGGATCTGTTTTCCATCATGGTCAGTGCCAAGTTCATGGCCGTAAAGGGGAAGACAGGCCTCAAGCCTTAAGGTGTCCCGTGCGCCAAGGCCGATGGGCATGGCCCCTTTTTCCATGAGAAGCGTCCACATGGAAACGGCATGTCTGTTCTCGATAAAAAGTTCAAACCCCAATGGTTCGCCAGTATACCCGGTTCTGGCCAGAGAGGTCTCAACGCCGTTGATTTCCACTATGGAAAGGTAGTTTCGGGCCGGTTCCGGCAGTTTGCCGCGGGTAACGATCTGTTCGATAATGGATTTTGAAAGGGGGCCCTGGAGGGAAATCATGGCGATTTCAAAGGTCTTGTCCAGCATTTCGATATCCGGGTAATTTTTAAGATGGGCCTTAAAATGAGCCACGTCTTTTTCCCTGTTGGAGGCATTGACCACCAGGAGATATTCATCCGGTTTGAACCTGTAGAGATAGGCATCATCCACAGCGCCGCCGGTTTCATTCTGGATCAGGGTGTACTGGCTTTCACCCACATTCAAGGCGGCTGCAGTGTTGGTCAGGACATGCTGGAGAAATGGCAGGGCATCTTTGCCTTTGAAATAGAGTCGGCCCATGTGCGAGATATCAAAAATCCCGGCAGTTTTTCGAGTGGCCATATGTTCATTAATAATACCTGCCGGATATTGAATGGGCATTTCCCAGCCCCCGAATTCAACTATCTGGGCAGCCAGATCCAGGTGTTTCTGATAAAATACGGTTCTTAAAAGTTCGCTCATGGGATTCTCTCTTATAAAATTAATGATTTTATCTATAAAACGTGGACATTCATATCATATAAATAAAAAATCGTAATCGAAACAGAAAAATATGTCAATAATTATCGGTTGTCCAATTATCGAACATGATGACGATAAAAGCCTCGAAGAAGAAGGGTCAGGGCAGCAAGGGTACAACTTCCGGATAAAAGACAGACGGGCAGAAGCCCGTAGTTTGACCAGATAATACCGCCAAGAAAGGCTCCTGAAACTCGTCCCATCCCTGCAACGGCAAAAAAGGCCGACATGGTGGAAGCCCTCAGCTCAGGAACAAGCTCGGTAGAAAGGCCCATGGAGGTCACAATAGTGAATTCAAAGGTGAAGAATACAAGAAAAAGGCCTGAGAGGACATAATATAGACCGATATCCAGAAGCGGCAGAAGAAAATATGCAAGGGTGCATAGGGTTGTTCCGATAAGAGTGGTCTTTTTTAACCCGATCCTGTCCGAGAAAAAGACGGTGAATCCTTCTCCCAGAACTTCGGAAAGCCCGATGAAAATAGTTCCAAAGCCAATGGCGGCCAAAGAAAGGTGATAGGATTTTTCGAGCCAGGCCCCGTAAATCACAAAAAGATTGTCATTGGCAAGGGCCATGAAAAAGGAAAAGCCCAGCATCCCTGAAACCTGACGGTTTTTCAGGATGGTCTTCCAGTTAGACAGGAAGGGTGATCGGGGTTTTGAAGCCGGGACGGTTTTCCTGCCCGCTGCCTTGGGCATGACTTTTAGTATGATGAAAAAACACACAAGGCTCAGGCCACCGATGATGAAAAAGGGGGTCTGCCATGAAAAACGCTCAATCACCATTCCGGCCACAGGAATGCCGATGAGGGTGGAGCCTGCCCAGGCAAGCTCGGTAATCCCGATAATTTTCCCCCGTTTTTCATAGGGTACAAAATTTCCGATAAAGGCCTGGAGACTGGGATCGAATATGCTTTTGGCAAGCCCTGCCAGAAAAAGGCAGATAACCAGCACCGGGTAAAGGGGGATGAAGCCCAGGGAAAAGGTCCCGATGGTCAGAAGTAAAAGGGACAGGAGCATTACAAACCGATATCCGTATTGATCGGCAAAGCTTGCCCCAAGAGGCCCCAGGATTGACGTGGCCTGGTTCACGGCAATGACCGATGTGATGGCGGAAAGTTCGACATGAAGACCCCGCGCAAATTCAGGGGCAAAGGGATAAACAAGGCGCCGGGTAACATTGAACAAAAACTTGGTAAAGGTGGTGATGGTGATGAACCCGGCAAATTTTTCAGGATCGATTGTCATGGGAATCCGGTTGATAAAGGACTATAAGGTCGCAAGAAGTTTAAATTTGTCAAAAATCAGGAGAAGCCCGATGATGATCAAGAGGACGCCGGAGACCTTGTTGATGATACCGATAAGTTTTGTAGCCCGTTTCATGATGCTGAGAAGGGATTGGATGAAAAACGAAAGAACCAGAAACGGAAGGGCAAGACCGGCAGAATAAACCGCCAGGAGCAGGACGCCTTTTAACACCGTGTCCTGGTTTCCGGCCACAATCAGGATGGACCCCAGCAGGGGGCCGATACAGGGGCTCCATCCTGCGCCAAAGGCCATACCGATGACAAATGTGCCCATGAGATGCAATGGTTTTTCCTTAACATGTAATCTCTTTTCAAAATGGAATCCCTTGATGTTGATGATCCCAAGAAGATGAAGTCCGAATACAATGACAATACCACCGCCAAGATACCTTACAATCCAGGAGTATTGGGAGGCAATGCCGCCCAGAAATGAAGCTGAAGCCCCAAAGAGAATAAAGATAAAGGAAAACCCGGCCACATAGAAAAGCGTGGACAGGATGACTTTTCGTCGGGTTTCTGCTTTGTTTTCCGTGAGTTCATCCAGGGACAGGCCGGTGATAAAGGAGAAATAGGCCGGTATCAGGGGCAGAACGCAGGGAGAAAAAAACGAGAGAAGCCCTGCAACAAGGGCTGCTGAATAGGTCAGGTTTTCGTTGAACACAGGAGCCTCCTTAAGAAATTAAAATTTATAATACATTCAGCATCATCAGTGATCCTGCCAGGATGGATATGGCGATTCTATAATATCCAAAAACTTCTAACCCATGCTTATTCAAATAGGTCACCATCCATTTAACCGATATGATGGCTGAAACAAAGGCAACTCCAACACCTGTTGCAAGTGGCAGGGGATGGAAAATCTGTAACATAACCTGGCCATGTTTCAGAATATCAAAGGCTGTTGCCGCACTCAGGGTGACCACACCCAGTAAAAAACTGAATTCTACGGCTGACGCCATGGTCAGGCCGGTGAGCAATCCGCCGGCAATGGTCGTCAGACTTCTACTGATACCGGGCCACATGGCAATGCATTGCGCTGTGCCGATGATCAAGGCGCTCTTCCATGAAAGGTCATGTAAGGAAATGCTGTTGGTTAACGTTTGGCCCGACTTCCTGTTTTTGGAGGAAATGATCAGGATGACCACCCCGCCGACAAACCACGCCGCAATGACCGGCCATATTCCGAACAAATACGCCTTGATCGACCGATTCAGTAAAAGACCGATAACGGCAGCCGGCATAAAGCCAAGAATGATATTGATGAGCAGCTTCAAGCCTTGCTTGTCTTTACCCATTAACCCCAATATCATCTGTTTGATATGCCTTCTGTATAATCCGATGATTGCCAGAATAGCACCGATTTGAATACAGATGGTATAGGCATCGGCAGCCTCCTTTGCTTTCTCATCTTCTCTGGAAGTAATGGATGATTTTTCAATCCCCAGGATACGCCCGGCCAATAACAGATGGCCGGTTGAACTGATGGGCAGATATTCCGTCACACCCTCGACAATCCCTAAAATAACGGCATGGCTGAAGGGCATGCCACTGGTTTTATCGTCTTCCTGGATTTCAGATGGAGCAGCACCGGCGGTTTTTAGGGCTATTATAACGGTAAAAAATAATACCAACGAGATCTTGCCAAACTGGTTTTTCATCCTGTAAAGTATTGTCATGAGGTTTCTTTTATATTAAAAATAAGCCGCGATAGGAACGAGTCGGCGCTGTATGTGAGTCCTGTGAGCATGGGTCTTCTTAACACAAATATCAGCCGAAAACAAGGACAGAACCGCAAGGACAATAATTCTCGGTTGATGTCTTGACAAAAAAAGAATGTCGGGGTATGGCTTTACCATATCCTTTAGTGTACACAGTATTCAAATAGCGAAATAGACTTATTAACTTAAAAAAGGAGAAAATCCATGGATGTTAAAAAAACACTATCCCTTTCGTTTTTCACAGTAATGTTGATGCTTGTATTTTCAACCTCAGCCTCGGCCGCGTGGACCGCACAAAGAATTATTATTCCGTATAGCAGTATCAATGCAGTTTCAGGATACTGGACTGGATTGGCTATAAATAATCAATCAAGCTCATCAGAAACCTTTAATATACAGGTATATAATGAAGCTGGAACGCTTCTGGCTTCCAGCACTTGTATTACAGTTCCCGCTATTTGAATACT
>JFJP01039257.1_pt1 | contig 22531 bp, 34 predicted proteins | sample 431651 | NCBI WGS metagenome assembly JFJP01 (sample SAMN02602958, study PRJNA72255) | Microbial mat metagenome, whole genome shotgun sequencing project. | biome: fresh water; feature: sink hole; material: water; isolation source: purple microbial (photo- and chemosynthetic) mats found in...
AGGAGTTGCAGCAGGAGAAAGCAAGGATTGTTGAGCAAAACAAACTAGATGCGCAAGAAGCACAAGGGAAGTTAGAGGCGCTTGAGTTGTCGAAGAAGGAAGCGTTATTGGAGCAGCAAAAGGCAGCAAAGCAACTGCAAATATCCTTAGATGCAGAAGTTGCAAGTTTAATTGATAAATTACAGATTTCTGAGAAGAGGGTTCAAGATCAACAAAGAGTAATTGATTCGATGGGGTCTTATTTATCAGAGCTAGATGATCGTATTGGTTCGCTAGAAGCTGAGCTGATTGTAGCAGAACAAGATATTGAAGGTAATGTTGGTGATAAGGCAAAACTAGGTAAAAAAGTTGTTCAATTAGAACAAGAGATAGCAGAAGCAAGGGAAGAAAGAGATGATGCTCTTGGTAAAAAGCATCAAGCTGAAGAGCTTTTAAAAGAATTTCATGAATTTCATGAACAGGAATTAGAGCGTCGTGAGGCAGTGTTAGAGCATCCAAGGCATCTTGCAGGCAACTCTGAACCTAAGGGTCATGAATTACCAAAAGAAATTCATTCGGTTGTTACCAAAATTCCAGATCGAGTCAGTACTGTTACTGATGACCAAATGTTAAAGGATTTTAGGGATCTTAGGGAAATGCAACGAGATGTTATTGCTGCTACAATTCAAGGAGTGCCAGAAGAAAATGAAGCATTCCATAAATATGCTTCAAAAGAAGGGGCTGAAATAGGTAAAAAATTAAATCCTGAAATATCTAGATTAATGGCGGATATTGAGCATGAGAAATATAAGGAGATTCATTCGAAATATCCTCATAGTGATATAGAGTGGCAAGGTAAAAATCAAGTGAGTATAAATAAAGATGGAGTTGAACTTTGTAAATTAAACAGTAAACCAGTCACGCCTTCTCCAGCTGGATATGAACTTGATGGACAAAAAATTGCAAATTATAGAAGTTTAGAATTACCATTAAAAGCTGAATCTGGTCCTATGCATATGTCGCTAGCAGTCAAAGATTTGCAAGGAAATAATATTAGTGGGAAAAATGCTGTATATCTTACAGCTCATTATGATAAACAAGGAAAATTAGTGGAAATGACAGCGCCAATACCAGTTTATTATACTGACAAAGGGAGGGAATCGCCGGTATGTATTAAACGAGATGGGAAAACATATACTCTGCCTGTTAATAGAGGTCAATATGAAGATATGCTCAAGCAAATAGAGGTAAACAAAGGGTTACAAGCAGAATTAGGTGTGGAAAAATCTAAATCAGCTCCTTTAGGCAAAGAATCATTGTCAAAAGATTTAATAAGGATTAGTGCTAAAGTTTCGCCTCATAGTGTAAAGGCGGTTGAAGGTAGGCATTCTACTTTTACCCCCGTAAAGCAACCCCAGCCTGGGCAGTCAAAGGAAATGTGAGGTTGGTATACGTTGTTTATAGAAGGTTTATAGCGTGGAAGATAATGCTTGCTGCGTTAGAGGCGTTAAGACTCTCAACTTTGCTTGAAATAGGTATTTTAATTAAAAAATCACAAGATTCTGTTGTTAGGCGCCTCATACCCTTACCTTCTGATCCAATTATTATAGCAATTTTGTTAAATTCAGCTAAACTCAATAGATTGTCTTTTCCGTCTAAATCAAGCCCAGCTATCCAAAAATCTTTTCTTTTTAATATTTCAATAGTCGTCTTTATGTTTGTAACTTTTACTATCTGCACTAGTTCAAGCGATCCTGAAGCTGCTTTTGCAATAGCGGCGTTTTCTTCTGGTGTGTTATCTGCTGGAAGAATTAATTTTGTAATACCAAATGCAGCAGCGCTTCGTATTATAGCGCCAATATTTTGGGGGTCGGTTATTTGGTCAAGGATAACTACTCTGTCGATGTTTTTAGTAAAATCTAGTTCGTTTATATTGTTTAAAAATACAGAATGAACTAGTGCTAATATACCTTGATGAGGTTGTCCTGTTCCAATTTTTTTGTTAATAAAATCAGCGGAAACTATTTCGGCATTAAAATTATGTAGTTTATTTTTAAATTCAAGAAAAGTTTTTTCTAAACAATAAATTTTTTCAATATTCCTATTATTGTTGTTAATTGCAGCAAACACAGCATGTTTGCCATACATATAGTATAGATTGGAGTTGTTTATGGTTGGTTTGTTACGATTTTTCACAATTACAAGATTTAGTTGTTTAAATTTATTCTTGACATAAAATACTATTTATTATAGAAACTATCAACCAAAAGATTTAGATTTAGTTTGCTTTGAAATGGCATCAAAATCCGAAATTATTGAGAAAGAGATAATTAATTGCTTGCGTTTAGCGTGTAGATGATCTATTTTGCTGTGAGCTTTAAAGCGGAGGGGTGGCCGAGCGGTCAAAGGCAGCAGACTGTAAATCTGCCCGCGTATGCGTTCGAAGGTTCGAATCCTTCTCCCTCCACCATATAATCTATTATGTTAGGTGTAGATTGTATGAAAAGCGTGATGCGGGTGTAGCTCAATGGTAGAGCTCCAGCCTTCCAAGCTGGCCACGTGGGTTCGATTCCCATCACCCGCTCCATTTTATTTGGATGTTGTGGTTAAGGAGATGAATTAGTTGATGTTGATTTGTAAATAAAGTTTCAGGAGATTATAAGTTATGGCTAAACAAAAATTTGAAAGAAATAAACCGCACTGTAATATTGGTACCATTGGACACGTTGATCATGGTAAAACTTCTTTAACCGCGGCTATTACCAAGGTTCTTGCTAAAAAAGGTCAAGCTACAGAAAAAAAGTACGATGATATTGACGGTGCTCCAGAAGAAAGAGAGAGAGGTATTACTATCTCTACTGCGCATGTTGAGTATGAAACAGATAAAAGGCACTATGCACACGTGGATTGTCCAGGTCACGCGGATTACGTTAAGAACATGATAACCGGCGCTGCTCAAATGGATGGTGCAATTCTTGTGGTATCAGCTGCTGATGGTCCTATGCCTCAAACTAGAGAGCATATTCTGCTTGCTCGTCAAGTAGGGGTTCCTTCTCTTGTGGTGTTTTTAAATAAAGTTGATCAAGTAGATGATCCTGACTTGCTTGAGCTTGTTGAAATGGAAGTTAGAGAGCTTCTTACGGCGTATGATTTTCCTGGTGATGAAATACCTGTGGTTAAAGGTTCTGCTCTTGAGGTTCTAAACGGTGGTGATTCTAAATGTATTGATGAGTTAATGGATGCGGTGGATTCTTATATCCCTCAGCCAACTCGTAAGTTGGACAGGCCTTTCTTGATGCCTATTGAAGATGTATTCTCGATTTCTGGTCGTGGTACTGTTGTGACTGGTAGAATTGAACAAGGAGTTGTAAAAGTTGGCGAAGAAATAGAGATTGTTGGAATTAAATCTACGGAAAAAACAACTTGTACTGGTGTTGAGATGTTCAGAAAGCTTCTTGATTCTGGTCAGGCTGGTGATAATGTTGGAGTGCTTCTTCGTGGTACAAAGAGAGAGGATGTGGTTAGAGGTCAGGTGCTTGCGAAGCCTGGTTCTATTAATCCTCATACTGAGTTTGAAGCTGAGATTTACGTTCTAACGAAAGAAGAAGGTGGTCGTCATACTCCGTTCTTTAAGAATTATCGTCCTCAGTTCTATTTTAGAACTACTGATGTTACTGGTGAGGTAGAGTTGCCAGCTGGTAAAGAAATGGTTATGCCTGGTGATAATACAAAAATCGTTGTAAAGATGATTGCGCCTGTTGCTATGGATGAAGGGCTGCGTTTTGCTATCCGTGAAGGTGGTAGAACTGTTGGTGCTGGTGTTGTGTCGAAAATAATAAAATAACTAATCGATCTGGTCTAAAGTATTTTCTTTGGACCGGGTTTTAAATGTGGGTTTTAGCCTTTTAGGTTTTTGCTGGCTGTTTTAAATATAGGTTGATAATGAATAATCAGAAGATAAAAATTAGACTCAAGTCATTTGATCACCGTTCTCTTGAGCACGCAACTAGAGAAATAGTTAATGCTGTGAAAAGGACGGGTGCAGATGTTAGTGGTCCTATTCCTCTTCCAAGATCGATTGGAAGATTTACTGTGAATAGGTCTCCTCACATAGACAAAAAATCTAGAGAGCAGTTTGAGATTAGAACTCAAAAAAGACTTGTGATTATTAATTATCCTACTCCTCAAACTGTTGAAGCTTTAAGAAAAGTAGATCTGCCAGCTGGTATTGATGTAGAAATTAAATTAGTAGGTGTTTCGAAATGAGAACAGGTTTGATTGCAAAAAAATTAGGTATGAGTTCAAAATTCACTACCGACGGAAAAAGAATAACGCTAACATTTCTGCATGTTGATAATTGCCAAGTAGTTGCTCGTAAAGTTGCTGATAAGGATGGTTACAATGCAGTTGTGTTAGGAGCTGTGTTGAAGAAATCTTATAAGGTTTCTAAGTCAATGAAACAGGTTTTTGCTAATGCAAAAGTAGAGCCAAGAGCGAAATTAAAAGAATTTAGAGTTTCTGAAGCTAATATGCTTGAGGTTGGTGTCGAGCTTAAGTCTGATTATTTCGAAATTGATCAATTTGTAGATGTTTCTGGTGATTCTATAGGTAAAGGTTTTGCTGGAGCTATGAAAAGGCATAATTTTCGTGGTCTAGAAGCTTCTCATGGCGTTTCTGTTTCTCATCGTTCACATGGATCTACTGGTCAATGTCAAGATCCTGGTAAGGTTTTTAAAGGAAAAAAAATGGCTGGCCATTTGGGTGATGTTAGGGTAACAGTACAGAATCTGAAAGTAGTTGATTTTAATGTTGAAAATGGTTTGTTGATTGTAAGTGGTAATGTGCCTGGTTCTAAAGGTGGGTATGTATACATCAAAGATGCAGTGAAGAAATCTGTATCAAATTGAATATTAGGTGAGTTAATTAGGTAGAGTTGTATGAAAGCCAAGCTATTAAGTCTAGACAACAAAGTGTTGGGTGACGTTGAAGTGAATGATGCCATATTTGGTCTGGAAGCAAGAATAGACATTATAAAAAGAGTGGTTGATTGGCAAAGGGCTAAGGCCATGAGCGGTACTCATCAAACTAAAACAGTGGGCGAAGTGTCTGGTTCTGGTAAAAAGCCATTTAAGCAAAAAGGTACTGGTAATGCAAGACAAGGTAATGCTCGAGGAGTCCAGCGTCGTGGGGGTGGTATTGCTTTCGGTCCGGTGACGAGGTCTCATGAAACTAAATTACAGAAAAAAGTTAGAAAACTTGGTATGAAGCACGCTCTTTCAATTAAGTTTTCAGAAGGGGCTGTTCATATTATAGATTCAACAAAAATGGACAAACCTAAAACTGCTGATTTAGTGAAGTCGTTATCTCATTTTGGTTCTGGTAAATTTTTTATTATAGATGGAAAAGAGGTCGATCAGAATATGAAATTATCGGCAAAATCAGTTGTTAACACTTGTGTTGTACCTGTTGTTGGCGCGAATGTTTATGATATAATCAATAGCGATTATGTTTTAATATCTAAGAGCGCTTTGCCACTTTTAGAAGAGAGGTTAAAATAATGGCTGTTAATAAATATGATTTGATAAGAAGTCCAATAATTACTGAAAAATCTACCTTTTTAGGCGAGTTAGGAAAGTATGTTTTTGAAGTTGCTCGTAACGCTGAAAAAGCTTCAATAAAGAAGGCTATTGAAGAGATTTTCGCAGTAAAGGTAAAGTCTGTTAACGTTCTTAATCAGAAAGGCAAAGAAAAAAAGTTTAAAGGTGTTCTTGGTCGTAGGTCTGATGTAAAAAAGGCCCTGGTGACTTTAGAAAAAGACCATACTATTGATTTTACTGGCGGGGGCAAATAAATGGCATTAAAACACTATAATCCAACTACCCCTTCGCAAAGGGAACTGGTTCAAGTTGATAAAAGTAATTTATGGAAAGGTGATCCATACAAACCTTTGACTAAAGGTAAGAGTAATACTGGTGGCAGAAATAATACAGGTAGAATTACTTCTTGGCATAGAGGTGGGGGGCATAAAAGGCTTTATAGGTTTGTTGATTTTAAAAGGTCTTTAGATGGGGAAGCTGTCGTAGAGAGATTAGAGTATGATCCAAATAGAACGGCTTTTATTGCTTTGCTTAATCACGTAGATGGTTCTAAGTCTTATATTTTAGCTCCTAATAATTTGAAAGTGGGAGACAAAGTAACATGTGGTGCTGACTCTGATATCAAGATTGGTAATTGTTTACCTCTAAGAAATATACCAGTTGGTACTATTGTACATAATGTTGAGATGAAACCAGGAAAAGGAGGTCAACTTGCTAGATCTGCTGGCACTTCTGTGAGTTTAGCTGGTAAAGATTCTGGTTATGCACAAGTAAAATTAGCTTCTGGGGAGTTAAGATTAATTCCTCTTGATTGTAAAGCTACAATCGGTATTGTATCGAATCCTGATCAGAAAAATACTAACATTGGTAAAGCTGGTAGAAACAGATGGCTTGGTAGGAGACCAGTTGTAAGAGGGGTAGCAATGAATCCTATTGATCACCCTCATGGTGGTGGTGAAGGTAAGACTTCTGGTGGTCGTCATCCAGTGACTCCTTGGGGTAAGCCGACTAAAGGTAAGAAAACGCGTAAGAACAAGCTTACGTCTAGGTTCATTTTGAAAAGAAAAACTAAGTAAGGTAGTAAGGCTATGGCACGTTCGACATGGAAAGGCCCTTTTGTAGATGGTTATTTATTAAAGAAAATCCAAAAAACAATGGATTCAGGTAAAAAAGATGTTATAAAAACATGGTCTAGAAGATCAACTATTTTACCGTTGTTTGTTGGGTTTACTTTTGCTGTACATAATGGTAACAAGTTTATTCCCGTTTCCGTAACTGAAGAAATGGTTGGTCACAAGTTTGGAGAGTTTTCTCCTACTCGTACTTATTATGGTCATGGGGCTGATAAAAAAGTTAAAAGAAAATAACATAGGGTAAAGATGGGTATATTAGTAAAAGCATCAGCGAGAAATTTGAGAACTAGTGCGCAGAAATTAAATTTAGTTGCAGCTATGATTAGAAGAATGAAAGTTTCTGAGGCTCTGGTGCAATTAGCTTTCTGTCCGAAAAGAATAGCTATTGATGTGAGAAAGTGTTTGCAGTCGGCTGTCGCGAATGCGGAGAATAATATGGGTTTGGATATTGATAGTTTAGTTGTCAATTCTGCCACCGTTGGGAAGTCGTTTGTAATGAAGCGAGTAAGACCAAGAGCGAGGGGTAGAAGTGCTAGAATCAATAAGCCTTTTAGCAGTTTGTATATAACAGTTTCCGAAAAAGAGGAGAATTAATATGGGACAAAAGGTAAACCCTCATGGTTTTAGAGTAGGGCCTACGCTTAATAAAGATTGGGATTCTGTTCTATATGCAGAAAATGATTATGCAGCTAAATTGCTTGAAGATTTAAAAATTAGGGCTTTGATTACGAAGCGTTACAAAGTTGCTCAGGTGAGTAGAATAATTATTCATAGATCAAGTAACAATGTAGTTATAAATATTCATGCTAAAAAGCCTGGTATTATTATTGGCAAAAGTGGTTCTGATATTGAAAAATTGAAGAAAGATGCGCAAGTAATTGTGGGGTGTGAAGTTTTTATAAATATTCACGAGGTTAAGAAGCCAGCTCTTGATTCAGCGATTACTGCTCAAACTATTACTGGGCAATTAGAAAGTAGGGTTTCTTTTAGAAAGGCCATGAAAACGGCGATGCAAAACAGTATGAAACAAGGTGCAAAAGGCATCAAGGTTGCTTGTTCTGGTCGTTTAGGTGGGGCTGAGATAGCTAGAACGGAGTGGTATAGAGAAGGAAGGGTCCCTCTTCATACTCTTCGTGCAGATATAGATTACTCAACATCTGAAGCTCATACTACTTATGGAGTAATTGGTGTAAAGGTGTGGATTTATAGAGGCGACTATACTCAGAGTAAAAGATAGTATTGTTTTAATTAATTTAACTGTGGAAGAGATGTAATGCTAGCTCCAAAGAAGCAAAAATTTAGAAAAGCTCATAAAGGTAGAGTTGCTACCAAAGCAAAGGCTGGAACAATGTTGAGTTTTGGTATGTTTGGTTTGAAATCTGTTGAGCAATTAAGAGTTACTGCCCGTCAAATTGAAGCGGCAAGGAGAGCTGCTGTTAGAGAAATGAAAAGGCAAGGTAGATTTTTTATCAGAATTTTTCCAGATTTGCCTGTTTCAAAAAAACCTAACGAGGTACGTATGGGTAAAGGTAAAGGTTCTCCAGAGTATTTTGCGGTGAGGGTCTCTCCTGGTAGGATAATGTTTGAAATTAATGGTGTTGATGAAGTTGTTGCGCGTAAGGCTTTAGAGCTTGCTGCTTCTAAGTTGCCAGTAAAAACAAAGATGGTAAAAAGATATGAGTGATTTGGATTATAAAGCAACCACCTTACTTGGCCTTGATGATAAGAAACTAAAAGACTCTCTTTCTTTTCTGAAGAAAGAGTTGTTTAATCTAAGGTTTCAAAAGACTCTTGGTGAGTTGACTAATACTAGTAGATTTGCAAAAGTTAAGAAAGATGTTGCCAGGGTTGAAACCGAATTAAGCAAAGTGCGATAAGACCATATCAGTTAGAGTGGAAAGGAGATTTAGGGATCCTCTTTACCAAAAGACTGTAAAAAGATCTACTAAATATGCTGCTCATGATCCTAAGAGCAAGTATAAAGAAGGTGATAAAGTTAGAATTATAGAGTGTAGACCTATATCTAAGACTAAAAGTTGGATGGTTGTAGACGAATAAATCTTTGACTTATTGTGTAAAGTTCTGTATTTTGTCCTGTGTTTAATATTATTTATGTTTTGGAAGTTTAAGTTATGATTCAGATGCAAAGCGTCCTAAAGGTCGCAGATAACTCTGGTGCCAAAAAAGTGATGTGTATAAAAGTCCTTGGTGGTTCAGACCATATGACTACAGAGTGTTGTAATGTCATAGTTGTATCTATAAAGACTGCGATTCCTGGTGGAAAAGTAAAAAAAGGCGATGTGCACAGAGCTCTTATCGTTAGAACTAGAAAAGGTATAAGGAGACCAGATGGTAGTACTATTCAATTTGATTCAAATTCTGTTGTGCTAGTGAATAAACAGAATGAGCCGATTGGAACTAGGGTTTTTGGTCCAGTACCAAGGGAGCTTAGAGGTAAAGGATTTGGAAAAATTGTTTCCCTTGCGGAAGAGGTGATATAAATGATTAAGCTAAAAATAAAAAAAGGTGATAAAGTAAAAGTAATCACGGGTAAAAGTAAAGGAAAAATAGGCGATGTTCTGAAGGTTTTTCCTAAAGAGAATCGTGCCATTGTTTCTGGAGTTAATCTTGCAAAAGTGCATTTAAAACCGAGTCGGGATAGTGAGGGCGGTATTTCTCAAAAAGAACTTACTATTCACATTTCGAATTTAAGTCATATAGATCCAAAAACAAATAATATAACTAAAGTTGGAACGAAAATTTTAGAAAATGGTAAGAAAGTAAGGTTTGCAAAAAAATCTGGTGAGATAATTTCGAAGGAAGGTAAGTAATGTTGCTCAAGTTTAAAGAGTTGTATGTGAAAGAAATAGTTAAGTCTTTACAAGAAAAGTTTGGCTATAAAAATATACATCAAATGCCAAAATTAGCTAAGATAGTAGTTAATATGGGGGTCAGTGACGCAGTGTCTGATTCAAAAGTTATTAACAATGCTATAGCTGATCTGACAGCTATTACTGGGCAGAAACCATATACGACCTATGCTAAAAAATCGATTGCTAGTTTTAAACTCCGTGAAGGTATGAAAATTGGTTGTAAGGTTACTTTAAGAAGCGATAGGATGTTTGAGTTTTTGGAAAGGCTTGTTATTGTTGCTCTGCCTAGGGTGAAAGAGTTTAAAGGATTTTCTGTAAAAAGCTTTGATGGTAGAGGTAATATGACTTTTGGAATCAAAGAGCAAATAGTATTCCCTGAAATTAATTATGATAAAATTGATAAAATTAGAGGCATGGACATTACTATTGTTACTACGGCAAAAACAGATGAAGAAGCAAAGCTTTTGTTATCTGGGTTTAATTTACCATTTTATAATTAATTTAGAGATAAGTTGCTATGGCAAAGATTGGTTCTATAGAGAGAAACGATAAAAGAAAAAGATTAGTTAAGTCTTTAGCATCAAAAAGAAAGGAGTTAAAAGAGCAGATTTATTCCAAAGACCTTCCTATTGACGAGAGATTTAATCTTGTGTTGAAATTAGCCAAACTTCCAAGGAATTCGGCTAAGACTAGAGTTAGGAATAGATGTGCATTAACTGGAAGGCCTAGGGGTTATTATCGCAAAGTTGGTTTGTCTAGGAATATGATTAGGGATTTAGCTGGAAAGGGCATGTTGCCTGGTGTTGTTAAAGCAAGTTGGTAAAATTTAAAGTTAAGGAAATGTTTTTATGTCAATGAGTGATAATATAGCGGATATGCTAACAAGAATTAGAAATGGGCAAAAAAGTAAGCTACTTAACGTTGCTATGCCTGCTTCTAAGCTCAAATGTGCAGTTCTAGATGTGCTAAAAGGTGAAGGATATATTGCTGGGTATACTTTTAATACAGAAGATAGAGAGATTAGTGTTGAACTAAAATATTCTCGCATTGGTAAACCTGCTATATGTGAGATTCATAAAGTATCTAAGCCTGGTAAAAGAATATATTCACCTATTTCTAACCTTAAGGGGTATTTTAATAACATGGGGATACATATTCTTTCTACATCAAAAGGTGTGATGTCTGATAGAGATGCTAAGAAGCATAATGTTGGTGGTGAAGTAATTTGTAAAGTATTTTAGAGTATTAAAATGTCAAGAGTAGGTAAGGTTCCGGTGTCGCTGACTAACGGCGCTAAGGTAGAAATTTCTGGTTTAAATATTAAAGTTCTTGGATCGAAAGGAACTTTAGAAAAAACTTTTGCTGGTGATATTAGTATTGAGCAAAACGAAAATGCAGTAGTTGTAAAGCCTTTAAATGGTACAAATGCAGCAAGAGCTATGTGGGGTACAGCAAGAAGTATTATTAATGCGATGGTTAAAGGTGTGACTATTGGGTTTTCTGAGGAGTTAGAGGTTAACGGTGTTGGTTACAGGGCTGCGGTTAAAGGTAAGTATTTAAATTTAACTTTGGGTAAAAGTCATAATACTAAAATTGAAATTCCAGAAGGGATTAAGGTTGAGGCTCCTAAGCAAAATATTATCACTCTTGAATCTATAAATAAAGAAATGCTAGGAGAGTTTATTGCCGTGATAAAGAGGCAGAGGCCTCCAGAGCCTTATAAGGGTAAAGGTATTAAGCGTAAAGGTGAATACGTACAAAGGAAAGAAGGTAAGAAAGGTTAATATTTAGGATTTGATATGAGTACAAAAAACCAGAGTTTTCATAAGAGAAAAGAACGCGTAAGAATTAAGCTTAAGAAGGTTAGCGATAGAAATAGGCTTTCCGTTTTTAAATCAGGTCAGCACATCTATGCTCAAATCATTGACGATGTGACAGCAAGAACTTTAGTATCTGCATCAACTCTTGATAAAGAAATCAGAAAGTTTGGTAAGTCAAATTGTCATATTGAAAATGCAATTAAAGTTGGTAAGCTGATAGGAGAAAGAGCGGCTGAAAAAGCGATTAAATTAGTTGCTTTTGATAAAGGGGGCCATAGATATCATGGTGTTATCAAAGCGCTTGCAGATGAAGCAAGAAAAAATTTGAACTTTTAATAGAGAAAATTAATGTCTAAAGATTCTACAAAAAACACAGATGGTTTAAGTGAAGAGCTAGTTCATGTCAATAGAGTGACAAAAGTAGTTAAAGGCGGAAGGAATTTTTCGTTTTCGGCTATTGTTGTGGTTGGGGATGGAAATGGTAGAGTGGGTTTTGGTAATGGTAAAGCAAAAGAAGTTACTGAAGCGAGAGCAAAAGCTACAAAAGATGCTAGAAATAATTTATTGTCAGTGTCTCTGTATAAAGGAAGGACTATTCATCATGATGTTATAGGAAAAAGTGGAGCAGCTAAGGTTTTACTTAGAAGGGCAGCTCCTGGTACTGGTGTTATTGCTGGTGGTCCGATGAGGTCAATTTTTGGGTGTCTTGGTATTGCGGATATAGTGGCAAAATCATTAGGATCTTCTAATCCTAATGCTATGATTACAGCTACTTTTGATGCTCTGCGCAATCTTAATACTCCAAAAATTATTGCTACAAGAAGAGATAAAAATGTTAGTGAGCTTTCTGTGAACTTGTTGAAAGAAGAAAAGTAAGAGATAAATTGGGGTTGTGGTATGACTGAAAAAAAAATAAATTCAAAATCTAAGCATATAAAGGTAATACAGATTGCAAGTCCAATAGGTCGTAGACCTGAACAGAGAAAAACACTTATAGGTCTTGGTTTGAATAAAATACGCAGAGAAAGAGTGCTTGAAGATACTGATTCTGTAAGAGGAATGGTTAATAAGGTGAAGCACTTGGTAAAATTTGAAATTATATCAGGAGTAAAGTAGGATGAAAATAAATTCATTATTTAACGTTCCTGGCTCTAGAAAACCAAGGAAAAGGATTTGCAGAGGTAATGGTAGTGGAACTGGTAGAACTGGTGGTCGTGGAGAAAAAGGCCAGAAGTCTCGCTCTGGTGTTGCTATCAAAACTGAAGGAGGCCAGATGCCACTTATCAAAAGGTTGCCAAAAAGGGGTTTTAACAGTTCTAAGTCTATAGATTATACTTCAATTAGTGTTGCTGATATAGAAGTTTTAGTGGCTGAAAAGAGAGTAGAAGCTCATGAAGTTTTGAATAAGGCTCAGCTCGTAAGTGTTGGTTATATTAAAAGCGAAAAGACGCCAGTCAAACTACTTGGTGGGATTGATAAGATGAAATTTAAAATCTCTGTGCAATTAGACGCTTACTCCAAATCTGCCAGAGAATTGATAGAAAAGGCTGGTGGTGAAGTATTATAAAGAGATTGTTAACTAATGCAAAAATCGAAAGGCGAACTTAGTAGCAGGATAATATTTACATTATCTATTTTGCTTGTTTGTAGGATAGGGTCTTTTGTTCCGATTCCTGGAATTGATTCCGTCGCGCTAGCTAGCTTAGCAGAGCAGAGTCAGGCTGGTATTCTTGGTATGTTTAATATGCTTTCAGGCGGTTCTCTTGGCAGGATGTCTATTTTCGCTCTTGCGATAATGCCTTATATTACCGCATCTATTATAATTCAGTTGATGACTATTGCTTATAAACCTTTGGAAAATCTTAAAAAAGAAGGAGAAACTGGTCGTAGAAAGATAAATCAATTGTCTAGATATTTGACAGTGTTGTTTGCTGCCTTTCAAGCTTATGGTGTGGCAATAGGTCTTGAATCTACTATAACTCCTTATGGTGCAGTTGTAATTATTCCTTCTTTGATTTTTAAGGTTTCAACAATTACTACTTTAGTTGTGGGTACCATGCTTCTTATGTGGCTTGGTGAGCAGATTTCATCTCGTGGAATAGGTAATGGTACATCTTTAATAATTTTTATCGGTATTGTTTCTGGTCTTCCTAGTGCTGTAATAGGAATGTTTGAGTTATCTAGAAAAGGAGTTATGTCTCCTATTGCGGTGATTGCAATTTGCGTTGGAGTTGTGGCTATGATAGCAACAATTATTTTTTTTGAAAGAGCCCAGCGTAAAGTTTTAGTGCAATATCCGAAAAGACAAGTCGGAAATAAAGTTTATGGTGGTGATGCGACGCATTTACCTTTGAAGTTGAATACTTCGGGTGTAATACCACCGATTTTTGCAAGCTCTGTACTTTTGTTCCCAGCTACTATAACAGGTTTTTCTGGTGATGCTTCTGAGTTTATGTCTGTGCTTTCTCGTTATTTGGGTCATGGAAAACCACTATTTATTTTTCTATACATATCCTTAATAATGTTTTTTAGCTTTTTTTATACAGCTGTAGTATTTAATTCTGAGGAGACAGCAAATAATTTAAGAAAACATGGTGCTTATGTTGCTGGTAAAAGACCTGGTAAGAACACATCTGAGTATTTTGATTATTTACTTACAAGGTTGACTGTTATCGGTGGTTTGTATTTGTCGGTAATATGCGTTCTTCCTGAAGTGTTAATGAATAAATATTCTGTAGCATTTGCTTTAGGTGGGACAAGTTTTTTAATAGTTGTAAATGTTGTTATAGATACTTTTACTCAGATTCAGACTCATTTATTTAGTTCTAGGTACGAAGGATTGGTAAAAAAAATGAAGTTAAAGGAGAAATGATAAAAAAAATTATATTACTAATGGGTCTTCCTGGCTCAGGTAAAGGTACTCAAGGTAAGATTTTGGCTGAGAAATTGATGCTTCCTCACGTTTCTACAGGTGATATTTTTAGAAAAATGACGAAAACTGATACAGAAGAGTCAAAACTTTTAAGTGAGTATATGATTTCTGGTAAACTTGTACCTTCTGAGTTAGTAAATAAAATTGTTAGAAAAGTTCTTCTATCTGGTGAATATAAGGATGGATGTATTTTAGATGGTTACCCAAGAAATCTAAAACAAGCTGAGTATTTTATCGAAAATATAGATACAGAGATTAGTTCAGTATTTTTTGAAGTTGCAGATGAAACAGTAGTCAAAAGGATTATGGGGCGTTATAGTTGCCAGTCTTGCGGCGCAATTTACAACAATTATTTTGATACTTTAAAAGTAACTGGTGTATGTGATCATTGTGGCTCTACAGAGTTAACATCTAGGTCTGATGATGATGAAAAAACTGTATTGGAGAGAATAAAAGAATATAAGAAAGAGACGCTACCTTTGGTTGAGTATTACAAAAGAAAAGGAAGATTTTTTACTGTCAATGCAGGTGGTACTAAGGAAGAAGTGATTAAAGAGATAAGTTTGATTGCAAAAAGGATTTGACTTTATCAGATATTTTTATATTATTCTGATTCTAATTATTTATAAAAATTTGGAGAAATTTTGTGGCAAGGATTGCAGGTGTAAATATTCCAGCAAATAAAAGATTAGTTATTAGTCTGACATATATTTATGGTATTGGACTGACTTCTGCTCAAAAAATTTGTAAGGATGCTGGTATTTCGGAAAGTAAAAGAGTTAAAGATTTAGTGGATCAGGAGCTAATCACTCTTCGTTCTATTATAGATAAGAATTGCCAGGTAGAAGGGGATTTGAGAAGGGAAGTAAATCTTAATATTAAAAAGAAAAAAGATATACGTTCTTATGAAGGTTTAAGACATATTAGAAGATTACCAGTTCGTGGTCAGAATACGCATTCTAACGCTAGAACCAGAAAGGGAAAACGTGTTGCTATCGCTGGAAAGAAACAATAATTTAGGATATAGATAAATGAGTCCAATTAGTAAAATTAAGAAAAAAAAGAAAAATATTTCGCTCGGGGTTGTTCATATTAAAGCTACCTTTAATAATACTATTGTAACTTTTACAGATGTTCAAGGTAATGTAATAGCTATCTCTACAGCTGGATCACATGGTTTTAAAGGAGCTAAGAAAGCAACTCCTCATGCTGCACAACTTACAGTAGATAGAGCTTCTGAAAATGCTAAGGATAATGGTATGAAGACTGTGTCTATAAGGGTTAAAGGTGCTGGATCACAGCGTGAAGCTGCTATGAGGGCGGTATTTAGTCAAAATTTTGTTGTGACTTCAATAACCGATGTTTCAAGTGTTGCCCATAATGGTGTTAGAGCGCCAAAACGAAGAAGGGTATAAGCAGAAAACATTAGAGAAAGGTAAAAATATGCTATCACTAAATAAGAATTGGAATTTGCTTATTAAACCGTCAAAAATTAGTTACATTGAGTCTGGTGATGACAGGAGTAATGTTGCTAATATAGTAGTTGAACCGCTGGAAAGAGGTTTTGGTCTAACGCTTGGAAATGCTTTGAGAAGAATTTTACTTTCTTCTTTGCAAGGAGCTGCAATCACTGCGATGAAAATTCCGGGTGTAGTGCATGAGTTTTCTGCAAAATCAGGTATTAAAGAAGATCTGGTTGATCTCATTCTGAATGTAAAAAACATAGCGATTAAAATGCATAGTTCTGAGACAAAAATCGTTAGACTCAATGTTAAGGGACCATGTGTTGTTACTGCTGGTATGATCGAAACATCGAGTGATGTTGAAATATTAAATCCAGATCAAAAACTTTGCACTTTATCTAAAGATGCTGAGCTTGAGATCGAGTTTTATTGTGAAACTGGTAGGGGGTATATCCCAGCTAGTAGTGCAAGGGAAAAAGATTTGCCAATAGGTGTTATAACTATTGATGCATTATTTAGTCCTGTAAGAAAAGTTTCTTATAAGGTAGAAGACACGCGTGTTGGTCAAGTGACTGATTACGATAAGTTAATAATGACAATTGAAACAGATGGCACTATTACTCCAGAAATGGCTATAGCACTATCTGCTAGGATTCTTCAAGATCAATTAGAACTGTTTGTAAGCTTTGAAGAAGAGGAAGAAGAAAGAGCTGAAACCTTACAAGAGTTAGAGTTTAATCCTGTATTACTTAAAAAGGTTAGTCATCTTGAACTGTCTGTTAGGTCTCAGAATTGTCTGCAAAATGACAATATTGTTTACATTGGTGACCTTGTAATAAAAACAGAAGCCGAAATGCTTAGGACTCAAAATTTTGGCAGAAAATCTCTAAACGAGATAAAAGAAATTTTATCTAAATTTAATTTAAAATTTGGTATGGAAATTTCTGGTTGGCCTCCTGAAAATGTTGAAGAGTTAGCTAAGAAACACGAAGATCCGTATTGATAGTTACAAGAGTAGAGTGTATTAGTTGTTATAATTGCGATGATATCAAGTTGAAACATTAGGTATAAAAAAAATGCGTCATAAGTTAAAGGGAAGAAAGTTAAATAGAACTAGTAGTCATCGAATGGCGATGTTTGCAAATATGGCAACATCTTTGATTATGAATGAGCAAATCAAAACTACTGTGCCAAAAGCTAAAGAGTTAAGGCCGTTTGTTGAGATTTTGGTGACTAAAGCAAGAAGTGGAACTCTTGCGGTTAGAAGGGAAATTATATCAAAAATTAAAGATAAGGTAGCAGCTGAGAAACTAATTTCTATTTTGGCTGTTAGATATAAAGAGAGGCCAGGTGGGTATACTAGAATAGTTAAAGCTGGCTTTAGGTATGGGGATGCGGCTCCAGTCGCTTACATTGAATTTGTTGATAGAGATGTAAATGCGAAAGGTTGTATGACGCCTAAGATTCAAAAATCAATAGAACAAGAAAATCAAGAGTAAGAGAATTAGAACATGGCAAATCATTCATCCACGGAAAAAGCTATAAGAAAAACAGTGAAAAAAGCTGCTATTAATAAGAGCAGAAGAACTAGAGTGAGAACTTATATTAAGAAGGTTGTAACGGCTGTTGAATCTGCTTCTGTAGGTGATGAAGCAAATAAGGCCTTAGTTGTTGTGCAATCAGAAATGATGCGCGCAGTGTCAAAGGGTTTAATTAAGAAAAATACAGCTTCAAGAAAAATAAGCAGGCTTGCGAAAAAAGTAAAATTAGCCTCAATGACTGCAGTTTCAAAATAATAATATTTTATTTAGTCTATTTTCTACTCAAAGCCACTAGAATTTACAGTGGCTTTTTTTTATATCTGAGAATTAAGTAGTAACTATATTGAACTTGTTTTGCTAGGCTCAAAGGAGTGAAGCCTAGAAATCTAGGAGAGTGGACGAGTTTGTTAAGCAAGCTCAACTTAAAAGACATAATTTTAGAGAAGGTTTTTTGAATTAAAACCCTTGATAAATTGGAGCTAAAATATGGCATTTTTTCATTTAGCTTGTTTTTTTTTTCCTTTAATTATTGAAACTAAAATTCCTATTAATATTAAAATTATAGTTAGCAACAATGGAACAAGTTTTGGTATTTCTATAAAGTGAGAGACGAATATTTTAATTCCAATTAGGATTAAAATGATAGCAAGAGAATGTTTAATATATTTAAACCTTTCTACGATATCTACAAGACAGAAAAACAAAGCTCTAAGCCCTAAAATTGCAAAGATGTTTGAGCTGTACACAATAAAGGTATTTTGTGTTATTGCAAAAATGGCAGGAATACTATCAATAGCAAATATTAGATCCATGAATTCAATAGTAATTAATGCCATGAACAAAGGTGTAAAAAATAATTTACCATCTTTTCTAATGGTAAATTTATTACCTACCAATTCTGGATGAATGTTTAAATGACCGCTAAGCCATCTATATATAAACATATCTTTGATATTTTTGGCTGGTTTGTCAATCATATATAAAGTTTTAAAGCCTGTAATAATAAGAAAGATTGCAAAAACAAATAATATCCATGCAAATTCTTGGAGCAGTTTTGCTCCAAGATAAATCATTATCGCCCGAAGAACGATTACCCCTAATATTCCCCAAAACAAAACTCTATGCTGATATTTTATGGGAATTTTAAAAAAAGTAAAAATCATTGACATGACGAATATATTGTCAAGTGCCATAGTTTTTTCTAAAAGAAACCCTGTGTAATACTCACTTGCTCTATCGGGCCCAAATTCATATAAAATAAACAACCCAAATATACATGATATAGTTATATAAAAAAGACTTATATAGATGCTTTTTTTAAAACTAATCACTTCATCTTTTTTATTTAGAATACCTAAATCAATGATTAAAAGCGTAATAATTACTGATATAAAGACGCCCCAAGCAAAAATTTGTGTAGTCATAATAAATTATTTATTTTGTTCCATTTAAATTAAGTACTATAAGCCTTTGGCTTAAAAATCAAAAAATAATGTTTAAAGAAGTACTAACTGGTTAAAATTAGTGCCAAAAGTGTGTTTTTGTTGACATGTATTATTAATTAGTACTTAATTCAAGTATTGGATTACGTACCTGTTGGTTAAATTTCTTTGCAAAAAAAATCTTTTAGATATATAATGATATCAACTATTTATAGGGGTGTTAAATAATGTCAGGTCAGCTTTTAGAGCTTATAATTTTTGCAGGGATTGCTTTTTTTATAATAAATAAGCTTATATCTACTTTGGGAAGTACATCAAGTGATGACCCCGCAAAAAACAAGAGTTTTTTTGGAGAGAATTTGACCAAAACTCTAAAAGATGTTACTTATACTGGGTCCGCAAACGTTCTAAAACCTAGCTTTTTAAAGGTAAATAAACTAGATATTAAAGATTTAGTGTTGTCAGAAAATAAAGAATCTGTTGAAAAAGGTTTGCAAGAAGTGTTGGGAAAATCACCTTCTTTTGATGTAAGACGTTTTGTTGCTGGAGCAAAATCAGCTTTTCAAATGATTATAGAAGCGGCTTTACAGGGGGATGATAACCAGTTGGAAGAATTAGTTGATAAAAGATATATTGATAATTTTAAATCAATAGCAGTAAATTATGGCGAACTGACAGAAAATGCTAAAAAACTATCAGTGCAAATATCTGAAATATACATGTTTGGTAATAATATTTTTATAAAGGTGCTTTTGCTAGGTACTGATGTTACTGAAAAAATTAAAGACCTGCACGAGGAATGGACTTTTTCCAAAAGTGCTTTAAGCTCTGATCCAGCTTGGCATTTAACTAATATTGATAGACCGCAATAGTTTCTTCGTACCATATTACCAAATTTAGATAAGCTGCAAAAGTTAACCATAAAAAGTATGGTATCATAGCGTAAGCCAATAGCTGGTAGTCGCTCCATGATTTTACTATTATGTATATGATAATTATGGCGATAATAATAATTATTATTGCGGCTAAGCCAGTTAGATGCATGCTAAAAAAGATCGGAGTCCAGATCCAGTTGAGTATTAGCTGAATTACAAATAATGTTAATATTAATTTGATTTTGTGTTCTTTCCTGTTAGCCCAAAGAAATTTCCCCATTAATGCTAAGATTACGTATAACACGATCCAAGTCAAAGAAAAAACAAAATTTGGTGGTGTAAGTGATGACTTTGTAATTGAGTAATACCACTCCATGTTTGCTTTAGTTATCTGCCCAAGGCAAAATCCTATAAGTTGAAATAATGAAATCCAAGTAAAGTTGTGTAGTGCTTTTTTTATAGTAATTATCATAGAAGGGTTTCTAGTTTTAATTCTATTTTCTTTGAAAAACTAATTTTTTGCAAATGAATAATCAATCTGAAAAAATATTATATTTTAAAAATATTGTCACTTTTTAAAAAGCTGTGATTTTTATAAAAATTTGCTATAATGCTAAACAAAATAGCAGCACTATTTATTTAAAAAATATAGTTATGAAAAAAATTGCCTTTATTAAAATGCATGGTTTAGGTAACGACTTTGTCATTATTGAAAATTCGCTACTTTCAGGCGTTAAGGATATAAAAAGATTTATAATTAGTATTTCAAATCGTCAAATTGGTATTGGTTGTGATCAATTTATAACTTATACGAAGCATGATCATTTTATTTCTATGAATATATTCAATCAAGACGGTTCAAAAGCAAAAGCTTGCGGTAATGCTTCTAGGTGTCTATCTCGTTTAATGTTTGATCAGCACGGAATTAAAGATTCGGTAATAAGTATCGGAGATAAAAAGATTACTACTACATATTATGATCCACAAAACATAACTGTTAATATGGGAGTAGCAAGCTTTGCAGCTGATTGGATGCCCTCACAGGAAAAATTATGGCAATTAGCTGAAAAATATAGGGTAGAACCAAAGGAAATGCTTTGTGTGGATGTTGGGAATCCTCACCTCGTGATTTTTAGTAAACTAAGCGATAAAGATAAAAAAATAATTGGTAAAAATTTACAAAAACATGAGTTATTTATAAATGGAGTAAATGTAAATTTTGCTCAAGTTGAAGACAACACTATAAGTTTAAAAGTCTGGGAGAGAGGAGCCGGCTTTACAATGGCTTGTGGTAGTGGCGCATCTGCTAGTTTTGCAGCAGCAAGCAAACTAGGGTTTGTTGATAAAAAAGCAGAGGTAGCTTTTACACTTGGCACTTTAAAAATGCATGAACAAGCTAATCAGATTTTGATGACTGGTCCAGCATCTTATGTTTTTATAGGGGAATATTATTTATGAGCAAAAACCAAGAAGTACTGACTTTTGGTTGTAGATTAAATATTTACGAGAGTGAGATTATCAAAAATAATTTAGCAAAATCAAAGCTTGAAAATGTTGTAGTGGTTAATACTTGTGCAGTAACAAAAGAAGCTGAAAAGCAAGCAAGGCAAGCCATCCGTAAAATTAAAAGACAAGATCCATCTAAGACGATAATTGTTACTGGGTGCGCGGCTCAAAACACTCCAGAAATGTTTGCGTCGATGAGTGAAGTAGATAAAGTTCTCGGTAATGAAGAAAAACTCTCAGATGCTAATTATTTTATTGGAGAAGAACGAGTTGCTGTTAATGATATTATGTCAATTAAAGAGACGGCAAATCACTTGGTAAAAAGTTTTGAAGGTAAGGCTAGAGCTTTTATTCAAGTGCAAAATGGCTGTGATCATAGATGTACTTTTTGCATGATACCATATGGAAGAGGTAATAGTAGATCTGTACCAATAGGAGTTATTGCTGAGCAAGTTCGAATGTTAGTTGCAGAAAATTATCATGAAATAGTATTAACAGGTGTAGATGTGACTGCTTACGGTGCTGATCTACCAGGTAGCCCTACTTTTGCTCAGATGATTAGAAGGATATTAGCTCTGGTCCCTAGTTTACAAAGACTCAGGCTTTCTTCAATCGATGTTGCGGAAATAGATGATGATCTTTTTGACCTTATTGCTTATAATCAAAGAATAATGCCACATTTTCATATCAGTCTTCAAGCTGGAGATAATATGATTTTGAAAAGAATGAAGCGCCGTCATAATAGAGAGCAAATAGTTGAGTTTTGTAATAAGCTCCGATCTATAAGGCCAGATGTATCTTTCGGAGCTGATATCATTGCTGGATTCCCTACAGAAACTGACGAGATGTTTGAGAATACAAAAAGGTTAATTGCTGAAGCTGGACTTCAATATTTGCATATTTTCCCTTATTCTGAAAGAGAAGGGACACCAGCTTCTAGAATGCCTCAAGTACCTAAAAAAATTAGAAAAGAAAGAGCAGCAATTTTGCGAGCAGAAGGCATTAAAGAATTACATAAATTCTTTAATCAGAATCTTGGTAGAGACGTAAATATTCTAGTTGAAAAAAATAACATGGCTCACACAGAGAATTTTATACCAGTAAAACTTGATGGTGAACATAGTGTTGGTCAAGTAATAAAAGCAACATTATACTCATTTGGAGCCGAATATATGATAGCAAGGGCAGCATAGAGTGTAGTTGTTGGATTCATAGTCATTGTTTCAACATTTTGTTGTTAAATTGCAGCAAATGATTTTTCATATCTTTCAGAATCCCTGTAAATAACTGTAAATTCCTTATCCTAAAATGGTGTTATAAAGGTTGCTTTAATTATACGATCATGTCCTGACAAGTCTTTAATAATTATA
>JFJP01018620.1_pt1 | contig 22520 bp, 10 predicted proteins | sample 431651 | NCBI WGS metagenome assembly JFJP01 (sample SAMN02602958, study PRJNA72255) | Microbial mat metagenome, whole genome shotgun sequencing project. | biome: fresh water; feature: sink hole; material: water; isolation source: purple microbial (photo- and chemosynthetic) mats found in...
CCGCATAGATGGTCCACTCGTCGCCGTTCTCGATGATCTCACCGACGCGCACCGCCAGATCGTGGGGCAGCTCGTCGTGCAGGACCTTGAAGTATTTTTCGCGGATCACATCGCCGATCGCCAGCTTGCGCGGGAAATCCGTCAGCATTTCCTCGGGAAAGAGCGCGGGGCCCTCCGGGACGGCATCGAACAGGACCGACAACAGATCGTCAATACCGGCGCCGCTGACAGCCGATACCGGCATCCACAACGCCACCGCCTCGCCACGGCATCGCTCCCAGGCCTGGCGATAAGCCTGCTCGTATGGCCAATTGAGATCACGCTTGTTCAGGACAAAGACCAGATTGAGCTCCGAGCCGGCCAGTTTGCGCATCCAGCCCTCGTCCTCGTCCCGCATCGCTGTGGACGGGTCCAGCACCAGGGCGGCGACATCCGCCCCCGCGATCGAAGCACGGGCGGTGCGGTTCATGATTTTTCCCAGGTCGTAGGTGGCCTTGTGGACACCGGGGGTATCCATGAAGACAAGCTGGCCGCGCACCTCGGTATGCACGGCACGCACCATGTTGCGCGTGGTCTGCGCCACGGGACTGACAATGCTGACCTTGTCACCAAGCATCGCATTCAGCAGCGAGGACTTGCCTACATTGGCCCGCCCCACCAAAGCCACCATGCCGCACCGGAATCCATCCGCCACACCGTCCATCTGCAATGCCTGCATCAATACGCCTCCAATACCGACAGGTTCGGGCACACATCGCGGGCCGCGACCGCTTCGCCACGCCCGCCGAGCCCCAGCCCGGCGACGGCGGCGATCATCGCCGCGTTATCGCCGCAATAGGCTGGCGCGGTCAGCAGCAGTTGCCTGCCCTCGCGCGCCAGCGTGGACGCCAGAATCCCGCGCAACCGGCTGTTGAGCGACACCCCGCCCCCCACCGCGAGCATTCCAGTACCGCACGCCTCCATGGCGTCCGTCACCCGCCGTAGCAGGGCCTCGACAATCGCCTCCTGGTAGCTGGCCGCCACATCCCTCAGGCGCTGTCCACCATCCGGCGCCAGCGGAAACGCCTCCAGATAATAGCGCAAGGCCGTCTTCAAGCCGCTGAAGCTGAAACAAAACCGTGGATCCAGCCCGCCCGTCCAGGATTTCGCATCCACGCGGCCGCGCGGGAATCGCACATAACGCGGATCGCCTTCACGCGCCAGCCGGTCCAGCGCCGGTCCTCCCGGATACCCGAGCCCGAGCAGATTCGCACCCTTGTCAAAAGCCTCCCCCGCCGCATCATCGATCGTCTGCCCCAGCAACTCGCACCGGCCGGGGGCATCCACCCTCACCAGGCAGGTGTGCCCACCCGAGACGATCAGCGAGACAAACGGGCAGACCGCCGCCGGATCCGGCATGCCCGGCGACAGGAACGGCGAGAACAGGTGACCCTGCAAATGATTGACCGCAACCAGCGGAACATCCAGCCGGAGACTGAGCGCCTTGGCGGAGGCCAAGCCAACCAGCAGAGAGCTGGCCAGACCGGGCCCGTATGTCACCGCCACGGCATCGATCGACTCCCAACCGATCCCCGCCTGCGCGATCGCGTCAGCAATCACTGTCGGCAACGCGCGCACATGCTCGCGGCAGGCGATCTCGGGCACCACCCCTCCATAAGGACCGTGCAGCGCGATCTGGCTCGAGACCGAATTGGAAAGAACCCGGCAGGGGGTCTCCACCACGGCAGCCGCGGATTCATCGCAGGAGCTCTCGATGCCGAGAATGATCACGAATCGTCCTGTCCGTCAAGGATCAGCAACGCCTTGAGCAGGTCAACGCCCCGCTGCAGCGGTTCATCCACAGCATCCGCAAAGGCCTTTTTCTCTTCATCTGAGAACATCGTCGGCGACTCCAGGGACACCCGCCGCTGCTGGACACGCATCCATTGCTCACCGGTGACCGGGACCTGTATATCCGGCTCAAGTCCCTTGTTGTGAATAAGCCGGTCGGCTGGCGTGTAGTAATGAGCGGTTGTCAACCGAATCGCCGACTCTCCATCCGTTTGACTGCGGATCACGCTCTGTACCGAGCCCTTGCCATAGGTCGTCTCGCCAATCAGTAAGCCGCGGTGGTGGTCCTGGATCGCCCCGGCAACGATTTCCGAGGCACTGGCACTGCCCTTGTTCACCAGCACGACCATCGGCATCGCCGTGTAACGCACATCCCCCCCCGCGCGGTATTCCATGCGTTTCCCGAGTTCGCTGCGGCCTTTCGTGGACACGACAACCGCCTTGCGTTCCAGGAACAACTGCGACACCTGCACCGCCTGGTTCAGCAGCCCGCCGGGGTTGCCACGCAAATCAAGCACCAAGGCCCGCATCCCGTCGGCTTTCAAGGTCTCAAGCGCACTTTGTAGCATGGCTGCCGTGGGCTCGGCAAACTGTGTCAACCTGACGTAGCCGATGCCGTCGGCGATCAACCGCGCACCCTTGACGCTGGCCACCTCGATAACGTCGCGGACAATCTCCACATCCCGCGGCTCCGTGTCCCCGCTGCTGACAATCGCGAGCACCACCGATTCGCCCTTCGCCCCCCGCATCCGGGACACCGCGTCGCGCAGGGTCATGTTCTCGGTGCTTTCTCCATCGATCTTCATGATCATATCACCGGATTGCAACCCCGCTCGGAACGCGGGGGTATCCTCGATCGGGGCAATCACCATCAGCACCCCGTTGCGCTCGCCGATGTGGACGCCGATGCCGCCGTATTGACCGGACGTATCATCAAGCAAATCCTCGTATTCATCGGATTCCATGAAACTACTGTGCGGGTCAAGCGAACGTAACAGCCCGTCAATGGCCCCATGCAGCAGCTCCTCGTAAGTGCGTTCGTCGACGTAATGCGTCCTGATCTGCATCAGCACTTCGGTCAGCAGTTCCATCTGCTGGTAGGCACTTTCCACCGAATCGACCCGGCCGGTGGCCGCCACCGCCTCCGCCGGCGTGGCCCCCGCTGGCACGTTCGTCACCGCTTCCGACGCGCTTGCACCGGCAGCCAGCATGATAAAAAGCGGCATACCCGCCAACCATAAACAGGTCTTCTTCGTCATGATTTATCTCCTCTCAGCAATTAAGTTCCTGATCCACGAGCTCCCTTTCTAGCAGACCCACGTGATAAAAACAACGTGAACCTCGATGCAACGCCCAGCAGTTCGAATTTTGGTCTCGGGTAGCCTGATGCGAAGCGAGGCTTTTCAAAACAAAGCAATGACCGAATGGAATGGCAACGCTGAATTCCGATGAGTTTATCCCAAGATAAAGCTTGATACTGAAAGTATTTACAGGTAGTTTAGACCTCCAATTCCAGATCAGCAGGTGCTGGTCCGGAGAAGCGAGTGCGTTCTTCCCGCAGGAGAACGTCAAAGCGGATTCATTAAAAAAAAGGCGGGGAACCGCCGTAATGCGAGGAGAAAAACTGTGGATAACGAGACTATTGCCACCGCCCCTGTGACCATTCGCGACCTGCTCGACGCGGGCCTGCACTTCGGCCACCAGACCAAGCGATGGAACCCGAAGATGAAGCCCTTCATCTTCGACAAGCGCAACGGCATCCATATCATCGACCTGAACAAGAGCATGTTCATGCTGCAGGAATCGGCCAAGTTCGCCCGCGGGATCGGCGAGGCCGGCGGCACGATGCTCATCGTCGGAACCAAGAAGCAGGCACAGAAGATCGTTAGCGATGTCGCGACCGCCAACGGCCAGCCCTATGTCTCGCACCGCTGGATGGGCGGCATGCTCACCAATGCCGAGACCATCCGCGCCCGCATCGTCCGCCTCAAGGAACTGGAGCAGGCCGAGAAGACCGGCGAGTTGGATACGATGCACAAGAAGGAGGGCGCCCGAGCCCGCGCCGAACTCGAGAAACTGCGCCGCAACCTCAGCGGTATCGCCGAGATGCGCAAACGGCCTTCCGTGATGTTCGTCGTGGATATCAACCGCGAGGCCATTGCCATCAAGGAAGCGAACCGCCTTGGCATTCCAATCATCGCCATGGTCGACACCAACTGCGACCCGGACGCGATCGATTACCCGATCCCGGGCAATGACGACGCCATCCGCGCCATCCAACTGGTGACCCAGGAAGTGGTCGGTGCCTTCGGCAGCGGCTACGCCAAATACAGGCAGATCGCCGCCGAGGAGGCCCGCGTGAAGGCCGAAGAGGAAAAACGCATCGCCGCAGAACGCGCCAAGGCAGCCGAGGAAGCCAAGAAGAAGAAGGCTGCTGAAACCAAGGCGATCAGCGAAGCCAAGGCCAAGGCCAAGACCGAAGCCGATGCCAAGGCCGTTGAAACCGCCAAGGCCAAGAAAGTCGCCAAGGCCGAGGCAGCAGCCAAGGCCGCCGAAGCCGAAGCAACGCCCGCCGAGGCGGAACCGGCTGCGGATCTGTCAGTGGAAGCCGTCGAAACCGTGGCGGAGACCTCCGCCGAGTAGCATGATCCCGCGCCCATTCCGGAACGGCTGGATCAACCCAGCCCGTTCCGGCGGCGCTTTACAGAAACCACAACCGTGATCACGGTGGGCCGTCCACCACATCACATTAACCACGTAAGGATAATTCAAATGGAAATCACCGCCACACAGGTAAAAGAACTGCGCGACGCCACCGGCGTCAGCATGATGGAATGCAAGAAGGCCCTCGTCGAGTGCAACGGCAACATGGCGGAAGCCGTCACCAAGCTGCGCGAGCGCGGCGTCGCCGTGGCCGCCAAGCGTGCCGAGAAGGCCGCCAACCAAGGCATCATTGCCGCCGTGGAATCCGCGGACGGCAAGACCATTGGTATGGTCGAAGTCAACTGCGAGACCGACTTCGTCGCCCGAAACGACGACTTCAAGGCCTTCGTCAGCAGCGTGGCCAAGAAATCGATCGAGACCGACAAGCCCCTTTCGGAGCTGCTCAACGACCTGCTGATGGAGAAGATCGCCGCCACTGGCGAGAACCTCAAGATTCGCCGCAACGTGCGCTACACGCTTGCCGGTACCGGCAAGATCGCCTCCTACATCCACATGGGCGGCAAGGTCGGCGTACTCGTGGAGGTTTCCTGCACCAAGCAGGCAACCGAAAGCAACGCCTCCTTCAACGACATGGTAAAGGATCTGACACTGCACATTGCCGCCGCCAGCCCGGCCTACCTGACCTCTGCCGAAATTCCCGCAGACGTCCAGGCAGCCGAGCGCGAGATCTACGCCAAGCAGGTGGAAGGCAAGCCCGCGAACATGGTTGAGAAGATCGTGGACGGCAAAATGGGTAAGTTTTATGCCGAGACCTGCCTGGTCAACCAGGGCTTCGTCAAGGAGCCGAAACAATCCATCACCGAGCTGCTTGAGGCCGTCGCCAAGCCGCTGGGCGAAACCTTCACGATCAAGCGCTTCAAGCGCTACCAGCTCGGGGCATAAACACCCCGGCGCAACGGGCCCATAGCTCAGTTGGTCAGAGCAGGAGACTCATAATCTCTTGGTCGCAGGTTCGAGCCCTGCTGGGCCCACCCCTTCAAAACTCAATAAAAAGGCCGTATCTCCTAGGGAATACGGCCTTCTTATTGGCTGCATCAGCCAAGGACAGGAAACAGAATCATCCAAGCGCGCAGACGCCCATGACCGCCAGTATTTTCAACTTAATCATTCACCATTTCTTCTCAATAATGGTTGTGTAAAAATATTGCCCATTCGAAGCTCATTGACATAACCTACTGCCTCACTCCACCGGCGGGAGCTTCTGTTCCTCGATCCACACCGTGAGATGTCCCATCGGCTGACCTTCCGCACCGCGCCTGTTGAACTGAAGGAAGCTTGTGGCCGCCATGGTCACTTTACCGCCCTTGAATTCACCGAGGAGATCAGAATATACATGAGCGCCTCGCGGCTGGCCGCCTGCGCGGTTGGGCACGCCCGTTTTCGACTCAGCCAACAGCTTGCCGTTGACATAAAGGGCATAGCCCTCGCCTGCCATGACATGATTGCTGCCTCCGACAACGAAGCGATAGCGGTAACCCTCCTTGAACGCCGGTATCTCGAAAGTACCGCGGATCAGCAGCACTTCCTTTTCCCACAGGGTCCGCGGAGTCAAGCCGCAAAGGCACTGGCCTTGCGTGCATGCTCCCAGCGGCGCCAGCTTGCCGACTTTATTCCCGAACGGAGGCAGCCCTTTCTTCCAGCCTGCCTTGCCGGCATCAAAGTCAGGCGCGAACCAGTTTTCCATGCCGGCAGGATAAGTCACCTTGCGATACCGCGGCTCCTTCGCCTTATCCAGGGCCTCCGGCGGATCGAAGCTGAAGCAGTCCCACTCCGCATTGTTCAGTTCCGGCCCGAACGCATGCCACTCGTAGTCCTGCACGCCGGCAGCTATGTAGAAGTTGTTCAAGGCGTCAAGGGAATCGCGAAGGAACTGCGACGTCCTGGCCGGCTTATCCCCATTCACGGCGGACAGCAATGCTGCGCGGTTCTTGGAATCAGCGGTAAATGACTTCAGCATTCCGTCAGTAATGATCGGCTCCAATGCTTTCTGCGATGTCTTGGCCGCTGCAGCCTTCGCGGCTTCGTCCAGATCCTGTGGCACCTCAGCGGCTGGCTGCGCTGTGACGGCAGGCTTCGGCCGGTTGCCATACGGGAGCGGCTCAGCCTTACCGCCGAGCATCTGCACCATCGCACGGCCGAGCGCGTCGCCGGTCAGCATATAGGTCTCGGCATTCTTGTTGTAGTGGTAGTCCTCACCGGAGGGTGATTCGTCAACTGCCCGCCAGAAGCCGCGCGTGTCTACAGACGCCACAGTACCTGCATATTCCGGATGCTGCTGCGGATCGCCCACAGCCATCTGAGCGTCCCAGATACCCTTCCACGGTCCAGCCTCGATGTCGTAGCCGCCAAATCCGACCGTAGCGATGGCCGCCGGCATCTTCGGCACATTGAACTCCTTACGCAGGTCGTTGATAAGGTTGACCAGGTGCTTCTCATATTCTTCCTTGGGGTCGCCTTTATCCTTGTGACCCTGCCACCAGACGAAGCCCGCAATCTCATACCCCTGCCCTGCGTAGCCCGGGAGATTGGTGGCGATGCCGTCCAGTGTCTTGTGAACGCCTTCGACCATCAGGCGGTATTCCAGACCTTCCCATTGATCGGCCCCCTCGCGCTCCGTCTTGCCGCTCGACGGCGGACGGAAGTCGAAGTTCAACGCGCGGTTGCCCATCGCCGTCTTGATCAGCAGCACGGGCTCGTCGTGGAACGTCCCCATGACGCAGCCGAATCCCAGCTCCGGGCCGATGAACTTGCCATTAGAAGCCGGACTGAGCGGGCTGCCCTTGAAGCTAATTCGCGCATCGTAGTAGTAGACATCGCTGCGTACCGTCCACTTGCCCTCGTCGTCAATCAGCCAGGGAAACAGCTTGTCCCTCTGGGTCAACGATTCAAGATCCCCACGACCGACCAGATCCTCCTGGCTCATCCAGAGAGCAGTCGATCCGCCCTTGAAATAGGTGATCGTGACCGGATAGCGCTTGCCCGCCTCCAGAGTCACCTTCTGTCTCACAGCGGCCTCGCCGATATTGCGGCGGTAGACTTCCTTTCCGTCAAGTTCCATGACGTTGAATGCGCTGTCACCATAGCCCGGGCTGCAGGTGTAATTGCCAGACTCGGGCACCTCGATGAACGCCTTTGCCACGCAAGTCTCAGCGTCCGCAGACGGCAGAACACCCTTGGAAATACCAAGCGCAACCGCTTCTGTCTTGACCGGCTGCTCCTTATCATAATTCCTGGCAGCGTCAAATGCGCCCTTGTAGATTGCGGCACTCGCACCTTTCGCCGCGCCGGGGTCGGCCGAAACGAAAATACCGAGGTGAGCGATCTTGTAGTTACCGCCAAGGAAAATGGCGAAGGGGCCGAAAGAGGCGTCGGGATCAGCCGTCAGGTATATGCCGTTGTACGCGCACCTGGCACCGCTGGGCGTTCCGAAGCCGACCATGTTCGACTGCCCGGCCATGATATAAACCTTAACCGGTTTCTTCGCGTCAACCGGATTGACATCCGGCCGCGGGAGGGTGGCAGGAACAGGGTTGGCCGCCTGCAAATCAAATCCCTGAAGGCTTAGGGCCACGGCAATCAATACAGGTAATGTCAACGTTCGCTTCTTCATGTTTGTTTCCTTTATTGCTCAGCTATACCAACAGCCTTCATATCACCCTTCAGACAACAACCGTTTACTTCCTCTTCATCACGAGCAGCGGACATTTCCACTCAGGCCCGTTCTTCGCGTCAAACCCGCCCGTTTCCACAAACAGGTAGTCCGCGTTTTTCATGGTTTGCTGAGTCATAGCAAGCGCCTGGCACCTCTTCAGATCCATGAGCGTGCTGCCGGACCAGATCCAGAACGGATTGCCGGTCTGCCCGTTATCCTTCAAAGACATTGCGGTGAACAATGTATTGCCCTTTGGTAGCGGTTCAGGGCCTTTTTCCGGATCGAACGCCGCCATACTCGCGACCTGGCCTATCACGGTCCAATCACCGGGAATCACCTTATTCAGTACGAACTTACCGTCATAGCGGAACTTGCCTTCGTCGGGGTCAATTTCAACTCCCGGATTCTGAAGCTCCTGCCAGGCCGCGCAGGACATCGGCACAAGTGTTGCCGACTTCCGTACCATGTCTTCATTCATTGGCGGAATCTTCTGCTGCTGGAACCAGATGTTGATATGTCCCTGGATCTTGTGCAGACGGTGCTGCTGACGCAGGAAACTGGTCGCCGCAACAACGACCTTACCGCCCTTGAATTCATCGAATAAATCAGCCGATATAGCAGCTCCGTCAGGTTCTCCGCCTGACCCGCGTCCACCGTATCCGCTCCTCTCGGCAATATTCCTGCCGTTGATATACACGCAGAATCCGTCACCCACGCCCACGTGCGATGAACCGCCAACCAGAAGCCGGTAGCGGTATCCATCCTTCAGTGGAGGCAGGTCAAAGGTTCGCCGGATCAGGAGAACCTCCTTGTCCCAAAGCGTTTGTCCGGCATCGCCGCAGCCGCAGACTGAATTTGAGCATGCTCCGGCCTCTGGCAGCTTTCCGTCAAAATTGGCAAATGGCGCTTTGCCCTTCTTCCAGCCCGCCGCCTGTGGATCGAAATCGGTTCCGAACCATTTCTCCATTCCTTCGGGATAGGTCACCTTGCGATAACGCGCCTTGCGTTCATCTGCCCAATTAGGCCCTTTCTCAGGCGGATCGAATGTAATGTAATCCCACTCATTGCCATGACGTTCCGGCCCGAAAGCTTCCCATCCGTACGCTTTATCTCCGGCCTTGGCGTACAATTCGGCTAATTGCTGCATCGGGTCAGCCCTTCCTCCGGTACATCCGCCTCTTTCGATCTTCTCGGATTTCGCCAGCTTGCAGAGAGTGTCGTAATTCTTTGCCACAAGCTCCGGAACAAGTTCATCCATGATTGCCTTTGCAACGGCTTTCTGAATATCGTCGCCTGAGCTGTCCAGCTTCTCAGCGTTCATAAAACTGGAGCGATGCGTCAATGCCGTGTTCGGAAAACGCTTCTTTGATATGTCGTAAAGTTTCTCGAGCCCGCCCGGAATCGAGCTTATCGCCCCGGCCACTGCATCGAGGTACCATGTATCAGACGCCGGATGGCGTCCGCCTGGCGGATTTGTATTCGTACCGGGATAAGCCAGGTACACCCTGCTAATGGCCTCCAGGCCTGCCTTCTGAACCTCAGGATCAGCATCCGCGAGCCGCTCTGCAAGCTTTCCGAGCTCGCCGGGCGCCCTCAGGAAATTCGGCACATGCTTCTCTATTGCCGGTAGCACCTGCCTATAATACTGCTTGTCAACCGCAAGCGGGACAATTGCGCCAAGCGCCGCATGGCTTATCCATTGTTCTTCATGCCCTATCAGCCCTGCAATGCGATCCGCGTGCGGCGCCAGCTGCACTGCGGTGCGGCGGCCCATAATTCTTACAACCTGGTCAAGAATGAACCATGACTCTTTCGGATCATTCAGCATGCCACCAAGCAGAGACACGACCTCATACGTCATCGCCTCCATTGGAAAGCCAGGATCACATTTCTCCGGCCGGGAACTTACCGTCGGCATCTTCATCACCGATACGCCGGCATATCTCACGCGCGCATCATTGTCTTTCAGCAGCTCAGGAATCAGGCTGTAACGCTTCTCTTTGTATATGATGTCAGCGGCCCTGGCGCGGTACATATGCTGGGGATGACGCGCCAATTCCATTACCTCCGCATCGCTTAGCTTGGCCTTCTCAAGTTTACCGTTGAACGCCAGCCCTGAGTCAGCAACAACTGTCTCATGGTCAAGATCTCTGATCTTGCCGTCCTTGTCGGCAGCTGCATCGAGCTTCAGGAAATCATCGTCAGCCGCTGTCCCCCACGGCCGCTCCGGTATCTTGTAATACTCCGCAAACTTACTTCGCGGCGCGCCGAAGATGCAGAGTTTCTTGCGCGGAGCTGTGTAAGTCAGCCCCATTGTAATACCCCAGCTAGTCTTGTCGTAGCCCTCTCCGCCCAGCACGCCAAACGAGCCGTCATAACGGCGGGATAAATCATACCACCAGGTCCGCTCCTTCATGAAGTCGCGATACTGCCGTGGTTTGCGATCGTACATCAGACCCATCGCCGCGCTCCGCCACACCTCACCTATGCCACCACCGGTATGACCGTGAAGCATATAGGAAGCAGAGTAGAAACTGTGCATTGCCGCGATATCACGGGCCCACTCGTAAATATCGTTCTTATCGTCCGGCAGCAGGGCCGATGCAGCGGCCATCGCATACGCCAGCATGGCATTTCGGCCGTTATCGGTTAGCGTCTGCTCCGGATGCGCGTCCATGTAGGGGTTCACTCCCTTACCGGCGAAACGGAAATAGTGTTGAAGTGCAGCCTGCAGCATTCCCTCTTCAACTTCCACTCCGCACTGCCTTGCAAGCAGCAGAAACTCCAGCGTCGATGTGCCGGCAAGACCCATGTGGTGCCCTGGCATACCGCGGCCGCCCCATCCGTCATGATACATGGTCTTCCTGAGCGCATCGGCAATCTTTTTCATCAGCGGCAGGACAGATTTATCACCAGTCCGCAGGTAATATTCCGCTATTGGAGGTCCGCCCCATCCGGTAAACCACGCATAAACAGAGCTGCCTTCACCGTAGTTGGCGTTCTTTTCCACAAGCGTCTTCATCCATCCGCGCACGACCTCAAGGTCCTTCTCTTCGCCGGTTGAAAGCATGAAAAGAATTTTTGGCCCGTCCAATTCGACTTTGCCACTGTGCCCTTCCCTCGCCAACTGGTCAGCGAGATTGCGCACGATCTTATCGGACTTTGGACAGTCAAGCGGCCATGTGTCGCTGTATGCACCCAGAACGGGTATTTCAACAGTGACCCTCACTTCCGGGGCCTTTTCGTCATCTTTCACGGCAATCACAACCTTGCCGTCTGTGGCCTCCGCCGTAGTAATGATATTACCGAGCTGAATGCGCGGATCAATGTCGTGCAGTTTCTCACCGTTGATCGTCTCAATGATCTGGCCAGCCTTCAGTTTACCTGTTGTCGCAGCAGGCGACCCTTCTTCAATACTCTTGATCTTCATCACGAATGCCGGAGGATGAAGCTCAATGCCGAGACCAACCGGCCCGAAGCGGTCCACTGACTGGACAAGCACCGACTGTGAACTCGGCCTCGTTGAAAAGACCGCCGGACTGGTATAAAACGTTTCCGGTTGTGGAGCATTCGCCTGTTCTTCAGCGAAACTCAGCCTGCCTGAAATCAGCACTATAAAACCTAAGCCCCTTGCAAGATGCCCGAATTTCATCGCGTGAATGATGCTGCCTTCCATGAGCCTGCAATACATACGTATCTCCTTAATCAATAGGCTATTAAGTCAAATGATTTGACTGTTCGAGTAAAATCCTGTGACCGCCATATGCGAGAATAACACACGTTCACAGCCACAACAACCCCCAAGCGAAACATCCAGGGATTTATCCGCGCTTGGCTGCAAACAAATGCGTGGCCGAAAAATCCACGCCTTCCTCTCTTCAAGTACCGGGTTGAGCGCCTTTCAAATCCGCCATCAGCGCCCAGACGTCCATAATCCGCGTGTACGTTGCCAAACACGTCAGACGCAGACGAGCTGTCGTGTGTTTTTTGATATCGTTGACATGTAAACTGGAATCTATAGATTTTGATCGTGATTCGACAAGACAAATATCGCGACATCCGATATTGTGTGTCTATCGTTCAACTGTGAACTCGGGGAAGGCTCTTGTTATGACGGCTTCAGAACCACATTATTCGATCGGACTTGATTTCGGAACGAATTCGGTGCGGGCCATCGTTGTTGGTGTCGCGGACGGCCGAACACTCGGCATGTCGGTCTTCAACTACCCGACCGGTGACATGGGCGTGGTGACCGATCCGCGCGACCCGCATGTGGCCCGGCAGCATCCGGCCGACTATCTGGCGGGCATCGAGGCAACGGTTGCGGCCGCAATCAAGGAGGCCGGGGCCGGAGTGGCTGCGAATGTCGTCGGCATCGGCGTGGATACCACGGGAAGCACACCAATCCCCGTCGATGCGGCTGGCGTGGCACTGGCGCTGCAGAAACCGTTCGCGGACAATCCGAATGCAATGGCCTGGCTTTGGAAGGACCACACCGCTTTCAGGGAGGCGGCGGAAATCACCCGTGCGGCGCAGGCCAGCAACCCGCAATACCTGGCCAAATGCGGCGGGACCTATTCCTCGGAGTGGTTCTGGGCGAAGCTGCTGCATTGCGCCCGCACGGACCGCACGGTTTTCGATGCCGCCCACACCTGGGTGGAACTGGCCGACTGGATTCCGGCGGTCTTGACGGGCACAACAGCCCCGAATCAGGTGCAGCGCTGCATCTGCGCGGCTGGACACAAGGCCATGTTCAATCCGGCCTGGGGTGGCTATCCGGATCCGGCGTTTGTCGCCTCGTTTGACGGAGGGGTGCTCTCAGCCGTGCGCGCCACGCTGCCGGCAACGGCCGTCACAATCGCCGATGCTGTCGGCGGGCTGACCACCGACTGGGCGAAGCGTCTGGGGCTGCAAGCCGGTATCCCGGTGGCGGGCGGTGCCTTTGATTGTCATCTCGGGGCGGTCGGCTGCGGTATCCGGCCGGGAATCATGGTCAAGGTGATCGGCACCTCGACCTGCGATCTGGCCGTGCTGCCGATGGACCATGCGCTGGCGGACATTCCCGGCGTCTGCGGCGTGGTACCCGAGTCGGTACTGCCGGGGAGTTACGGAGTCGAGGCAGGGCAATCGGCCGTCGGTGACATCTTCAACTGGTTCGTACACAAGTTGCAACCGGGCGGCGGTGTCAATCACTGGGCGCTCAATGAGGGGGCCGCCGAGCTCAAACCGGGCGAAAGCGGGTTGCTGGCACTGGACTGGCACAACGGCAACCGCACGGTACTGGTCGACCAGCAGCTTACCGGCATGATCATGGGACTGACGCTGCATTCCTCGCCCGCCGCGATCTTCCGCGCGCTGGTGGAGGCTACCGCCTTCGGTGCCCGCATGATCCGCGACCGCATGGTGGCCTACGGGGTGCCGATCGAGCGGGTTATCAACTGCGGCGGGATCGCCCTCAAGAGTCCGATGCTGATGCAGATCTACGCGGACGTACTGAATTGCCCGATGCTGATTTCCGGCAGCGATCAGACCTGCGCCTTGGGCTCCGCGATGGCGGGAGCCGTCGTAGCGGGGGCGCATCCCGATTTTGCGGCAGCGGCGAGCGCGATGACCTCAATCCGCGATATCCAGTACCGCCCGATTCCGGAAAACGTCGCTGTCTACGAGCGGCTGTTCGGACTCTACACCCGGCTGCACAATCTGTTCGGCACGGAAAACTACGCCGACAACCAGTTCAATGTGATGAAGGAATTGATAACGATCCGGGGAAATGCCTGTAAGCCCGCCACCCACTGAGGTGGGCAAAACGAGGGTGGTAACTTTTGGGGAGAGTATTCACCACAAAGACTGATGCTCGGGATTCAGGGGGTAGATTAGCCACAAAAGGCACAAAAATCACAAAAGAAGTGCAGTATGTTTTGTGGCTTTTGTGCATTTTGTGGCAATCAATTGCAGTGTTTTGGTGTATTGATGGTTTCTGTGTATTCTGCGTATTCCGTAGTTAAAAAATGATGTTGCACGGTTGAAGTTAGTGTTAGGCCAGCCACCCGGAAAAAAGGAAAGTACGATATGTCACAACAGAAGGAACTTTGGTTTGTAACCGGCAGCCAGCATCTCTACGGGCCGAAAACCCTTGGACAGGTCGCGTCCGATTCCAAGGCGATCGCGGCGGCGCTCAGCACCGACCCCGCGATCCCGGCCACCGTCGTCTGGAAGCCGACAGTCAAGACGCCGGATGAGGTCTATGTACTCTGCCGCGATGCCAATGCCGACGAAAACTGCATCGGCCTGATTACCTGGATGCACACCTTCAGCCCGGCCAAGATGTGGATCGCGGGCCTGACCGTACTGAAGAAACCCTTCGTGCACCTGCATACGCAATTCGGTCGCGACATCCCCTGGAGCGAGATCGATATGGATTTCATGAACCTGAACCAGTCGGCGCATGGCGACCGCGAGTTCGGCTTCATCTGCACACGCCTGCGCAAGCAGCGCACGGTCATCACGGGCCACTGGCAGGAGCCGGACGTGCGTGCCGAGCTGGGCGACTGGACACGCGCCGCACTCGGCTGGCATGCCTCGCAGCATCTCAAGATCGCCCGTTTCGGTGACAACATGCGCGAAGTAGCGGTGACCGAAGGCGACAAGGTCGAGGCGCAGATCCGTTTCGGTTACGCGGTCAACGGCTACGGCATGGGCGAACTGGCCGCCTATGTGAACGACGTAACCGAGGCGAAGATCACGGCACTGGTGGCGGAATACGCCGCGTGCTACGCGATCAGCGGCGGCGATGCCGCCTGCGCGAGCATACGCGAACAGGCCCGTATCGAGATCGGCATGCGCGCCTTCCTCGAACAGGGCGGATTCGGTGCGTTCACCACCACCTTCGAGGACCTGCACGGTTTCCGGCAGCTTCCGGGCTTGGCCGTGCAGCGTCTGATGGCCGACGGTTACGGGTTCGGTGCCGAGGGCGACTGGAAGACTGCCGCCATGGTGCATATCATGAAAGTGATGGGGCATGGGCTGGAGGGCGGTACATCCTTCATGGAGGATTATACCTATCACCTCGATCCCGCCGGTATGCGCGTTCTCGGCTCGCACATGCTGGAGGTCTGCCCGTCGATCGCCGCAGCCAAGCCCCGGCTTGAAGTGCATCCGCTGGGCATCGGTGGCAAGGAGGCTCCCGCCCGGCTGGTATTCAACGTTCCGGCGGGCCCGGCCATCAACGTCTCGCCGATCGATCTGGGCGACCGGTTCCGCATGATCGTCAACGAGGTCGAGACCGTCGTGCCGCCGCACGACCTGCCGAACCTGCCGGTGGCGCGGGCGCTCTGGATCCCGCAGCCGAACCTGAAAGTCGCGGCCACGGCATGGATCCTGGCCGGCGGAGCGCATCACACAGCCTACTCCAGCCAGTTGAAAACCGCGCACATCGAGATCTTCTGCGAGATGGCGGACGTCGAACTGGTCGTGATCGACGCCCGGACCGAACTGCGCCGATTCAAGCAGGCGCTTGAATAGTGCCTTGCAACATGCCTGTTCTACTGAAAAACCTAACGGCGGATGGCCTGCATGCGGCACTGGCCACGGCGGGGGTGTCGCTGCGGCTGGCACGCAGACTGCAGGCGGCGGCCGTGCGGCGGGACGAGATTCCCGGGCAGTTGCCAGAGGTTTCGCCGAAGCTGCTGGCGCGTGTGCGGGAGGAATGCCGCCTGCCGCGGTTGACGCTGCTGGACAAGCAGGTCTCGCCCCTGGACGGCTTTGCCAAGTACCTCTTCCAGGGTGACGGCAAAGCGCCGTTCGAGTCGGTCCGGATTCCCCTGTTGCACCGCCCCGGCGACGAGAAATACGTGGTCTGCGTCAGCTCGCAGGTGGGCTGCGCCATGGGCTGCGCTTTTTGCGCGACGGGGCGGCTGGGGTTCGTGCGCCACCTCTCGGCGTGGGAAATGGTGGACCAGGTGATCCGCATCCGCGCCGACTCGGCGCATCCGGTGCGCGGGGTCGTGTTCATGGGCATGGGCGAACCGATGCTCAATTATGACGAGGTGGTCCGCGCGGCGCGTATCCTGAGCGAACCCTGCGGGATGGCGCTGCCGGCCAAGGCGATCAGCATCTCGACGGTGGGGATTGTACCGGGCATCCGGCGCTTCACGGCCGACAAGCTGCCTTTCCGCCTGGTTGTCTCGCTGGTCAGCGCCGACCCGGAGCGGCGGAGTAGCGTGCTGCCGGCGGAGCAGGCCTGGCCACTGCCGGAACTGATGCAGGCCATCCGCGACTATCACCAGGCGTCGGGCCAGAGGGTGACGCTGGCGTGGACAATGATCGCGGGGTTCAACGTGCGGGAGGAAGATGCAGTACAGCTGGCGGCGCTCCTGCACGATCTGCCGGTCACGCTGGACCTGATCGACGTGAATGACCCGACGGGCCTGTTCCATCCGCCTTCGCCGGGGGAACTGAATGCATTCCGCGATGCCCTGCGCCGCCATCTGGGAATGCCGGTCAACCGCCGTTACAGCGGCGGCCAGGACATTCACGCCGCCTGCGGCATGCTTGCCGCCAGGCGGTATGACGGCATCAGGCTTGGACGACAGAACAACGCCTCGCAGAAACGGCTTGCCTTGAGCACCGTATCGCGGTAGAAATATGCTTATTGTGAAAGCACGAATTGCCGATTTCACTACACACGTGGAGGGTTGCGATGCCAGACATCAAGAGCAGCAGTGAACATATTGACATCGACTGGTACCGGGTCCCATTGGATAAGCAAGTCCTGCAGGACCTGAACCGGCGCAGCGACCTGAAGGGGCTTGCCCAGTCGGTCGGGTTTCTCGCCCTGCTGGCCCTGACCGGATTCCTTGTCCTCTACAGCGCGGGGCGGGGAATATGGAGCTGGGTCCTTGTGCCTTTGTTTCTCATCGTGCACGGCTCCTTCTTTAACTTCCTGCTGAACGGTTTTCATGAGCTATGTCATGGAACGGTATTCGCCACCCGCTGGCTCAATGATTTCTTCCTGAAAATCTACAGTTTGCTCGGCTGGTATAGCTATGTCAGCTTCCAGCAAAGCCATCGCCGCCATCATCGCTACACCCTGCATCCCCCCTTCGATTCGGAGGTTGTCCTGCCGATCAAGCACTCCATCAAGGGCTTCTGCAAATTCGCTATCATCAACGTGCGATTCCGATTCAATTTCCGCGGTTTTTACAGGCACGCAAGGGGGATCATTCTCGACCCGTGGCAGCAGAAACTGTTCCCGGAATCCAAGCCCGAACTCCGGCATCAGCTTATCGGCTGGGCCCGGTTGACCCTACTCGTACACGGCATGATCATCATCGCATCCATCCTGCTGGGGATCCTTGTGCATCCCCGGTGGCTGCTGCTACCGCTCGTCACAACCTTTGCACGTGCATTCGGGCAAGGCTTGAATTTTCTCCTGAACGAGACGCAGCACGTGGGGTTGAGCGATAACGTGCCGGACTTCAGGCTCTGTGCCCGGTCGATCCGTGTAAACCCCTTTTTCGGGTTCATATACTGGCAGATGCAGTATCATATCGAGCATCACATGTATGCGGCCGTGCCGTTCTATAATCTTCCCCGGCTTAACCGTCTGATCAGGCAGCAGCTCCCGGAACCACCGAATGGCGTGATAGCCACCTGGCGGAAAATCGGGTGGATTCTCGCCAGACAGAAAGAGGATCCCGCCTACACCTACAAGCCATCCTTGCCAACAACGGTCTGATAACGCCAAGTCACTGCATATTCTTGACTTCATCGGGGAGGTGACGCATAGTCTGGTGTTCAGCAAACGAGGACCCCGGACAGTGGCGTAAATCAGCTTTTACACGCCTTGAAATGAAGCGAGGATTGCATGATGAACAATCGAAAAACAACCGGCGAGCCGTCTATCGGCCAGAGGCAATGGTTTCTCAAAATCGAGGAAGGACAGGTTTTCGGGCCGACTGATGTGCCCACCCTGCTCGGCTGGGCCCGCCAGGGACGCGTCGCGCCCGGGCATCAGGTGTCCGAGGACAGGAAAGCCTGGATCCATGCCGAGCGCATTCCCGAGCTTGAAATGATATGGATGGTCGAGCTGGCAGACGGCTCGTTCTACGGACCGCTGAACATCCACGCCATTTCCGATCTCGTGCAGGATGGCACCGTGGCTGCCGATGCGGCCATGATCAACCAGCTGACGAACGAGAAGTCGTCGGTCGCCGAACGCGAGCAGATCATCAACTCCCCCGCCCTGATCGATGCCGACATGGCCGTGGCGCCGGTCGTCGCCAAGGCCGCATCCGCCCCCGCCACCGGGGCGGCGGCAGTCATCGCGGACCCCGAGGCTGGCAAGCGGCAAGCCGCCCTGGAGCAGGAGCTGGCCCGACTGCGCGCGGAGGCCGATGAGCTGCGCGAGCAGATGAAGGATGAGCAGCAGGCGGCCGAACGGGTCAAGAAGCAGAGTGCCGCCGCCGAGGAAGCGCTACAGAAGCAGATCGGCACGCTGGAGTCGGACAAGCAGCGCATCGCCGCCAGCCTCGAGAAGGCGGAGAATGAATTGAAAAAGGCCAGTCTCTCGCCTAACGGAAAGGCGGACGGGGCGAAATCGGGGCCGAAGAAGAAGGACGGGGCCGAGCTGGAAGCCAGCCTGCAGAAGGAGAAGCAGGATCAGGATCTTAAACGGAATATAGAAGTACTGAAAGCCGAGGCCGAAGCCGTCACTGCCAAACTGAGGCAGACCGAGGAGCATCTCAAGGAGCTTACGCGCACCAATGCCACACTGCGCCAGGATGCCGACAAGCGCGAGGCGGAACTGAAGACACAGATCAGTACGCTCAAGACAGAGACCGAGTCTTCAGCCAGGCAGCTCGCCGAGGCCGAGAAAAGCCTGACTAGGGAGAAAGCCGAGCGCGAGGCGATCGCCCGCAAGGCGGGTGAGACGGTAGCGCAGCTCAACGGCAAGGTCGACAGCCTGCAGCAGTCGGCCAAGGCAGCCGATTCGAAGCTGAACGCGGCAGAGAAACAGCTTCGTCAGCTAAGTGATGGCCATGCGGCACTAGTCAAGGAGAAGGCGAACCTGGAGAAGCAACAGCACGAGCGCATTACACAGCTTCGCAAGCAAGCGGAACAAACAGCCGGGAATCTCAAGTCAACACAACAGGCACTTGACGACGAGCGCAAACGGTTGGACATCGCCAAAAGCGAAACCAGCGAGAAAGAGAACCTGCTGAACCAGAAGCTCATCGCCCTTCAGTCAGCCGCAAATATCAACGCGAAGGAACTGGAAACGGCGCAACAAAGCCTGACCACCCTCTCGAACGAGAAACAGCAACTTGAAAAACAGAACGAGACGCAGTGTGCACAGCTGACCGCCCAGATCGAGAGCTTGCGCCAATCCGCCGAGGAAACCGCCGTCAACCTGGCAGCCGCCCGGCAGGAGCTTGAACAGGAACGTACGCAACACGATGATACACGCAAATCGGCAGAACAGCGACTGACGCAATCCGCCAGCCGCATAGCGGCACTCCAGGAAGAACAGCAGTCAGCAACCCGCCGCCTGGCAAACGCCGAGAAGCAACTGAGCGAAATGGCGGCAACGCATGCCGCCTTGCAGGAAGAAAGCAATGCACGCGAAGCTCAATTGAAGGCGGAATCGGAAGCGGTTTCCGTCAGACTCAGAGAGACAGAGTCGCAGATCAGGGAACTTTCGCGGACCAACGCCACCCTACGGCAGGACGCTGGCCAGCGCGAACAGGAACTAATGGCACAGATCAGTGCTCTCAAGGTCGAGGCGGACTCATCTGTACAGCGGCTGGGGGAAGCTGGCAAACGATTGGACATGGAGAAAGCCGAGCGTGAAAAACTCGCCCGCCATGCGGCCGAGACGGAAGCCCAGCTCAATCAGAAAATTGACAATCTGCAGCAAAAGGCGAAAGCGGCAGAGCTCCGGCTGAACGAGGCGGAAACCCAGCAGCAAGCACTCCGCGAGGGCAATGCGGCACTCGTCAAGGAAAAGTCCAGCCTGGAGCAGGACCTGCAGCAGCGCATCACGAAACTATTCCAGCAGGCGGAGCAAACCGCAGGCGAACTGGAAATCACACGGCAGGCGCTCGTGACCGAGCGGCAGCGGCTGGACATCGCCAAAAGTGAAACCAGTGAAAAAGAGAACCAGCTGAACCTGAATCTGACAAAGCTTCAAGCGGCGGCAAACAAGACCGCCGGGGAGCTACAGTCAGCGAAGGAGAGCCTTACTTCGCTTTCGCATGAGAAACGGAAACTGGAAGAGCAGAACGAACAGCAATACGCGGAATGGGCACAACAGATTGAATCGCTGAGAATGTCGGCAGAGGAGGACGCGGCCCGCCTGAGCGCTGCCGAAAAGCAACTTCTTGATATGGCCGCCACACAAACGGTGCTCCAGGAACAGAGCAAAAAACGCGAAACGCAATTGATCGAGGAAATCGGCGAGTTGCAGAACGCGACTGCGGCCACCAAACATATGCTTGAGAGCGCCGAGCAAGCCCTGCAGGATGAAAAAGGACGCCACGACGATACACGGGCCGAGGCCCGCAGGATGGAGACCGCGCTGAACCAGCGCGTGAGCGAGCTACAGAGGGCGGCGGAATCGGCAGCCGCGCAGCTTCAGGAGGCGGAACAGCAGCTTGGCGCCCTGCAAGGCGATCACAAGGCGCTGCGCCAAGACAGCGAGAACCGCGAAGGCGAATTGAGGCGGCAGATCGAAGCCCTGCAGGGTGAGTCCGCCAGGCGAGCGGCGGAACTTCATCAGGCCAGGACCAGCCTGGAAACCATGCAGACGCAGTCCAGCGGCGATGCCGCATCGGCCAAACGGCACCAGCAGGAGCTCACAGCCCGTATACAGGACCTCGAGCGCGAATCGCTCAAGGGTGCCGATCAGTTGCGCCATGCCCGTGAACACCTCAAATCCCTGACCGACGAGCACCAGACCCTGCGCGAGGCCACTCTCGCCAAGGAACAGGATTTGATCGAGCAGATCGAGACGTTCAAGACATCAGCCGCTCAGACTGCCGGGGAACTGGAGACCGCCCGCCAGGATCTGGAGGATGCCCTGCAGGCGCAGGAGACGGCGCGCCAGGAGGCAGCCGCCCGCGAGGCCAGCCTGCAGCAGACCATTACCGAATTGAAGGGGCATATTGCCGACAAGGAGGCGGAGATCCAGAACACCCGCGATGCCCTCGCCGAGGCGAGCTACCGAACCAACCGTGTCAAGACGGAGGCGGATGAGCGCAAGACGGAACTGACCACACGGATCGAAGGCCTGCAGGAAGCGCTTCGCCGTGCCAACGAGCACAGCCTGGCCGAGAAGACGGAACTGGAGCAGCAGCAGGCGGTCACTCGGCAGCAGCTTGACGAGACCGAACAGGCGCTCCAGTCCGCCCGGCAGCAGCAGGATCAGGCACGCCAGCTCATCGAGCAGACACGTGGCGCCCTCAGCCAACAGTCCGCGCGGGTCGAGGAACTCGAGCACCAGATAGCCAAGCGGTCCGCCGAGTTCAGCGAGCAGCAGGATCTGGGCGGACGCCGGATTGCCGCCGTGCAGGAGGCGCTTGATACCGCCCGCCAGGAATCCCGGGCCCTGCACGATCAACTCGAACAGACAAAGGAGGCACTTGAATCCGCCAACGAGCGCATCGCCAGACTGGAAGCGGAAGCCGCCGCGCTGAATGAACTCGTCCAGACGCTGCAGCAGGAAATCGCAAGCCTCAACGCGCAATTGCAGCAGGAACATGAACAGACACAACAGGAGCGCGAAACCGCCATGGCTCAGGCGCAGGCCGCGCGACTGCAGGAACTGGAAGCCGTTACCAAGCAGGCACAGCAGGTGCAGGACGCACTGCTGCGGGCCATGGCCGACCAGCAGGTGCAGACACAGCAGCAGCAGGATGCGCTGCGGCAGGAACTGGAAGCTGCAAGCGTGCAGGCGCAGCAGGTGCAGGACGCACTCCAGCAGGCCATGACCGACCAGTTGGCACAGGCACAGCAGGCGCAGGACGCGCTGCGGCAGTCCATGACCGAGCAGCAAGCGCAGGCACAGCAGCAGCAGGACGCGCTGCGGCAGAAACTGGAAGCAGAAACCGCGCAGTCGCAACAGGAGAAGGATGCGCTGCGACAGGAGCTGGAAGCCGTAACCGCGCAGGCGCAGCAGCTACAGGACGCGCTTAAGAAGTCGATGACCGAGCTACAGGCGCAGGCGCTGCTGCAGCAGAACGCGCTATGGCAGAAGCTGGAAGCAGAAACCGCGCAGTCGCAGCAGGAGAAGAATGCGCTGCGACATGAGCTGGAA
>JFJP01001878.1_pt1 | contig 22519 bp, 32 predicted proteins | sample 431651 | NCBI WGS metagenome assembly JFJP01 (sample SAMN02602958, study PRJNA72255) | Microbial mat metagenome, whole genome shotgun sequencing project. | biome: fresh water; feature: sink hole; material: water; isolation source: purple microbial (photo- and chemosynthetic) mats found in...
GATCATCAACCTTGCCCGAAGGCGCGGAGTGTTCCGTTTCTCCGTCCGCACCGAGGCGCCCCTGGCCTTTGGCGACATAGCTGGAGAACCGCTCTTTCCAAGAGAAGTCAGCACGAGCGGCCTTGATGTTTTGGCCCTCGACAAGACCATGATCCAAACGTTCTTTGCCCGCTCGGGTAATAACAAGGTCGCCGTCCGGGTTGCTGGTCAGGAGCAAGGCCTTCTGTCTTGCCGCACGCTCCAGGCACTCGAAAACGGTTTCGCCCTCCTGGATGTTCCACGACTCGAACGCGCTACCCACATCGGTTTCGATGATGAGCTTGATGCCGTAGGGCTTGATCAGGTCACGCGCCAACTGATCCAACTTGACGTTGTGCCATTGGCCGGATTTGTGAATCGCCGAACTATCGACCAGGTCTGCCGTCTTGTCGCGCCCGGTAACGCGGATCGTGTGACGGCTGGCGTCGTAGTCCGGAGACACGGAATCGACGTAGCCGGTAATCACCACATCGCCATCGAGCAGCACCTGACAACTCCCACCGGGCTTGAGTGGCGTGGCGATGGGGTTGCCCGGCCAGCGCTCGGTGATCTCAAGATCGAAAGTACCGGCCATCTGCTCGATCGAGCGCGTGATGCGCACGTTCTTCCAGCCGCCGTAGAAATTGCCAGCGGTGCGAAGTTCAGCGATGCCAAAAGGGGAGTCGATTGCCATGCGGACAGGCTACTGCCCGTCGCCCGGCTGATCGACTAAAGGGCTTTACTACCGGGCGATGATTTCCAACGCCTCACCGCCTGGTACGAAACCGGGGTGACGGATCAAGCGGCGATTACGCGAAATCAGCTCGTCTTCACGCGTGGCATCGCCGTGGATTCGGTAAGCGGCAACCAGCGCCGGCATCGTCGCTGGGAGCGTCACGCGGGTTACCCGTGGGGCATCGATCGAACGTGCCGTCAGATCGCGCACCAGCGCCACGCGCAGGGCCGTCAAAGCCTGATAGACAGGGTCCGCAATCTCGTGCGGCAGCGCGTCAGTTGGCACGATCCCAGCGGCTTCGTCATCGAGCCGAGCGGCCAGATCGTCACGCGTGGCCACGGCCTGGTCGTAGGTTTCAAACTCGGCACGGCTGGCCACGCGCGCGCCTTCGATCAACGCGGCACGGCGTACTAATGTCGCCATTGCCGCCTGATTGCTCGATTGACGGAGGCGTGATGGCGTTGTCTTTGGCACGTTGGCGTGGTTGCTGCCATAGTCGAACAGGCCGCGATATGAGTTGAGCGCGTACAGCGGGCTCTTGGCCAGCGCCTTGAGCGCGCCGAACATGCCGAGCACGCTTTGCGCGAAGGCAGCGGGCGCCCGGATCAGGCTGTTCAAGCTGCCGACGATGCCGCTGGCCGCCGCCACGTAGTCGGTGAGGATCGACAGATCCGGTACCAGCGATCGACGCGCCGATTCCAGTGCCGCCATTGCCGACTTCGCCTGGTCGAGCGCGCTGACCTCGACGAACTCGGGCGCGCCGTTAAGGCTGTAGTTCTGCGCGAAATCGCCGGCGGTCTGCGACATGGCGGTGTCAGCCGCTGTCTCAACCGCGTCCTGCGTATCCTGGCGCGCTGCAGGCTCGGTGTTCTCTCCCGCCTCAATGAAGTCGAGCGAGAACTTCGCGCAGCCACCTTCTTCCGGCGATTCGGAGATCCGCGCCGGGCTGATCAGCGTGACCGTGCGCTTCCCGTAATACGGATGCACCAGCGTGCCAGCGCCGGGCTGCTTGAGCACTTTGATCAGCGCATCGCGGGCCTTGATGTAGTCAGGGCCGATGACGATCGCTTCGATGGTGAAGGTGTCGTACTTCTGGCCGAGATCCTCGGGGAAGGCATCGTCGCGCTGCGGATACTCGTGCACCGCAACGCGCCGGCCAACTTGCGTGTTCGCGCTCTTGACGCTGAACGGAACACTGCGGAACGAACCGGGTTGCAGGCTCTTGCGCCAGGGAGCGATGTAGTCGGTCATGGGTTGATCATCGAGCGACCGGCGTCGACGTTCATCGGCAAACGCGGCAGGTTTGTGCTCGCCGTAACTGAGGTCACGCGGCCATCATTAACTTGGATGTTGATCTTCCCGAGAAGCTCATCGGCACGTTTATTCAAGGCGATGGCTTCACGTGCATCAGCATTGCCCAGGAGCGCCAGAATCTTGGCGATCGCGCCTCCGATTACATCAGTGCCAAAGCCCTCCATGCGTGTTCCGCGCGCGAGCCTCTCCGCGCCCCAGTTGAGACCCGAGCCCACGGCATAACCACCCGCGCCAGCGGCTGCAACCCCGGCTGCAGCGGTGCCAACACCGGCTGCACCCATCGTCCCCCAGGTGGCGAGATCGAGACCGCCAGCAAGAACCGCCAGAGTCTTTGCGCGGCTGGCGACTTTGGCGATCTTCCCGGCGGTTCCTGCACCAACGGCGGCGCCGGCAACATCAGCGATGCTGCCGCCCATTGATGCCGGCCAATTGACGACGAATACCGGCGTCACACCCGCAGCAGCTTCGAGGGCTTTACCTTCTGCAACGCCAGCAGCGGTACCGCCGAAGCGCTTGGCCAAGCCGCTGATCGCCTTGCCGCCGTAGCGGGCGGCCATGAACGTGCCGGCTGCAGCTACGGCGCCACCGATCATCAGATCTTTGCCATCAAGCCCGAGTCCACCGTTTTCTTTTTTGTCCAAACCCCACTTCACGACGTTTTGATACGTCTCGTTGATCGGCTTGACAAAACCATCAGCGGCTAAACGCAATTCGGCTTTCAGGCGATCTGTAGCGTCAATAGCATTGTCGATCGCTGCCGGCAGATCGCGCTCGATCGTTCCCCCAGCATTGCGGATCGCGGTAGAGAACTCGCCGATCTTGTTCAAGCTATCGCCACCGAGTAGCGTTTTCAGGCCCTTGATCGTGTCCAGGTCGGCGTGGCCGAAGGCGTTCTGCAAGAAGATTGCACGGCTCTTGTCATTCTTCAGCGCGTCGTATTTGCTCTTGATGTCCTTGAGAATTTCAACGGCGTCGCGACGCTCGCCCTTGCCGTCGAAGAACTTGACGCCCGTTGCCTGAGCCGCATCCTTCATGTACTTCATGTTGGTGAAAAGGCGCAGCGTGCTATCGGCCAGCGTGGCCAGGCGTTCCGGCTGTCGTTCAACCAGGGACAGCGTCTCGATGAAGGCCAAGGTCTGGTCAAACCCCATGCCGGCTGACGACGCATTCACACCGACGCGGGCAAAGATGCTGGAGAGGTTTTCAAGCTCGGCGTTACCCTGGCGACCGGCGACGGTCATCTTGTCCAGGAGCGTCAGCGCGAGCTGAGGTTTTGCCAGGTCGAAATTGTAGGCTTGCCCCGCAACCGTCAGGCCAGCCGTCAATTGATCCGCCGTTGCGCCCGTGACAGCCATCGCCTTATTCGTCGCGTCGATGACCGGCAGCGCTTCTTTGAAATTAAGGCCGGCCTGCACCGCGTTGTTGAATCCAACCTTCAGGTCATCGACGTTCTGCCCGGTCTCTCCGGACATACGGAATAATTCCCGACGCAGGTTTTCAACCTCGGCACGCGTCGTCCCAGCCGTCTGGCCGATCTGTGTCAGCCCCTTATCCATGCGGGCGCTCTGTGCTGCCGTAGCGACAAGGCCAACGCCCACACCCAACTGAGCAAGTTTGCCCTGGACGCTACCCATTGCGTTTTTAAGCACCTCGAACTCGCGTTTGACGCCGCCAACGAAGCGCCGCGTACCACTCTCCGCCTGCGTCAGGCCGGCGACGAAGCGGGCTGAGTCGGTGTAAAGGCGTAGCGCGAGGGAAAGGTCTTTACTCATGATCAGCTTTGGCGGTCAGCAGGATTTCAAGGTAGTGATTGAATTCGGCTGAAGATAGGCCAACAATCTCGGCCCGGCTCCAGCCGGTCTTCATGGCAAGCAAAAGCATCCCGTTAAGGATTTTTATTCGCTTGCCGACTCGGCTTCCCCCACGTTGTCGATCTCCGTTTGCGCGGCGCGCAGGATGCGCCAGTCAACCGGCTTGAGGCGGCGAATCATATTCACCGTGAAGGGGCCTTCAAAGGTGCCGACCTTGACCAGCTGGCGTGTCATCATCTGCGCGTTGAAGTTGAGTGGCTTCATCACATCGGCTTCGTTCTCGGCATCGAGCAGGTCGTCGACGGTCGCTTCGCGGAGTGAGAAATCCTTGTGCAGGACACCGCTGATCGAGAAACCGTTCTTGAGTGAGCCGAAGATCACGCCGTCAACGATCGTGAAGCCGAGCGGGTGCTTTTTATCGCCCATGATCAGACTTCCTCGCAGGACATGCCTTCGAAGCGCAGCGCGACGTCGCCCTTGTCGATGCCGATCTTGCCGGCACGCCAGGCGTTACGAAGCACAAAGCTCCTCTTGGTATCGGTGTCGAAAGAAACCGTGACGTCGACCATGTCAGCGAATTCCTGCAACGACATATCGGCCGAGTGAGCGACGGTGCATTCAACAAACGGAATGCCCGGCTTTTCCTTATAGCCCAGCACGCCCGCGTCGCCCGACTCGCCGGTACGTTCCATCGCACCGATGTCCAGTTTTGCGCCTTCCTTCGAGGCCAGGCGCTTGCCCGCCACCGTGATGAAAGCGCGTCCAGTCAGTTGTCCCATTGTTTATTTACCTCACAGAATGAATTGAACAGCCGCCGCGAACACGTCGAACTGATTGACGACGTTCGGCGGCAGGATGGCATTGACACGGCACTCGTCGGCTTCGGAGCGCAGTACCTTGATGTTCTTCTTGAAGCCGTCAAGGTCTTCGAGCAGCCCAACGTATTCGAGCTGCGCAGCCGCCGCGATCAAGGTATTGGTGATCAAGCGCGGCGTGGCGATCTTCTGTCCGGGGGCGATGCGTTCGAGCACATCATCACCAGCCAGCTTGTGCGCCGGGTAATCCCGCGCCACCGCAAAGCGGAAGACGTAGCGCATGTAATCGACCGTCCACTTGGTGTTGAGCTTGAGCAGGCTGCGATCATCCAGGCCGAAGCTGTTGGTCTGGTAGGTGGTCACTACCTGCTCGACAATGGCCTTGCCGGACTCGTCGAAGATGATCGTGCTGATGCCGTCGTGCAACACCAGGTTGCGCTCGGTCATGGTCAGCCGGTCGGCTTCGGCCGGCGCCATCACATCCGGCAACTCGATGCCACGGAAGGGCACCGCCGGGTCGTTGCCGCCACGGAACTCGACGCCGGCAGCGGCCTGGGCGGCGATCACCCACGGCAGGCTGGGCGACTTGTTGAGGCCAAACACCGAGCTGTGCGGGCTGTTGCGCGAGGAGCCAAAGGTCGAGAGGCCTGCTGCCGTCGCACCCTTGAAGGTGAAGACGTGGCCGGCGCGCATATCCATGCCGCCCCAGCGGCTTTGCAGCTCTGTTTCCATCGCCACCAGGTTGGCTGTATCCGCCCAGGGCATGACGATGCTGTAGTAGGCGCCGGTGCTCATCGCCGCGATCGCGGTCAGCACATCCGGGTTGCCCGATCCGGCAACGCCGACCGCCGTGGCCATCGTCACACCCTTGGGCATCGTCTCGCCGTCGTAGTAGTTCCAGCGCACGTCGATCCCCGCGCCCTCGGCGCCCTTGTGTCGGCTGGTCAGTGTGACGACACCAGCTGCAGCGCTTGCCGTGACTGCGAGATCGAGATCCGCATTGACGGCAGCGGCAATCGCCGTGGCGATGACCGTCGGCGTTTGCGAGACCTGGACGCCCACGGCGATGCGCTTGCCGCCGATATACAGGTAAGGCGTGCCCGATTCGGTCGGCGTGCCGGTAACGGTGATCGTCTGCGTGCCTGCCACACCTGCCGGCAGGTCATCCAGCGCCAGCGCCCACATCTCGGTATAGGGATTGACCTTGATGGCGGCGGTGATCATCTGCGCCAGCATCGAGCCGCGCCCGAAATAGTTGACGCCGTCTTCCTTGCGCGTCACGCGGGTCAGCACGCCAGCGGGGATGATGCCCGAAGTCAGGCGCTGGCCGATCATCAGGATACGGCGCGCCATGCCGGGCAAGCCGCGCACGGCCTTGGTGTGGTCGATTTCGATGTATTGACCCGGTACCCGCCAATCGGTCGGGATGGTCAGAAAAGTGATGTTATCGGGCATGTTTGGCTCCGGTAGTCAGTGGCAGGATGTCTGGCGCGTGGCGTCAGGCTTATTTCTTCTTCGTGGTAGCGGTGGAACCTGAAGCGGCTTCAGGCGCCACCTCGGCGGCGGCTTCCGGAACTTCACCCAGCGTCACATCGCCGTCGCGTTCGCGGCGCAGCCAGTAGCTGTTGCGTTCGACCGCTTCACCAGCGGCTTCGAGTTGCTTGCCCGTTTCGTGGCGGACCAGAACGCCTTCTTTCGGGGTGGCGAATACTTTGGGCATACATTTACTCCTTCAAAATAACGGTGTCGGAAAGCTCGGGAGCTGACGTGCTGAGGTTTTGCGGCTCTTGCAGCCACTTGTCGTGCTCGGATGCTGGCTGGTGCGGGTCGATGTCGAAGTCGGCGTGGAATGTCTTGAACTCGGCGAGATCTTCCAGGAGCGATGGCAGCGAGACTTCGGACGTGGTTTGAACCTGTACTACGCCGACGTAGACGCCATTCTTTGAAAGCGCTTCGCTGTTGATCATGTCGCAGTGCACGACCTCGAAAGAGGCGGCGCTTTGCCCGGCATCGAAGCTGACTGTGGCACCGTCGACCAAGGTCATCACGGCTTCGAGCATTTCGCTCAGACCGATCTGGATGCCGTCGCCGTGACGGGCGGCTTGCTGGCTTCGGCTGTTCTTGGCGATGCAGGCCACGCCGAACTTGGGACGCGCCAGGCGATTGCGGACCGGGAACGAACCCATCGCCACATAGACCGCCGGTGCGTCGGTAGAAAACTTGCTGACCAAGCTATCCGCATCGAGGTCAGGTAGCGAATCGACCTGGCGCAGGCGCTTGCCGAGCAAAGAGTTTCTGACCAGGGCGACCAGGCCGGTTTCAAGTTCAACCAGCATGGACGGCACCTCCGCTGGCGCCGGCGATTCGCCGCTCAAAGATCGCCAGGATGTCGCTTCTGTCGTCGTCATTAACGCCAAGGAAGGGGCGCGCCGGCACCCTTGAGGCTGCCCATCGCGGCCCGTGCGGCGCCGTAAGCCGTAGCATCGAGCGTTTGCTTGGAGGCATAAGCCAGTTGCCAGAGGCCGTAGCCGGCATTGCAGCGCGCATCGACGCCGTAGCGGAACATCTTCTGATTGAACACCGCCTCGTCGTTGTCCTGGTCCATCTTCACCAGCTTGTAATCGCGCCGCTTCTGGAAGATGAAAGGCTTGACCATCTTGCTCGTGTCGAGCAGATACCAAGCTGTGCCAGCGCCACCGCCGAAGTTGGAGACGGAAGCGATCGATTGATCCGCCTGGACGACCGGATGATCGGTGTCGAAGAAGTATTGCCCGTCGTAACACAGACCAGTGAAACCCGCCGCAGCCAGCGCGAAAATCATTTCGTCGGGATGGTTCTTGGCGTCCTGGCCGAGCTGACTGAACATCGGCTTATAAACGCCGTAGGTGTCGTCATCGATCGTGTCGCGATCCACACCCACGGTGTTTTCGTAGGACTTGTTCTTGATCGTGAAATCGTGCGTCTTCAGGTTCTGAATCACGCGATCGCCGACCCATTCGCGGAAGCGGGTGGTCGAGCCGAGCCAGGCGTATTGCTCTTGCGCCTGTTGCGAGGGGACTTCCATCGCCACCTGGCCCCAGTCCGACGGGGCGGCATTGAAGGCGTCGTTGAACGCGGTGTTGAAGCCGGTGAACATGGCGTTCAGGTTGGCGCGATTGATCATGATGCCGCCAAAGCCAACAAAGGCCAGCGTGCTGTCCGGATGAAGGCTCTGATCGAGCGGGACCGTATGGCCGGACATGACCGCCACGGCAGCGAGTGCCACGGCAAATGCCAGCCCGGCAATCAGTAGATAGGTTGAAGTCTTTTTCATGGTTTCTCCTGGTTCCTGTTTAAGTGCGAGAAGCGTTCTTTGAGTCGTAGCCTGAATCGCGCTGGGCTAGAACTCGACCCAGACGCCAGCGGCATCCACGTCGCGAATCTTGCCGGCGACGCTGCGGGTGGCCGTGCCGTTGGTCAGCGCGACCGTCTGATCGTCGACCACGTAGCAATCGCTGCCGACGTTGGCGAGGGTGATCAAGTCGCCTGCGGTCGAGTTACCGAAGCGCCAGACCCCACGGCGGACCTTGACGCGAATGTCGCCGGCAGCGCCAGCGCTGTTGTCGGCCTGCTCGATGGCCACACCCGCCGACTTAAACGTGGTGGACGTGACGCCTTTGCTGGCATAAGCCGCCGCCGCGTTGAAGCCGACGATGGAACCGGCAAAGATTTTGGTTGCCGCCGCAACCGGGAATTCGAAATCACTCCCTTCGCGGCTGACGGTGTTGCGATCTGCAGTCAATGCACCCATGAATGGGCCTCCTTGTGGATGAGTTGAGGATCAGTGCGCCGGTCAGTTGCCCGGTTCAGCTGGTCGCTTTGGTTTTGAGAAAGGCTTCTTCGCTGAGGCCCATTTGCTTGCAGACGGCCTGCTCTTCGGCGGAGAGCTTGCCGTCACCCGTGCTGGCGCCGTTCTCTTTGCCATCGGTCTGTTGCTTGCTCGGGGCAATCGCCACGGCATTGGCAAGGTAGGATTTGAGCGAGACCATATCCTTGCCGCCCAGCTCGCGTGCCCAGGCTTCTTGCGGCGGCAGTAGCTTGCCCGCCGTGAGCGCATCGGTGATCACCGTGTCCAGCTCTTGCGTGTTGAGCTTGGTGCTCAGCGCGGCAACCTGGCCCTGGAGCGCATTCATCGTTTCGACTGAAACGAACTTCGCCGGATCTGGGTTGGCGGTTTTGAGCGCGGCGACTTGGGATTCAAGCGCGCCGCTTTGTTCGGCCTTGGTTTTGAGTGCGGCAACGGCGGCCAGGGCCTCCGTCTCGGTCGTGGTCTCTGCCAGGCCAATAGCGGTCAGCAGTTTTTTCAGGAGATCCATATCAGGTTCCTCGTGGTTGGGTTGGTCAGAAAAACGGTGGGCATACGCCGACATCACGGCCACTTCGGCCATGCCATCGAGCGCGGGGACGTTGGTCAGCGCGGCGTGATTGATCTGCAGCACGGCGCCGGTGGACGGGTCGAACGAAAAGACGGGGGAAAGGTAGAGATACTCTTTGGCCTCGATCATGGCGCGGGCCTTGTCGGTCCATTCCACATCGGTGGCATAGAGCCCGTCGCCTTCGCGCCACTCAAGGGTTTTGAACCAGCCGGCAGCGGGTGCGGGCTGGCCGTTCTTCTCCGAGAGCAGTGTCTGGTGCTCGTAGTCGATCACCAGCGGCGTTTGGCGCGCCGCCGCCAAGGCGATCACGCCCTTGGCGATTTCTGCCGAGCAGTTCCAGGAACCGATCTTTTCAGGACGGCCATCACGCGCCCGGAATTCTCCGGCAGGCAGCAATTGAATCTCGGCACCGGACTTGACCAGAATGGACAGCGCGGCGACGTGGAGTTTTTTGAATGGCTTGGACATGAGGCCAGCTTAGGAGGCTGGCCTGGATGGGTCTGCTAAAGGGTTTTATTAACTCGCTTTGAGCAAAAACGAGGCGCAATCGGAATTCGCACGACTTGTCTACGGATTAAATCCGCCTGCCGCCGTTTATAACCGGGTTACAACGCGACCAAGCACCCTAGCGCTAGTCCTTGCATCCCGGAGCAACAAACAAAATCAGTGTGGCGCTTCTGTATCGATCGGCGAATTTTCAGAACCTGCGCTTGCCGACTCTTTCAGAGCCTGCTCTTTCGCTTTCAGCTTCCTCGCCATGTTTTCCGGAAGGATCATATGCTCTGCGGAAGCCCAGATGGCGAAACCTCCGATAAAGAAGCAACTGGCGGTTCCAACCAACCAGTCGGGCTTGTCACGCATTGCTTTGCCACCCAGAAGCAAAACAAAGAACAAGATCTCGAATACAACCCCCATCGAGAACACAAACCATCCGTACGCCCAGGATAGCCTGCTGAACGAGATCCGCAGCTCGGAGTGCCCATCCAGATACTCCAGCGTGTGGTGCTGCCACATTCTGCCGATGCTGGCACTGCCACGCCAGCGAAGGTAATCGTGGCGCGCTTTCAGCTCCTGCAACAACTTCCTGGCACGAGACCCAGCCCTGATTCCTGTGTCCTTGAAGAACTCATTCTCCTCCTTTGCATCTGGCGCTCCGGCTGGAGGAAGGCGAAAGGGACACCCATGCGACCCCGGGCATGGAAGCGAGTGGTAGTGGTTTTCGATAACGTCAGCAGCCTGGCCGTGGTTCGTCGAGATCCGCAAATCGTTCATGCTCAAGGCTTCTTGTTGATTATTTTCTCTGCGGTCTGGCCGTGGTTGACGCCGACATGAATGTTGGTTTGCTTCTTTGCCTTGACGGCAGGCTCAGCGTTCAGCAGTACGCGTACCTGCTGGAGATCATGGTCGGCTATGCCGAGAAGGCCGAAGGGGCCGTGGAGGCGAAGCGCGAACAGGGACGTGCGTATCCGTTCAGTGAGCAGCGCTCAACGGCACAGGCGGCGCCGGTGGCCGAGTTTGCGAATTTGTGCAAGTCAGAGAAAACCCCCATGCCCGAGGCCGTAAGCCGGCAGCTTGCGAACTTTGGCATTCACCGCAAAACCAAGGAGGCAAGCGATGCCAGCGACTAAAGAACGATTGATGATTGTGCTCTCGCGCCACATCGGCAAAGGCCGTGGCATCGGCGTTGAGGCGCTGGCACGCACGATCGAGGCACCCTCGCGCCAGGTGCGCAAGTTTGTAACCGAGCTGCGCCAGGACGGCGTGGCTGTTTGCGGCACGCCGCAGCACGGCTACTACATCGCCGGCACGGTTGAAGAGCTGGAGGAGACCTGCCAGTTCCTGCGTCAGCGCGCCCTGCACAGCCTCACCCTCGAATCCCGCCTGCGCAAGGTGCCGTTCGCCGATCTGGTCGGCCAACTGCATCTGCGCACCTAACCGAAACCGTCATTCCGGCGAAGGCCGGAATCCAGGAACTTACAGGAGTACTCATGACCACCCTGACCGATATCGAAGCCCGCGCCAAACTCTACGCCGATGCGCGCGAGAGCCTGGCGGCGATCGTATCCACCCTCAACGCCGACATTGAGGCGCTGAAGCGCAAGGCGATGCCGGACATCAAGCGTTGCATCGGGCGCGCCAGCACGCACCACGATCAGCTGCGCACCCTGATCGAAGCCTCGCCGGAGCTGTTTGCCAAACCGAAGAGCCGCACCCTGGCCGGCATCAAGCTCGGCTTCCAGAAGGGTAAGGGCAAGATCGAATGGGACGATCCGGACCAGGTGGTTCGCCTGATCAAGAAGCACTTCCCCGAGCAGGCCGACGTGCTGATCACCACGACCGAGAAGCCGGTCAAGGACGCGCTCAACGGCCTGACGGCGGCAGAGCTGAAGAAGCTCGGCATCAGTGTCGTCGAAGGCGGCGAGGCGATCTTCATCAAGCCGGCTGACAGCGCGGTGGACAAGCTGGTGGACGCCCTGTTGAAGGAAGCGACTGCGGATGTTGAGGAGGGTGCATGAGCGAGATCACCCGCGAGCACCAGCTTGAGCACGCGCTGCGCGAGCTGGTGGCAACGATCGACCTGGCCACGGACTGCATGGACGGATCAATCCAATCGTCAATGCTTGACCTCTATATCGAGAACGCTGAATCGCTGTTGCTGGACAACACCACGGCGAACCTCGGGCTTCCCCCGGTTGGCGCCGGCGTGGTCGGCTATTTTGTCGGCACCTGGATCGACGCCAGCAAGGAGCTTCCGGACAGTGACACCACGGTTTTTGTGTCATTGATCAATGATCCCGAACCGGTCTGGCTGGGCTACCACGACGGCACAACCTGGTTGTCGGTTGAGGGCGCGGAGATCGAGGTCGTTGCCTGGTCGGACATACCCGAACGCGCTTGCATCCAGGCCAACTAACCATGTTCGTCCTCAACTTTCAGAAGCAGTTTGCTCCGGCTGTCGAGTCCGGAGCGAAACATCAGTCCATTCGCGCTGAGCGTAAGGATGGGAAGCGACCGGTTCCGGGTGAGCATATTCGCTGCTACACCGGGATGCGCACCAGCGGTTGCAGACGGCTTGGAGACTTCACGTGCTTGAGCGTCTCCGGCGTCCGGATATTCATGGAAGGCCAATGCCTGGCCATCGTGGTTGATGGGAAGCGATTGAGCTTCAGCGAAGGCTTGGATCTGGCGCAAGCCGATGGTTTTAGCGCCCGAGCTGACTTCGTTGGCTTTTTCGAAGATGCGCACGGCCTGCCATTTGAAGGGTTCCTCACAAAATGGAACTGACGATCGCCACGCCAAGCATCCGCTCCCTGAAGCCCGCCTCAACGCTGGCCGCTACTCGCGATCACGGTGACCGCCTGAAATACATGTCCGGTTGCCGCTGCGATCTGTGTCGCCGGGCGAACACGGATTACGAGAATACCAGGAGCAAAGCGCGCGCGGCTGGTGATTGGAACGGCATCGTGAGCGCCGAGAAATCGCGCAAGCACATCGACTGGTTGTCGTATCACGGCGTCGGTCGGCGTCAGATCGCGGCGGCGACCGATGTCGCCGAATCGATCCTGGTCAAGATAATCAACGGCCAGCGCACCAATGTACGGGCCCGGACGGAACGACTGATCCTTGCCGTCACGCCGGACTGCGCCGCCGATCACGCCATCATCGCTGCGGGCCCCACGTGGAAACTCATCAATACCTTGCTCAAGGCGGGTTTCACCCGATCACGTATCGCCGCCGAACTCGGGCGAAAAACTCATGCGCTTCAACTCGGCAAGACGTCGATCACGGTGCGCAACGCGCACGACGTGCAACGCCTCTACGAGCGCCTGATCGAGTCAGACGATGTTCCGGTACCGGGAAAGCCGATCTGGCATTTGATCAAGAAGCTACGTGACGAAGGCTACACAGACAAGCAGCTCGCGCGCGACCTGAACGTCGCAGAAGCGGCGCTCACGCAGCGAAATGCAAAGGTCAGCAAAGGGTTCGCTCGTCGTGTCGAGCAGTTCTACGAAAGGGCAACAACATGACCGTATCCTCTGCCTATGGTGCCAAACCGGCCCGGTCTGCACAGAGCATCCGCAACGGAGAACTGGCGCAGATCCACCTCGCCAAGCAACAGCTCGGCATGGATGACGAAAGCTACCGCAACGTCTTGTGGACGGTGGCTCGCGTCAAATCCGCTGCGGATCTGGACTGGTCGGGGCGCAAGCGCGTGCTTGACCACATGAAGGCCTGCGGCTTCAAGGTGCAGTCGAAGAAGCTGGCCACCGCGCACAAGCCGTTGGCGATGACCAAGGAGGCGATCGAGGCGAAGATCTCAATGCAGCTCAAGGAACTCGGGCAGAACTGGCCGTATGCCTACGGTGTTGGTCGGCGCATCTTCCCCGCGATCTCGCGCTTTGAGTTTCTCGACGTCGAGCAGCTGGGCAAGGTGTCGAGCGCGCTGGAGCGCACGATCCGCTTCAGGAAACAGAAGGAGAACGGCAATGGCTGAAAACGAGGGCGGACGTGGATATCCTGAGCTGCTCGCCGATCTGGCTGACCAGGTCGCCCTCAAGTTGGTCGAGGCCGGCATCGATGTCGAGAAAGCCGCCGATATCGGATTCGCCCTGGCCGAACACGTGCGCAGCCACTGGTCCGGGCAAAGCCTGTATCTGCCGAAGGGCGACCAGTACGACATCTCGCGCCGGGATCTGGAAATCTTCGAACGCTTCAACGGCAGCAACCACGAACAATTGGCGCGCGAGTACAATCGCACCGTCATGCGCATCTATCAGATCGTCAAGGCCGTGCGGGCCGAGATGGTGAGGAAGCGCCAAGGGGCTTTGTTTTAAAAAGGGGAGAAGAAGATGGCTTTGATCAAGTGCAAGGAGTGTGGCAAGGAAGTCTCAAGCGGTGCCAAATCGTGCCCATATTGCGGGATTAGTAATCCAGGCCTCTCTGCCAAAACCGCGATCGTCACGATGTTGCTTGCGGTCGGCATCGTCTATTTGGTCTTCAAATTGGTGTCCGGAAGCGACCCGGTTACGCCACCCACCACAATTCAAGGGATCAGCTCGAACATCACCTCGGTTCAGGATAAGGACGGCGTGTTGCGTATCACGTTGGCCGGCAAAACTGTCTTGCACTCGAAAGACGTGGTGCAAAACGCCTCAATGGACGCTTACAACATATCGGAAGCGCTGGTGCGGTATTTCCCTGGTGCGCTCAACAAGGACGTTGTCTTTGTGGCCAATGCCGAACTTGTCGATCAGTACGGCAAAGAGTCGATGGGGCCTATTTTTGAATTGCAATACAGCACGGCTGACCTGAAGAAGATCGCCTTCGGAAACCTGTACCACAAGCAGATGCTGGAACTTGCGGCGCCAGTCAAATACTTGGCCATCGCTGGCGCCAAGGTCATTGTGCAATGGTGCGCGGACGAGGATAACCGGAATGAAGCAAAGCGCTTCTGCGCCAAGAACGCCATTTAGTTCGCAGCACCTAATCTCCCCATCAGCCCCGCCTCTTGCGGGGCTTTTTGTTTCTAAAGTGCTTTAGCTGACCACCGTCGCGCGCGCACGTAGCCTGTGCGCATGCGACCTATAAACCTCATCGTCATCCATTGCAGCGCCTCGCCGAACGGCGACAGCCTGTTCCGTGGATCGCCCGGCACGCCCGGCCTGCAAACTCCTGAATCGATGCTCGATAGCTGGCACGCGCTGCGCGGCTTCAAGCGCGACCCGAAAGCCCGCGCCGCGTTCAATCCGGCACTCGCGAGCATCGGCTACCACTTCGTGATCTACACCGATGGCACCTCGGTCACTGGCCGTGGCTTGGAGGAGATCGGCGCGCACGTCAGTGGCTTCAACCAGAAGAGCCTCGGCGTGTGCATGGTCGGCACCGACAAATTCTCGGCGGCTCAGTGGCAGACGCTGCGCGAATTGATTACCAGCCTGTGCAAGAAGTTTCCGGAGGCTCGCGTCGTTGGCCACCGCGACCTGTCGCCGGACCAGAACAAGAACGGTGTCGTCGAGAAGTTCGAGTGGCTGAAAATCTGCCCAGGCTTTGACGTCTTGGCCTGGCTGGCGAGCGGCATGGCTCCGGTGGTCAGCGCGCTGGTGCCGTGATGACGCTCATGATCGTGATTGCCGTGTGCGGTGTGATCGCTCTGGTGCTTGGCTTCGTCATGTGCTCCTACTCCCGCATCAACGACTGGAAGGACTCTTTGGTCGATCTTGTGATCGGCGCGTTGCTTGTCCTGGTCGGGCTGGCTCTGCTGGTCGGCGATGTCCTGTTGCTTCTCTTCGTGCACGGCCTTCTGGAGCGATTCTGATATGGCAAAACTCAAGCTGATTCCCGACTGGCGCCAAGCCTGGACGTATCTCTCGGTGCACGCGGCTGTGTTGCTCGGCCTGCTGGCGGCGGCATACGACTACCTGCCCGCTGCGCGTTCTTACATGCCTGATGGCTGGGTCAAGTGGATGGCGCTGGTGATCATCATCGCCCGCCTGATCAATCAACCCGAAAAGAGCGCTAGCCAACCATGAATGCGCTCCTGGTAAAGGCCTTGGTGGCCTTCGCGGTCCTGGTTTCGGTGGCGGTCGGCAGCTATGCCTTCGGTGTCCGCGTTGAACACAACTCGAACGAAGCCAAGAAGGCCGAGGCGCAGCAGATCGCCATCGAGCTGCACCAGGCCAAGTCGATTGCCGGTGGCACGGTGGAGCGCGAGACGGTACAGCGCGCGGCAAAGACCGAGGCCGTCTTTTCTGGCATCCAACAAGGAGTTATCACCTATGCGCAAACCCACCCTGCTGATTCTGATTGTCACCTTGACGCTGACGGCCTGCGCCTTTGGAACGATGCCAACGCAGGCGCCGGAGCTGCAGCCGCCGCAGAGCGATCTACAGACGTGCATGGACGAACTGCCGGTGCCGATGAGCAGCGCGATGACCGATCTGCTGAGCAATCACATCGCCGTGGCCAAGGCCTATCACCAGTGCAAGGATCGGCACAACGGCTTGGTCAAGTGGCTGGAGAAGGTCAATGAAGTACGCTGATTGTCGCATCCAGATTGCCACCGGCGATCTGGTCGCCATCCGCAAGCGCACGGGCTTCCTGCCGGTGCTGACGCGTTGGGTGACCAAGTCGCCCTATACCCACACCGCGTTGGTTGTGTGGTGGGAGGATCGGCTGTTGGTGGCTGAATCCAAGGGTTCAGGTAACTTCTTCACGCCGCTGTCGCAGTACGAGGACACCGACTTTGATGTGTTCGCCGCACCTGCAAGCGTACGGGGCACGATCGAGGCCGTGATCTGGAAAGCCACGGGTAAGCACGTGGGGTACGGATTCTTCGACCTCGTTCTGATCGCGCTCAATCGCTTGTTCGGCGTGCCACTGCCGGAGCACGACGACGGCGAGAAGGTCTGTTCGGCTATGTCCGCCGCGATGTGGATCGATGCCGGCTGGTGCCCGTTATCCTTGCCCTCGATCCCCGCACCAGACGACGTGGTGCGTGCGGTCATGGATCCGCCGAAGTTCATGGTGAGAGCTGATGACTGATATCTGTGAACGGGGCCAGCAGCGCGAGGAAGAGATGCGGTCTGACGCACTGGCTGCGCAGTCTCGCCGTGCTGGCTTGGCGGGCAAGACGGTAGAAGACTCGGCAACGCATTGCCATATCTGTGAAGACGAGATCCCGGAAGAGCGGCGTATCAAGAACCCCGGCGTGCAGACCTGTGTGCCGTGCCAGACTGATCTTGAGCGAGGCCTGCGGTGAAAGGGCATATCGATCTTCCGGAGAACGCTGGCCGTGTCGGCACGTTCACGCATGACGAAGCGGGGACACCAGTTCATATCCAGCCTGTTGTGCCGGCCAACGCAGAGACGGGCGAACCGCTCGATCTGGCGACTGAAGGCACGCTGGCTGCACTGGGCGCTGCGGTTGCCACCCTCAATGCCGCCGCTTCAGCCATCAAGTCCGCCGTTGAGGGGCTGAATGGCAAGGCAACAGCCATCAACACTGGCGCGGTTGCCGGCACGGTTGAACTGGGCGCTGCCTCGCTGGCGGCGCTGGAAAACGTGACGGCAATGGTCGCCAACTTCCCGGCCTCGCAGCAGGTCTTTGGCGCGGTTGATGCCGATACGGGTTTGATGCAACCGCTGACCGATGCTCAGTTGCGTGGGGAGGCTGTTGCTGTGTCCGGCACCCTGGCGCTCGATGCGCCGACGCTGGCGGCACTGGAAACCGTCAACGTCGGGAATTTTCCGGCAATACAGCCGGTCAGTGCTGCTGCGCTGCCTCTGCCGGCGAATGCGGCGACCGAGCCAACGCTCGCCCTGGTCAAGACAGCCGTCGAAGCGATTGTCGCCGCGCTCTTCAATACGGGCGATGTATTCACAGTCGGCAACAACGGAATCATCGCCTTGGCCAAGCGCCGCGACGCCGATACCGCTACGGTCGGCGATGGCGAGCTAACCACGCTTAACATGGACGAAGAAGGCCGGCTGAAGGTCGCCACCAAACCAGCCAGCTATGCGCCCGTGTCAGGAAACATCACGGCAAACGGTCAAAACGTCAGCATTCCATGTGGCAGGTTCGGGAATATCTCTGTCTCGATGATAGCGACCTCACTTGTAGGTCATAACGCGATCTTTGAATGCTCGAACAACAGCACGAACGGCACGGATGGTACTTGGTACAACGTACAGGCAGCGAGGTCGAACGCTAATACGGCCGACACAACGACCGGCGTGCTTGCGGCTACGCCAGCGTATATGTGGCACGTCAACGTCAGCGAGTATTCATACTTTCGGATGCGGGCCACGGCTCACACCAGCGGAACGGCGGCTTACATCCTTCGCCCAGGCTCAAATGCCACTGAGCCATTGCCGATTGTTCAAGTCACAGGAACGCAACCGGTCAGCTTCACACAGGCGGCGCTTCCGGCTGGCACTGCGCGTATGGGCTTCGTTGCCGGTTCCGGCATCTGGTTTGACGACTCATCGGCCGTTCTGGCGGCTAACGCAACGTTCACCGGCACGTCGCGTGACTTGACGGTAACTGCTACGGCAACAGCATTTGCCAACGCAGCAACCTACGCCAAAGAGCTTCGAGTGTCCGCCGAGTCGGACCAGGCCGGCACGCTGTGGCTTGAAGTCAGCCGGGACAATGTCAACTGGCGCCGCGTGAAATCCGTGGCGACTGCTGCGGTCACTGGTGGTGGGCAGTACGCAGAAATCGTCCATCGCCCGAGCTGGCGCTATGCGCGGGTCGGCTTCACCAATGGCGCGACCTTGCAGACGCGCTTCTCAATCGGCTCAATGGCCGTGGCGATCTGACGATGCTGCTCACACTTCTCTTTCGCTGGGCACTCCAGACTCCATCGGTTCCCGTTGTTGATCAGCGGTACCAGACGATGGCTCAGAAACGGTCCTGGACCGTTTCAGCCGCAGCTCGGCCATTCACCACTGTTTTGCCTCAGCGCTTATGGCTTGCGATTGCACCGCGGCGCGAGTTCTCTGCCGAGGCTGTTGTTCGTAACTACGAGGTGGCGCTTTGAAGACAGCCCAATGGCCCGAGAAAGACCCGAGCGAGAAGGTGTGGCTGACCTTTGATTACCGCCAGGCACTGGAAGCCGGTGAAACCATTGTCTCGGCGGCGATCGCCGTCACTCTGAAGCAGGGGACGGACGGAAATCCGGCTGGGATTCTGGACGGTGCGGTTTCTTTGCCGGTGGGGCGCGTTCTGCAACGCGTCATGGGCGGTGTTTCCGATGCGTCGTACCTGGTGCGTTGTTCGGCAACGACGTCATCGGGGCGGATTTTGTTATTGGCCGGCATCGTTCCGGTTCGGGAGATTTCATGACTGTTCAACTTGAGCTGTGGCACCTGATTACCTTGCTTCTGGCCTTTTTTGGCTGTGTTGGCGCGTTCGGAAAGATATTGATCGGGCAGTTTGAAAAGCGCCTGAACGAGCGTTTCGCTAGCCAGGACAAGGCGCGGGAGACGGGTTCAAAAGCTCTGCAGGACACGCTCAATCAGCACCTTATCGATGAACGAAAGACAGCGGCGCAAATGGTGTCTCTGGAAAGAGATTTCCTGACGTGGAAAGCGGAGCTTCCACTGCAATACGTCCGACGTGAAGACTATGTACGAAACCAGACCATCATCGAGGCCAAGCTCGATGCCGTGGCGCTGAAAATTGAAAACCTTCAACTGAGAGGCGTAACCAATGCTTGATGATGCGAAGATCCGGCGCGAGTCCATCCGCTGGTACATCCTGCTGACCCTTAATAATGCGCGGCCAGAAGGTGCCTACGAAGAGGTCATCCTGACCACGGTACAAGGCATCTACCGGGATTCGACGGCACAGGAGGTTCGGCGTGAGCTGGACTATCTGACCGATCGAAAACTGGCACAGGTCAAGCGCGAGCCGTCTGGCCGCTGGTTCGCCGATGTCACCCGCTACGGCGTCGATATCGTCGAGTACACCGTTGACTGCGAAGCGGGAATCGCTCGCCCGCAGAAGTACTGGTAAGCGCGATGCCGAAGCGATCTGCCGTTGAGGCGCTGCCCAAAGCCGTCAAGGAATGGCTCGATCGCGCACTGGTCGACGGGAATTTCTCTGGGTACGAGCGGCTATCGGAGGATCTCAAACGCCGTGGGTTCGATCTTTCGAAGTCGGCTATCCATCGATATGGAAGCGCGTTTGAGGAGCGCCTGGCGACCCTTAAGATGGCCAGCGAACAGGCGAAAGCCATTGTCGAAGCCTCTCCCGACGATGAGGGTGCAGTATCTGAAGCCTTGATGCGCATGGTGCAAGAGAAGCTGTTCCAGGTCATGCTCGACTTCAAGGTTGACCCGGAAAAGCCGCTGAATATCGCCAGCGCGGCCAAGGCGATCGCCGATCTTTCGCGGGCGACGGTTGGGCAGAAGAAGTGGCAGGCCGAGGTTCGCGACAAGACTCGCGCCGCCGCCGATGCTGTGACTCAAGTCGCCAAGAAAGGCGGGCTCACCGCCGAGGCTGTTGAGACGATCCGCCGCGAGATCCTCGGAATCGCATCGTGACCGTTCCTTTTGTCCTGTTGCCGTATCAGCAAGCTTGGGTTGCCGATCCGTCCGCCGTCAAGATCTGCGAGAAGTCGCGTCGCGTTGGCTTGTCATGGGCCGAGGCCAGTGATGATGCGCTGACGGCAGCGGCATCGCGTGACGCCGACGGCGACGATACCTGGTACATCGGCTACAACCAGGACATGGCCAAGGAGTTCATCCGCGATGTCGCGTTCTGGGCGAAGCACTACCAGTTGGCTGCCGGCGAGATGGAGGAAGAGGTCTTCAAGGACGAAGACAAGGACATTCTGACCTTCGTCATCAAGTTCGCCAGCGGTTTCCGTGTGACGGCGCTGTCGTCCAGGCCAACGAATCTGCGCGGCAAGAAAGGCCGCGTGGTGATTGATGAAGCGGCCTTCCATGACGATCTGCAAGGCTTGATCAAGGCGGCAATGGCCCTGCTGATGTGGGGCGGCAAGGTGCGCATCATCAGTACGCATGACGGCGACAGCAATCCGTTCAATGAGCTGATTCTGGATTGCCGCGCAAAGAAGGTTCCGTACAGCCTGCATCGAATAGAGTTCCAGGACGCCGTGCGCCAGGGACTGTTCAAGCGCATCTGCCTGTCGACCGGGCGCGATTGGTCGCCAGAGCTTGAAACGGCGTGGGCGGCTGAGATGTACGCATTCTACGGCGACCACGCTGCCGAAGAGCTTGATGTCATCCCGAGTTCTGGCAGTGGCGCCTGGCTGACGCGCGCCTTGATTGAATCCGTGATGCGACCGGAGATTCCGGTGTTGCGCCTGGCCAAGAATGCCGAATTCGTTCATCTGCCGGCACACATCCGGGAAGCCGAGATCCGTGACTGGTGCGACGAGGTGTTGGCGCCACTTTTGACCGCGCTCGATCCGAATGTCGATCACTTCTTTGGCGAGGACTTTGCGCGCAACGGCGACTTGAGCTGCATGTGGCCGCTTGCGCAAACCCAGACGCTGAAGTTGCACACGCCCTTCGTTGTCGAGCTGCGCAATATCCCCTTTGAGCAGCAGCGGCAGATCGCCTTCTACATCATCGATCGCTTGCCGCGCTTTCGCGCTGGCGCCTTCGACGCGCGTGGCAATGGTCAGTACCTGGCCGAGGTGGCCATGCAGCGCTACGGGGCCACACGCATCGCCCAGGTCATGCTTTCAGTCGAGTGGTATCGCGCCAATATGCCGCGCCTGAAGGCCGCATTTGAAGATCAATCCATCGACGCGCCGAAGGATGCGGACATCCTGGCTGACTTGCGCCTGGTGCGTATGGAGAAAGGAATCGCCAAGGTTCCGGATAACGTGCGCACGCGCGGCAGCGATGGCAAAGAACGGCACGGCGATACGGCGGTCGCGCTGGCTATGGCGGCTTTCGCGGCCTGGTCAATGGAAGGTGGACTCATTGAATACACCGCAGCTCCTGAGCGCGCTAACCGCTGGGATGCAAGCCCTGAAGATCACGACACATTGGCGCCCGCCGTTGACGGCGCCTGGTAGGAGTACTTATGGCACAGATCATCGATCAATTCGGCCGCCCCATCGAGCGCACCGCCCTCGCTGAACCGCAGACAGCTCGTCTCGGCCATCTCACGCAGGAATTCGCGACGCATCCGTCACGGGGCCTGACTCCGTCCAAGCTCGCACGCATCCTGGAAGACGCTGAACAGGGCGACATGACGGCGCAACACGATCTCTTCCTCGATATGGAGGAAAAAGACGGGCATGTGTTTGCGGAGATGAGCAAGCGCAAACGCGCACTTCTGACCTTGGATTGGGACGTGAAGCCACCGCGTAATGCGAGCAAGAAGGAGGAAGACGACGCGGCCTACGCGCGTGAGTTCCTGCTCGATATCCCAAACTTCGAGGACGTGTTGCTCGATGCGATGGACGGGATCGGTCATGGCTTCGCGTGTCTTGAGATCGACTGGCAGTTTGTTGGTCGGGAATGGACGATCAAGGCCATTTCGCATCGACCACAGAGCTGGTTCCAGCTCAATCCTTCCAACCGGAATGAGTTGCGATTGCGGGATTACACGCCGACTGGTGCTGAGTTGCAGCCGTTCGGGTGGATTGTGCATACCCATCGGGCCAAGAGCGGGTATTTATCGCGCGGCGGTCTGCACCGCATTCTGGCGTGGCCTTATCTGTTCAAGAACTACTCGGTGCGCGATCTCGCCGAGTTCCTCGAAATCTACGGCCTGCCGTTGCGGCTTGGTAAGTATCCACCAGGTGCATCCGATCAGGAGAAAGCGACACTCTTGCGCGCGGTGGCCGGTATTGGCCACAACGCGGCGGGGATTATCCCCGAAGGCATGTCGATCGAGTTTGAAGAGGCCGCCAAAGGCACTCA
>JFJP01037806.1_pt1 | contig 22519 bp, 21 predicted proteins | sample 431651 | NCBI WGS metagenome assembly JFJP01 (sample SAMN02602958, study PRJNA72255) | Microbial mat metagenome, whole genome shotgun sequencing project. | biome: fresh water; feature: sink hole; material: water; isolation source: purple microbial (photo- and chemosynthetic) mats found in...
TATCGGCCCATAGATCATCTATCTTTTAATTTTGCGCCAGGCATATCATTTAAACTATCCGAAAAATCGTCGATTGCTCCTACTATGCATATTGAGGGACTGTATGAATTTGAGTTGGGTCATTTTCACCTTGGTCCATTGGTTGGATTTGCTATTAGCACAGAAGATATCCATGGATCTGTTGGTGTACACTTGGCCTTCGGGTTTTAAAGATTTCTGCAACCAAAAAAACTATTCACTAAACTTGTTTAGGGTTTTTTATTTGATTCTTTTATTATCTTTAAAAGAATTTTTAACCCAATAACAAATATATGAAAACAACAATCTCTCTGGTAAAGCAATTACTGCTTGTAATTGTTCTTGTTTCTTTTTTTAGCTGTGATGAAGAAGTCCTAGATGCATTTACAAATGAAAGTGGTGTAAAAGATCCTACATTTGCTGATTCTTACGGATATTTGCGAGCTCAGAAATCAGGCTTGCCTTTATCCGATGAAAATCCAGTTTCGTATACCTTTTCATTAGTTAATACAGCCGTTTTTCTTGATACCCCAGGATCTTCGACTTTCTCGAGTAATGGCGGTGGAACCGTAATATGCAATGGTCAGACATTAACAAATCTTTATGGATCGTATTGGGGTGGAAGTACTGATGCCACAAAAGCTGTATGGAATATTGGCGGAAATAGTTCAGTACCAGCCTTTATTGACTCATGCAATACCTTTGTAAATGTTACAGCGCTCGATATCGACTCATGGGAAAATTACCCCAAAGGTTCTGATATAAATGTCGAGTGGATTGGCAGCACAGATAATGCTTACGTAATTTATGCAGAACTAGAATATGAAGGAGACTTATATGGTTCGGGTAAATATTTAACGAAAAAACTCGACCCCGGAACGCAATCAGTTACATTCAAAGCAACTGATGTTAAAGCTCTTTATGGATCTGATGAATATCCTGGAGTTACCTTCAGATTATATGCCTACTACGTTGATTCAACAACCCAAAGTTCAAAGAAATATTACTTTATTAATCTGACTTTAATTACCCACGCAATCTATATTCGTTAAGAAAATATTACATGCACTATGCAAGGCATCTATTGTTTAGATGCCTTTTTTGCATTTAAAACTAAATTGTTAAACACATCATTTTATGTTTAAAATCATTTGTATTAATACTAAATGAGTTAATTTTGCACAAAATTAATTTTAACAATTTGTTATGGCAGACAAAACAAAAAAGATAAAATTGTTCGAAGAATTTCCTCCCATTACTACACAGCAGTGGGAAGATCAGATCATTAAAGATCTGAAAGGTGCCGATTACGAAAAGAAACTCGTTTGGAACACCATCGAAGGATTCAGTGTAAGACCTTATTACCGTGCTGAACATATAGAGAATTTAAAGCATGTTAAATATCTTCCGGCTGAATTTCCTTATGTTCGTGGGAATAAATCAAACTGCAATTGCTGGTTTATTCGTCAGAATATTGATGCAACTGAAGCTACAACTGCAAACAAAAAAGCTCTCGATATTCTTATGAAAGGTGTTGACTCAATTGGATTTGATTTAACATGCAAAGAGAATTTTTCGAACCAGGATTTTGATACTTTATTAAAAGATATTCATTTTGAAAGTATCGAGCTTAATATTATTGGGGCAAATGCTGCTAAACCATTTGTTGATTTTTTAAATGAGAAAATACAAACCAAAAAAATCGATAAAAACGAAATTAAAGGATCGGTAGGTTTCGACCCTCTTGCTCACCTTTCGTTAAATGGAAACTTCTGCAAATCGCGGGACGAAGTTTTTGAAATTGCAAAACACCTTATCGAAAAAGCCAAAGACCTACCAAACTTCAGAGTTATTGGTGTTAATGGTGAGATGTTTTGCAATGCAGGAGCAACCATTGTTCAGGAACTCGGATTTGCATTATCAATGGGCAATCAGTACTTGGCCCTTTTAACAGAAAAAGGTCTGTATATTGATACGATTGCGCAGAAAATGAAATTCAACTTTGGGGTGAGTTCTAACTATTTTATGGAAATAGCCAAGTTCAGAGCTGCACGAATGCTTTGGGCACAAATTGTTGAAGCTTATAAGCCACAAAGCAAAGAAGCAGCAAAAATGATTATTCATGCAACCACATCAAAATGGAACCAGACAGTTTATGATCCTTATGTAAATATGCTTCGAGGAACAACCGAATCAATGTCGGCTACCATTGCAGGAGTCGATTCATTAACAGTAACTCCATTTAATAATGCTTTCGAAAAAACAACGGATTTTTCGGATCGTATTGCACGAAACACACAAATTCTTTTAAAAGAAGAATCTTATTTTGATAAAATTGTTGATCCTGCAGGTGGTTCTTATTATATCGAAACGTTAACCAACTCGATTGCTGAAAATGCATGGAAGCTATTCCAGGAAATTGAATCAAAAGGAGGATATATCGAAGCTTTTAAAATAGGATTTATCCAAGGAAAAGTTAATGAAACTGCCAATAAACGAAATTTAAATATTGCATTCCGTCGTGAATTGTTGCTGGGTACAAATCAATATCCGAATGCATTAGAAAAAGCGGATTCAAAAATAACTGCAGAAGCAATTACATTTAAAACAAGTAAAAGAGCAGATGCAATTGCCGAACCTATTAAACCTTATCGAGGAGCAGAACAAATGGAATTGTTACGATTAAAAACCGATAAGGCAAAAGTAACTCCTGTAGTTTTTCTATTAACCATTGGTGATTTGACTATGCGAAAAGCCAGAGCAGGATTTGCATCCGGATTCTTTGCATGTGCCGGTTTTAAAGTTATCGACAATCTTGGTTTCAACACTGTTGATGAAGGCGTGAAAGCAGCATTAGATCAAAAAGCTAATATAGTAGTTGTATGCAGTTCCGACGATGAATACCCTGTTGTAGCAACTGCTGTTTTGGAAAAATTGAACGGAAAAGCAATTACCGTTGTTGCCGGATATCCTGCAAGTGTTGAAGAATTAAAAGTAAAAGGAATTAAGCATTTCATTCATATGAAATCGAATTTGATTGAAACACTTCAAGGTTTTCAGAAAGAACTAGGAATTTAACAACAAGATACAAGTATCAAGATATTAGTATCAAGACTAAGAATATGCATAATTTTAAAGAACTCATAGTTTGGCAAAAATCAAGAGAATTAGTAAAAGAGCTTTATTTAATACTTAATTCTTTTCCTGACGCAGAAAAATTTGGGATTATTTCTCAGATCAGAAGAGCAAGTATTTCTATACCTGCAAATATTGCTGAAGGTGCCGGACGAAATAGTGATAATGATTTTTGTAGATTTCTTGATATCGCAAATGGATCATGTTATGAGTTAGAAACATTAATTATTCTTTCTTTTGATTTCAAATATCTTTCAAAATCTGATTATGATATTATTATAAATAAAATAGAAGAGATTCAAAAAATGATATACAGCTTGAGAAACAAGTTAAAACAATCTTGATACTCAATACTATTAATCTAAATACTAAAAGATGAAACCAAACTTTACTAATATACCATTAGATTTTCCCAATTCCGGATATAAGTCGGCAAAAGACTGGGAAAAAGAAAAAGGCACTGAATCCAATTGGAAAACCCCTGAGCAGATTAATGTAAAAACTGCATATACTAAAGAAGATTTGGAAAATATGGAGCATTTAAACTATGCTGCAGGATTAGCACCGTTTTTACATGGTCCTTATTCCAGTATGTATGTAATGCAACCATGGACTGTTCGTCAATATGCTGGATTTTCAACTGCTGAGGAATCAAATGCATTTTACCGAAGAAACTTAGCTGCCGGACAAAAAGGATTGTCGATAGCTTTCGACCTTGCTACTCACCGCGGATACGACTCAGATCATGAGCGTGTTGTTGGAGATGTTGGTAAAGCAGGTGTTGCAGTTGATTCGATCCTTGATATGAAGATCCTGTTTGATCAGATTCCATTAGATAAAATGTCAGTATCAATGACCATGAATGGAGCTGTACTTCCTGTCTTAGCATTTTACATTGTTGCAGGATTAGAGCAAGGAGTTCGTTTGGATCAACTAAGCGGAACCATTCAGAATGATATCTTAAAAGAGTTCATGGTGCGAAATACCTATATTTATCCGCCAGAATTTTCGATGAAAATTATTGCTGATATTTTCGAATACACTTCGAAAAATATGCCTAAGTTTAATTCCATAAGTATCTCTGGTTATCATATGCAAGAAGCTGGAGCAACAGCTGATATTGAACTTGCATATACACTTGCTGACGGACTGGAATACCTTAGAACGGGTGTAAATGCAGGAATGGATATAGATACATTCGCACCACGGTTATCGTTTTTCTGGGCAGTGGGAATGAATCATTTTATGGAAATAGCCAAGATGCGCGCTGCTCGAATGCTTTGGGCTAAACTGGTAAAACAGTTTAATCCAAAAAATCCAAAATCGATGGCATTGCGCACACACTCACAAACATCGGGTTGGAGTTTAACAGAGCAGGATCCATTCAACAATGTTGCAAGAACATGCATTGAAGCTATGGCAGCAGCATTGGGACATACTCAATCGCTACATACCAATGCATTAGACGAAGCTATTGCTTTGCCTACTGATTTCTCTGCTCGTATTGCACGAAACACACAAATTTACTTGCAAGAAGAAACACAGATTTGTCGTGCTGTTGATCCTTGGGCAGGTTCTTATTATATTGAGAAACTTACTGAAGAAATCGCTTCCAAGGCATGGGCATTGATAGAAGAAGTTGAAAAACTCGGTGGTATGGCTAAAGCAATCGAAACAGGAATTCCAAAAATGCGTATTGAAGAAGCTGCGGCACGAAAACAAGCAAGAATCGACACCAAAAAAGATACAATTGTAGGTATTAACAAATATCGTTTAGAAAAAGAAGATCCAATCGATATTTTAGATGTTGATAATACAGCGGTTCGCGAAGCACAATTAAAACGATTAGCCAAACTTAAAGCTGAAAGAAATAATACTGAAGTTCAGGCTGCGCTGCGTGCTATCGAAGATTGTGCAAAATTAGGAAAAGGAAACTTATTGGAATTAGCGATTATTGCTGCACAAAAACGAGCTACCTTGGGTGAAATTTCTGATGCATGTGAAAAACATGCAGGTAGATATAAAGCAGTTATCAGATCAATATCAGGAGTATATATGTCAGAATCAAAAGACGATGCAAATTATAATAAAGCAAAAGCACTGGTTGAAAAATTCGCCAAAAAAGAAGGCCGCCAGCCACGTATTATGATTGCAAAAATGGGACAAGATGGCCACGATCGTGGTGCGAAAGTTGTTTCAACCGGATACGCCGATTTAGGCTTCGATGTAGATATCGGTCCATTATTCCAAACCCCTGCAGAAGCTGCTAAACAAGCAGTAGAAAACGATGTTCATATAATGGGTGTTTCTTCTTTAGCTGCAGGACACAAGACTTTGGTTCCTCAGGTTATTGAAGAACTTAAAAAACTTGGTCGCGAAGATATTATGGTTATCGTTGGTGGAGTTATCCCTACTCAGGATTACCAATTTCTATACGATGCCGGTGTTGCAGGCGTTTTTGGCCCGGGAACATCAATTCCTGTTGCGGCTATTAAAATGTTAGAAATAATGCTTGAAGAATAGGTGAAATAATCTTTATATTCAGACCCGGTTTTTACGCCGGGTCTTTTATTATCATCTATTTTTAAAACTAAAAAAAAGTTGTACATTTAAATGTCCTAAAAGCAAGAAATCATGAAAAAGATCCTCATTACCATTTGTATTATGATTTGTATGCTTAATTCTTTATTTACCCAAGAGAAGGTTAATCCTATTCTTATTGAGAGAATGAGTTGGGGAAAGGATTTAAAAATCTATATTGAACTATCGAATGACTCTAACTATATACTCGACATAAAAGAGCTACCGCACAGTCAGGCTTTTGCAGATTCATCTAACCATGAATTTACCTATTATCCTGTTCGACTAAGTGACGATTTTGTGGATAAATTAAAACAAAAAGAATATAGTTCTGATTATGATACTATTGAATTAGCTCAAATAACAAAAAAAACGTTATGGAGCGCCTTGCATAATTCTATAGGTGGCGGATGGATTCATTTTGTTAATTGTCTCTTATTTGCTCTTGAAAATGAGAATTTAAGCATTACAGCACCGCTAATGAAAAGGCCGGAAAGTAATTGGAAACCAAAACCAGTAACCGAGTCATACAAAAGGACCCGTAAATGGGAATATTATATTCCTGTAAATCAGAAAGAGGCTCTTAATGAATATAAACTCAAAAAAACAGAGAAAAACCTTGGGCAAATAAATGATCTTCCTACTGATTTTATTAATCTCTTTTTAGAAACCAGCGAAAAGGAATACCAGAAAATGAAGCTAGCCGGAAATAAAAGAGATGTAGCAAAAATCGACATGATTAAAATATTGCTAGGATCCAATTACCTAGGTGAAGCTCAGATCGTTTATATCAAAGGTATGGTTCTAAAAGCGGTGACCAAATATGCCGAAAACCAATTGCCTTCGGTTGTAATTTTTGATAATTTTAATGCTGCAGTAGCTTTAATTCTTAATGAATCGGGATATCATATCGAGAAAATTGTATTTGCAAAAGAAAAAGACCTCTCACCACTTGAAGTAGAAAATCGCATTATCATAATCACTGATATTATCAAAAAGATCAACGAAACAAATAAAGAGCTGTTTCAGCAAAAGCTGAAAAGCTATTATAATTAAACTATTTCCAAGGTGCTTATTTTGAATCGATTATTATACAAGGATTAATTTATGGACGAACCTACAATAATTCTGGGCATGTCAATAAATGAATTATTTTCAATGCTCAAAACAATCGCAATTGTAGTTACAATAACGGCCTTAATCACAATCCAATTTTTAAAAATACGCTATTACAAAAACCTAATTAAAAATCTTTCTGCAGCATTTGGAATAAATGAATTGAAAAATAAAAGTGAAAATGAACTTGTCGAAAAGATAATTCGTATTCATTTAAATGGAGAAACAAGTAAAATCAAAGTACACGAAAAAATTTCCAACTTTATTTTGAATCAACTTTATGCAACAAAAGTTTATATCCATTTTACATCTAAAGAATCATTTGCCAAAACAATCTTAACTGAAGGATTTAAATATTCCGAAAGCATTTATAAAACAACACAGGAAGTAGTTAACAATTCTGTAGATTTGACATATAAGCTTCAGATTTATAGACCATATGGCAATTATTTAATTGTAATTTGCATTCAAGAAAAACTATTTGAATTTGCAAATAAATATGTAAAGTCAAACAAACATTTTTCTCTAATTGACAATGTTTTAAGTGTTTATAATCCTAATGATGATCTCGAATATACATTACCTGCAAAATTTATTCGAGGATATATTGATATGGAAAAGAGTACTATTGTTGAGAATAAATCTTTTTTAAACGATATTAATCCTGAAATCTACAAAACTAGAATTTTGGAATACCTGAGTTGAGATATGGTCTTATCTAAACTTACTAAATGGGTCGATAAGAATCCTACTTTAGTGTTCCAATAATTAAAGTTTATGAAAAAAGCAGTAAATACTGATTTAAAACTAGGGACTTAAAAGTCGAATGGATATTTTGTATTAGTTTCTGTTAAACGGAATCTGGTAATATATAAAGTAGTTTGCTCCAATAATTATTGATTTTGTTGCATTACCATAACCAGGAATATCATATGGCTGGAAAGAATCATCTTTACCACCATATAATCTAACTTTTAAAACGGTCGACCATCCCAGATAAATATTTTTTAATACCTCGCCCTTTATTCCAAATGAAGCTTCGAACCACATGGTTTGATTCGTTTCAGCTTGTTGTTCGAGATAGTAATTACCCCAATGGCTACTATTAAATAGAATGCTACTAGCGGAATGTTCGAGCAAACTATATCCAATGCGCAATCCGGCACCTAAAAAATCTGTAGGAACTTTTTTTAACATGTTATAATCAAACCCAAGCTTATAAAATGTACCATTCGATCGGTAATCATAATTCTCTCTGTTGAGACTTATCTCAGAATAACCAAATTCTCCAACAAAATAACGCTTATTATTAAAACCAATATCAATTGATCCTGCATAAGATCTCTGTTCTGGTTTAAATAAAAAATTCGAAAAACGACCTACATCCAGACCGGCTTTAATTCCGCTAAGTTTCCATGGTTCTTTCTTTTCTTCTGTTGTTTGAGCCAGCAGTTGAAATGAAAAAACAATAATTAGAATCAGACTAGAAGTATATCTTAAGATGGCCATCGTTTTGTGTTGTAAGCTTTTTGTTTACCCATTCAATCGAGTCAATATTATTGGATGTATACCATGCACTATCAATCGTATAATAATTAACAAAACCGCATTCCTGAGACAAATATACAAGCTGACGCTCATGCAAGATCCATACTGTATCTTTCCACAACTGGCTTGTAAAAATAAATGTTGTAGTATTTGAAAAGGGTGATAAATCTAATAGATAATTAATAGAACTATAATGAACACTATCCAACCAAAGTGGAGAATAAATTGACAGGCTGTCGATAAAATTTGCATTTTCTAAAATAGTATCTTTTACAATTATTTCAGCTTTAAGCTCAACATCAACAGATTCGTTGCATTTATTATCGCTGCAATTATATGCAATGAAAGAAAACAGAATGAACAAAACCAATCGGAAGATTCTCTTCATATATTATTTTTTAAAATTCTTTAGAACGAGATCTGTACCGTCGAAAACAGCGTATGTAAAATGACTTAGCCAGTCACCGAGATTAATATATCTGCAATTTTGAGTAAGTTTCATATCCATTGGAATATGTCGGTGACCATAAATCATAAAATCAAAATTCTCTGTTTTTAAAAGCTCACGAGAATAAAGAATAAGCCATTCTTTTTGTTCGCCCTCAAAAGGCCTTGTTTCTCTTGAGTACCTATTATGTGTAGACCATAAATTAGCAATAAATAGTCCAAAATTAGGATGGAATCGAGCAAAAAGCCATTGCGAAAACTTACTTGCAAATATTCGCTTTAGCATTTTATATGAATAATCTCCAGGGCCCAAGCCATCGCCATGTGCGATATAGAATCTCTTACCAGAATACTCTTTTATTATTGGTTTTTTATGAAGTATAACTCCTGTTTCTGTTGGCAGATAATCAAATATCCACATATCGTGATTGCCTGTAAAAAAATGAACAGGAATTCCGGAATCAGTTATTTCGCAAATTTTTCCTAAAAACCGCGTATACCCTTTAGGTATTGCTCTTTTATACTCAAACCAGAAATCGAAAATATCACCCAATAAAATTATTTCTGAAGCATCCGCTTTAACCTCATCGAGCCAGCTTATAAATAGTTTCTCTCTTTCGAGACTCTTTTCATAGTTGGGTAGCCCCAAATGGATATCAGATGCAAAATATATTTTTGTAGGTCTATTCAATCTTTTTTATTTTAAAGCGTATTCTAAGGTATTAATAATTTCCTGATTTGTTGGATTAACTGATACAATATCATCGTCACCATTTATAAGGTAACTTGTAGGCAATGTTCTAACATTATAAATTTTAGCAACATACGATGTTCTTCCGTTAATATCGATTACATTAATCCAAGGTAATTGGTCGAACTGAATAGATTCTTTCCAGGCATCCTGCTTTGTATCAAGCGATACCATATAAACTTCAAATCCTTTGCTATGATATTTTTGGTATAAATCAATTAGTTGGATATTTTGCTGTATGCTTTCCTGACTCCATGTTGCCCAAAAGCATAACAGTTTATATCTGGCTGTCAGCGAATTAAGAGATATTGAATCACCTTTTGTATCCGGAAGAGTAATATCAGGTATTCCTGAAACTTTCTTTGTTTTTGCCAGTTCTTCAATCTTTTTTTGAGTTACTAACTGATCGTAGCGTTTTAATAAATTATCCTTATCTGCCATCAAGGCTTTAACATGAGGTGATTCGGGATACTTTTTAACCAAAGCCTCTGAAACCAATTTTATATACTGTAAATCACGGTTTTTGTACAAAACAAAATTCTCCTCATCAATTTTTTGATACAACACCATAATAGAGGCCATATTATCAAGATTTCCCAAAATAAAGGCAATTGATGAATCTCTTAAATCGCCTATCAATTTAGAATATTGCTGATTTATTGCTGTGAGATTTTGCTCATCGGCGCCTGATTTATCTAAACCGGCATATTGCTTCGACAATGAATCAAGTTCTTTTTTGGTTTTTTCTAACCGCTTATTAAGAAATTGTATCTGCTGCGATTCTTTTGATCCAGTAATCTGCGCATTTTTAAGATCCGAAACATCTGCTTTTATTTCGACCTTGTCACCAGGATTTAACAAAAGTGTGATAAAATTATTAGGCGAAAGAATAAGGTAATAAAACCTTGGTACCTCTGACTCTGCCTTGAATTTAAAAGATCCATTTTTACTTAGTTTTACCCTTTCAATATCCAATGTGCCATCAACCAATAATTCTTTAAAGGATAAATCTTTCCCTTCGCCATTAACAATTGTTCCTTTTATCTCAATCTTGTTATTATTACATGAAATCAGAAACAGTAAAATAATTGGTGTAAAAAGAAATAACTTTTTCATTTATTCAAATTTAAAATCAAACACTAATCGACAACAAAGTTCAGAATACGTAAATTTTTTGAAGGTGCTAAGTTAATTAAATAATTCTGAAAGTTTTGCTTCAAGCGCATCGCCACGCAAATTTTTTGCAATTATACGACCATTTTTATCAAGTAAAAAATTTGCAGGAATGGCTTGCACATTATATACTTTAGCAGGAGCTGAATTCCAAAATTGTAAATCACTTACATGGATCCAGGATAAGCTATCGCTAAGAATAGCGGATTCCCAAGCAGATCTGCTTTTATCAAGAGAAACCTGAAAGATCTCGAATCCTTTTTCGCGATACTTGGCATAATTTTTTACTAATGCAGGGTTTTCAATTCGACAAGGTTTACACCAAGAGGCCCAAAAATCCAAAAGAACATATTTCCCTTTTAGCGAGGAAAGCAAAATAGTATCACCTAGCTGATTAGGAAGTGCTATCTCAGGAGCTAAAGCACCAATTCCAACCCTACTGTTTATTTCAAACTCTGAATTAAGTTGCCTTTTGATTTCCTGAACCTGTGCATGCAAAGCCTTAACTGCTTCGGATTTTGGATGAGTTTTGGTTAATGCAGAATCGACCATTTCAAAATAGGCAATATCATTTTTAGGATCGAGTACATATTGCCTCACTCCTACTTGCTGATATAGCGCCATTAACCCGGCTAATGAATTTTTATTTTGAACGACAAACTGTTTTGTGTATTCCTTATGTCCATTAATAACCTGCATTGATTTTTTAGAAAGAGAATCTTTCATTTTATTAAATTCAGGTTTGCCTATATATGAGCTAAAATCTGTTCCAATTTCATCAAGTATTTTAACACTTTCGGTTAACCTATTTCGTAAAATTCTGATTTTATTTGATTCATCAGATCCTTGCACAGTATATGTTGAACTAAGATTTCTCGCATTTCCCTTAATGATTATCTGATCAAAAGGATTGATAATTAAGGTAATATAATTTCCGGGATTTGTTCTTAAAGCATAGAATTTTGTATATTGTGTTGTTCCTTTAAAACTAAATTTTCCATTACTTTCTAAAATTACAGAGTCTAAAACAGCAATTTTATTAGTTTGTAGTTCCGAAAAATAAAGTTTTTCACCAGAACTATTGGTTAACGTTCCGGTAACAGTAAAGTAATCAGGTTGTGATTTACATGATAACATCAATAAACCAACAAAGGCTACTACTATTGCTTTTTTCATTCTTTTTTATTATTAATTTTCTGATGCAATTTTACGAATTTTTACCCTAATGGCGGAATAATTGGAAATGTTTTATTTTTTATATTTTTGTATCCTAAACTAAGATTACTGTGATTATTCATAACTGCTTAGAACAACTTAAGATTATTAATCCCGTTTTAACTATTGGTGTTTTTGACGGTGTGCACCAAGGACATTTGAGCATTCTTAATCGGTTAAAAATGCTGGCCAAGGAAAAAAATGGAGAATCCGTTGTTCTTACGCTCTGGCCTCATCCACGTATTGTACTTAATAAAGATGTTGAAACGCTCAGGCTTTTGAATAATATCGAAGAAAAACAATTTCTTCTTTCCAAAACCGGAATCGATCATCTGATCATCATTCCTTTTACTAAAGAATTTTCGCAATTAACAGCCTGCGAATTTATTGAAGAGTATCTTGTAAAAAAAATACATGTAAAACACTTGGTTGTTGGTTATAATCATCAATTTGGAAAAGATAGAAAAGCAGGATACGAATTCTTAAAGGATTGTTCTGAAAAGTTTGGATTTGATATTGAAAAACTTGATGCAAAACTAATTGATGCAGAATCTGTAAGTTCTACAAAAATAAGAGAGTTTCTTATCGATGGAAACCTTGAAATGGCAAAGAAATATCTTGGATATGAATATTTTGTCAGCGGAAATGTTGTTGAGGGGAATAAAATTGGTCGAACAATAGGATTTCCCACTGCAAATATTAAAATACCCGAACCATGGAAACAAATACCTAAAGATGGGGTTTATGCTGTTCGTGTTCAGTTTAACAATGGTCATTTTATTGGAATGCTTAATATTGGGACAAGACCAACCATAGAGCCCGAAATGAAGTTAAAAAATATGGAAGTCCATATCTTGGATTTCAATGAAAAGATTTATAACCAAACTGTAACTATATCTTTTGTTCATAGAATTAGAGATGAGAAAAAATTTGAAGGTCTTGATGAACTTACAACTCAATTATATAAGGACAAAGAACAAATCCAGAAGCTTTTTAGCGTATAATTTAAAACATTTTATGTTGATTAACTGTTTAGCTTTTATTTGATTTCCAAATTTTTAAACTATTTTTGCAATCCATTTTAGTAAATTAATAATTCAAAAAAATATAATTATCATGAAATTAGAAGAAACCATGGTTGATAGTATGCCATACAAAGTTAAAGATATGAATTTGGCTGAGTGGGGTAGAAAAGAAATTGAAATCGCCGAAAAAGAAATGCCCGGTTTAATGTCGTTGCGACAAAAATTTGGCAAGATAAAACCACTTAAAGGATCTCGAATTACAGGATCTCTTCACATGACAATCCAAACTGCAGTTTTGATTGAAACCCTTGTTGAATTAGGAGCAGATGTTCGTTGGGCAAGTTGTAATATTTTCTCGACTCAGGATCATGCTGCTGCCGCAATTGCTAAAGCAGGAATCCCTGTTTTTGCATGGAAAGAAGAAACACTTGAAGAATACTGGTGGTGTACAAATCAGGCATTAACATTTCCCGAAGGCAAAGGCCCAACTTTAATTGTTGATGATGGTGGCGATGCTACCATGATGGTACATATGGGAGTGAAAGCTGAAAAAGATTCTTCATTCTTAAATAGCAATCCTTCAGCAATTGATGAAAAAGAATTATACAAGAATTTATTAAAAACCCTTGAGCAGGATCCAACAAAATGGACACGCATGGCAAAAGAAATTAAAGGTGTTTCTGAAGAAACTACTACTGGCGTTCACCGATTGTACCAAATGATGGAACGCAATGAGCTTCTTTTCCCTGCCATTAATGTTAACGACTCGGTTACAAAATCGAAATTTGATAACCTTTACGGATGCCGAGAATCACTGGCTGATGGTATAAAACGTGCTACCGATGTAATGCTTGCCGGAAAAGTTGTTGTTGTTTGTGGTTATGGTGATGTAGGCAAAGGTTCTGCAAAATCGATGCGTTCGTATGGTGCTCGCGTTATTGTTACCGAAATTGATCCAATTTGTGCACTACAAGCCGCAATGGAAGGTTTCGAAGTAAAAACTATTGAGGATGCTTTAGCCGAAGGAAATATTTATGTTACTACAACAGGTAACAAAGATGTTATTACTGTTGAACATATGGCAAAAATGAAAGATCAGTCAATCGTTTGTAATATTGGTCACTTTGATAATGAAATTCAGGTTGATAAACTTGAGAAAGTTACAGGTATTAAGAAAATAACCATTAAACCACAGGTTGATAAATATATTTTCACCGATGGTCATGCTATCTTTATGTTAGCCGAAGGACGTTTGGTAAATTTAGGTTGTGCAACAGGACATCCTTCATTTGTAATGAGTAACTCATTTACAAACCAAACATTGGCACAAATGGAACTTTGGAAAAACAATTATAAGATTGATGTTTACCGACTTCCAAAATATTTGGATGAGGAAGTTGCTCGTTTGCACCTAGAACAAATTGGTGTTAAGCTTACAAAACTTACCAATGAGCAGGCCAAATATTTAGGTGTTCCTATTGAGGGACCTTATAAAGCTGATCACTACAGATATTAGAAATATTAAAGGCCGGTTTTTCCGGTCTTTTTTTTTATCTTTAATCCCAGATATTAAATGATTAAAGATGAAAATAGTACTACTTGAACCAATCGGTATTTCTGTTAAAGAACTCCAAATACTCGAAGATGAGTTTTCAGCCAACCATCATAAACTTATAGTTTATAAAACCAAACCTGAAAACGAAACCGAAATACTAAAAAGAACTTCAGAAGCAGAAGTAATTATACTAAGCAATTTACCTCTTTCAGAAAAAATTATCGAATCGAGTAAAAATCTTAAACTAATTTCAGTTGCTTTTACCGGAGTAGACCATGTTCCGGTTGATTTCTGCAAAAAAAGAAATATAACGGTTTGTAATGCAGCGGGGTATTCTACGCATGCTGTAGCTGAACTTACCATTGGAATGACAATAAATCTTTTGAGAAAGATGGTTTGGGGAAATAATCAAACTATTTCTGGCAAATCTCGTGATGGATTTCTGGGTTCAGAATTATATGGAAAGAACTTTGGAATTATTGGATATGGACAAATTGGAGCCGAAGTAGCAAAACTTGCGAATGCATTTGGATGCAAAGTATTGGCATTTAACCGATCTGAAAAACATGCAAATAATGTCACTTTTGTTGATTTGGAAACTCTTTTAAAAGAAAGTGATATTGTTTCTTTACATATTCCTTATACATCAGATACAAAAGATTTGATTGGTGAAAAAGAACTTAATCTTCTAAAACCAACCGCAATATTAATAAATACAGCAAGAGCTCAAGTAGTTGATTATAATGCTTTATATCAGAAATTAAAAAACAATAAAATTGCCGGAGCAGCACTTGATATTTATGAAAAAGAACCTCCTCTGGAAAAAAGTTATCCTCTTTTCGAATTACCTAATGTTTTATTATTGCCTCATATTGGATATGCCACAAATGAAGCCATTGAATACAGAGGGAAAATTGTATTTGACAATATTCGGAAATGGATGCAAGGAAACCCTCAAAATATTGTAAACTAAAATATTAGTTTATGGAAGCATTGGAACAATTAAAAATTGAAGTGACTAGCTGCACTCGTTGCATTTTGAGCCAGAAAAGAACACATGTAGTTTTTGGTGAAGGAAACCAATTTGCAAAAATCATGTGTATTGGCGAAGGTCCAGGATATTATGAAGATCAAATAGGGCGTCCGTTTGTTGGAAAATCGGGCGAATTGCTCGATAAAATTTTAGGTGTTTCTGGTTTTAACCGCACAGAACATGTTTATATTGCCAATATTGTTAAATGCAGGCCGCCAGGAAATAGAGATCCTCTTCCAGAAGAAAGAGCTACCTGTCTTCCTTTCTTATTAAAACAAATAGAAATAATTCAACCAAAAATTATTGTTTTACTTGGTGCGACTGCATTAAAAGGATTAATCGATCCTAATGCAAAAATAACTCAAGTACGAGGAACCTGGCTTGAATGGAATGGTTACCAGGTAATGCCAACATTTCATCCATCGGCATTACTCCGAAATGAGCAACTAAAAAGACCGGCTTGGGAGGATTTTAAAAAGGTGGTTTCCAAGTACCGCGAGATAGTAAATCCAGAGCATTTTTCGGCACATTGTTAAAAAAGAAAAGAGCTAACATTCGTTAACTCTTTTGGATCAAGTTGAAAAGTTGAGGAGGAAAAAAAAGATCATTTTTTTGTGAAAAATACTTCTTAAAAAATTTCTCTGCTTAGGTAATTATTACTTGGTTAAGTTCCAAATTCAAGCAATTCGAAAAAAAATTGAATCATCTGATTTTAGTTGATTTATTTTTTATCTTTTAATCTAGAAATAAGAATTTCCAGTATTTAATGTTCTTTTTTGTCAACCACACAAAAAAGAACCAAAAAAAGTCACCGCCACTGATAAATTTGTTAAAATCATAGTAAAACCTGCTATCATACGCAACACAAGTCGTCTCGCTGGTACTTTTGTAATTCTGATTAATAATTGTGTTTCGAGACTGAGTGTTGCTTAGCGGACTTGCCCACACATGTTTTACCTGATTTTTAACACAAATTTATCAGATGCGGATTATTGAGCGCAGGCATGACAAAACGACGAGCCATGGGGTAGTGTGAATGAGATAAGCATTAGAATTCCGACAAAGGAGCTTGCTTACTTTGTCAGGAATTGTTTGCTTATCACAGAGTGCGTGGAAGTATCGTTTTGTCTTGATCTTTTTTGATACTTTTTTGGATCAAGCCAAAAAAGTTGTAAAAGAAAAAATTCAATACTAAATTTCTTTAATAATTAGAATTAATAACGTTTTAGAAAAATCCATTAATACTAAAATTGAAGCTTTTAAAACTCTTCAAGTGACGCGAGAAATGTTGATTTTTCTTCTACAGATTTGCTAAAATTTATACCTAACGAATCAAATCCCCAATCTTTCGTTTTGATCCACTCTATTCAATGTTTTTCATAATTATTCTAAAGTATTAACATTGCATCGCCATAGGTTCCAAAATTGTATTTTTCTTTTATGGCCACTTTATAGGCATTTAATACCGGATCAAATCCACCAAAAGCACAAACCATCATTAATAATGTTGATAATGGCAAATGAAAATTTGAAATCAGCATATTTGGAACCTGAACTTCATAAGGAGGAAAGATAAATTTATTTGTCCATCCGTCGTATGGTTTAAGAAGGCCTGATGTTGAAACAGATGATTCGAGTGTTCTTAAAACGGTTGTACCAACTGCAATCACATTTTTTTTATTCGCTTTTGCTTCGTTAACTTTCTTTACAGCTTCTTCTGAGATATAAATCTTTTCAGAATCCATTTTATGCTTTGTAAGATCTTCAACATCAACCGTTCTAAAGTTCCCTAATCCGACATGTAGTGTTATTTCAGCAAAGCCAAGACCTTTAATCTCTAATCTCTTAAGTAATTCGCGACTAAAATGTAGTCCGGCGGTTGGAGCAGCAACAGCACCTTCGTGTTTTGCATATATTGTCTGATACCGATCTTTATCTTCAGGAGTAACTTCACGATTAATAAAACGTGGCAGAGGTGTTTCACCGAGCTGATATAATGTCTTTTTAAATTCTTCGTATGATCCATCGAACAAGAAACGAAGAGTTCTTCCTCGTGATGTAGTATTATCAATAACCTCAGCAACCAAGCTATCGTCTTCGCCAAAGTACAATTTATTGCCGATACGTATTTTACGAGCTGGATCAACTAATACATCCCACAAACGTTGTTCGCGGTTAAGTTCACGTAACAAAAACACCTCAATCTTAGCACCGGTTTTCTCTTTATTTCCGTACAGTCGTGCTGGAAATACTTTTGTATTATTGAAAACCATTACATCCTGATCGTTAAAGTACTCATCTATGTCCTTAAAAATACGATGTTCAAACTCACCGGTTTTTCTATGAACGACTAGAAGTCTTGATTCGTCGCGATTTTCTGATGGGTATTTAGCAATAAGTTCTTTGGGTAGATTAAACTTAAACTGAGATAATTTCATTGATTTAAAAGGTTTTATATATTAAACATTAGCGCCCTGCTTATACGGAGCACTTTTTAATAAGTTACAAAGTTGTTAAAATTTTTTCAAATTCATTAATAGTAACTGAAAAATCAAGGTTATATGCACCAATACGGGTTCTGATTAAATTAACAAGATGTCCTCCGCTATTAAGTGCTTTACCTATATCATTTGCCAATGATCGGATATACGTTCCCTTGCTGCAAACGATTCGTATTTCTATGATGGGTAAATTAAATTTAGTTAGCTCAATTTCCGATATAGTTATAACACTTGGTTTTAATTCCAAGTCCAATCCTTTTCGGGCAAATTCATATGCTCTTTTACCATTTACATTCTTTGCAGAATAGATTGGTGGCACTTGTTCCTGCTTTCCTATAAAGCCTGCTAATGTGTTATTTACAAACTCTTCAGTGATATGGTCAATTGGATATTCCTGATCGTATAATGTTTCCAAGTCATGAGATGGGGTTGTTTTCCCGAGCTCAATTGTTGCAATATACTCTTTTGGTGCATCCTGCAACTCCTGAATTTTTTTTGTTGCTTTTCCGGTGCAAAGCAGAATTAATCCCTGAGCTAATGGATCAAGCGTTCCAGCATGACCTACTTTTAGTTTTTTTGTTCTTTCGCCAGGTTGGTTTTTAAATTTATTTAGGATGAGATTCTTTACCTTCCTTACTGCATCAAATGAAGTCCAATCATAAGGTTTGTTTATAGGTATAACCAGTCCCTCTTTAAATTCATTTAAATTTTCTACCCTAAACTTCATCTTAACTACTTAATTAAAAAGAAAAAACAATAGCTAATGTACCAATTATGAAACAATATGCAGCAAAATAAATCAATTTACCACGTTTAACAATATTTATCATCCAGGTACAAGCCAGTAAGCCAGTAATAAAAGCGGCTAAAAAGCCAACAATAAGCGGAAATGTTGAAGTAGAACCTAATGCAGTAAAATCGCTATCTATAATATCTAAAGCATTTGCTCCTAAAATTGGTATAATTACCATTAAAAAAGAAAATTTTGCAATTAATTCCTTTTTATTACCAAGATATAAACCGGTTGCAATAGTTGCTCCAGAACGCGATATTCCCGGAATTACAGCAATAGCTTGGGCTATTCCAATAATAAAAGAATCTTTAAACGAAATATCTTTTTGTCGATCTTTTGCATAATAGGTAAATGCCAATAATGCTGAAGTTAAAAGCAACATACATCCAACAAATAGTATGTTTCCATCAAATAAACTTTCAACCTGATCTCTAAAAAACAAACCTATTAATAAAACAGGAATCATCGATACAAAAATTTTGGCAATATATTTTGTTGATTCGTTCCACTTAAATGTAAAAAGCTCTCGAAAAAGATCAATTATTGTTTTCCGAAATACAACAATTGTACTTAAAACGGTTGCTCCATGAACAACGACAGTAAAGGTAAGATTTTCAGCAAATTCAACGCCCAAAATATGTTTCCCAATTTCAAGATGTCCACTGCTACTTACAGGTAAAAACTCGGTTAATCCCTGGATTATTCCAAGGATTAGTGCTTCGATCCAATTCATAGGTTTTTTTTGGGTTTATTCTTTATTATCTTCCTTTGGTTTTTTCATTATGGCATAAATCTCGAATACAAAGCCAAAAAGAACAATTATCGGGGCAAGAGTAATTCTTCTGAAACTAAAAATCTCTTCGTTAAATTCGTTTGGATTTTCGGCTTTACCGCCAATCATTAATAGAAAACCAAAAATAATAATTGCAAATCCAATTATTAAAAGAATATAGTTTTCTCGTCCAAGGGCAAAGTCCAGTTTTTTTTCTTCTGGTTTATTTTTTTTCGACATGTGGAAACTTGTTAATTAGTAATATAATTTGTCTGTATTAATTCGCAGATATTTTGAAACAGCAAAGAATGTTGAGATCCAGTTAATCACAATACCAATTGCAAGAACACCTAAAAAAAGACTTCCTACTATTTCAACATCCTGGAAACTTATAATTTCTTTAAATTCCCTTTGAGCAACATATAAAACTCCAACGAGCAAACCAATTGCAATTATTGCAGCCAATATTCCATGCATTGCACTTCGATATAAGAAGGGTCGACGGATAAAACCCCGAGTTGCTCCAACTAACTGCATCGTATTAATTATAAATCGTTTGGAATATACCGACAAACGAATTGTGTTATTAATTAATGCGATTGCAATAAGAAAAAGTAATCCGCTAAAACCCAAAATAATTATGCTAATTTTTTTTACGTTTTCATTTACCAGATCAACCAATGATTTTTGATAAAAAACTTCTTTTATCTGTTCATATTGCTGTAGTTTTTTTTCTATGCCCGAAATACTGTCGGGATTGGCGTAATCGGCAACAAGATGAACTTCGATTGATGCAAGCAATGGATTAAATCCCAAAAACTCAATAAAATCTTCGCCAAGCTCTTTTTGAAGTTCATAAGCTGCTTCCTCTTTAGTAATATATTTAGTTGATTTTACAAAAACGGATGCATCCAGATTTTTCTGAAGTAAGCGAACATCTACTTCTTTTACGTTTTCTTTCAGGATAATTGAGAAACCTATATTTTCCTTAACATATTCGGAGAGCTTTTGTGCATTAAGCACAAGCATTCCCAATAATCCAAGCATAAAAAGAACCAACGAAATACTAATTATAGAAGTAAAATATGAACTCCTTAAGCGCCACTTATTTACTGCTGTGTCTTTTTTTGCCATTGTTTTCTAAAATAATCGTGCTAAGATAACTATAAATTCTGCTAAATTAAACGCAAACAACTTAGTTTCTATTCTTAAATTTCAAAATATAATGTAGAATATATCTCATCGTTTCATTTAAATCATCTGAGACCTTTGTAATATAAATTAACGTAACAAATACAATTGTAATTATACTGCTACGGTACAAAATATCAAAGATATAATTTTCATGAACAGGTAAAAAATAATTTATGAGATAAACAAGCAAGCCTATGCCGGCTATAATTAGGTGTTTATAATTGAATGGAAATAACTTGTACTTTTTTTGCAAGGTTGCTACAAATAAACTATTCGTAACTATTTTTGAAGCAAATGTGGCCAATGCTGCACCAATTAAACCCCAGAGAGGAATAAAAACAATATTTAAAAAAACAGTAACTACAACTAATACAATAACAATATACGTTACAAACTTATAAAATCTGGAATTAACTAATATATTTGCACTTGTTCCTATCATCATATCTGAAAGGTAGGCTAATCCAATAATAAGAATTACCCATTTTCCTTCGTAATACTCTGGTGGCAAGATTTTAAAAATATTATGAATATTACACCAGATACCGATTAAAAGTAATAATCCGATAATAAACTGATTAATTGAACTTTTTACATAAATTTTTCTAATTAGTTCAAGATCTTTGTTCCGCCATGCTTCAGAAATATAGGCCGACGAAATTTTAATTAAAGGTCGTGATGGCATTACAATGAGCACTCCAAAAAAGAAAGCTATGGTATAAACGCCAACATTATTAAGACCCATCAGTCTTTCGATCATGATTTTATCAATATTTGTATTGATTATTCCAGCAAATGATGAAATAATTCCAAATAAACCCATGCTGATCATTGAGTTTCTTAATTTTTTTGACAAATATCCTGTCTGGGGCTTAAATGAAAATTCTTTCTTATAGATTAGTGATATAATCATTACAATTAGCGGAACCGCAAATGCCAATAAATAGATATTGAAAAAATTATCAAAGCTTATTAATGAAACCGAAAATAATATGGCTCCTAATAAAATAATGATACGCTGTAAAACCTCTTTTAAAAATGATCCAAGGGTTATATTATGCAGAAATTTGTAATAATTATCGAATACATCGAAGAAAAGAATTACAAAAAGAAATGGAATTACATAAATAATATAATTTGTCAGCAGATAATCTTCTCCAGATTTTTTAATAAAGAAATCCTGGATTAATGGATAAATAAACGATATGAGAAAAAATCCAATTAATGGAACGAGAATGATAATAAACAGAAAACCATTATGGTTTTTCTCTTTATTTTTAAAATAGGGGTAAAATCGACCCACAACCTGATTAATACCTAATCCCGAAAATGTACTTAAAACAGTTGCATAAGAAACAATAATTGCAAGCAAACCTATCTGTTCCGAAGCAAATATTTTGGGAAACAAAATACCTGTTGTTATAAACCCTAAGATAGCTCCCAGGTAGGTTATAATTGTACCCCAAACAGATTGTTTTCTTATAACACCCATAATTGTAAATTAAGAACAAAGATATTCAACTAAATTGCTAAATGATTTAATTATTGCTTCTTAATAATTGCAAATAAGTTGTTTTTATTAATAAACTCAGTCTCAAATTTATTATTTAAACAATTCTTTTCTATAAATACAGTCCAACTTTCCAGACTCCAAAAGTTAATA
>JFJP01037807.1_pt1 | contig 22518 bp, 24 predicted proteins | sample 431651 | NCBI WGS metagenome assembly JFJP01 (sample SAMN02602958, study PRJNA72255) | Microbial mat metagenome, whole genome shotgun sequencing project. | biome: fresh water; feature: sink hole; material: water; isolation source: purple microbial (photo- and chemosynthetic) mats found in...
TAACTGAATTTGAATGTTATTTTTATCGGTTTGAAAAAGTTCTGAAAAGCTTATGTTACCAAGTACATTGAGCGGTTTAATTTTTAAAATTGACTCAATAACCGGGCTGATATAAATAAATTTGCCTTCATTATCAACTTCCCAGTAAAACTGCCGGGCATGTTCTGATATTTGAAGAATTCTTTCCTCTTCGTGTAAATATTTATTGGTTTCGGTTTTTATCGAAAGTTCCAGACTTTCATTTCTTTTGCGAAGCAAATCTTCAACACTTTTAATACGAAGCGCCACATTTATTTGTGCCTGTAACTCGCTAACCGTGTATGGTTTTGAAATAAATGCATCGGCTCCGGCGTTTAATCCCTTTGTGCGTTCATCCGGATTTTCGCCAAGCGCCGAAATCATTAGTACAGGAATGTTACTTGTGGTATTATCTTTTTTTAATATTTCGCATACTTCATAACCGTTTAGGCCCGGCATTAATATATCGAGTAAAATAATTTCAGGTTTCTCATTCCTTGCCAGTTCAATTCCAACTGTTCCATTTTCAGCTCTTAGAAATTTAAAATTGGGATAATACTTGCCAATTATATGGAAAAGAAGTTCCATATTTATTTCGTTATCCTCAATTGCTAAAATCTTTTTCATCGAAATTTCAATTTAGCAGACAATATTAAATAAAACGATTTTATAAATCAGTAACCGGATACAACGAAATTATAAAAAAGATTATATTTTTTGAAATATATATAACGCGAATTACTTTTTCAATAATTCAATTGAGGACACAAAAGATCATGTTTTTGCTTTTCGAGGAACGCATATTTACCTTCCGGTGCTTCTTTGGGGTGGTAATAAAGCAGGTCATAAAGCTGAATTTCAGCGCTTTATTCCCTTAAATATTCACCAGCCGATTGACATGCCGCACTCAGGTTAGCCATCGCTTCGTCCATATCATAAAAGTTATGTGTCCGATTCAATAATTTGAGTTCTTCAATTGCTTCTTCAATAGCCATTTTTTTCTCTGCAGGCAATTTGTCGCCAAATTCCTGGAGATGTATCTCGGTTTGGAAAATTTGCATATCGGCCTTATTGGTTTTTACTGCATTATCTTTCATTTCCTGATCTTCCTGCGCATGTTGCCTGGCTTCGTCTTTCATTCGGTTAATTTCTTCTTCAGAAAGACCCGAGGAAGCTTCAATACGAATCTGTTGTGTTTTTTCGGTTAGCCGATCAACGGCAGTCACATTCAGTATTCCATTGGCATCAATGTCGAATGTTACTTCAATTTTTGGTATCCCTCTGCGGAGAGATGGAATTTCATCGAAATGAAACTTGCCGATGCTTTTATTTTGGCTGGCCATTGGCCGTTCTCCCTGCAAAACATGAATTTCAACTGAAGATTGGTTGTCGGTGGCGGTAGAAAAAACTTCCGATTGCCGCGTCGGAATGGTTGTATTGGCTTCAATCAGCCGTGTCATCACTCCGCCGCGGGTTTCGATGCCCAATGAAAGTGGTGTAACATCGAGCAGTAATACATCTTTTACTTCACCTGAAAGTACACCACCCTGAATAGCGGCTCCAATAGCAACCACTTCATCAGGATTAACATCACTTGAAGGTTTTTTTCCGAAGAATTCATGAACCATTTTTTGAACTGCCGGGATTCGGGTTGATCCGCCAACCAGGATGATTTCATCTAAATCGGATGCTTGTATGCGGGCATTTTTAAGCGCCAACTGGCAAGGCAGCACAGTTGTTTGCAATAAATTATCGATGAGATGTTCGAATTTGTCACGTGTAAGTTTTCGTGCAAGGTGTTTGGGAACGCCGTTAACCACCATGATATAAGGAAGGTTGATATCGGTTTCCAATGAACCTGACAATTCAATTTTTGCTTTTTCGGCAGCTTCTTTCAATCGCTGAAGTGCCATTGAATCGCGGTTAAGATCAACACCCTCAGCGTTTTTAAATTCACCAGCCAGCCATTCAATGATAACCTGATCAAAGTCGTCGCCACCAAGATGTGTGTTTCCGTTGGTCGATTTTACTTCAAAAATTCCATTCCCGAGCTCGAGTATTGAAATGTCGAAAGTTCCGCCGCCCAAATCAAAAACAGCAACTTTTATATTGTCATGTCTTTTGTCGAGACCATAGGCAAGTGCTGCTGCCGTAGGTTCGTTGATAATGCGCCTAACGGTTAAGCCAGCAATTTCACCCGCCTTTTTGGTGGCCTGGCGCTGCGAGTCGCTGAAATACGCAGGAACAGTAATTACTGCTTCTGTAATTTCCTGTGCGAGATACTCTTCGGCTGTTTTCTTCATTTGCTGAAGAATCATTGCCGAAATTTCATGAGGTGAATAAAGTTCTCCGTTAATGTTTACGCGGGGTGTATTGTTGTTGCCATTTAAAACCTGGTACGGAACCCGACTGATTTCTTTCTCAACAAGTTCGTAGGTTTCGCCCATGAACCGCTTAATGGAAGAAACGGTATTTCCGGGATTTGTAATGGCTTGTCGTTTTGCCGAAGCGCCAATTTTGCGTTTACCTGCCGAAGTGAAACCTACTACAGAAGGCGTTGTCCGCTGACCTTCGCTGTTCAGAATGACAACCGGTTCATTCCCTTCCATGATGGCCATACAGGAATTTGTGGTTCCCAAATCGATGCCTAAAATTTTACCCATTATCATGTTCTCCCTAAATTTGTTTAAGTCATTTTTTAACCATGTATTGTGTAAGGCGTTCAAGTTGATCAATTTCGATATTTGAACGAGATTGAATCATTTTTTGATATTTTCGGATTTTTGCAACTTCCTTCAGCTCAACTACAGTGATGTCTTTGGACAGCCTTTTTATCAGATTGTGATAAGCTCCGATAAAAAGAATTCCGGTTTCGTTTTGCTCCAGTGTTTCATTTATAGTCGCAGCAATAAAGCGGTCTCGTCTTCTTAAAAGTATGGGCTTTAATATTTTATACCTAAGCAATTGAATGAGTTTATTAATGTTGATTTTTGATTTGATAACCGATTGAAGTCCGTCATATTCATCTTTGACCATTTTAAAATCTTCAGTCTTTACCACTATGGCTCCCCGATTGATTAGATTTGAAACGATTTCAGAATTTTTACTTCCCGATTTAACACCATCCCGTATTAATTTCATGGCCATTTCCCCATCAACAAACATTCCGTCCTGATATAATTTTATTCCTTTAAAATACAGATCACTGTTTTCAAAATAAGATTCAATTGCCTCCCAGTAACCGTTTACAGTGTCGGTGTGCTTTTGCGATAAATTTTCTCCAAGAACCGAAACACTGTTGCGTTTCAGTTCATCGCCCAGGGTGCCCATGTCGGCAATCGAATGAATAATTGGAACATAAATCAGTGTTCTCATTGTGAACAGTTTTTGCTTTATGTTTTACATTAAATCGCCCAATGGCCCGAGGTTGATGTTTAAATCGCGATCGGTAAGGTTAAAATGTTTTTTTAGTTCTTCCATTTTCATTTCCAGCTTCATGAGGGTTTCTCCCATTCGTTCAATCTCATCATCTGTCAATGATCCGCCATCGACCCTGCGCATGGCCTGCTTCTCAACCAGTTTTCGGATAAGTTCAATCAATGTTAGTACCAGTTTTGCCAAACCTGAATCAGCATTGTCAGGAGTCAGGGAAAGCCTTGAATCTTCAATATTTTTAAGTGTGTCAACTTCATCTGAAAAATCTTGAATAGCAAGATCGACAGTTCCTGTATTACAAAGTATTTTATTCTCGCTCATTAGTTCATTATTTTAAGGTAACATCAACAAAACTATAAGGTGGCCATGGACCCGTCAGAATAAAATTTAGTTCTGAATATTTGCCTTGCATATCTTCAATTGCCCGAACCAGTTCAGCTTTTTTATCTTTTTCAATCAAAAAAACTGCATCAATAATCGTTGTGGCAGTTGTCATCTTTTTAATTTTTTTTTCCGCGTTCAACTCAATCAAAAATCCGTTGAATTCTGCGATAACCGAATCAATGTAACCCATCAATGTTTCTTCAAGCCGGTGTGCTTTAAGTTTCTGGTTTATATATTCTTTGAATACAGAATTTTTATTTTCTGTGACTGGTTTTTGTGAAGTTTCGCTGGTCTCTTCTGATTTCAGGTTCAATTCAGCTTTTAATTTCCCGGTATCACAAAATATCTTCAAACCAAATTCGCTTTTGTTTTCTACTTTCTGAAGGTTTTTTTGAAACCCGGAATAATTTTTTTCGAGCATGTTACTGATGATTTCGGTTGAATTCATGATTGAACCAAACCGCATGGGAAGAAGTGTAAATTGTTGCGCCATGTTTTCGATCACCCCGGCATATTCGATGGCATTTTTTTTATCTGCAATAAAATCAGCTCTTTTGATGTCGGAAACTACTGCTGAAATTTCATCAATTGATACGGCATATAAGTTCGCTCCCGAAATTCCCTTCATGGCAATCAACAGCGTATTTAACTTTTCCTGATTATTTTTCACAAATAATATGGAGTAAATCATCTTATCCATGAGTATTCAATTACTAAATTATTTACTCTTCCGGCACTGACCTCCCGGACTTTAATTGCTCCATGGTTTCAACAGAGCTCAGCATTAACTTTACTCCGACGTATATCAGGTCGATATCTGCTACTGAAATTACAATATCGCCGGTAAGAATAACACCTTTATTCAAAACCCTGTCGAGTAATTCAAGTATGGTGATGTCTTTTGACTGGTCAACAACATTATGATTGTTCATTGCAGGTTTTCTTTAATGTCGATAAAACTAAACGGAGGCCAGGGGCCGGTTGTTTCAATAAAAAAGCCTGAATTTCCATCCTTTTCCCTCAACACAGCAACTGTATTTAAAAAATCACCCACTTTAGTTTTACTGACCAGAAATGATGCGTTAAGAATCATGGTATCTTCCCGTCCGGTAAATTCTTTTGGAAGCAGGTTATTCAGATTGGTTGATGTACTCAGATTTTTAAACTCGTTGTAGTAGTTCTGTCCGTAACTTTTACAAATCCGATCCATTTCATTTTCGATAAGCTCGCTTTTTTTCCTTTTTAAAAGATAGGCTTTCCCAGGTGAACTGGCCATGATTTGTTTTTCAAGTGCTGCTGTTTCCTCGCTCAATTCGTCAATTTGTTCGCTTAATGACTTTCGGTCACAATAAATCTTTACTGACCATTCTTCCTTTGCTTCGATATGTTGGAAATTTTCAATTAATGAATTGGAATAATCGGTTATAAATTTCATCAAACTAACTTCGGTAAGAAAGATAGTGCCGAATTTAAATGGTATAACTGTATTTTGGGACATCAGTGCATTAATCACGTCAATGTGGTCGCGGGCATTGGTTTCTATCCATTTAATATCTGATAGATTCCGTTTGAAGTTCTCCTCTGAAAATTCATCCATGGTAACATATTTCGCAACCACATGAAAATCGCCAAAATCAAGAGATCGCAGGGTTTTAAGTTTCATTGTTTCAGGAAGCTCTGGCGGGCTGTTCGCCAGACAAAAAACATAGATCAGATTGTTTGCCATTGAAATAGTTGGTTTTAATCGTTTTTATTGACCTCCGCTATCCATTGCATCAAAGGAACTCATTCGTTCGAATGCTGTAATTTCCAAATTTTCATCAACCTTAACGAAATAAAAAAGCCGCACTTGTTTTGGAGGCATGTTCATCGCTTTCAGGAACGAATCGTCTTCGTATACCTCGGCCACAGCAGTCCAAATCTCTTTGGCTTTTTCAATTTTAATTACAGTTACATCATAGCAGGTTATGTTTTCCTTCAGGAAATTTACTACTGTTTTTTTTACATCTATAATATTGCTCATTTTTTTTGTCCTCCTTTATGATTGTCTTTTTTCATGTTATGCCCACATGACGGGCAAAATTTGTTCTCGAACATAAAGCGCCAATTCTCGCCACATTCAGGGCAATAAATGATGAGTGGTTCGCCACAATCAACGCAAAATTTTTCTCTGCTACTGGTGGTTTTCCCGCATTTCGGACATTTAAAAGTTTCCATTTGTTTTTCCTTTTTTATTTGTTCAGCTTTTTCTCTCTGATAATTTCCAATTGTTTCAGCAATTCATCTTCCCTTTTGTCGTATTCATCTTCGTCAATCTCATCCATCTCAAACTTTAACTGTAAAGCCATGAGCCTTTCTTTGATACTGCCTTCATCCGACATTTCTTTCTCAATTACCTCATTAATTTTCTCAGCAAGAAAGATGATGCCTTTCAGCGGTGCGAATAAAATATCGTCAATTAACAGCATATTAAGTTCCTTTCGTATTAATTACCAAGTTAACAAAATTGTATAAAGGCAAAGTTCCTGTATACTTGAAAGTCATAAACCGCCCATATTGTTCTGCAAGATTGTTCACAACTTTGTCGAAGGCGGGTTCTGATTCGTTTTTTATCAGAAAGGCAGCATTGAGAATCATCATTTCACCGTAGTTGTCGTTAATTTTCACATCTACAGAAAGTGGATTTAAGGCAGCCAAAATGGTCTCTTTGTAATTTTCGGTCTCTTTTTTCAATGCTTCGGCAACCATTTCACCAATTTTTACACGCTGGTAATGAGTTTTGTCGACTGGCAGGTTCATTAGTTTTTCACGCAAAGCCTTAATATTCTCGTATTTTTCAATGATGCTTTCGTAAATCTCGGCTTCCTTCGCGACAATTTTTAGTCCTAGTTCTTTCTTACCTTCCATTTTGGTAAGCATTTCGTCGAATTTGTTGTAATCCTTTTCAATGATTCTCAAAATTCCGGCATCATCGTCGTATTCCGAAATGGTTGAAAAGCGCACGGGAAGAACTGTAAACTCCTTCATTACTTCCTCCAGCACTTTTTCATGTGTGATCATGTTTATCCGGCGGGCTTCGTAAATGATGATTGGCGAAGCACTTACAATGGCTGTAATGCCGTTGTAACTAATGCCATAAACCCGGTCACCGCGTTTTCCCATACCAATCGGGCCGTAGTCAATCGGTTTCGTATTCCTGACGATTCCGTAGATGTATTTTCCTTCTTTGGGTATTTCAAGTTCGTTGCTCATAAATATTTTTTCAGAAGTTAGTTTAAAGTTCCCATTTTTCAGGAAATATTTTTAAATCGATGAAATTAAAAATTGGCAATTGTGTGGTGTAAACAAAGTTGCTCCTATCGTCGTATTTACTACCCAAATCTGCCATGATGTTGTCGAATTCGACTTCGCGGCCGCTGTTAACCAAAAAGGCAGTATTCATAAACATGGCTTCACCATTTGTTTTATTCAGTTTATATTCGAAAACAGATCTGCGAAAAGCATCAATAATATTTTCGGTTTCCGCGTTCTTTTTCTCGTTCAATGCTTGTTTTACCAAATTACCGGCATCAATAATTTTCAGATTTCGTGTTTCCTTATCCTCAATTTTATCCAATTCTAATTTGATGTTGTGCAGTTCGGAGTTCTCCTGGTCTATTTCCTTGTAAATATTTCCCATGTTTTTCCAGGTGCCACGCACATTCAGTTCTACCTTATTTTCGAATTGCCTTAGCAATTCCATAAACTCGCTGTACCTTCGGTTTAGCAGGTTCCTGATTTCATCGGGTGTGGCAGCAATGGTTCCAAACCTGATGGGTAGTACGCTTCCGAATTCCTTCATTACCGCTTCGATTACTTTTTGGTGTGCGAGCATGTTTTCGGGATTAACAACGAACCTGCTTAGCGGATGGTCGCTTACAACCATGCACAATCCATCGAACCCAATCGTGGATACCAGGTCGCCACGTCCGCCAACTCCAATCGATCCGAAGTTTACATCGTAATCTGTCGCAATGATGCAATAAATATATTTTCCGTCGCGCTGCATGTTATTCTTTTATTTTAACCACAAATAAATTTTCAAGTCCTTTTTCATTATTCACAGGAAGGATATTTCCTTTCGATACAAAATTGGCTGCCTCCTGATATTCAAGCAAGGTTTGGTATGCTTTTTTGATCCGGTTGAAATGGTCAACGCTTCCATTACCCTGATTTAAATCGGGATGAAATTCTTTTGCCTTTTCCTGATAAGCTCTTTTTATATCCGCATCCGAAGAAGTTTCACTCAGTCCAAGTTCTTCTTTTGCCTGCGAAATATGTTCAGGATACAGTTCTTTAACCTCGATGGTGTAAAAGCTGTAACACGGCAAAGGACCAACCAATTTGAAGTTGAGCATTCCTTTATACTCTTCATCGAGCCGGTCTAGTGCCTCTTCAAATTTATCTTTTTTATTTCGTTTGAGTAGAAACGCGGCATTGGTAATCATCTGATCATTCATTACATCGTGCATTTTAATATCTGCACAGAATCCTGATAATGTATTCAGAATGTTTAATTCAACCGACTTATTCTTTTCTTTGATTTTTTCTTCAAGCAACATTCCAATTTTAACCTGATCAATCTTAGAAATGGCTTGTCCCCTTTCCATGATTTCCTCTTTCATTGCAACAATTTCAGGATGACCGGCAATCTCTTTGATTGTAACCGAAAAATCAGCCCAGGTTACAGCAAGATCAATTTCGGCCATGTTCTCAATTTTGTTGAATGTTTCCAGTATTAAATTAAGTCCGTTGGCAAGTATTTTTAAAACCTGTTCCTTTGAACCTGCTATTGTTCCGAGGCGCATCGGGATTATCATATTGAACCCTTTTTCGGTCAGATCTTCAATCGTTTTCTGATGATGAACCAGTAAATGCCCCAGGGTTTCTCTGTCGGAAAAATCGAGCGTTGCACTTTTACGGTCAGAAACAATGGCCGATATATTTTGAAAGGGTATGGCATAAACTCTACATTTTTCGAGCGAACGAAACATCTCTGCACTGTAAATATTGGGTATAAATCCGTAGATGTAAATTCCTTTCGTTACCATTTAGTTTAGTTTGATTTATTTTTTAATTACATTTTGATTTAATACTAATTGGATGGCTTCCTCGAAATGTTTTTCAGAAATACTGATTTCAGCGGTTTGTTCAGCAGCCAAATTCTGGTTTTTATCAATCGTTTGACGAATAGCCAGCATAGCAGCTTTACGGCAAATAAATTCGATATCCGAACCGGTGAGACCTTCTGTTTTTAAAGCCAGTTTATTTAGGTTTATTTTTTTACTCAATGGCTTTTTTCGGGTATGAATGCCGAATATTTTTTCGCGGGTTTTTAAATCAGGCAGCGGTACTTCGAACAACAGATCGAACCGGCCGCTGCGTAAAAGGGCTGGGTCAATTAAATCAATCCGGTTGGTTGCTGCCAGCACAATTACACCTTTTAAATCCTCAATACCATCCATTTCAGTAAGAAACTGGCCGATTACCCGATCGAGTACCCCGGAGCCCGAACCATCTTCGCTGCGGCGTGGTGTCAGACTGTCAATTTCGTCGAGAAACAAAATGCAAGGCGATGCCTGTTTAGCCATCCTGAAGAGTTCGCGGACTCCTTTTTCGGATTCGCCGATATATTTGCTCAGAATCTGTGGCCCTTTTACCGAAATAAAATTAACGCCGCTTTCGCTGGCCAGCGCTTTCGCCATGTAAGTTTTACCGGTTCCGGGTTTTCCGTGGAGGATAATTCCTTTAGGCGGTTTGGTATCGGCTTTTTTAAACAGGTCGTCATATTTCAGCGGCCATTCAACCGTTTCTTTTAAAGCTTCCTTAATTTCATCGAGTCCGCCAACATCGTCCCATTTTACATCAGGAACTTCTACAAAAACCTCCCTAATTGCCGAAGGTTCCACTTCTTTCATTGCATCAATAAAGTTGTCCATTGTAACTTCGAGCGACATTAAAGTTTCGTAGGGAATTTCGGCCATCTCGAAATCAATTTGCGGGAGAATTTTTCGTAGCGCGGTCATTGCGGCTTCACGTGCAAGGGCTTCCAAATCGGCTCCTACAAAACCATGTGTAATTTCTGCGAGTTTTTCCATGTCAACGTCCATTGACATTGGAATGCCCCTGGTGTGAATATAGAGTATTTCAAGTCTTCCTTTTTTATCAGGAATTGAAATTGAAATCTCGCGGTCGAAACGTCCGGGTCTTCTCAACGCAGGATCAATTGCGTTCGGGATATTTGTAGCGCCAATCACAATCACTTTTCCGCGCGATTCCAAACCGTCCATCAACGATAGCAACTGGGCTACAACACGCTTTTCAACCTGCTTTTCACCGCCCATGTCTTCGCGCTTTGGAGCAATGGCATCTATTTCGTCGATAAAAATAATGGCAGGTGCGTGTTGTTGTGCCTCTTCAAAAATTTTGCGGATACGGCCTTCGCTTTCACCGTAAAATTTGCCCATTATTTCAGGACCCGAAATATTGATGAAATAGGCGTCCGTTTCGTGAGCAACTGCCCTGACAATAAGGGTTTTTCCGGTTCCGGGAGGGCCATACATAAATACGCCTTTGGGAGGCTGAATGCCAAGACGTTCGAAAATTTCGGGATATTTTAATGGCAATTCGATCATTTCGCGAATGCGCTGAACCTGATTTCCAAGTCCGCCAATGTCTTCATACGAAATTTTGCGTTTACGTTCGCCATCCTGCTTTACCAGTTCAAGCTGAAAGGTTGTGTTCGGGTTTATCAACACAACGCCTTCGGGACTTGTACCTGTTATGGTATAATCAACCGAGCGCGATCCAAACAGGTTGGCTCTCACCTTATCGCCTTTTACAACAGGCAAGCCATTAATAAGCGAACCAATGTATTTTGCGTCATCAGCCTTGAACAGTGACCCGGATTTTGTATCGGGCTTGAGTTTTATTTTTGTCGCCTGCCGGCAGCTTGTGATTGCTATTTTTACTTTTTCGTCGATTCCGGCCTGACAATTTTCGCGTGTAATTCCATCAATCTGGATAATACTTTTATCCCTGTCTTCAGGATAACAAGGCATGATTTTGACGGGTGTGGAACGTTTTCCTTCAATAACTATTACATCGCCACTCTCCAATCCCAACAATTTCATGTCTTTTGGATCTATCCTCGCAATTGCCCGGCCTACATCTTTTACAAGGGCTTCCTTTACCCGAAGCAATTTTTCGTTTTTAGTTGTGGTCATGATTTAGCAGTTGATTAATTAATTTTCAAAAAGATATTTCCGCAGATTTTTTAATGGCTCCAGTCCTTGTATTTCTTCAGCAAATTCGGGTATTTCAACCCTGTTCAGTTCGCTGTAAATTTCGTTGATTTGCTGAATGTATTTTGCCTGACCTGCTTTTCTGCGCTTGCAAAAAACGCAATCTTCGGAAACATTAACATGATTGACGATGATTTGTCGAGCTTTAATTTTAAAATCTTCCAAATCAGCAATCAACCGTATGGTTTCGGAAATTGCCATGGCTTCAGGAATGCACACAGGTATAAACTCACATTTTGCGTTATCCTGTAAGAGATTTTCGATTCTCTTTACTGTTTTTTTCAGGCTCAGTAAAAATGCGTCAACTTCATCTTGTTTATAGCTGCCAGCAAAACTGGTGATAAGGTACCTGTATTTCCACCTCATTTTAGCGGCAACTTTAATCCAGGCGTCAAGCATTTTTGGCGATGAAATGAGGCGCAAAGCATGGCCGGTTGGTGCAGTATCCACAACGTACTTATCGTATTGGCCTTCCTCTATAAAATCAATGATGGTTTTAAAACTCATTATTTCATCAATTCCGGGTATTGACAAACTCAGCATTTCATTAATGTCCTCGTTGTCTAAATTTGTTGAAGTAGCCAGTAGTTTTTTTAGTTCGCTTTGGTGTGCTTCCTTAAACACCGATAATGCCTCGTCAGCAATAACTTCGATAGCCGCCAGATTGAAAACGCCATCAATCTGCACCACTTTATATCCGATTTGCTGACCCAAACAATCTGACACTGAATGTGCAGGATCGGTTGAAATAAGCAGCGTTTTGAAATTTTCGGACAATGCCAGTGCTGTTGCCACTGCACAACTGGTTTTTCCAACGCCACCCTTCCCGCCGAAGATGATGAGTTTAAGGTCGCTGTTTCCCAATCCAGTTAGCGCCATGGTTTTTATTTTTTTATCTTGATTTCGAGGATGCCGTTGGTGAATTTGTGACTTAAATTTGTGGTAGTCATCTTTGACGGCAGCAGCAATTCTTTGCGGTATGTTCTGCTTTTACTGCTTGCTGATATTTCAAGAATATCTTCCTTTAAGTCGATTTTAAGGTCAGCTTCCTCAATTCCCGGCATTTCGGCAATAACAACAATCTCATTATCTTCATTAAATATGTCGGTAATCGGCTCACGTTCTTCGTCCACTTTAGGTCCTTCAGGAGTTTTTTTAATGTTCCCGAAAGTTTCCACTTTTGGAGATCCTCCGCCAGCGGTGTTAATTGTGAAACCATAAACGCCTTTCATCCCCTTTTTTATGTGGTCGAGGTTGAACTCGCCTTCCTTGCTCATTCCTCCCTTTTCTTCGAGTTTTCCGGCAAGGTCAACTAATTTTTCTATTCCTTTAAACAGTCCGCCCAATCCGAAAAGTTCAAAAGCTGACTCATCCTTTTTATCTTTATTTTTATCGTTTTCCATTTTTTTTGATGGTTAGTAAAGTGATTAATTTAAGAAGGTTTGCTGATGGCTTCCAGTTTTTCCAGACGCGCCTCCAATGTTTCCTGCTGTTGCATCAGTTCTTTTTCACGTGCTTTGGTTGAGAGATAAGTATCTTCCTGCCACCAGTTGATGCCCATCTCCATGGCTTTATCAACCGAGCAAACCAGCAGTCTGATTTTAATCGTCAGTAAATCGATATCAGCAATTTGAATCTTGATATCGCCGGCAATTACAATTCCTTTGTCGAGTACTCTTTCGAGAATATCAGCAAGTCCGGTCGCGTTAATTGAATGAGTAGGTTCTGTCATAATAATTAATTTTCAATATTCCATTGACATGGTTTTCCAACCCGATTTTTCCTGATTTGATTCCTGCGGCTCAGGATTGTGCATATGTGCTACTTTTTCTTCATTGTATTTCTGAATTTCATTCAACCTGGTTTGAATAATTTCAAGTCGCTGTAAAATATTGATTTCTTCGGTTTTTAGCCGGGTTCTTTCTTTTTCGTACATAAACAACTTGATGAATTCTGAGTTTTCCTTGTTTGGAATACCTGATTTAGCGACATTCTGCATTGATTTAATGCTCTGAAGTCCTTTTATTGCACTTGAAATAGGCATAATATTTTCGTTTAAATTGTGAATAAAATATCAGCAATGTTTATCAATCAATTCATTAACAATCAACCTTACTTTTTCCTGATTGGTTTTTGAGCCAACCCGACTGGTTTCGGAAGTAAGGATATCCTGGCAAATTGTTCGGAACATATTATTTGATTTCGCTGGCGTTGATTTTAAAGTAGCCAGTGTTTTTGCAATCATGATTGAACCACGGATGGTTGGGTCGAATTCTGTTTTTCCCGATTCGCGCAAACCCCTCACAACCTTTACTATTTTTTCAGTATCTTCAAGTGATAACTCTGATTTTGCCCGTGTAATCTGCAATTCGGTTTCATAGTCGAAATGATCGAGATCCATTGTAACCATCCTGTCGCGCAGTGCATCCTGAGTTCGGTTAACGCCTGCATATTCTTCGGGATTTGAAGTAAAAATGGCACAGAAATTAGGATGAACTTTCATGTAATAATCCTCTTCCTTACCGGCTGAGGTGCTCATCATCCGTTCCTGAAGGATGGGTAAAAGAATATTGTTGGCTTCAGCACGCGAACGGGTAAATTCGTCGTAAATAAGCGTAAATCCATTTTTTACTGCGATTGTCAAACGGTTATTTACCCATTTTTTTTCCATGTCCTCCTCATGTTTGTGAACAGTATGTATAAAACGGTCGTCCAGCTTCCTGAACCGGTAACCCGATTCGCTTCCTACCAGATCTGATGTTTTATACTCAGAATCACCGTGAATAATAACCACAGGCCTTCCGATTTTACTGGCCAGGTGCATGGCAACCGTTGTTTTTCCGGTTCCTGATGGTCCCCTGAAATGCACAGGGAATCCAGCTTTGATGTATGTCAGACCACGGCTGGTTATATCTTTGACATATTCTGTCTCAACGAAATTGGACATCTGCTTGGGTTCAAGAACGACGTTTGTTTCGTTTTGGCCAATTTTATTCTGCATAATTTTTACTTTTAGTATTTAATTAAAACTTCTGAAATTCAGTTTTGGACAATTGTTCCATCGTCTTTATCCAGATGGTTCGCGCCTCCTCGATATCCTTTATCGTCTGTTCTTTTCTGATAAGAAAATCTTTTTTGCGGGCGACATGCTTTAGCACTGCTTCCTGCCTTTTCTGTAAACTTTTCAGAATTGTATTTCCGGTACTATTCATGTGCGATTCTGCATTATTAGAATAATCCTTTACCACTGCAACGCGTACAAGGCAAGCCATCAGCCCATTTTCCCGTTCCGTTGCATTGGGTACATTTGGTGTTGCCCTTGCAGTAATTAAGGCCTTTCCCTCCGCACACGATACAAGTAACCCTGGCTCCCAGCGGATTTTTTCCTGTACCCCCACAAAAAACACAGGTTATTGCCGGTTGCTCTATTTCAACCTGTCCGGTTCCTTCGCAAACCTGACAGCCAGAAAACGACGAGAGTAGTTCGAAGGGATCCTTTCCTGTTCCGCTACAAAATGCACAATTGACTATTCTTTTCATAACTATTGTTGAATTTAGAATCAAAGATTGCCGTTAATAAATTGCGGGTATGTAATTGTTATTCCAAATTAAGCCACAGATTCACAGATTATTAAATATTGCCTTTCTTAATCAGACCCAACTATTTTCGAGAATTTTCATGGGTGTGATAAAATCTGTGAATCTGTCGCTTGTATAACATTTACTGATTAAATTACGGTAGCTGAATGTTATTTAATTGGAAAATAAGCGTTATCAATTTTTTGAACTTTCCCATCTTCCAATAAGGTTTTTGCAGTAAATCCAAGCTTCATCCGTGTTTCGCCCAGCGGACCTTCCATTTCCGAGATTCTCACGCCTTTGGGATTTTTGTTGATATAATCCAGTACTTTTTCCTCAAGAGTCATCGGGATTTCTGTTTTGGCTTCCACTTTTGCCTCAACTGCAACCGGAGTTTCTTCAACTACTTCAATCGGTGCCTGCTTTACTGGTTCGACTGCCACCTTTGCTTTCGATTCTTTTTTTTCGGCTTGTTTAGGTTGTTCAACAACTCCTGTCTTTCTGATTTTAGCAATGGCAACCTGCATTTTATTCCACTCGGCAACTGCACCTTCTCTATCATTTGCGTAATTTTTCAGCATTCCTGAAGTGGCTTTCTGAACTTCCTGCACTTCTTTCTGAATGCCTTTAATGGCAGCATGAATTCCTTTCATTATACCATTATACTCTTTTATTCTTTCTACTTCGCCTTTGGCCAGGGCTTTCTGAAGATTTTGCGCCATCTTCTGATTTTCCATGCTTATTTCAGCCAATCTTTTCTGAAAACCAGTAAGCAACGCCCGGGTATATTCAACCCGTTCTGCTAAATTACGGCTTAGTTCAGCTTTAAGCTCATCCGACATTTGATTGTGCTCTTTGTCGAATGTTGCGAGCATTTCATTTGTGTTTTTGAAAATCGCGGCAACTTCATCTTTGATATTTTTAATATCTGCGTTGAATTCAGTCAAACGTGCTTTTTCGTCCTGCATCCGTTCGGTCCTGTTTTGTACAAAAGTTTGGTTAAGTTCTTCTGCCATTTGCGACCTGTCGGTTGCAAATACGTTAATAAGGTTAAATGTAGAAGTTTGAATGGCAACTACTTCCTGTTGAATAGTTGAGATGGTACTTTGAATTCCGTTCATTAATTCATTGTAGGAATTCAATCGTTCTTTTTCCCCATTGGCAAGGCCATCTCTTAATGCAGAAGCATTTGCTTTTAAAACGTTGGCCATCTCCTGATGATCCTTCCGAAATCCATCGAGGGTTTTTTGAACTTCACTTACAAGCTCTTCGTTTTCCTTGATTCGATTTTTGAATGAAGCAAGTATATCTTCACTCAAATTTTTCATTTCTGATGCTAGTCCCATTTTTAAATCTCCTATTATTTTATGAATGTTAATTAAGTTCTTTGATTAGCTGATCTTTGATTTTTTTTATATCGTTGATGTGGATATGATCGCCTTTACTAAGTAATTTGTTTAGGCACTCTATCATTCGGTTATGCAATTTCTGGAAATCACTAAATGATTTCATAACAGTTTCCTTTCTCTTTTCCTGTAATTCGGAAATTAGTAAAAGTTGAAGTTTTACCTCTTTAATTTTTTCGGTGACATCGGGGGCAGTGATATCTTTTATACCCAGCAGACTTGTTTTAAGCGACTGGGCTGTTTCTTTCTGAGCTTCAATAAAACTCAAAAACTGTGTCTCGGCTTCTTTTTCCTTTTCGGCTAATGCGCACAGGATGCCCGACATCATGGTGTTATAATCTTTTCTCCGGAGTGAACCATTTTTTGCAAGAGTTTCGCAAAGTTTGGTATTTAAAAGATCTCTTTCTTTTCGGAGGTCATTTAATGAACTGTGTACGTTGTCGAAAAGCAGGTGGCTGGATTCTGCAATGTTTTCTGAGGATTGAAAGGCAGTCTCAATTTTATGAATCCTCGTTTCGTAGGAACTGATAATGTTGTCGAAAAATCCGTCTATGTTTAATTCAGGTTGAGTATTCATTGCTTTGATTTTAGTTAGAGATGAAAGAATAATTCCTGGTAAACTATGCTTTTTGTCCCGAGCTCCCGGCACGAAAGGATGTTTAGCAAGAATAACTGCTTAACTGCAAACTGCCTTATGCGGCTTTAGCTGTCAAACCGATTGCTTCTGCATACTTCAGGTATGTTTCAACAGATGCAACAACTACCCTTGCTTCGATAGCAAGCAATTCGATACCTACTAATGAAACGCGTACCCATGCGTCAACTACTACTCCTTTGTCAAGGATGCGGTCAATAACCTCAACGAGGCTAGAAGATCCGATTGTTTTTTCTACTGACATAATTTAAGTTTTAAAAGTTTATTAATATACCGTACTTTAAAACAGAGGGACGGCTTACCTCTTTTTTTTTTCAGCGTTAAACTTTAAGTTCCGAAATCCAAAGATGTGCCGGATTCATCGTTCTGCCAGTCTAACTCTTATATTAGTATATAAATCAAAGGGTGTGCCGCAAATAATATTCAGATCAAAAACGAAGTGTTTTGTATAGCTAACTGATTGAATAAGAAACGTAAAAAATATTTATTTTTTTTCAAGGTTGTAATTATTCAGGATAGGTATTGGAAAATCCAGGGATAAACAATCGAAATTATCGCACATTTGTGCGATAATTTGAGCATCTATTCTTCGCCTCTGCTAACGTTAATATCATACTTTTTCATTTTCCGGATGAGAGCATCACGGGTTATTCCAAGCATGTCGGCTGTTGAGGTTTGGTTGTATTTGCTCATTTGCAGTGCTTTCCTTATCATTTTAATTTCATTAATTTTCAAATCAACTATTTCATCGTTCAAAACTACTTTCTCAGTTTTATGAGATTTAAACCGGAAGTCTTCAACACCAAGCGAGTTTCCCTTGCAAAGCATGATGGCGCGTTCAGTCATATTCCTTAATTCCCTGACGTTTCCCGGAAAATCATACTTTTTAAGTGTATCAAAAACCTCCTTCGTAATTTGAATAACGGGTTTATTCAATTTTGTGGAAAAGTGTTTTACAAAGTGTTCAACAAGTGGCTTAATATCTTCTGGTCTTTCGCGCAGTGCAGGAATATGGATATGCAAAGTATTCAGACGATGAAGCAAGTCGAGCCTGAAATTTTTTCTTTCCACCCGATCTTCAATGTCATGATTCGTAGCTGATATAATTCGAAAGTCGGTATGAATGAGAGCAGTGTCTCCAACGCGGGTGATTACTTTTTCTTCGGTGGCACGCAGAATTTTGGCTTGTAAATTGAATGGCATATCGGCGATTTCGTCTAAAAATAAAGTCCCGTGGTTACAAACTTCAAAATATCCCATTTTATCATTAATGGCGCCGGTAAACGATCCTTTCTTATGTCCAAAAAATTCGCTTTCCAACAGTGTTTCGGTTATGGCGCTACTGTTGACAGCGGCAAAAACATGGTCTTTTCGGGAACTCGAATAATGTATAATCCGGGCAATATTCTCTTTTCCTGTACCACTTTCACCTGTAATCAGTACGTTGGCATCGGGGTAATTTGCTGCTGTGGTAGCTTGTTCAAACACTTCCAAAATCTGGGGGCTGACACCGATAAATTGCCTGTCGATTTTTTCTTCGAGATTTTTTGATATTAATGAGTTCTTTTCTTCTGCCCGCTTCAGGCTTTGTTGTAACTGAAGGTATTTTTGAGAGCGCTCGATGGCAATCTGAATGTCGATGTGTCTGAAAGGTTTACGCAGATAATCGAATGCCCCGAGCCGCAAGGCTTTAATTACCGTATCCATTTCGCCGTGTGCTGAAACAACTATTACTTCCATGTCAGGGAATTGGACTTTTACATCTTTTAAAATATCGAGGCCATTTACACCAGGCAAACGCACATCGAGAATAAGAAGGTCAATTATTTGGTTGGCCAGTATTTTTTGCGCATCCTTGTATGTATTTGCCTCAAATGCCACAAAGCCTGAATTCTGAAAAAATTCAAATAATTCTTCAGTAAACTGTTTTTCGTCATCGAGGATTAAGATTCTAATTTTGTATTGGTTTGCCATTATCAGGTTTTATTTTGAATCAGTAAAATTATTCGGAATGTAACTCCGCCAAATATATTGCTCGCTATTTCAATGGAGCCATTCATTTCTTTTATAATGTGATATGAAATTGACAATCCAAGACCGGTTCCCTTCCCGGTATCTTTGGTGGTATAAAACGGAAGCATAATGTTATCAATATCTTCGTTGCTGATGCCCGTTCCATTATCAATAAATTCAATTACCAGACATTGGTTTTCCCTGAAAGATTTAACTTTTATGAACATTTCAAAGTCTTCTGTCCGTTTGCTTTTTTTCTCAAGCAGTGCATCTTTGGCATTTGATAACAGATTAAGAACAACCTGTTCAAAATTAAAGGTATTGCCAATAATTAAAGGCAGGTTTTCTTCAAGTTCCAAACTCAGGTTGATTGAACGATGTTTGAATTGTTCGGCAAGCATCGTCACGGCGTTATTGATGCTTGAATTGATGTCAAAACCTGTCAAAATATAATCATCGCGACTTCTCGAAAAATCCCTGATATGATCGATGATATTTTTAATCCGTATAATATTTTCAAAAATTTTCTTTGATTTTTTCTCAAAGTAATTTTTTTCTATGTTCCCGTCTTTGGCAGCCTCGTATAAAATATTATCCATTACAAATGAAATGGTATTTAACGGCTGGTTAATTTCGTGGGCAATACCAGAGGCCATTTCACCCAGGCTGGCCATACGATCGGCATGGATAATCTTTTTCTCCATTTTCTTGCGTTGCGAAATATCGCGTATGGTAGTCATAAATGAAAAGGGCACCCCATATGAGTCCTGAATTAATGTTAAACTGATTTCGCTTAAAAATAAAGATTGGTTTTTCTTTTTTATTCTAATCTCAATATTTTGGGCAATTCCTTCGTTATTTGTCTTTTCAATAGCCATGTGTATGGTACTATTTTCTTCAGACGGTATAAATCTTTTAAAATGTTTTCCTATCAGTTCGCTCCTGTTATCGGCGCCCAATAGTTCAATCCCGATTTCAGAAACCTCAGTAATAATTCCTTTTGTGTTGATTATTAAAATACCATCGGGAGAGGCATTTAACATTGTTTTGTATTTTTCATCACTTATTTTCAACGCTTGCTCTGCTTGTCTGCGCTGGGTGATGTCCTGAAAAGTTCCGGTTAATCCAACGCATTTGCCATCCAGAAATCCGGCAGATCCCATGGTTCTGACCCAGCGCCTGTCACCTTTGGCAGTAATTATTTGAGCCTCTGTGTCGAAGGGCTCGCCTGTTTCAACGCAACGGGCAATTAATTTGGTTATCTTTTCCCTGTTTTCACCTTCCTCGTAAAAGTTGATGGCATTTTCCATGTTGGGAATAAAATCAGGTCCAACCTCGTGTATTTCCCGTTTCAAGTCGGTCCAATTGTGCTCGCCGGTTACCAGGTCAACGAACCATCCGCCGGCTTTGGTCATCCGGCTGATTTGCTGAAATAAATCCCGGCTTTTTCGCAGGTCGTTCTCTGCTTTTTTAAGCCCGGTTATATCAGCCACCGATCCTACTAATTTTAAAGGTTCATCATCTTCTGAAAGAATGATTCTCCCCGACTCCAAAACATAGCGTGTATTTCCCTTGCCAGTAATAACTTCGTGTTCAATATAAAGATCTTTCTTCTCAATTATGGTTCTGTTTAAGGCTTCAATAACGTTTTCTTTATCTCCCTTTGGATAATGGCTAACTATATTTTCAAAATTCACTTCAAAACTATCCGGATTTTCTTCGTAAATTTTAAAGGTATGATCCGACCATGTTACTTTCCTGGTTATGAAATCGAGTTCCCAACTCCCGTCGTTACCTATCTCCTGAGCCAAATTTAAACGATTATTACTCTCAGCAATTTTATTTTGAGCCTGCACTTTTTCCGTTATATTTTCAAAAGCGATGCCCAGATGATTGTCAGGAAGGGGAAATGCCTTCACCGAGAAAAAGGTACGCATGATGCGATTGTCACTATAAACTATGTCTTCAAAGATTCGTGCCGTTCCATTACGCACCACTTCTGCATAGCGTTGCGGAAAACCCATTTTCCGCAGGTAAGGGAAGTTCTCATCGAGGGTGTTGCCAATAATATCAGAGGCCTTTACACCAGTCATCACCTCGGCTGCAGGATTGGCTGATATCAATCGGAGCGTCCGATCATCGTCAATATCTTCAAGATGATACACATACATCCCAAGCTGCATATTGCTTAAAACATCATTTGCCAGACGCAGTGCTTCTTCAGCATGCTTGCGCTCAGTGATAACCGTAAAGAAAACCGAAATTCCATAATCTCCCGGATAAACCCTCACTTCGTACCAGTTTTTATAAGGTTCTATACCAAAAAAAGTCTCGAAGTTGAGTGCTATATTCTCGTTTAACGCATCTGTATATTTTTCTTCAAACAGGCTTCCTTTTGCCTCTGTAAAAACTTCATTGAATATTTGTTTACCCAGAACTTCATTACTTTTTTTAAACAGGAGTTTTTCAGCATGTTTGTTAAAGTACGAAAATCTAAAATCCTTGTCGAGTAAAAAAAAGGCATCGCTGATGCTTTCAATTGTTCTCTTATATTTTTCTTCACTATCCTGTAATGATACTTTTGCCAAGACTCTTTCTGTAATGTCAATCAAAGTCAAAAGGCATATTTCATCTTTTTGACTTACAATACCTTCAATATTAACATATATCGGTAAAACACCTTCGGTTGCTATTGTTACTTCGCAGGTTTGTTTTATTTTACTGGTAAAAACCTTATCAAAAAAAAGTCTAAAAACAGAACGTGTATTTTCAGACAAAAAAGTTGCAAACCGGCTGTTAATTAAATGCAAACGATCTTTTCCAAGCATTTTAGCGACAGCAAGATTAAGTTCTGTTATTTTGCTGTCTTTTGAAAGTGAAAGATAGCCGGATGGAGCAAAATCATATAATTCAGTATATTTATGAGAAACAATTTGTGCAAGTTTTCTTGCCAGCTCTTTTTCGCCATTCTGCATCTCCAATTCAAACTGGTATGATCGCAATGATTCCTCCATTTTAATCCGGTGGGTAATATCACTGGTAAAACCAAGAAATTGCGTTTCAGAAAGTTTTACGGCTTTTAGAGCCAGCCAATATTTATCACTGTTTTTATGTTTGTAAGGCAAATCGGTTTTTAAAAAACCTGTTTTAACCAACTTTTTGAAATCATCCAGACCAGCTTGTTGTGACTCTTCGTAAAGAATATCCGAAATAGACATTCCCAATAACTCATCTTTCGAATAGCCGGTTATTTTACAAGCTGCGTCGTTTACTTCATTGTACCTTCCGTTTTCATCGATAACAAAAACTCCATCAGGCGCATTTTCAATGAAACTTCGGTATTTTTCCTCACTTTTTTTCAGAGCAGCATTTACCTGGGCCAATTCCTCTGTTTTTTGTTTCAATAGCTCTGCATCCCTGATAATTTCCTGTTTCTGATTAAAAAGGTCGAGAAATATTTTGATTTTACTGAGCAGAATATGCTGATTTACCGGTTTTTCAATGTAATCAACAGCACCTGAATTATATCCAATGAAAAGATCTCCTTCATTTTTAATGCCGGCAGTCAGAAATATAATCGGTACTTTGTCTTTGGTTCTATGTTCATTCAATTTCGCTGCAAGTTCAAAGCCATCCATTTCGGGCATACGAACATCGAGTATTGCCAGGGCTAATTTAATTCCGT